>ERZ761602.1074-NODE-1074-length-52414-cov-10.311159_pt1 | contig 52414 bp, 44 predicted proteins | sample MGYA00512165_ERZ761602 | MGnify/ENA primary metagenome ERZ761602 (study PRJEB28899, sample SAMN02445085) | bioreactor sludge metagenome | biome: EBPR sludge; isolation source: Thorneside wastewater treatment plant | place: Australia: Brisbane, Thorneside...
CCGCCCCCCTCCGGCGCGGCCTCCCACGTCCAGTGGGTCGCCCTGGACGCCCCGCGACGAGGGCCGGTGGTCCTGGTCTGGGACCAGCCCGGCGGTCCGGTCGAGCGCCTGCTGGCCGAGCCCGACCTGACCACCTTCCTCAACCGGCGCTTCTCCCCTACCCTCCTGGAACCGGGCCCCGCCGGCCCACGCCTGGAGGTGATCGACGAGGCCGGCTGCTGGCGCCTGCCGCCCTGGACGCCGGGCAGCTCGGAGGAGATCACCGCGGCCCTCAACCGGGCCGAGCTGGCCCGCGCGGCCGGCGAGCCCGGCCAGGCCCGTCCGCCCCTCCTCGCCGAGGCGCTCCCGGGCCTCCCCGCCGACCACCCGCTGCGCCGAAGCTGCCCGAAGTGAGGTGGGGCTGACGCCGGGTGGACGCCGAATCGACGCCGAGTTGACGACCTCGGCCAGCGGCTCGCCCGCGGCTCGCGCATGGTTAGACCCCGACCCCGAACCCGGAACGAGGTGCGCTGGTGCTTGAAGAGCAGATGATGAAGTTCGCCCTGCTCGGAGCCGAGTGGGTCATGTGGCTGCTGGTCCTGCTCTCCTTCCTGGTCATGGCCGTGGCGGTCGAGCGGCAGATCTTCGTCTGGCGCAACCGCAGCCCGCGGAAGGAGCTGCAGCGGGCCCTGGGGACCTTCCTGGAGGGAGGCAGCGCCGCCGCGCTGGAGGAGACCCTGCGGCAGACCGAGGGCCTGGAGGCGCGCATCCTCGCCTCGGGCGTGCGGGCGCACCCCTACGGCGGCAACGCGGCGGCCGAGGAGGCCATCGCCGGAACCCTCACCTTCGAGCGCCTGCGGCTGGAGCGCGGCCTGATCGTCCTCGGCACGGTGGGCAGCAACGCCCCCTTCATCGGGCTGTTCGGCACCGTGCTGGGCATCATCAAGGCCTTCAACGACCTGTCGATGGACACCGCCGACGCCAGCACGGCGGTCATGGCCGGCATCTCCGAGGCCCTGGTGGCCACCGCGATCGGCCTGATGGTGGCGATCCCGGCGGTCGTCCTCTACAACTACTTCCAGCGGCTCAACAAGGAGACCCTGGGCCGCACCGAGAGCCTCGCCCACCTGATGCTCTCGCGCCTGCAAGGCACCTCCCCCCAAGGCTCGTCTGCCCCTGCCTCCGGGGCCTGAGCCATGGCCAGCAAGCTCTCCACCGAAGACGACGCCATCGTCGACATCAACATCACGCCCTTCGTGGACATCGTGCTGGTGATCTTGATCATCTTCATGGTGACGGCCACGACCATGGCCAAGCAGGCGCTGCTGGTCGAGCTGCCCGACGCCGCCAGCGGCGAGACGGCCAAGGACACCAGCCTGGGCATCCAGCTCGACGCCGACGGCCGGCTGTACCTGGACGGCGAGGCGATCACCGAGAACGGCCTTCGCGTGCGGATCCGCGAGGAGCGCAAGCGGGTCGAGGCCGATGGGGGCAAGGTCGTCGTCCTGATCGCCGCCGACCAGGGCATCGCCTACGGCCTGGTGATGCGGGTGATGGACGTGGTCAAGCAAGAGGGCGTCGCCCGCTTCGCCCTGAACATCGACTCGGTGCCCGCTCCGCCCGAAGCGGCCGGCGCGGTGCCTCTCCCGGTCGAGCCCTGAGCCGCCGATGGCCTCTCCCCAGCAGCGGCTCCCCTTCGACGAGGACGAGCGCGAAGGCGGTCGCCGTCTCGTGGGCGTGCTGGTGGCGATCCTGGTCCACCTCGCGGCGGGAGCGGCGGTCGTGGCGATCAAGCCGATCGAGCGCGTCCGCCAGGTCTGGGTCGAGGCGGTGATGAGCGAGCCCGAGCCCGTGGAGGCGCCTCCCCCGCCGCCCGAGCTGCCCGTCGAGCCGCCGCCGCCTCCCAAGGAGCGCAGCAAGGTGGTCGAGTACGACCAGACGGTCGAGGACCCGACCCCCGAGGCGCCGGTCGAGCAGGCCCCCGCCGAGCAGCCGGTGCGCACGGTCCAGGGCCTCTCGGCGACCTCCTTCGCCGCCGGCAGCGGCGTCGGCTTCTCGGTGCGCGCCGGGACGACGGTGCGGACCCGGGCCACCGACGAGCTGATGGACCTCGACCAGGCCTCCAAGAGCGTGGCCTTCAGCGCCCTGACCCGCCAGCCCCGGGTGCGCAGCAAGCCCCCGCTCCGCGTGCCGCAGTCGGTCCAGGACCTGCGCCTGACCGGGGTGATCCAGGTGCTGGTCGATATCGACGACCAGGGAGAGGTCAGCGAGGTCCGCCTGGTCGAGGGCCTGCACCCCGAGGCCGACCGGGCCTGCCTGGAGGCCTGGCGCGGAGCCAGCTTCACCCCCGCGATGCAGGGCGAGACCGCGGTCGCCGTGCGCAACGCCCCCTTCCGCTGCCGCATCGAGCAGGTCCCGTGATCGCAGCCCTGCTCATGCTCCTGCTGGCCAGCGCGCGAGCCCAGGACCCCCAGCCCGCCGAGCCGGCCCCCGTCGAGCCGGCCCCTGGCGAGCCGGCCCCTGGCGAGCCGGCCCCGCTGACCGAAGGGCCCGCCCTGCTCGACTTCGTCGAGGCGCCCTACCCCCAGGCGGCGCTGGAGCGCGGGGTCGAGGGCGAGGTCCGGCTGCGCATCGAGATCGACGCCGAGGGCGCCGTCACCCGGGTGGTGATCGAGGAGGAGCCCGTCTTCCCGGGCGAGGCGGGGCCCGAGGTCGTCGGCTTCGGCGAGGCGGCTGCCCTGGCCGCCCAGGGCTGGAGCTTCTCCCCGGCTCGGGACGAGAGCGGCCCGGTGCCCGTCGCGATCGAGTTTCTCTACCGCTTCGCCCTGCCCGAGCCCGAGCCTCCTGCCGATCCCTCCAGCCTGCCGGCGCAGATCGAGGGCCAGCTCCTGGAGATGGGCACGCGGCGGCCGCTGTCCGGCTTCCCCGTCGTGGCCGTCGACCCCTTGGGGGCCACCGTCGAGGTCCTGACCGACAGCGAGGGCCGCTTCCGCGTCGCCGGGCTCAGCGCCGGCACCGTCCAGGTCCGTGCCACCTACCCGGGCTTCAACCGCGCCGACGAGCTGGTCCAGCTGGTCGAGGGGCAGGCCGCCCCCGCGCTGCGGATCTGGCTGCGCAACCTCAGCTACCGCGACGACGAGATCGTCGGCGTCTACCGCCTGCCGGTGGCCGCCATCGCCCAGCACTCCGTCAGCACCGACGAGGTGCGCAGCATCCCCGGCACCTTTGGCGACCCGATCCGGGTCATCCAGAACCTGCCCGGGGCCGCCCGGGCCCCGCTGGGGACCGGCCTGCTGGTCATCCGAGGCGCCAACCCCGAGGACAGCGCGGTCTACGTCGACGGCATCCGGGTGCCGCTGATCTACCACCTCGGCGGCTACCGCTCGATCCTCAACGCCGACCTCGTCGAGTCGATCGACTACCTGCCCGGCAGCTACGGCGTGGAGTACGGCCGCAGCATGGGCGGGGTGGTCGATGTCAAGACCAAGACCCGCTACCCGGAGCGCCGCCGGATCGTCTGGAACACCGACATCCTCGACACCAGCGCGCTGTTCGAGGGCCGGGTCGGCAAGGGCCAGAAGGTCGGCGTCGCCCTGGCCGGCCGCCGCTCCTACGTCGACGTCTTCATCCCCCTCTTCACCGGCGGCAGCGGCTTCACGGTCAAGCCGCGCTGGTACGACTACCAGGCCAAGGTGCAGGCCCTGGACCTGCCCAAGGGCGAGCTGTCGGCCTTCCTCTTCGGCTTCGAGGACGTGCTGCGGGTCTCCACCCCCAGCAGCTTCGCCCAGGGCACCGACGCCGACACCCAGGGCGACATCGGGACCCGCTACGGCACCCACCGGGGGATGGTCACCTGGCGGCACCCCTTCTCCGACAAGGCCGAGCTGCTGCTGGTGCCCAGCTTCGGTATCGACGAGGCCGAGTTCAACCTGGGCGAGGCCTTCGACCTGCTGCAGCAGCAGTGGCTGGTCGAGCTGCGCAGCGAGCTGCGCTACAAGCCCACGACCGCGGTCGAGCTGCTGGGCGGCGTGGACCTGATCGCCGGGACCTACCGCTTCCGGACCCGCTTCCCCTTCGATCCCACCAGCTTCGCCGACTACGACCCGCTGGCCGAGCGCGAGCCCTTCGAGCAGCTGGGCGAGGGCGCGGCCTGGGGCCCGGACCTCTACCTGGAGGCGACCCTGCGCCCGCTGAAGGACCGGGAGCGCCTGAGCATCCACCCGGGCATCCGGGCCAACATGGTCAACATCGTCGACCAGCTGGCGATCGTCGGCTTCGATCCGCGCATCCGCGGCAAGGCCCGGCTGGTGCCCGGCGGCACCTTCAAGTTCGGCAGCGGCATCTACAACCAGCCTCCCCAGCCCTTCGAGAGCTGGCGTCCGGGCGGCGGGGTCGAGGCCAGCTTCGAGTGGGCCTGGGCCAACGAGGTCGGCTGGGAGCAGCAGCTCACCGAGGGCCTCAACGCCGACGTGGCCTTCTTCCACAAGACGCTGCAGGACCAGATCGTCTCCAACCCCGCCCTGACCGGCATCGACGACCAGTTCTTCCTCAACGAGGGCATCGGCAGGGCCTACGGGATGGAGCTGATCGTCCGCCAGGCGCCGGTCGGCCGGCTCTTCGGCTGGGTCTCCTACACGCTGAGCAAGGCCGTCCGGAACGACTACCCCGAGCGCACCGGCAGCGCGCCGGCCGGGCCCTTCGGCCCCTTCCCCGAGGACGAGGGCTGGTACCGCTTCGACTTCGACCAGACCCACATCCTGGTGGGAGTGGTCGGCTACCGGCTGCCCTACGACCTGGAGCTGTCGGGCAAGGCCCAGTACGTCACCGGCAACCCCTTCACGCCCTACGCCGGCGGGGTCTACGACCTGGACCTGGACAGCTACCAGGCCTACTCGACCGGCGCGCTGAACAGCGAGCGCCTGCCGCCCTACTACAAGGTCGATCTGCGAGCCAGCCGGCTGTTCACCTTCAAGAGCTGGCAGCTGGAGCTGTACCTGGACCTGCTCAACGTGGTGCGCGGGGTCAACCCCGAGTTCGTGCAGTACAACTACGACTACACCGAGTCGCGCTACATCCGCGGCTTGCCCTTCATCCCCTCTCCCGGCTTCCAGGCCCGGTTCGAGTTCTGAGATGCGCGAGTCTCCCACGAGCCCGCACCCCTGGATCCTGCTGTTGCCACTGCTCCTCGGCTGCGGCGCCAACCCGCTCGCCCAGTCCTGGCAGCTCGACCGGCTGCGGATCCTCGCCGTCAAGGGCGAGCCCGCCGAGCCCCGACCGGGCGAGACGGTCGTCTTCGACTCGCTGCTCTACCTGCCCGAGGGCCAGACGCTCAACCTGCTGACCTGGTTCGCCTGCCTGCCCGAGGACTCCAACAGCTTCGGCTGCACTACCGACCCCTCCGTCACCGAGGAGCTCGCCGGGCTCGACCCCAAGACGCTGAGCGAGGAGGAGCTGGCCGCCCTGCGCGAGCAGCTGGCCGAGGCCGGGCTGATCGGCGCCGAGCCCTGGCTGCCCCCCAGCTGGACGGTCCCCGCCGACGCCCTCGACGGCCTGTCCGAGGAGGAGCGCAACGAGGGCGTCTCCGCCCTGGTCTCGGTGACGGCGATCCCCGAGCGCGCCGTCAGCGCCTCGGACCTGGAGCTGGCCTTCAAGCGCATCCCGGTCAGCGAGGCCCTCACCCCAAACCACAACCCCGTGATCACCGGCTTCCGGGTCGACGGGGAGGAGGTCGGGCCCGAGGCCGTCATCCAGCTCGGCTGGGGCGAGACGCCCACCATCGAGGTCCTGCTGGCCGAGGACGCCATCGAGACCTACCTCTTCCTGACCGAGGAGGGCGAGGAGGAGGAGCGGCTGGAGGAGCCCTACGTGAGCTGGTTCGCCGAGGCCGGCGAGTTCGATCAGCCCTACGCGCTCTACCCCTACCTGGACATCGAGTGGACCGCGCCGGCCGCGCGCCTCTCCAGCCTGCGCTGGCCGGTCCCGCGGGAGCCCCTCCGCGAGGTGCGACTCAGCGCCGTGGTGCGCGATCGTCGGGGGGGGATGGGCTGGGCCTCGCTGCGGGTCGAGCTGAGCGACGCGCCCTGATCGCGCCTCCGGGCGTCGCCCGCCAGCCAGGGCGTTCGTCAGAGAGTCGTTAGCGAATGAGCGGCCCGTGGCATTGCCTTCTCTTGCGCGTGGCGGTTGTGTTAGTGTGCGCCGGCTCAGGCCTCGGTGGCTCGCCCGGCTCCTCGCCGACCCACGAGAACATCGACCAGGCCGCGATCCTCACCTACCCCTCCAGCGACCCGCACCGGCCCCGAGACACTCGGACCTCCGGAGAACCAACGATGCGCGCCCCGCTCTCTCTCCTCTTCGGCCTGCTCGCCACATTCCTGGCGCTCGCCCCCACCGACGCGAGCGCCGGCGCCAAGAGCGCCGAGAAGGCCCTCGACGAGTCCACCACGGGTCGAAAGCCCTACAACGTGGTGCAGAACCGGTTCTTCCTCAAGGAGGACCGCTTCGAGCTCTCCCCGATGGTCGGCTACGTCCCCAACAACCCCTTCGTGCGTCGCTACGTCGTCGGGGTGATGGGCGCCTACCACCTCTCCGAGACCTTCGCGGTCGAGGGCGCGGTCATGCTGGCTCCCGACCTGGGCACCAGCGACGTCAAGGACCTGACCCGCACGCTGCTGATCATCGCCACCGACGCCAGCTCGGGCGGCAACAACTTCCAGCAGCCGCTGAACAAGATGACCCTGGGCGGCACCTTCGCGGCCCGCTGGGCGCCCGTCTACGGCAAGATCAACCTGGTCGGCGAGTCGGTGCTCAACTTCGACTTCTACTTCACCGGCGGTCTGGGCATCCTCAGCCTCGCCGAGTACCGCGCCACGGCCAACATCGACTGCATCAACACCGGCTGCGACGTGGTCAACCTCGGCGCGGCCACGCCGGTCGCGGTGGTGCCGGTCAACCTCGGCGCGGGCATGGACTTCTTCCTGACCAGCTCGCTGGCCCTCAAGATCGACGCCCGGAACTACATCTACCTAGACAAGAAGCCGGTCTACGACCCCAACCAGCCCGAGACCGGCTCCCGGGTCTACAACGCCTTCCTGGCGACCTTGGGCGTCAGCATCTTCTTCCCGGCCATGGAGCCGCGGCTCTTCGACTACTGACCCTCGCCGGTCGGCTCACTCGACTCCTCCCTTTCATCCGCCCCACCCGGGAATCCACCATGCGCATCGCGACCCTCCTGCGCTGCCTCCCTGTCCTCACCGCCCTCGCCCTGCCGCTGACCGCCAGCGCGCAGGATGAAGAAGAGGACGCCCCCGCCGAAGAGGACGACAGCACCCTCGACGACATCCTCTCGGGCGAGAAGCGCGAAGAGACCGCCGGGGAAGAGCGCCGCGACCTCGAGCGCGGCGAGATCGGCGACAAGGTCGGCGCCCGCACCGAAGAGGCCATCGAGATCGATGAGGACGAGCGCCGCAAGGTCATCATCAAGACCTTGCAGAAGAAGGACTTCCTCAAGCTCGGCCGCTGGGAGGCCTCTCCGCATGCGGCGTACGTGGCCAACGACCCCTTCCTCAGCCGCTACATCATCGGCGCGGGCGTCGGCTACCACCTGACCGAGATCTTCGCGCTCGAGGCCAACCTCGACTACTCGCCGGACTTCGGCAAGGCCGACTGGACCTCGCTGACCACCCAGCTCGTCGAAGAGAACAGCGTCTCGCCGGACATCTCCAAGATGGCCTTCGCGGGAAGCCTCAGCTTCTTGTACTCGCCGATCTACGGCAAGGTGGCCATCGGTCGCCGGATCATCGCCTTCGACATCTACGGCGCCTTCGGCGGCGGCGCGGTCGTCACCAACGACGACCTCGACGCCCTGCAGACCGACTCGACGGACGACCGCGCCGTGATCACCCAGACCCAGACCCACCCGACCACCAACATGGGTGGCGGTCTGCGGGTCAGCTTCACCCCCAACCTCGCCGCGCGCTTCGAGGGACGCTCGATGGTCTACATCGAGACGATCAACGCCACGACCCTGGAGATGAAGCAGATGTTCATCGTCCAGGGTGCATTCTCGGTGTTCTTCCCCACGATGCGCAACTGAGCCAGACCCTGCCCGGCGGCTGCCCAGCCGTAAAGAGGCTGTAAGCCTTTTCGCCTGCCGTTGAACTCGACCCCAAAGGTCGGGCACCGTGACCCCAGTGGACTCTCTCCTCCGGAGCTTCCGATGAAGCGCCCCCTCCTCCGACCGTTGGTCTCCGTCCTCACCCTCCTGACCCTGACCTTCGGGTCCAGGCAGGCCGCCGCGCTGAGCTGCGACGACATCATGGGGATGGTGAACCTCAACGTGCCCGCCGACGTGGTCGCCCAGACCATGAAGAGCTCCGGCGCCAGCTTCTCGGCCGCCGACATCGCCTGCCTGACCAGCGCCGGCGCCCCCGCCGAGGTGGTCGCCCAGGCGCAGCGCCAGGCCGCGGTCGCCGCCGAGCCGACGCCGATCACCCGCCCCTCGACCGAGCCGCCCCCCTCAACCATGGACGATGACGAGGACATCACCTCCCGGCGCATCACGCGGGAGCCCTCCACCAAGGAGGACGTGGACCTGTCCGACGGGCCCACCACCTCGGGCGCGCCCGCCGCGGTCGAAGACGCCATCAACGAGTACCAGAGCAAGAAGTACCTCGCCAGCTCGCTGCGGCTGTACCAAGCCCTGGACAGCGGCAACTACCCCCAGGCGACCGCCGACATCTACTACTACCTGGGCCGCAACCTCGAAGCGCTCGGCATGTACCACTCCGCCCAGTACCACTACGGCGTGGTGGCCCGCGAGCACGTCGACAGCCAGTACTTCGAGTACACCCTGCCCCGCCTGGTCGCCATCGCCGAGTACACCAGCGACGACACCGAGCTGGCGGCGCTGATCGCCCGCGGCACCGTGACCCCCGAGCGCGCGCCTCGCCAGGCCCGCGACATGCTGTACTTCCTCGACGGCGTGGCCCGCTACAAGAAGGAAGACCTCTCCGGCGCCCGCGCCTCCTTCTCCCAGGTCGACGCCAACAGCGTCATGGGGCTGAAGGCCAAGTACTTCGAGGGCGTCGTCTACAACGAGCAGGGCAAGCTGAAGAGCGCCGTGCGCAGCTTCCGCGACGTCTACCGGGGCCAGGTCGACCCCCGCAACGAGGCCGAGGCCGACGAGCTGGCCCGGCTGAAGGACCTCGCCCTGCTCAACGTGGCCCGCGTCTACTACAGCATCGAGCAGTACGACGAGGCCACCAAGTACTACGACCTCGTCCCGCGCGACAGCGCCTACTGGGGCGTCAGCGTCTTCGAGAACGCCTGGGCAAACTTCATGCTCAACGATCTGAACAAGACGCTGGGCATGCTGCTGACCGTGCGCAGCCCCTTCTACCGCCGCGACATGTACGAGCCCGAGGCCGGCATCCTGCGGGCGCTGACCTACTTCAACCTCTGCGACTACAAAGAGGTCGAGCGCCTGCTGATCGGCTTCGAGGACCACTACCGGCCCCAGTACGACGAGATGCTGGCCTTCTACGAGAGCTACGCCACCAAGGAGGGCCGCAAGGTCGCCGACGAGGCCTGGGACACCTACTTCGGACGTGAGCCCCGCGAGACGGTGCTGCCGAAGGCGCTCTTCAACCGGATCCTGCTGAACCGCGACCTGGTGGGTGTTGTCAAGCACCTCGACATCATGAACGACGAGCTGGACCTGGTCGGTGCCCAGAAGGACCTCTGGCGGGACTCGATGGGTCCCTACCTCACCCAGATCCTCGAAGCCGACGAGCAGCGCCTCAAGCGCCGTGCCGGCCTGCTGCTGCTCTCCGAGATGGCCAACCAGGCCAACTACCTCAACGAGAAGCTGACCCAGTCCGAGATCATCCGCTTCGAGGTCGTGGACGCCCAGCGCGTCGACTACTCGTACAAGGCCAGCAACGTCGAGCTGGCTGACTCGGGCGCCAACCTCGACCTCGACTTCGCCACCGCCGTCGACTTCATCTACTGGCCGTTCAACGGCGAGTACTGGTCCGACGAGCTTGGCTACTACCAGTACACCCAGGCCAGCTCCTGCAAGTGAGCGTCCGCCCCTCCCGTTCGAGGCAGAACATGAAGCGCCTGATCCAGAATTCCCTCGTCCTGCTCTCCCTGGGCCTCACCGCGACCGCGGTGGCCCCGGCCGACCTCTCTCCGCAGAGCGGCTGGGCCCAGGATCGGACCGATCGCGACGAGCGTCGCGTGATCGGCATCGACACCATCAACATCCAGCAGCAGATGTCCGAGGCCTACCGCGCCGCCGCGCGCGAGAAGCGTCGCGAGGCGATGGGCTTCCTGGAGGACATGCTCGCCAACCGTCCGCCCAAGGGCGAGCAGAAGGCCGAGATGATGCTGCGGTTGGCCGACCTCTACTTCGAAGAGGGCCGCGACCTCTACCTCTCCGAGATGCAGGCCTACGGCGAGGAGTTCGACAAGTGCTTCAACACCGAGGGCTGTGACTCCGCCAAGATGATCGCGGACAACACCGAGTCGCGGAAGTGGCAGACCAAGAGCATCAAGATCTACCGGATCATCCTGCAGAACTACCCGCAGTACCAGCGCGCCGACGAGGCGATGTTCTACCTGGGCAGCGCGCTTCAGGACACCGGTGAGAAGGACGAGGCAGCCAAGACCTTCAACGACCTGGTCCGGACCTACCCCGAGAGCGGCTACGTCCCCGACGCCTACGTGCTGATCGGCGAGTACTACTTCGACCAGAACAACGCCTACAAGGCGCTGCTCGCCTACCAGAAGGCCGCCCGCTACAAGGACAGCCCCAAGTACGCCTTCGCCATGTACAAGCTGGCGTGGTGCTACTACAACGTCGGCGAGTACGGCAAGGGCATCGACACCATGAAGGCGGTCGTGGCCTTCTCGATGGCCGACCAGGGCGCCGACAAGAGCAAGCTGACCCTCCAGGAAGAGGCGCTCAAGGACCTCGTCCGCTTCTTCGCCGACGCCGGCGACCTGAACGAGGCGATCGACTACTTCAACAAGCTGGGCAAGCAGGACCTGATCGAGGCGATGCTCAAGCGCCTCGCCGGCACCTACTTCGAGAACGGCAACTTCGAGCAGGCCATCAGCACCTACCGCAAGCTGATCGCCGAGAACCCCAACGGCCGCCTCGCCCCCGAGTACCAGAACGAGATCATCCTCTGCTACCAGAAGATGGGCAAGAAGCAGGAGACGATGGGCGAGATCGATCGCCTGTTGAAGACCTACGGCAAGCAGTCGTCCTGGTCCCGCCAGAACGCCAGCAACCCCGACGCGCTGAAGGGTGCCAACGAGTACATCGAGAAGAACCTGCGCACGGTGGCCATCAACTACCACAACGAGGCCAAGAAGCTGGGCGCGGGCGCCGCGGCGCGCGAGTCCTACGACCTCGCCGAGCAGGCCTACTCGGTCTACCTGGAGAACTTCCCCGAGGAGAAGAACGCCTACGAGATGCGCTACGCCTACGGCGAGCTCCTCTACAAGACCAAGAAGTTCGACCAGGCCTACGACCAGTACATGAAGGTCGTGGCGATGGACCCCAAGGGCCAGCACTCGGAGTTCTGCGCCGAGTCCGCCATCTTCGCCGCCGAAGAGGTGATCAAGGTCGAGAAGAAGGAAGGCAAGGTCCAGTCCGCCGACGGCAAGTCGACGGCCGAGCTGCCCATGACCGACTGGGAGAACAAGCTGCTGGCCGCCTGTGACCAGTACACCCAGTACTTCAAGGACAACAAGAAGGCCCGCAACGTCATCTACAAGTCGGCCTATCTGCTGTACGGCAAGAACCGCTTCAAGGACGCCTCGGACCGCTTCCGGATCGTCATCGGCATGGACCCGCAGTCCAAGGAAGCCGAGCAGGCCGCGAACCTGATCCTCGACTCCTTCAACCTCGTCCAGGACTGGAACAACCTGAAGGAGGTCTCCAAGGCCTTCTACGACCAGGAAGGCCTGGGCAGCAAGGCCTTCAAGACCGAGGTCTACAACGTCTACGAGCGGGCCTCCTTCAAGCTGATCGAGATCACCTTCGAGAAGGACAAGGACCACGCCAAGGCGGCCGCGGGCTTCATCGCCTTCGTCGACGAGTTCCCCAAGTCCGAGGTCGCCGACCTCGCGCTGAACAACGCCGCCGCCTACTTCTACCAGACGGGCAACGTGCGCAGCGCGATGCAGACCCGCATCCGCCTGATCGAGGGCTGGCCGAAGTCCAAGTACTACAACGCCCAGGTGGCCAGCCTCGGCTTCGACTACGAGTCCGTGGCCGACTTCGCCCAGGCAGCGGTCTGGTACGAGAAGATCTTCGCGCTGGACAAGGACAACGCCGCCAGCAAGGAGGCCCTCTACTCGGCCGGCCTCTTCCGCCGCTCCATGGGCGAGTCGGACGCCGCGATCAAGAACTACCAGGCTTTCATCGCGACCTACCCGACCGACGAGCGGGTCACCCCGCTGAAGCTGGACATCGCCCAGATCTACGAAGAGGGCAAGCGCTGGGCCGACGCGGCCAACGTCTACAACGCCTTCTTCACCAAGCCGCCGGCCGACGCGACGATCGACCAGGTCTACTTCGCCCGCCTCCGCTACGGAAAGGCGCTGGAGTCCCAGGGCAAGCCGGCGGACAAGCACTGGCAGGAGACCCTGGCCGCTTGGGAGAAGGACAAGGCCCAGCCCCACGAGGCGGCACCCAACTTCATCGCCGAGATCATGTTCAAGCTGGCCAAGCCCACCTTGGACAAGTACCTCGCGCTGAAGATCAGCGGGACCACCTCCACCCAGCGCAAGGCGATCGACAAGGCCCTTCAGGATCAGCTGGTCGCCAAGGCCAAGTCCCTGCAGGAGGTCGAGGCCACCTACGGCAACATCCTCAAGACCGGCTCGGGTGAGTGGGGTCTGGCCAGCGCCGTGGCGATGGGCGAGGCCTACCAGAACATGGCCTGGACCCTGAACTGCGACAACAGCTTCGTCCCAGCCTACCTGACCGAGGACCAGAAGGAGCTGTACTGCATGGGCCTCGAAGACAAGGCCTACGTCCAGACCGAGAAGGCCGCGGCGGCATTCGCCCTGGCGCTCGAGAAGGCCTACGAGCTCAACCTGTACAACGACAACACCGCCAAGGCGACCCGTCAGCTCGGCGAGCTGCGCCCCGACGAGTTCCCCGAGCTGTCCGAAGACGTGCTCGAGCCCCGATACGTCTCCACCAATGTCGTCGTCTACGACTTCGAGCAGAGCCCCTGAGGGGCCCGGAGCCAATCATGCGAATCCCTACACTCTTCCTGGCTCTCGGGCTCACCGTCGGCGCACCGATGCTGATGGTCGGCTGCGGTGGCGGCAAGAAGCCGACCGCCACGGTGACCGACCCGGCCTTGATGAGCCCCACGCAGCTCTTCGAGGCGGGGGTGACCACCCTCAAGACCAAGGACAAGGCGGGGGTGGTCAACTACACCCTGGCCTACGACTACTTCTTGAAGGCGGCCGAGAAGGACAGCGCCTACGCCAAGGCCTGGTTCAACGCCGGCTGGACCGCCGAGCAGCTGGGCTTCACCGACAAGGCCGCGGCCCACTACAAGGCCGCCGTCGACGCCAACCCCGACTACGAGGCGGCGGTTGGCAGCCTCGCCCGCACGCTGGGCACGCTGGACCGCGGCCAGGAGGCGGTGAAGCTCTTCCAGGCCCAGCTCGAGCGCAAGCCCGATGACCTGAGCCTGCGCAACAGCCTGCTGGACGCCATGACCGCGGCCGGCATGTACGACGAGGCCGAGGAGCAGGCCAAGGAGATCCTGCTGCGTGACCCGAAGAACCCGGGCGCCTATCGGAACCTCAGCCGCCTGTACTTTGCCCAGGGCAAGCACGCGATGAGCAAGCTGTGCTCCGAGAAGGCCAAGACCCTGGCCGAGGGCGACAGCGGCACCTACAACAACCTCGGCGTGACCTTCCTGGTCATGGGCGACGAGGCCGCCGCGATCGAGGAGTTCAAGACCGCGATCAAGCTCAACCCGGGCGACGTGCAGGCCAACCTCAACCTGGGCTGGGTCGCCGTCAACTCGGGCGACTACCTCCTCGCTCAGCAGTGTTTCCAGGCGGCGGTCGACGCCCAGCCCGGCAACGTCGACGCCAAGCTGGGCCTGGCCATCGCGCTCCGCGGGGTCAAGGACTACGCGGGGGCGGCCGTCCTCTACGACCAGATCCTGGCCGCGGACCCCGACAACGAGACGGCCTTCTTCAACGCCGCCACCCTGCAGGAGAAGTACATCAAGGACTACAAGATGGCCTTGAAGTACCTCGACGACTACATCAAGGTCAACGCCGGCAAGCTCTCCCCCAGCCACCAGGTCTACGAGCGTAAGTCTCGGGTCGAGGCCTCCCGCCAGGCGGAAGAGGCGCGCAAGGCCGAAGAGGAGCGCAAGCGTAAGGAAGCCGAGGAGCGCAAGCGCCGCCAGGAAGAGCAGCTCACCGAGTTGAAGAACAAGGTCGTCACCCTCAAGGGCCTGCTGGACAAGTACGGCACCTGCGAGATCATGATCGAGATGGAGGCAATCGACACCGGCATGATGGTGCTGGAGCAGGCCCAGATGGTGGTCGAGGCGGGCGAGTCGGACATGGCGGGCGACGTCATGACCTTCGTCGACCAGATCCTACCCCAGATCGAGGAGCTCGTGCCGATGTGCACCGGCGCCGCGCCGGCGCCCGCGCCGACCGAGGATGCCCCGGCTCCCGAGGGCGGCACACCGGCGGAAGGGGCCCCGGCTCCCGACGCTGGCACCCCGGCCGAGGGGTCCCCGGCTCCGGCCGAAGGCGCGCCTGCCGAGGAGACCCCCGCTCCCGAGGGTGGCGGCTGAAGCACCCAGTTTTCGGGAACCCTGCGGGCGCAGCGAGGTCCTACCTCCTGCGCCCGTCGAGCTTCCCCGACGGCCAAACCGGAGACCTCCATGTTCCTGCTGGCCCTCTCTCTCTCCGCCCTCGCCCAGTCCCCATCTCCCGAGCCGGTCATCCTGATCCCCGCGGTCCAGGAGCTCGGAGTAGAGGACTTCCTCATCCTGAACATCGAGGGCGAGCTGATCGGCCCCGATGGCGACATCGTCTCCGAGCGGCGGGCCGCCACCTTTCCCAACTGGATCGAGCTCCGCCGGGACTTCCGGGCCGAGCTTCGCGACAGCCTCACCGAGCTGAAGTGAGCCGACCTCGTGTCCATTTGACGACATCATTGCAGCGCGCCGATTGTGCGCGCCCCCGTGCTGCGGCACACTGCACCCACGACTCCCCGCGCGCGGGCTCGATCTGGACCTTCCCCGAAGCCTTCGCATCCGCTATAGTCCGCCGCCAGAAAACCTCTCACCCCCGGGCCTTCCCATGCGCATCACCCGACTGTTCCTGACCGGCGCCCTCCTGTCCCTCTCCACCGCGGCCTTCGCGCAGGAAGAAGGCGAAGAGGGACCGCGCGTCATCTACAAGGAGCGCACCGAGGTCGACTTCGAAGGTGTCGACGTCGCCGGAGAGCTCGTCAAGCCCCAGGGGGCCCTGCTCCTGGACCGCAAGCGCGCGGCCTTCAACCCGCTGATCAAGCTGCGAACCGACTTCAACACCGAGATGTCCCAGTCCGTGGACGAGGTCAAGTAGCCTCCTCGGTCCTCCCCCTTCCCCGACCGCACCGTCTCCACGCGCCTCACTCGAATGGGGCGCTCAGGAACACGACATGGCCAATGGCACGCTGGTACTGACCTTCGAAATCCACCGGGGCAACGACTTCGTTCGCCGACAGGAGTTCATCTCCGAGAGCGTGACCATCGGTCGCGGCGCTGCGGCGATGCTCCAGGTCGACGACCCGGGAACGGCCGAGCTGCACGCCGTCGTCAACGTCAACGACGACGGGCGCGTGCAGATCCTGGACCTGGGCAGCCCCGCGGGCACCAAGGTCAACGGGCAGCCGATCAACAACGCCTTCCTCCACAGCGGAGACCGGCTCGAGATCGGCGGCCTGGCCATCCTGGTCGGGATCGCGGACGACGCCGCCTTCAACGACGAAGAGGCGACCCAGCTGGCGCCGGCGCCGGTGATGGATGGACCCGTCGCCAGCGCCGCCTCCCAGGGCGAGGAGATCGCCGGGGACGACCGCACGGACACCGACGCGGCGACCGTGGATCCCGGCCTGGACGGTGGCGACACCGACGCGGGCGAGAGCGAGCGCACCGAAGATGTCCTGGCCTTCATGATGCGCTTCGGCACGGGCACCGGCGACGCCGGCAACGACCCCTCCAAGGGCAATGTGCTGATGGTGGCGCAGGCCTGGGGCGACATCGTCATCGACGCCAAGCACTACCCCAAGAACGGCGGCCCGGTGACCCTGGGTAGCCGGACGGGCTGGCGCTGGCGCTACCTGGGCTTCCCGGTCGCCTGGGTTCCCGACGCCTTCAGCAAGGTGGCCTGGCTCTTCGGCCCCACCCTCTCCGAGGCGGTCTGCGAGACCAAGGACGACTTCTACGCGCCTCCGCGCGACCTGCCGGAAGACGGCTACAAGGTCTTCGAGTGGCAGGGTGGGCAGTACGTCGCCCACCTGTCCGAGAAGTGGTCGGGCTTCGTCGACATCGGCGAGCGCCGCCTGACCTTCCCCGAGCTGATCGCCTCGGGCAAGGCCACCGCTTCGGGCGCCGGGCAGTACGTGCTCAACCTCGAGGACGACATGCGGCTGGTCGCCGACCTGGGCGACGAGACCATCATCCTCGCCAAGATGGTGCCTTCCAGCAAGAAGGTGGTCAGCTCGATCACGGACGACATGGACTACCCCTTCATCGGGATCATGTCCTTCATGACCTTCCTCGGCCTGGTGATGGGCATCTACCTCGCCACGGCGCCGCCCCCTCCGGAGAGCTCCACGATGGAGATCCCGGACCGCTTCGTGAACCTGCTCCTTCAGCAGCCCGAGCCCGAGCAGCCCAAGAACGACAGCAAGCCCGAAGCCAACCCCGACGCGGGCGAAGGCGCCAAGGCCAAGAAGGAAGAGGGCAAGGTCGGCAAGCAAGACGCCAAGATGAAGCAGGCCAAGGGCGAGAAGGTCGAGATGCAGAAGAAGCAGCTCGACAAGGAGATCGCCGAAGAGGCGGGCGTGCTCGGCGCGCTCCGTGACGGCGGCGAGCTCGACGGCGTCTTCGGCAGCTCGGCGCTTAACGCCGACCTGACCGGCGGCATCGGCGGCCTGCTCGGCGCCAAGGGCACGCAGATCGGCTCCGGCGGTCTGGGCTCGCGCGGATCGGGTCTGGGCGGCGGCGGTTCGGCCGAAGGTCTGGGCGGTCTCGGCACCAAGGGCCGTGGGTCGGGCTCCAGCGGCTACGGCTCCGGCGGCGGCAACTTCGGCGCCAAGGGCGAGGGTGGTATCGGCCGCATCGGCGGTGACCCCATCATCCTCGGCGCGCTGGACAAGTCGCTCATCGACGCCGTCATCAAGCGGCATATGAACCAGATCCGCTACTGCTACCAGCGCGAGCTGACCAAGTCCCCGGACCTGGGCGGCAAGGTGACGGTCAAGTTCGTCATCGCCAAGGACGGCACGGTCTCCAAGGCCGAGACCAAGTCCAGCACGCTGGGCTCGCCCACGGTCGAGAGCTGCATCGCGGACCGCTTCCGTCGGTTCCAGTTCCCCGAGCCGAAGGGCGGCGGCATCGTCATCGTCTCCTACCCCTTCATCTTCTCTCCCGGCTGAGCCTGGACCGACGAAGGACGAGCGCCTCGGCCACCCGCCGAGGCGTTCTTGCGTCAGCCCCTCGCACGCACACAACCGGGCCCTCCTGCAAGCCCGCAGTCAAGCCCACCGGCGGGGCTTCCCACGCCTCGCCTCACGTGGTACAACCTGCCGCCGAACTACCCACCCCTCGCGGATGCTCGCCATGTCCCTCTCCAGCACCCTCCTCCGCCTCGCCCTCCTCGGTACGATCAGCGTGGGCAGCGCCCAGGCTCAGGATCCTTCCGATCTCGACTCGACGGACGAGAAGAAGGCCAGCGCTGCGGAGCGCGCGCGCTCCGGCCCGGTGCGCGAGATCAACCGCGGCCTCTTCATGAAGGCCAACGTGGGCGGCGCCTTCTACCTGGGCAACCTCTCCAGCGCGCTCTCGGCGGGGACCTCGACCTCGGTGTCCATCGGTCAGGACTTCCTGGACCGTGAGCGCACCAGCATGGCCTGGGAGTTCGCGATTCAGCAGGGCGTGCACCAGGGCGCGGACTACCTGACCCAGGCGCAGGCCGGCGGACCCTTCATCCAGGGCGACACCCGCACCTACACCATCGCCGCGCTGCTGGAGTGGAACACCTACCCGGCCCGCCGCTGGGGCCTGGGCGCGCGCGCGGGCGCCGGGGTGATGATCGCGCCGCTGCTGATGCAGAAGGACTACTACGGCACGGGCACGGCGCCTCCGGGACTGGGGCGGACCATCCTGCAGGAGTGGGGCCTCGCCGCCGACCCCGGGTACCACAACACCCCCCACCCGACCCTGATCGGCGGCCCGAACATCGAGTACTACACCAAGCTCTCGCACTTCTCGGTGGGCCTGGACGTCGATGTCTTCTACGCGATCGGCTTCGACCTGGGCGCCTCGGCGACGGGCAACATGAAGTACACCTTCTGAGGGCTGTCGCAGTCGCGGCCCTCCCTGTGGTAGAGTGCGCGTCACAGCACAGGTGAACCCGTGATCTCGATCCCCTTCCTTCTGCTCGCTTGCATCGGGCTGGACCCCTCCAGTGGTCTCCAAGACAGCGGCGGCACCGACACCGCCGACACCGGAACCCCCGTCACCGGTGGCTTCGGAGGCATGGCCTTCGATCCAGTCCTGGACCTGGGCCAGATCCACGTCGACGATGGCCCCGTTTCGGGCACCATCACCCTGACCAACGACTCCAGCGGCAACCTCAAGCTGACCCAGGTGGTCTTCGACGCCGGGCCCGACTTCGAGGCCAGCTACACCAGCGTGCCCTGGGTCATCGGCCCCGGGGGACAGTACGTCGTCACCGTAGAGTTCGACCCCACCTCGGTCGGTGTGCAGGAGCACGAGCTCCAGTTCGCGCTCGACGGCGTCGAGGGCATGGGCTCGATCACCGTCAGCGGCGAAGGCGTCACTGAGTACACCGGCGACGGGGGCGGCACCGGCGATGGCGGGGGGGGCGACGGAGGAGGAGGAGGAGGCTCCGGCAGCCTGGGCCTCAGCTCCGGCAGCCTCGGCTTCGGCGATGTCATCGTCGGCTCCTCGGGCAGCCAGAGCCTGACCCTGACCAACGAGGGATCCAGCACGCTGGCGATCCGCAACATCGTCCCAACCCACGTGGCCTACGCCGTCTCGGGGATCTCGACGCCGCACAACCTCAATGGCGGCTCCTCGATCACGGTCACAGTCACCTTCACGCCCACCGAGCAGCGGACCTACAACGAGGACCTGAACATCAACACCGACGCGGGCTCCGACGCCGTCTCGCTCAGCGGGACGGGCGTGCCCAGCTGCACCATCTGCGCGCCCATCATCGACGTCGACGCGGGCACCGAGATGGACTTCGTCAGCGCCTTCGGCATCTCGGACACCAAGACGGTGCGGGTCAGCAACATCGGCGACGAAGACCTGATCGTCCGCAACGTCTCGGTGACCAACGAGTCGATCGGCGCCGGCTCCTTCGCGGTCTCGGGCTTCAGCGGCTCGACCACCGTCCCGGCGGGCAGCAGCCTGACCTTCAGCGTCGCCTACACCTGCCCCGACGCGATCTGCCTGGACCTGCCGAACGAGACGCTGGACTGGAACGTGCTGCACATCGAGAGCAACGACCCCTCGATGCCGGACTGGACCATCGGCCTCAGCGGCGTCTGAGCTCCAGCGCCTTGCCCTGGCCTGGGGTACCGGCTATGCGGCCGGGCACCCCAAACCGTACGACGTGCCCTGAGACACAAGACCCAGGCGCGTCCAATGCGAGGACACCATGGCAAGCATCAAGCCCGGCCTGCTCGGCCGCAAGATTGGCATGACCCAGCTCTTCGATGACAAGGGCGACGCAGTCGGCGTCACCGTCATCCAGGTCGGCCCCAACCACGTCGTCTCGGTCAAGACCAGCGACGGCCCGGACGGCTACGACGCCGTTCAGCTCGGCTTCGGCACCCAGAAGGACTTCCGCCTCAGCGCGGCCCAGCGAGGCCACCTCGCCAAGGCCAGCGTGCCGACGGTGCGGACCCTGGGTGAGTTCCGGCTGGCCAAGGCGGACCTCGCCCGGTTCACCCCCGGCGCCATCCTCGGCGCCACCGACCTCTTCAAGGTCGGCGACCTGGTCGATGTCACCGGCACCAGCAAGGGCCGCGGCTTCGCCGGTGTCATGAAGCGCTACAGCTTCCGCGGCTTCATCCGCAGCCACGGTACGCACGAGTACTTCCGTCACGGCGGATCGATCGGCACCCGACTGACCCCCGGTCACGTCATGAAGGGCAAGAAGATGCCCGGACACAAGGGCAACGCCACCTCCACGGTGCAGAACCTCCAGGTCGTCCGCATCGACGCCGAGAACAACCTCGTCTTCATCAAGGGCGGCGCGCCCGGCGCCAACGGCGGCAACGTCCGCGTCCGCCTCGCCATCAAGAGCTGAGCGGCGTCCTGGCCTGCCCTGCCCCTGGTCAACCGTCCAGGGGCAGGGTGAGCAGGTCCTCGGCCACCGCGAATGAACAGCCGGTGGCCGCCCGGACCTGGTCGACCGTCATGTCCTCGGCGATCTCCCGCAAGGTCAGGCCGCCCTCGAAGCTGAACACCCCGTAGTCGGTGATCAGCAGATCCGTGCAGGCCAGGCCCGTAAGCGGCAGCGTGCAGCGCTCCAAGAGCTTGTGGTCGCCGTCCTTGTTGGTGTGGGTCATCGTCACGACGACCCGCTTGCTGCCAGCGACCAGGTCCATCGCCCCGCCCATGCCCTTGACCATCTTGCCGGGGATCATCCAGTTGGCGATGTCGCCGTCCTGGCTGACCTCCATCGCGCCCAGGATGGTGATGTCGATGTGGCCCCCTCGGACCATCGCGAAGCTGTCCGCGGAGGAGAAGAAGGCCGACCCCGGCAGGGTGGTGATGGTCTCCTTGCCGGCGTTGATCAGGTCGGGGTCCTCTTCGCCCTCGTAGGGGAAGGGCCCCATGCCCAGCAGCCCGTTCTCGGAGTGGAGGACGACCTCGACCCCCGGGGGCAGGTTGTTGGCGACCAGGGTCGGGATCCCGATGCCCAGGTTGACGTAGTCGCCGTCCCGAAGCTCGCGGGCGGCTCGACGGACGATGCCGTCACGGCTCAGTGGCATGTTCGCCTCCTTGCGGCAGGATCAGCTGCGGGGACGGGTGGTTCGACGTTCGATGCGCTTCTCGTAGCCCGAGCCCAGCACGACCCGCTGCACGAAGATGCCGGGGGTGTGCACCTGGTCGGCCTCGAGCTGCCCAGGCTCCACCAGCTCCTCCACCTCGGCGATGGTGATCCGGGCGGCCGTGGCCATCATCGGGTTGAAGTTGCGGGCCGTGGCCCGGAAGACCAGGTTGCCATGGCGGTCGGCCTTCCAGGCCTTGATCAGCGCGAAGTCCGCGCGCAGGGCGGTCTCCAGCACATAGGGCCGCCCGTCGAAGTGCCGCACCTCCTTCCCCTCGGCCACCGGCGTCCCGACCCCGGTCGGGGTGTAGAAGGCCGGGATGCCCGCGCCACCGGCCCGGACCCGCTCGGCCAGGGTCCCCTGGGGCACCAGGTCCACCTCGAGCTCCCCGCTGAGGAACTGCCGGGCGAACTCCTTGTTCTCGCCGACGTAGCTGCTGATCATCTTCTTGATCTGGCCGCGGTCGAGCAGGATGCCCAGGCCGAAGCCGTCCACGCCGGCGTTGTTGGAGATGAAGGTGAGCCCGCGGGTGCCTTGATCGGCCAGGGCAGCGATGAGCCGCTCGGGGATGCCGCAGAGGCCGAAGCCCCCGGCCATCAGCACCGCCCCGTCCGGGATGTCGGCGACTGCCTCGGCGGCGCTCTTGACGACCTTGTCCATGACTGACCTCCCGCCCCGGGTTCCGGCTCAGTCGAGTCGGTAGTTGGGGCTCTCCTTGGTGATGATGACATCATGCACATGGCTCTCGCGCAAGCCAGCCGAGGTGATGCGCACGAAGCGGGCGTTGGCCTGCATGGTCGGCACATCCCCGCAGCCGGTGTAGCCCATGGCCGACTTGATGCCGCCGACGAGCTGGTAGAGGTTCTCAGCCAGCGAGCCGCGATGCGGCACCCGCCCGACGATGCCCTCGGGCACCAGCTTGCGGGACTCGCCTTCGCGGTCGCCGCCCTCTTGGAAGTACCGATCGGAGGAGCCGGCGCGCATCGCCTCGACCGAGCCCATGCCCCGGTAGGTCTTGTAGGTGCGGCCCTGGTAGAGGACCATCTCGCCGGGGGCCTCGTCCGTGCCCGCGAAGAGCGAGCCGATCATCACGGCGTCGGCGCCCGCCGCGAGGGCCTTGGCGACGTCCCCGGAGTACTTGATGCCGCCGTCGGCGATGATCGTCGCCCCCATCGCGTGGGCCACCTCGGCGCACTCCGCGACGGCGGTGAGCTGGGGCACGCCGACCCCCGCGACGATGCGGGTGGTGCAGATGCTGCCGGGCCCGATGCCCACCTTGACCACATCGGCCCCGGCCTCGATGCAGGCCCGGGTCGCCTCGGCGGTGGCCACATTGCCGACGATCAGCACGATCTCCGGGTAGCGCTCCCGGATCGCCCGCGCGGCGTCCAGGACGGCCTGCGAGTGCCCGTGGGCGGTGTCGATGACCAGGGCGTCGACCCCCGCCTCGACCAGGGCCGCAGCGCGCTCGTCGCGATCCCCGCCCACGCCGATGGCCGCGCCCACCACCAGCCGGCCAAGCCCGTCGCGGGTGGCGTTGGGGTGCCGCTGCGCCGCCTGCACATCCTTGAAGGTGATCAAGCCGGAGAGCCCGCCTGCCTCGTCGATGACCAGCAGCTTCTCGATCTTGTTGGCCTGCATCAGGTCCTTGGCGGTCTCCAGGTCGGTGCCCGGGGGGCAGCTCACCAGGCTGCCCTCGGGGGTCATGACCTCCTCCACCCGGCGGTCCAGTCGGCGTTCGAAGCGCAGGTCCCGATCGGTGATGATGCCCACCACACGGCCTTCGTGCACCACCGGCAGGCCAGAGATGTCGTGCTCCCTCATCAGCCGCATCGCCCGGCGCAGGCTCTCGCCGGGCCCGAGGACGACCGGGTCGCTGACCACCCCGGTCATGGCCTTCTTCACCCGCGCGACCTCGCGCGCCTGCTGGGCGACGCTCATGTTCTTGTGCAGGATGCCCATTCCCCCCTCGCGCGCCATCGCGATCGCCGTGGCCGACTCGGTCACGGTGTCCATGGCCGCGGAGACCAGGGGGATCCGCAGGCGCAGGCGGTCGTGGAGGACGGTCGAGACGTCGACCTCGTTGGGGAGAACCGACGACTGCGCGGGAACCAGCAGCACATCGTCGAAGGTGAGCGCGAGCGTGAGATCGCGGGTGAGCATGGCGCGCCTCCGGGTCAGAGGCGGGTAGCCGAGCGCTCCCTTCGGGGCAAGGGTCAGGACATGCCGTTGACAAGCGGGGGCCAGTATCGGTAGAACGGGCGCTCTCAATCGGTGCCGCACTCCCTGCCGCGCCTCTCAGCCCGACCTCTCCCTCAGCCTCGGAGCCCCCATGCGCCTCCTCCCCGTCCTGCTCGCCTCCCTGCTCGCCTCCCTGCTCATCGCCTGCTCGACCAAGCAGAAGGCCACCTACTCGATGGTCGAGGCCACGGGCTCCGCCGATGCGGGGGCCGCGGCGCTGGCCGAGGCCGACGCCCTCTGGGAGCAGCGCGGAGACAAGGCTCAGCTCCAGGCCGCGCTGGCGAAGTACGAGATCGCCGCCAAGTCCGATCCGAAGAACCGCCATGTCCTGGGACGCCTCGTCCGCGGCTGGTACTTCCTTGGCGACACCCAGGAGACCGAAGACGCCGCCAAGCTGGCCGCTTGGGACACCTCGATCTCTTGGGGCAAGGCCTGCCTGGCCGTCAACGCCGAGTTCACCGCCCTGCTCGAGAAGGGCGACGAGAAGGAGGCGACCGCGGTCCGCGTCCTGACGGAGGACGACGTCCCCTGCCTGTACTGGACCAGCACGGCCCTGGGCAAGTGGGCCAAGCTGTCGGGCCTGGGCAAGACCCTGGCGAACCTGCCCACGGTCAAGGCCTACATGACCCGGGTGAGCGAGCTCACGCCGACCTACTTCCACAGCGGCCCCGACCGCTACTGGGGCGCCTACTACGCCGCCATCCCCAGCTTCTCCGGCCAGGACCTCGGCAAGTCCAAGACCCACCTGGAGAAGGCCATCGCCGCCAACCCCGAGTACCTCGGCACCACCGTCATCCTGGCGGAGTTCTGGGCGGTGAAGTCCCAGGACAAGGCCACCTTCGAGTCGGCCCTCAACCAGGTGCTCGCCGCCAACCCGGACACCACGCCCGAGATCGCCGCCGAGAACCGAGCCGAGCAGGCCAAGGCGCGCCGCCTGCTCAGCCAGCAGAGCGAGCTGTTCGCCAACTGACGCTCCCTCACCATCCGGAAGCCTCCTCTCTCTCTGCGGTTCCTGTCGGGAGCCCCCCGACCCTGGAGTTCTCATGCGTACCCGCCTCCTCAGCACCGTCCTCGCCCTCGGCGCCGCCGCCCTCTCCCTGCTCCCCTCGCGGACCAGCGAGGCCGAGCCCCAGTTCGTCGCCAACTTCGGCACCGCCGCCCCCGAAGGCACCCCCTGGGCGACCCAGCTCCAGGACATCAAGAAGCGGGTCGAGGCCGAGTCGGGCGGCAAGGTCCAGCTCAAGCTCTTCCTGGGCAGCGTGATGGGCGGCGAGGTCGAGATGGTGCGCGATGTGCGCCGCAACGGCCGCCTGCAGGGAGGCGGCTTCTCGACCGCCGCCATCGCCGAGGGGGCCAACCTGCCCCTGCTCCAGCTCCCCGAGCTGCCCTACCTGTTCCGCAACAACGACGAGGCCGACCACATCCTCGACAACGTGCTCTACCAGCCGGTCAGCGCCGAGCTCGCCACCAAGGGCTTCGTGATGATGGCCTGGGCCGAGAACGGCTGGCGCAGCTTCGGCACCAAGAACACGCCCGTGCGCACCCCCGGCGATCTGCAGAAGTTCAAGATGCGGTCCCAGGAGACCGACGTCCACATCAAGATGTACCAGGCGCTGGGGACCCAGGCGGTCACCCTGCCGATCAGCGAGGTCCTCACCGCCCTGCAGACCGGCATCGTCGACGGCTTCGACAACACCCCGCTCTTCACCCAGGCCGCCGGGCTGTACGAGCCGATCCAGTACTACTCGCTCTCCAAGCACATCTACCAGCCCGCCGCGGTGGTCTGGTCCAAGGCCTTCTACGACTCCATGCCGCCCGACCTCCAGAAGATCGTCATCGGCGACCCGGCGGCCGAGTCGGCCAAGGGTCGCATTGGCGTGCGCGCCCTGGAGACCGAGCTGCTGGCCAACTTCCCCGGGCTGGGCGTCCAGGTCGTCGAGCTGACCGACGCCGAGCGGCAGGCCTTCGCCAACGTGACCCTGGCGGTGCACATGCAGTTCGCCAACGAGGTCACGGGGGCCAAGGCCCTGCTGGCCAAGGTCAACGCCGAGCTGAAGACGAAGCGCGGCGGCTGAGCTCCTCGTGAACAAGCTCCTCGATCTGTTCGACTCCGCCGTGTCGGCGGTGGACAAGGCCATCCGTGGCGGGGCTCGCCGCGCCTGGGATGGCTGGTTGTCCAGCCTGCTGGTGGTCCTGGTCATCGTCCTGACCGGGCTCTTCATCCTGGTGGACCGGATCGTCGAGCGGACCGACCGCGTCGTCGCCTGGATCGAGCGCGCGCTGATCAGCCTCGCCTTGCTGGCGATGGTTGTCCTGACCTTCAACGACTTCCTGGCCCGCGACTACCCCAAGCTGGCCATGGACCTGCGGGACGGGCCCAACCTCAGCCTGGTGCTGATGGTCTGGGTCGGCTTCCTGGGCGCCAGCCTCGCTACCCGCCAGCGCAAGCACCTCGCCGTCGACGCCAGCGACCGCCTGCTGGCCCCGGCGGCGGCCCGCTTCGTCAAGCGCTTCACCGCGCTGGTCGCGGCGATCCTCACCTGGACGCTGACCAAGGCCTCCTGGGCCCTGGTCAAGGAGAGCCTGGAGTTCGAAGACACGGTCGAGGGCCTCAGCGTCTGGCGAGGCATGGACACCGTGCTCAACACGATCATCTCGCGCCTGCCGGGCCAGCCCCTCCCGGGCACCGACTGGCCGCTGCTCGAGGCCGGAGGCGCGTTTCCCCTCTGGGTCGCCCAGGTCGTCCTGCCGATCTCCTTCTTCATGATCACGCTACGCTTCGGCGCGATCGCGCTCCTCGGCAAGACCGACAAGCCCGTGCTCGAAGACGACGAGCCGGCCCAGGCCGGCATCCCCACCCAGGAGAAGCCCGGCAACCGCACGCCCCGCGACGTCGTGCTCGCCGGCCTCCTCCCGGGGCTGCTGGCGGGTATGGCCGCCGCCATCGCCCTCTCTTCGGGCTGGATGATCTTCCTGGCCGCCGTCCTGATGGTGCTGGTCGGCGCCCCGCTCTTCGTCGCCATCGGCACCGCCGCCATCGCCAGCGCCAACATGATCGGCGGCTACGACACCGTCGCCGTCATCACCGACATGTTCGAGGCGACCAAGAAGCACGAGCTGCTGGCCATCCCCTTCTTCGTCCTGGCCGGCAACCTGATGACCCAGGGCTCGATCGCCAACCGGCTGATCGACGTCGCCCGCGCCCTGCTGGGGCGCACCCCTGGCGGCCTGGGCCTGGCCAGCGTGCTGGCCTGCACCGTCTTTGCCGCCATCTCGGGCAGCTCGCCGGTGACGGTCATCGCGATCGGCTCGATCATGTACCCGATGCTGATCCGCGAGCAGTACCCCAGCTCCTACAGCATGGGCGTCCTGACGACCGCCGGCGGCCTGGGCATCATCATCCCGCCCTCGGTGCCGATGATCGTCTACGCCATCGTCGTCAGCACCCCTGCCGCGCCCATCCCCCCCAGCGAGCTCTTCCTCGGCGGCGTCCTTCCGGGGCTCTTCATCGCCGCGGTGCTGATGAGCTACACGGTCTACCGCACCCGCAAGGTGCCGCTCAGCCAGGACCTCGCCGGCGACACCACCTGGTCGGCCTGGGGGGCGAACCTCCTCAAGGCCATGCGGCGCGGCATCCTGGCCATGCTGCTCCCGCTGCTCATCCTGGGCGGCATCTACGGCTTCCTGACCCTGGAGCCCTTCGGCATCGACCTCGCCATCAAGCTGACCGTGACCGAAGCGGCCGCCATCGCCTGCGTCTATGCCCTGGTCGTCGATCTGGTCTTCCACCGCGAGCTGAAGCTGCGCAAGCTGCCCTCGGTGCTGGCCGACTCCGGCGTGATGATGGGCAGCCTCTTCCTGATCCTGGTCCTGGCCATCTCCTTCAACCGCTTCCTGACCCTGGAGCAGATCCCCCAGCAGGCGGCCGATTGGCTGGTCACCCAGATCGACAGCAAGCTGGCCTTCATCATCCTGGTGAACATCTTCCTGCTGCTGCTGGGCTGCGTGATGGACGTGCTCTCCGCCATCCTGATCGTCGCCCCGCTGCTCGCTCCCATCGCGGCGCGCTTCGGCCTGCACCCGGTGCACTTCGCGATCATGTTCATCGTGAACCTCGAGATCGGCTACCTGACCCCCCCGATGGGCATCAACCTCTTCGTGGCCAGCACGGTCTTCAAGCGCTCTGTGGTCGATGTCATCAAGGGCGTCATCCCCTTCCTCTTCCTGATGATCTTCTGTCTGCTGGTGGTCGCCTTCTTCGAGCCGCTCTCGATCGCCCTGCTCCCGGCCGACGCCGTGACCCAGCACCCCGCGCCCTGAGGAGGCCGACCCATGCTCGAACACAGCATCCAGTCCAAGGACGGGACCCGCCTGCGCCTGGTCCAGTGGACCCCCGAGCACATCCGGGGCGAGGTCCTGCTCGTCCACGGCCTCGCCGAGCACGCCGGCCGGTACGGGCACGTCGCCCGGGCGCTGACCGCCGCGGGCTGGCGGGTCACCCTGCTGGAGCTGCGCGGGCACGGCAAGAGCGAGGGCAAGCCCGGCGCCGTCTCGCGCTGGAGCGAGTACGTCGAAGACCTGCAGGCCGCCGCCGACTTCCTCCGCAAGCCCTTCGTGCTGGTGGCCCACTCGATGGGTGGGCTGGTCGCGCTGGACGCCCTGCGCGGGCCCCTGCGCGGCCAGGTCCAGGCCCTGGCGCTGTCCAACCCGCTGACCGGCGTGGCCGTGGTCGCGCCCAGGCTGCTGAGCATGGCCAAGGTGGTGCTGTCCAAGCTGCTCCCTCAGCTCCCGCTGAAGAACCCCCTGGACCCCAAGGACATCAGCCGCGATCACGCCGTCGTGGCCGCCTACATCGCGGACCCGATGGTGTTCTCCACCATCCGTCCCCGCTGGGCCACCGAGATGGAGGCCGCGATCGAGCGGGTCCAGGCCCACGCCAGCCAGTACGACCTGCCCTTGCTGGCCATGGTCGGCACCGGCGACCGGATCTGCGACCACACCTCCATGCTGAAGCTGGCGGACGGCTGGGGCAGCCCCCCCGGAGAGGAGCCCAGGGTCAGCCGCCAAGTGTACGAGGGCCTCTACCACGAGATCTTCAACGAGCCCGAGCAAGGGCAGGTCCTGGCCGACCTGGTGCGCTGGCTCGACGGAGCTGTGACCCCATGAACCGCGCCGACAACCCAGCCCTCAAGCGACGGCTGGTCGAGCTCCTGACCGAGCGCTCCGTCCGCCGGGGGCAGTTCACCCTGGCCTCGGGCCGGGAGAGCGATCTCTACATCGACGCCCGCCTGACGACGCTGCACGCCGAAGGGGCCAGCATCATCGCCAGCCTGGTGCTCGATCGCCTCAAGCCCGAGGTCGTCGGCATCGGCGGGCCGGTCACCGGAGCGGACCCGATCGTCGGCGCCGTGGTCGGCGCGTCCTGGGGCCGCGGGCGCCCCATCCACGGCTTCATGGTCCGCAAAGAGCCCAAGGGCCACGGCCTGATGCAGTGGCTGGAGGGACGCGGCAACCTGCCCAACGCCGCACCGGTCTGCGTGGTCGAGGACACCGTCACCACCGGCGGCAGCCTGCTGCGGGCGATCGAGCGGGTCCAGGAGGCGGGCCTGCAGGTGGTCCAGGTCGTCTGCGTCGTCGATCGCCAGGAGGGAGGCGCCGAGCGCATCGCCGCCGGAGGGTACCGCCTGGAGGCGCTGGTCACCCGGGCCGAGCTGGGCTGACGACCGGCACCTGAGCGTGGGCTATACAGCCGCCATGCTCTCCCCTCTGACGCACGCCAACCGCCGCCGCGCCCTCAGCCAGCTGCTGGACGACGCCCCCGTCCTGCTGATCGGCAACGGCCCCTCGGCCCGCAACATCCCGCTCGCTCGGCAGCCCTTCCGCCAGGACAGCAGCGTGCTCTACTTCAGCGGCTGCGTGCGCCCCAGCGCCGCGATGCTGATCGAGGCCGGCGGCGTCAGCACCCTCTTCCTCGTCCCGCCCGACGACGACGACCCCCTCTGGCATGGCTACACCTGGACCCTCGACCAGGTGCGCCAGGAGCTCGGCTTCGACCGGGTCCTGCCCCTCGACGAGCTGGAAGCGCGCTGCGCCCCTCACCGCGGCCACCTGCTGGGCCTGGCCGTCTCCGACCCGCTCGCCACCGCCCGGGCCAGCGCCCTGATCGGGCAGCCGCTGCGCTTCGGCGATCCCTCGCAGGCGGGCTCCTCCGCCCTGATCGAGGCGATCATCCGCCTCCGCCGCACCCTGGCCCCCGAAGAGGTCGAGCAGATCCGCCTCGCCGCCGCGGTCACCGCCCGCGCCCACCGCACCGCGATGAGCATCACCCGGCCCGGCGTGCCCGAGCAGCACATCGCCGCCCTCTTCGACAGCGTGGTCCAGGCGGCCGGCATGCAGACCGCCTACAAGAGCATCGTCACCGTGCGCGGCGAGGTCCTGCACAACGAGGACTACCCCAACCTCTGCGGGGCCGACGACCTGCTGCTGCTGGACGGCGGCGCCGAGGCGCGCAGCGGCTACGCCAGCGACGTCACCCGCACCTGGCCGGTGCGCGGCAGCTTCGACCCTCGCCAGCGCGCCGCCTATCAGGCCGTCCTGGACGCCCAGGTGCAGGCCATCGCCATGGTCCGGCCAGGCGTCCGCTACCGGGACATCCACGACCGGGCCAGCCTCGTCCTGGCCGACTGGCTGGTCCACGAGGGCCTGCTGCGGGGCGCCCCCTCCGACCTCGTCGAGCGGGGCGCCCACGCGCTCTTCTTCCCCCACGGCGTCGGCCACCTGCTGGGCCTGGACGTCCACGACATGGAGGCCTTCGGGGACCGCGTGGCCTACGCCCCCGGGCGAAGCCGCAGCCCCCTCTTCGGCACCCGCTTCCTGCGCCTGGACCTGGACCTGCAGCCGGGGATGTGCGTGACCATCGAGCCCGGCTTCTACCTCGTCCCGGCCATCTTCTCGGACCGCGAGCTGATGGAGCGCTTCGCCGACGTCCTCGACGTCGAGCGCGCCCTGAGCTGGAAGGGGGTCAACATCCGGATCGAGGACGATGTGCTCTGCACGGAGGACGAACCCCAGGTCCTGACGGCGGCCATCCCCAAGGACCCCGGCGAGCTCTGCGCCTGCCTGGGCACGGCGCCGGACCCCTTCGCTCAGTAGCGCTTCTTCAAGACCGTGTCGTGCAGGAACCGATCGTCGGTCTCGGGGTGGTCCAGCGTGTAGTGCAGCCCCCGACTCTCCAGCCGTCGGAGGGCGCACTCGATCACCAGCTGCGCCACCTGGGCGAGGTTGCGCAGCTCGACGAGGTCGCCGGTGAGCTTGAAGTCCCAGTAGTAGGTGCGGATCTCTTCCTGCACCAGCTCGATGCGCTTGCGGGCTCGCTCCAGCCGCCGGGTGGTGCGAACGATGCCCACGTAGTTCCACATGAAGCGCCGGATCTCGTCCCAGAGCTGGGAGATCACCACCTGCTCGTCGGGCTCGGCGGCGGACCCGGGGTCCCACTCGGGCAGCACGGGAGGAGGCGGCAGCGAGGGCAGGCGCCGGACGATCTCCAGCGCCGCCTGGCGGCCGAAGTGCGCAGCCTCGAGCAAGGAGTTGCTGGCGAGGCGGTTGGCCCCGTGAAGGCCGGTGCAGGCGGCCTCGCCGGCGACGAAGAGGTTCTCGACGTTGGTCTCGCCGTGCAGATCCGTCATCGCCCCGCCGCAGAGGTAGTGCGCCGCGGGCACGACGGGGATGGGCGACACGGCCATGTCGATACCCAGCTCGCGGCAGCGGGCGTCGATGCTGGGGAACTTGTGCTCGATCTCGGCGCGGCTGAGGTGGGTCATGTCCAGGTAGGCGCAGGCGTCGCCGGTGCGCTTGAGCTCCCGATCGATGGCCCGGGCCACGATGTCGCGTGGGGCCAGCTCCTTGCGCGGATCGTACCGACCCATGAAGGCCTCGCCGCTGCCCAGCCGCAGGATCCCACCCTCGCCCCGAAGCGCCTCGCTGATCAGGAAGGAGCGCTCCTTGGGGTGGTAGAGGCAGGTCGGGTGGAACTGCACGAACTCCATGTTGGCGACGCGCACCCCGCAGCGCCAGGCCATGGCGATGCCGTCGCCCGAGGCCTCGTCCGGGTTGCTGGTGTAGAGGTAGACCTTGCCGGCCCCGCCCGAGCAGATGGCGACGGCCCTGGCCCCGATGGTGTGCACCTCGCCGCTGTCCAGCTCCAGCACGTACAGCCCGATGGCCCGATCCCGCTCGGGCGGCAGGCCGCCGTTGCGTCGCATCCACCAGCGCTCGGTGATCACGTCCACCGCCATCCAGCGCTCGCGCACCTCGATGTTGGGGTGCTCGGCGACCGCCGCCAGCAGGGCCCGCACGATCTCCGCCCCGGTGGCGTCCTTGGCGTGCAGGACCCGGCGGGTCGAGTGCCCGCCTTCGATGTGCAGGTCGTACTCCTCGGGCTGGTCGTCCTTACGATCGAAGGCGACCCCGCGGTCGATCAGGTCCTGGATACGCTGCCGCCCGTCTCGGACGATGGCCTCGACCACCTCCCTCCGGCAGAGGCCCGCGCCAGCGACGAGCGTGTCCTGGACATGGTCCTGCCAGGAGTCCTCGCCCGCCCAGGCCGCCGCGATGCCGCCCTGCGCCCAGTGGGTGTTGCCCGCGTCCCGCGCGCGCTTGGAGAGGACGGTCACCCGGCAGTGGGGCGCGAGCTCGAGGGCCATGGTCAGGCCCGCGATGCCTGTGCCGACGATGACCACGTCTGTGTTGGTGTTCGCCATGATGGCCGTAGGTATCGCGTTCGCTCCGCGCCTGGATTCCGCCGATTTCTCCCGCGGGCTGGTACCATGCCCCCATGATCGTCAAGCTCATGGAAGTCACCATCCCAGCTCGGCAGTACGCGCAGACCCGCTACTTCTACAGCCGGGTCCTCTGCCTGCCGGTCGGAAAGGAAGGCCAGCACCACGCCTTCTTCGACACCGGCGGCAGCTTCCGAATCGCCGTCGTCGACGCCGCCCAGTCCAGCTCGCTGACCATGCCTACCGGGCGCGGGGCCTTCCTGAACCTCTGCTGCGACGACCTCGACGCGCTTCGCAAGCGGCTGGACCACGCCAAGGTGCGCATCCTGGCCGAGAACAGCGACGAGTTCGGTCGCAACATCACCATCCGCGATCCCGAGGGCAACACCCTCAACATCTTCCAGGACGGCAGCTTCGGCTGAGCCGCGATGGGCCCGGCTCAGTCCTCGCTGCGGCGGCCGGGGCTCCACTCGTCGCGACGGTCGGCCCGCTCTTCGAGGAAGCGGGCGAGGCGGTACAGGTCGCTCTCTCGCCCGATGAAGCGGTTCTCGGCCAGCAGGCTGACCGGGTCGATCAGCTTGTTCATCGGCACATAGTGCAGGTCCAGCTGGCCCGAGACGCTGACCATATGCGCGTCCAGCCCCTCTTCGACCAGGGCCCGGTACGCGCCGATGCCCAGCTGGCTGCCCAGCATCACGTCGAAGGCGTGCGGCGGGGCGCAGCGGCTCTCGTAGCCGAGCTGCAGGGGCTTCATCTTCTTGCGGCGCCCGCCCGTGCGCTGCTGGTGGATGGCCATCGCCCGGTTGCTGACCAGCCGCGCCAGGTCGACCTCGCCCAGGGAGAGCTGCCCGTACTCGTCGCGGGAGGCGCCGCGCACCACCTCGTCGGGCAGCCGCTCGGAGAGGCCCTCGGCCAGCACCACCACGCCGTCGTGCTTGCCCCGCCGCTCGCAGGAGAGCACCGAGTCGACGATGCGCTCGGCGAGGCGATCCAGGTCCAGGGCGCCCCCGTCGGTGCCGTCGACGGTCAGGCTGGCGTCGACGTCCTCGACCGCCAGCACCAGGTCGGCCTCGCCGGCGATCGCCACCCCGTAGGAGAGCCAGCCCGCCTTGCGCCCCATCGTCTCGACGATGAACCAGGAGCTGGTCGCGGCGGCATCCGCCCGCAGGTTCTCGATCTCCTTGGCCATCACGTCGACCGCGGTGAAGAAGCCGAAGGTGAAGTCGATGCCGCGGTAGTCGTTGTCGATCGTCTTGGGCAGGTGGACCACCGCCACCTTGCGCGCTTCGGGCGGCAGCCGCCGCTGGTACTCGACCAGCAGGTTGGCCGATCTCAGCGTCCCGTCGCCCCCGATGCTGATCAGCCCGTCGACGCCCAGGTCCACCAGGCCGGTGTAGACCGCGTTCAGCGAGCGCGTGCGGCCGGGATCGTCCAGGTCCTCGGGCCCGCGCACCTCGCTGCCGGGGTTGGTGCGGGCCGTCCCGAGCTGCACCCCGCGGGTGTTGCGCATGCCGCGCACGTCGCGCTGCTGAAGCACCCGGTAGTGCTGATCGGGCAGCAGCCGGGAGGTGGTCGGGTGGTAGCGGGCCAGGTTGCTGTAGCCGTGGAAGAAGCCCAGGACTTCGCGGCCATCCTCCATGAAGGAGACCGCCGCCGCCGAGATCACGGCGTTGGCGGCTGGCGCGGGTCCCCCTGCGAACACGATCGCGACCCGACGGATATGGTCACCCTTGCGCATGCCCCGCCCCTAACCCCAGACCTGCCGTGATCGACGTCCATGAGCTGAGCAAGACCTATCGTGTGCCGGTCAAGGAGCCCGGCCTGGCCGGCAGCCTGCGCTCGCTGCTGCGGCGCCAGACCCGGGACGTGCAGGCGGTGGCCCAGGTCAGCTTCCGCATCGAGCAGGGCGAGCGGGTGGGCTTCCTGGGACCCAACGGCGCCGGCAAGACCACCACCCTGAAGATGCTGGCCGGCCTGCTCCACCCCAGCTCCGGCCGGGTCGAGGTGCTCGGCCTGCGCCCCCAGGACCGACCGACCGAGCTGCTACGCCAGATCACCCTGGTGATGGGCCAGAAGCAGCAGCTGCTGTGGGATCTGCCTCCGACCGAGACCTTCGAGCTCAACCGGGCCATGTTCGACCTGGACCGGGCGGAGTGGAGGCGCACCCTCGACGAGCTGATCGAGATGCTCTCGCTCCAGGCGCTCCTCGACAAGCCTGTGCGCAACCTCTCCCTGGGTGAGCGCATGAAGTGCGAGCTGTGCGCGGCCCTGCTGCATCGGCCGCGGGTGCTCTTCCTCGACGAGCCCACCATCGGCCTGGACGTGGAGATGCAGGCCCAGGTCCGCCGCTTCATCGCCCAGGTAAACGAGGCGATGGGGGCGACCGTCATCCTGACCAGCCACTACATGCAGGACATCGCCGCGCTCACCCCGCGCCTGCTGATCATCGACCAGGGCCGGCTGCGCTACGACGGGCCGCGGGACGCGCTCGCCCAGCGCATCGCGCCAGAGCGCCGCATCAGCGTGCGAGGCAGCCACCCGGCCCTGGTCGAGCGAGGCTTCCGCGAGGAGCAGGGGCGGATGGTCGCCGATGTGCCCACCGGCGGCGCGAACCGCGTCCTCGCCGAGGTGCTGGGCCTGCTGCCCGAGGCCGAGCTGGGCGTGGAGGAGATCCCCCTGGACGAGGTGATGGCGCGCTACTTCCGAGCGCGGCCGTGAGCCTGCTCCGGGCCCTGCCGCCGCTGCTGAGGGCCTTCCCGACGCTGCTTCGGGTCGGCTTCGCCGAGATGGTCGCCTACCGGGCCGAGATGGTGGTCTGGATCCTGACCGCCACCCTGCCCCTGGTGATGCTGGCGCTGTGGAGCGCCGCCGCCGAGGGGGGGCCGCTGGCGGGCTTCGGCCAGGCCGAGTTCGCCCGCTACTTCACCGTCACCCTGGTCGTGCGCCAGGTGACCGGAGCCTGGGTCGTCTGGGAGCTCAACCACCTCGTCCGCACCGGCGCCCTCTCACCCCAGCTGCTGCGCCCGGTCAATCCCCTGCTCTTCAACCTCGCCGAGACGCTCGCCGCGATCCCGGTCCGGCTGCTGGTCCTGGCGCCCATCCTGCTGGCCCTCTTCGCCTGGCGCCCAGACATCGCCTTCCTCCCCTCCCCCGCCACCGCCCTGATGGGCGCCCTCTCGGTGCTGCTCGCCTTCGCCCTCTCCTGGCTGGTCCAGGCCATCTTCGGCATGCTCAGCTTCTGGCTGGAGCAGTCCGTGGGCCTCTTCGGCCTGTGGTTCGCCGCCTGGGGCCTGTTCGGAGGCTACATCATCCCGCTGCCCCTGCTGCCCGAGGGCCTGCGCGCGGTCGCCGAGTGGCTGCCCTTCCAGGCCAGCCTGGGGGCGCCGGTCGAGATCCTGCTCGGCATCGAGCCCCAGCCGCTGCGCAGCCTGCTGGTCCAGGCCGGCTGGGTGCTCCTGGCCACGCTGCTCGCCCGCTGGATGTGGGCGCGAGGCATCGTCCGCTACGGCGCGGTGGGCGCGTGAGGATCCTGCGCCTCGCGCGGGTGCTGGCAGCCTTGCTGCGGGTGGCCCTGATGAACGCGGCCGCCTGGCGAGCCAGCTTCCTGGTGGAGCTGCTGGTGGGCGCCAGCAGCTCGGTCGGCGTGGTCCTGCCCCTGTTCTTCGTCTACCAGCACGCCGAGCAGGTCGCCGGCTGGGCCCTGCCCGAGGCGCTGATGGTGACCGCCTTCTTCCTGCTGCTGCAGGGCCTGGTCGGGCTGCTGATCGAGCCCAACCTCTCGGCGGTGGTCGAGGGCGTGCGTACCGGCGCGCTGGACTACACCGTGCTGAAGCCGGTCGACGCCATGCTGGTCTCCAGCCTGCAGCGGGTGGCTCCGGCCAAGGCCTGGGATGTGCTGGCCGGGATGGGGCTGCTGGCCTGGTCGGCCGCCCAGCTCCCCGCGCCCGGCCCCGGGGGCGTGATCCTGGCCGCCCTGCTCTTCCTGGCGGGCTTGCTCGCGGTCTATGCCATCTGGATTCTGGTGATCTGCACCAGCTTCTGGTTCGTCCGGGTGGACAACCTGCGCTTTTTGCTGGGTGCTGCCCTCGACGCCGGCCGCTGGCCGGTCGACGTCTACAAGGGCTGGCTGCGCCTGCTGCTGACCGTGGTCGTGCCCGTCGCCCTGGTCACCAGCTTCCCCGTGCTCGCCCTGCGCGGCGAGGCCGATGCCACCATGCTCATCCAGGCCTTCGGCGCCAGCGCCCTGCTGCTGCTCGCCGCCCGCCGGACCTGGCTGGCCGCGCTACGGCACTACACGAGCGCCAGCTCTTGAGCAGGCCCGACCCAGGCCAATCGCGGTGGGGTCCCGTTCCCTCTCGGCACAACTTGCGCTAACGTCCCCACTCATTGGCTCTCCAGCGCCCGTTCCTTCCTCTCCCGGACCTTTCCCTTGCCCAACCGGCCCCATCGGCTCCTGGTCATTGAAGACGACCCCGGACTGCGCGACGTCTTTCGCCTCGCCCTGGAAACCGCCGGCTACGAGGTCGAGGTGGTCGAAGACGGCGGCGCAGGCCTCAGCGCTGCCTTCGAGCGCCAGCCCGACCTCGTGATCACCGACCTGTTGACCCCGAGGATGCACGGCTACGAGTTCATCCGGCGCTTGCGCGCGACCCCGCACGGCGTGCGCATGCCGATCATCGTCGTCTCCGGCCAGGCCTACGCCACCGACCAGCGGCGCGCGATCGAGCTCGGCGCCTGCGGCTTCCTGCCCAAGCCCTTCCAGCGGCAGCAGCTCCTGGACATCGTCAAGCGCTCGCTCTCCCAGGTCCGGGTGCGCTTCTGGGGCGTCCGGGGCTCCATCGCCGCCCCCGGCCCCGAGACCATCCGCTACGGCGGCAACACCCCCTGCGTCACCATCGAGCGCGGCCAGGACCTGCTCATCCTCGACTCGGGCACGGGCCTGCGCAAGCTCGGCGTCTGCCTGCAGGCCGAGGCCAAGCGCACGCCGCAGCACATCCGGATGCTGATCACCCACACGCACTGGGACCACATCCAGGGCTTCCCCTTCTTCGTGCCCGCCTACGTGCCCGGCAACCGCCTCGACGTCTACGGGCCGCCCTCCGTCGAGAAGCCGCTGGAGAAGGTCCTGCGCGGGCAGATGGACCCGGCCTACTTCCCGGTCGCCCTGGGCGACATGGCCGCCGAGATCGTGGTGCACGAGGTGCGGGAGCCCGAGTTCGACGTGGGCCCCTTTCGGGTCTCGGCCATGTACATCAACCACCCCGGCATCACGATGGCCTTCCGCATCGACATCGACGGGGTGGTCGTGACCTACGCCACCGACACCGAGCCCTACCGCTTCCTGCTGGCCGACCGCAACGCCGACCCCGAGTCCGAGCTGGCCGACTACGGCGGCAAGCGCGACGGGGAGCTGGCGCGTTTCGCCGCGAACGCCGACCTCTACATCGCCGACAGCCAGTACTCGCCCGAGGAGTACAACATGAAGCGGGGCTGGGGGCACACCTGCTACACCGACGCGGTCGAGCTGGCGATGGCCGCGCAGGCACGCCGCCTCGCCCTCTTCTCGCACGATCCCATGCACGACGACGACATGGTCGACGAGAAGCTCCGTCGCTGCAAGGAGCTCGTGGCCTCCCGCGGCTCGGACCTGGTGGTCCACGCCGCCATCGAGGGCCAGTCGATCGACATCGAGCCCGCCGCGACCGCCGCGTCTGCCACCGCCACGTCCGCACCCAAGAGCTGAGCCATGCGCCTCGTGCGGGTGCTGGCCGGGCTGGGCTACGGCTCTCGCTCCGAGGTCGAGGCGCTCCTCCGGCGCGGCCGCGTCCTCGACGCCCAGGGCCACGCGCTGGCCGCATCGGCCGAGGACCCTGGCGGCGAGCTCTTCGTCGACGGCCAGGCGCTCGATCCTCGCCCGCCCCTGGTGCTGCTGCTGCACAAGCCCGTCGGCTACGTCTGCACCCGCGCCGAGGACGAAGGCCCGACCGTCTACGAGCTGCTGCCCCCTCGCTTCGCCTCGCGGCGCCCGATCCTGGCGACGGTCGGCCGCCTGGACAAGGAGACCAGCGGCTTCCTGCTGCTGACCGACGACGGGGCCTTGCTGCACCGCCTGACCTCGCCCAGGCAGCACCTCACCCGCCACTACCGGGTCGAGCTGGCCGACCCCCTGCGTGGGGACGAGGCCGAGGCGCTGCGCTCGGGGACCCTGATGCTGCGGGGCGAGGACAAGCCCCTGCGACCAGCCCAGGTGGTGGAGCTCGGCCCCACCCGCCTCCGCGTCAGCGTGACCGAGGGCCGCTACCACCTTGTCCGGCGGGCCTTCGGGGCGCTCGGCCACCGCGTCGCCTCCCTGCATCGAGAGGGCATGGGCGCGGCCGGCCTGGACGAGCTGCCCGAAGGCGAGTGGCGGGTCTTCGACCCGGCCCGGCTCAGGTGAAGATGATCTGCGCCCCTTCGGCCATGTCGTAGAAGTCCCCGACCGTGATGACCTCCTTGCACTGCTTGATGAGGTCGTCCTTGGTGCGGCCGAACATCTCCATCGCGAGGTGACAGGCGTAGAGCTCGGCCCCAGCCCCGTCCAGGATGTCCAGCATCTCGCGGACGCTGGGCAGGTCCAGGTCCTCCATCTTCTTCTTCATCATCGTGGCGGCCAGGCTCTCCATGCCCGGCAGGCCCGAGAGCACCGTCGGGATCGGCATGGAAGGGTTGCCGGCCATGTTGACGTGCAGGTGGTCGACCTTGCTCTCGGTGATGGCGTCCAGGCCGTAGAAGGTGAAGAACACGAAGGCCTCGATGCCGGCCATGCGGGCGCCGTTGGCCAGGATGAGGGCGGGGTAGACCTCGTCGAGGCCTCCCTTGGAGCAGACGATGGCGACCTTGCGTTGGGTCATGGGGACTCCTTGAGGTTCAGAGGCAGCCGGCGGGCTTGGGGATACCGGCGATGCGGGCGAGGGTGCGCCCGGGCGCCTTGGGGAAGCAGGCGTAGACCTCGCGGGTGTCGATGCCCATCCCGCGGGTCAGGGCGCGGATGTTGGGGGAGCTGCCGGACTCCTGGTAGGTCTTGCGGGCGTAGTCGATGATCGACCAGGCCACCGGCGTGAGCTCGACGCCCTCGGCCGCCGCGATCGCCAGGGCCAGCTCGCGGCTCCAATCCCCGCCTTCGCCCTCGACGGCGGAGGCCTCGGCAGGGGCTGGAGAGGAGGAGGCGGGCGCCGCAGCGCGCTTCGTGGAAGAGACCGCAGCGATCTTCGAGGAGGAGGCCTCCTGGGCGGGCTCGGCGGCCGGCGGGCGGGAGGGGGCGAGGCGCGAGGCGAGGCGCGGATCCATGCCCGCGGCGGGCCCCCGCCGGGTCTTGCGGGCGAGGCCGGGGCGCTGCCCCTTCGCGGCGTGACCCACCTGCCGCAGGATCTGGAGGGCCACGGCCATGCCGCGCTGCACATCCTCCTCGCTGCTGGCGCGCAGGGCCGCCATCATCCCGACCGGCTTGGCGCTGCCCGCGTCACGGATGGCCTGGGCGGCCTCGTCGGCGATGGCCAGGACCTCGGGCTGGGTCAGGCTGCGCACCACGTCCAGGATGCCGACCAGGTTCTGCGCCAGGAGCTCGAAGTCCTCGGCGGTGTAGCTGGAGAGCACACGATCCATGCCACCCTTCATGGCCGTCGCCAGGGAGACGTAGCCCTGGTCGTCCAAGGCCTGGAGGTGTCCGCCCACGACGCCGGTGGCCTGGCGGGCGATCGGGATGCCCACCTCGACGAGGTCGTCCAGGCGGCGTTGGCGCTGCTCCATCGCCTCCAAGTGGTGAAGGACACGGTCGAGCTGGCTCTCCAACCGGGCCAGGCGGGCTTCGGCTTCGGTGGGGTTGGCGTTCTCGGTGCGATGCATGGTCAAGCCCTCTTGCCCATCAGGCTCATGCGGTGCTCGATGGGCATCTCGCCACCGCGGATCAGGATGTTCCAGTAGATCCACTCGAAGGCGAGCTTGCCCCAGTGGTTGACATGAGACTCGGCCAGCAGGTCGAAGGGGCCCACGACAGGCAGCGGGAACTTGCCTGGGAGCGGCTCGGTCTCGTAGTTGAAGTCGATCAGGAGGGCCTTGCCGTCTCCGGACTCGATGAAGCAGTTGGCGTGCCCGTCGAAGTCGGCCAGCAGCGGCAGCCCGGCCAGGTGCCGGCGGATGTTCTCCACCAGCACATCGCCCTGGAAGTGCGCCACGCTGCCCGCCTTGCTGGCCGGCACGTCCGTGGCGTCCCCGATCACGAAGATGTGCTCGTGGTCGCGGCTCCGCAGGGTGCGCTTGTCCGTGGGGATGAAGCCCAGGGCGTCGCCCATGGTGCTGTTCTGGAAGGGGTGGGCGCCGCCGTGCAGGGGGATGGTGACCAGCAGATCGTAGTCCAGGGTGCGGCCGTCGAAGGCGGTCATTCGCCGTGCTCCGCCGTCGACGCTGGCCAGGCCGAACTCGCTGACCACCTCGATCCCCCGATCGCCCAGCATCTGCCCCAGCGCCGCCGACGCGCGCGGCTTGGTGAAAGCGCCCTCCAGGGGCGTCGCGTAGACCAGACGCACCGCGTCGCGCATGCCACGCTCGCGGAAGAAGGCGTCGGCCAGGAAGGCGAACTCCAGCGGGGCCACCGGGCACTTGATGGGGACGTCGACGAAGTTGACGACCAGCGTGCCGCCCGCCCAACTGGCGAGCCGATCCCGCAGCGCCGTCGCACCCTCGAGGGAATAGAAGTCGAAAGCGTCCTTGTGCCAGCCCTCCCCGGTCAGGCCTGGGGTCTCCTCGGGCAGGATGCGGGTGCCGGTGGCGATCAACAACAGGTCCCAGGTGAGCTCCTCCCCGTCGGAGAGGCGCACGATCCGTGCCTCGGGATCGATGGACTCGATCGCCGACAGCCGCAGCTCGGCCCGCGGAGGCAGGTTGCGGCTTCGAGACCGGACCAGGTCCTCCGGACGAGCCATGCCGAAGGGCACGAAGAGCAGGCCGGGCTGGTAGAGATGCCGGTCGTCCTGGTCGACGACGACGATTCGCCACTCCTCGGGGGAGAGCAGGGCGTCCAGCTTGTGGGCCATCATCGTGCCCGCGGTGCCTGCGCCGAGGATGAGGAAGGTCTTCATGAGGTGCTCCGAGTGACACCCGCAGTGCTGCAAGCCGTATGCCAGGCCCAAGGCCATGGTTACCGGGCCCGATCCGGGCCACGAGTGCCATAAGGCCCACAACCCCTGTGCGAGACGACCCCGAACTTTCCGGATACGCTGCGCCTTCCCCGGAGGCCTACCGATGCGTGCTGCTCTCGCCCTGACCCTGATCCTCACCGCCTGCGGCGGCGGCATCTCCACCGACGTGACGATCCCCCAGGACACCGGGGACGGCGACGGCGGCGCCGACGGCGGCGACACCGACGGGGGCAGCACGATCACCGACGGCGGCGGGACCACCGGGACGGACGACGACGAGGACGACTGGACCGTCGAAGAAGGCGACTGCAACGACGCCGACCCGAACGTCCACCCCGACGCCACCGACGTCTGCTACGACGGCGTCGACAGCGACTGCGACGGCTCCAACGACTTCGACTGCGACGGCGACGGCTACGAGTCCAGCGCCTACGAAGGCGACGACTGCCTGGACACCGACGCGGCGGTCTACCCCGGCGCCTCCGAGTCACGCGCCGACGGAAAGGACAGCGACTGCGACGACCAGGTCGACGAGGACGCCTACTGCAACGTCTACGCGCCCATGTCCAACGCCACCAGCTCCTACCGGACCTACGCCACGACCTCGATCGTCGACGGCGGCACCTACATCGAGACCACCACGCTGGAGAGCTACAACGAAGCCGCCCAGACCGTGACCCTCTCCCGGGTCATGGACAATGGGTCCGGCAGCACCTCCACCATCCGCGAGGGCTGGTCCTGCTCCGAAGACGGCACCGTCTCGGTCTCCGGCTACACCTACAACACCTTCGGCATGGACCTCCTGAACATCACCTTCTCCGCGGCCTCGCCCCGAGCCCTCCCGCAGGAGCAGATGATCCCCGGCAACAAGTGGGACATCGCCTATGACGCCAACGACGCGACCGAGGGCCTGGTCTGGACGGTCTCCGGAACGGCCACCGTGCTGCCGCAAGAGAACATCACCACCACCGCCGGCATCTACGCCACCCTGCCGATCGAGGTCAGCTACACCCTGACCTCCTTCTCGGACTACGCGACCGACCGCGAGGCGACCGTGACCTGGTACCTCAGCCCCGGCGTGGGCGTGGTCTACTCGCTCGAGCTGCTGGCCGACGGCAGCATCGGCGAAGAGCGCGAGCTCTCCAGCGTCAGCGGCTTCTACGCGATGGACCCCTCGGACTTCATCGGCGAGTAGGGCCAATCCGGACCCGGGCGTCGACGGTCACGCAGCCTTCCCCGGGGCCCATGACCTTGACGGGGTTCAGATCCAGCTCTTCGACGCGGGGACAGGCCTCCGCCAGGGCCGAGATTCGCAGGACCAGGTCCTCGACGGCGGCGAGGTCGGCCGGAGGCGCTCCCCGGTAGCCATCCAGCAGCGGAAAGCCACGGATCGAGCGCACCAGCTCGGCCGCGGCCCGGTCGGAGAGGGGTGGGATGCGGAAGCCGACGTCGCGCATCAGCTCGACCAGGACCCCGCCCAGGCCGAAGGCGATCAGCGGGCCGTAGGCCGGGTCGCGGGTGAGGCCGACCAGGCACTCCACCCCTCCGCGCACCAGCCGCTGGACGAGCACGCCCTGCATCTGCCCGGCCAGCCCGCGGGCCTTCAAGCCGCCCTCGATCTGCTCCCAGGCGGCGAAGACGTCGCCCTCGTGCCGCAGATCGACCTTGACCCCGCCGACGTCGGACTTGTGGGTGATGGTGTCGGAGACCAGCTTGACGACGACGGGGAAGCCCAGGGCCCGCGCCGCCTGGGCAGCCTCACCGGCGCTGCGAGCGACGATGCCGCCCGCCGAGTGTACGCCGATCCGGCTCAGCAGCTGCTCGACCTGCTCGGGCGCGAGCCAGCCCTCGGGGGCGGCCTGCACGAGGCGAGAGGCCGCCTCCAAGTCCATGCCCTGCGGCTTGACCAGGGCGCCCTCCGGCCGGGCCTTCCACTCGGCGTAGCGGGAGGCTCGGGCCAGCACCCGCACCGCAGACTCGGGGAAGGCGTAGGAGGGGATGCGGGCCTGCTGCATCCGGCTGAGGCCCTCGGGCACGCCGTGCTTGCCCATGAAACAGGACAGGACCGGCTTGCTGGTCCCCTCGGCCCCGCGGGCGATGCCCTGCCCCACCCGGTCCGAGTCGGTGATGAGCGGCGGCACGAAGAGGACGATCAGGGCGTCCACCGCCTCGCAGTCCAGCAGCAGGCGGACCGCCGCCTCGTACTGCTCGGGGCTGGCGCTGGCGATCATGTCGACCGGGTTGCGGACGCTGGCCGAGGGCGGCAACAGCGCCCGCAGGGCCTCGCTCGTCTCGGGGGGGAGGTCGGGCACCTCCAGGCCCCAGGCCTCGGCCGCGTCGGTGGCCAGGATGCCCGGCCCGCCCGCGTTGGTCAGGATGGCCACCCGCCGCCCGCGGGGCACCGGCTGGTGGGCCAGGAAGGCGGCCATCTCGAAGAGCTCCTCGACCGTGTCGACCCGGACGATGCCGGCGTCGTCGACCAGCGCCTGGACGGCCACCTCGGCGCCCGCCAGGCTGCCGGTGTGGCTGCTGGCCGCGAGGTTGCCGCGGCGGCTGCGCCCGGACTTGACCGCCACGATCGGCTTGCTGCGGCCGACCCGGCGGGCGATCTCGGCGAACCGGCGCGGGTTGCCGAAGCTCTCCAGGTAGAGCAGCACCACCCGGGTCCGGGGGTCCGCGCCCCACCACTCGATCAGGTCGTTGCCGGAGACATCGGCCTTGTTGCCCATGCTCACGAAGTCCGACACGCCGATGTTGAGGTCGCGGGCGTAGTCGAGCATGGCCACCCCCAGCGCACCGGACTGGCTGGCGACCGCGACGGTGCCCTCGGGCGGGAAGGTCGGCGCGAAGGTCGCGTCCAGGCGGGTCTGCGGGTCCGTGCTGACCACCCCCAGGCAGTTCGGCCCGACCAGGGCGATGCCCGCCTCCCGGCAGATGGCCACCAGCTCCTGCTCGGCGGCGAGGCCCTCGGGGCCGACCTCCTTGAAGCCGGCGGTGATCACCACCATGCCCTTGACGCCCTTCTCGGCGCAGGCCCGCGCGGTCTCCAGCACCTGCTCGCCGGGGACGACCAGCACCGCGAGGTCCACCGGGTCGGGGATCTCCCGCACGTCGCGCCAGGCGCGGATGGACTGCACCGAGACGGCCTTGGGGTGGACCGGGTAGACCGGGCCCTGGAAGCCGTTGACCACCAGGTTGCGGGTGATCTCGGCCCCGATGGTGCCCGGTCGGCTGCTGGCGCCGATGACGGCGACGCTGCGGGGGCGGAGGATGGGGCGGAGGTCGCGGGGGGTGGGGGACATCGGGGCTCCAGGGCCGCCCCCGTAATCGGAAACCGCCAGGGGGGCTGGGGCCCGAAGCTGGCGCCGACGGGCCTCGTACGGTATCCAAACGGCTCCACCGGTCTCAGGAGTCCAGGATGGCGCATTGGGAGGTTCGAACCCGCAAGGGGAGTGTCCAGGTCGAGGGCGGAAACTGGCTGGTCGCCGTCGGCGCCGCCCTCCCTGACCTCGGCCTGGACGTGGCGGTGCTGGCCCGCCTGGTCTGCGATGTGCAGGCCGACGGCGTCGTGCGGATCATGGACCCGACCTCCCGGACCCCCCTGATCGTCCGCCAGCTGCCCGACCCCCAGCTCGGCGGCGCCCGCGAGGTGCAGCCCGTGGCCGTGGTGGCTGCGGCCTCCTCCCCCCTCGAAGAAGACAGCGCTGGCGTGGACCCTCGCGGCAACGTGGACCTTGGGGGACGCATCACCGTCGACGAGATCGACGTGACCGCGCCCCCTCCTCCCGCCTTGCACATGAAGACGCTGCCGCCGCCGCCGCCGCCGCCGCCGACTCCCGCACCCGCGCCCCCCCCCGCCCTCGCCACCTTCGATCCGGCCGAGCTGCCCCCTGCCCTCCCCCCGCCGCCGCCGCGGGTGCACTCGGTCGTGCCCGAGGTGCCCAGCACCCGCCCGGCTCGCTTCACCGCCGCCGACATGGCCACGCTCGACGACATCGACTTTCCGCCCGCACCGCGGCCGCGCAGCCCGGCTGCCGGCCCGCCCGCGGACCTCGACGAGCAGCTCTTCATGAAGGGCATGGACATTCGCGACGCCGAGGACCTCGCCGGCGCCGCCCAGATCTCCCTGCGGGTGCTGGCCAGCCTGATCCCGTGCGAGGCCAGCAGCGTGCTCTACGCCAGCGTCAACGACACCTCCCTGCGCTTCCTCGCGGCGCAGGGCCCCTCCGCGGCCGAGGTCGAGGACATCACCGTCCCCCTGGGCCACGGCATCGCCGGCTTCTGCTTCGACACGGGCGCCTCGGTGATCATCCGCAACGCCTCCCAGGACCCGCGGCACCTGCATCGGGTGGACGAGCAGACGGGCTTCCACACCCAGGATCTCCTCTCCGTGGCAATTCGCGACGAAGACGGCACCATCCACGGCTGCATCCAGCTCCTCAACGCCCCCGGCGGCTTCTCCGAGTGGCAGCTCGACGCCGCCAGCCAGGTCGCCTCGGCCCTGGGTGAGTCGGTGCGCGCGCTGCGCTGAGCTTCAGGACTCCGGACCGATCCTCCACCAGGACAGCCCGGCGGCCTCCCCATCGGGCCGACCCCAGGCCTGCTCCAGCCGGGCCATCAACGAGCGCCGCTCGGGGATGGCCGGCAGGTCGACGACCGCGTACCGAAAGCCCGCCTCGCCCAGCTCCTCCAGCGTGGGCGGAGGCTCGGTCGGCCGGACGTGAGAGGAGCGCCAGGCCCGCCCCATCAGCGGATCGGTCGAGGGCTCGGTCCAGGCCCGGGGCATGTCGGAGAGGGCCCGCCCGTGCACGGCGATCCCAGCCAGCCGCAAGGGGTGGTTGGGCAGCAGGCGAGGGCTCTCCAGCGGCAGGTGCAGGACCGCGCCGGGCGCCGGGTCGGCGGCCCATCGCTCCCAGGCCTCTCGGGGCAGCTCCAGGGTCGGCCATGGCAGGCCCGGCGCGTCCACCGAGCGCAGCGCGTCCAGCGGGCCCAGCACCAGGCTCAGGGCGAGGACCAGCCCACGCCAGCGACCGCCGACGCGACCGGCGGTGATCATCAAGGCCAGGCCGAGGTGGGCGAGCACGACGGCCCGGTAGTACTGGCCGCCGTGGGCGATCGGCAGGGACAGCCACCGCGCCAGCTGAGCCGGCAGTGGGACTTCATGGCCGCCCAGCAGCAGGGGCTCGCCCTGCCAGGCCAGCCGCGGCCCCAGCGCCAGCCCGACGCCCACCAGGACCAGCGGCAGGAAGCGCCGACGCTGCGCGCCCAGCAGCAGCGCCGCCAGGACCAGGACCGCGCCCAGGTAGGGCTGGTGCAGCACATTGGCCTTGATCTGGATCTCGGCTCGCCCGAAGAGCAGCGCGTCCAACGAGGCCACCGGCAGCGGGCGCGCCCAGATCGGTGGCCAGTCCCCGCCGCCATGCGAGGGTCGGTAGAGCACCGCCTCGGGCGAGAAGGTGCCCGGATCGAGCCAGGCCTGCACGGCTAGCAGGGTCGACACGACCAGCAGCAGCGGCGCCGCGGCGCGCCCCCAGGAGGCCCCATCGCGGCGCGCTTGGAGCGAGGCCAGCGGCGCGACGAAGGCGGCCAGCATCGCCAGGTAGGGGCTGGTCAGCGCCGCCAGCCCCCAGGCCGCCGGCACCAGCAGCAGCCAGCCCGGTCGGCTCGCCGCCTGGAGCCCCAGCAGGAGCAGCAGCGGCAGGATCCAGGTCTGGGCGTTCTCGACCTGGCCGGAGAGGGCGGCCCCCAGCGTGACCGGCGAGAGGGCGAAGAGCAGGCCGCCCAGGACGAGCGGCCCCGCCTCGGCCTGCGGGCGGAGGCGGCGCGCCAGCAGGACCAGGGCCATCCCGCCCAGCGCCGGGCCCAGGAAGTGGGCGAGGTGCACGACGAGGTGTGGGCTCAGCAGGGGCCGCAGCAGCGCCCCGACAAGCAGGAAGGCCCAGCCCAGGAAGCGAGCCTCACGCGGCTGAGGAAAGCCGGCCTGGTCGGTCGGATCCGGCCACTCGCCGCGCCAGAGCGAGGCGGAGACCACCTCGGCCGCCCAGACATGGCCCCCCGTGAAGGGGTTGTCCAGCAGGCGCTCGCCGGGCTGCTGGAGCCAGGTCCACGCCAGGGGGACCTGGGCCGCCAGGGCCAGGAGGAACACGGCCGCGAGCGGGAGCCAGCCCCGCGCGGTCCGAGGGGACATCAGGTGTTGATGCCGTCCATATCGGTGCCGGTCGGCAGGCCCTTCATCTTGGTGCCGATCTGCTCACCCATCACGGTCGTCCAGATCATGGCCAGCGCCTGACCCACGCCCGGGAGCAGGATCACGAAGCACAGGCATACCGCGAAGCAGCCCAGGCAGACGAGGATGTTCAGCAGCAGCCAGGTCGGTTCCATGTGTCTTCCCTCGCGAGGCGGCAGGGTAGCGCGTCGGGCGGAGGTTGGCCAGACCCCGGGGCACGCGTGGTGATATGCCGCCCCCCCATGCCCCACGTCAACGTCCACGACCTGCCCCGAATCCGAGAGATCGGCACGGTCCTGGCGCGCCACGGCTTCGGCCAGGCCGCCCGCCTCGCCGGCCTCCAGGTCGAGGGCGAGACCATCGGCGAGAAGCTCCCCTTCGGACGCCGGCTGCGGATGGTCCTGGCCGACCTGGGCCCCACCTTCGTCAAGATCGGCCAGATCCTCTCCGTGCGGCCGGACATCGTCCCGGTCGACGTGATGGAGGAGCTGGCGACGCTGCAGGACCACGTCCCTCCGGCCCCCTTCGACGAGATCCGCCAGGTGCTGCAGGAAGAGCTGGGCGGCACCCTGGAAGAGCGCTTCACCCTCTTCGACCCCATCCCCTTGGCCAGCGCCTCCATCGCCCAGGTCCATCGGGCCATCCTGCACGATGGGACCGAGGTCGCCGTCAAGGTCCAGCGCCCCGGGATCGAGAGCCGGATCCGCTCCGATCTGCACATCCTCTACAGCCTCGCCCACCTGCTGGCCGGGCGGCTGGACCTGCCGGGCCTGTACACCCCCGTCGGCATCGTGCGCGAGTTCGACGCCGCCCTGACCCAGGAGCTCGACTTCCTGCAAGAGGCCCGGGCCGCCTCGCGCTTCCGCGCCTGCTTCGCCGCCAACCCCGACATCGTCGCCCCCTTGATCCACGAGCAGTGGTCCACCCGCCGCGTGCTCGTGATGGAGCTGATGCGCGGGCGCCGCCTGCTGGAGCTGGCCGGCACCCTCGAGGGCGAGGCCGCCATGAACAAGGTCATCGCCGCCACCTACGCCCAGGTCTTCGAGCACGGCTTCTTCCACGGCGACCCCCACCCGGGCAACCTGCTCGTGCTCGACGACGGCCGGCTCTGCTACCTGGACTTCGGCATCTCGGGCCACCTCACGGGAGAGATGCAGGACACCCTCGTCCAGATCTTCCTCTCCCTGGTCCAGCGCGACGCCGAGACCCTGGCCCTGGCCCTGTACCGCTCCGGCGCGACCGAGGGCCGGGTCGATCTCAAGGGCTTCCGCGCCGAGATCGCGCGGATGATGGCCAAGTACCACGGGGTCTCGCTGGAGTCCCTCTCGGACAAGGCCAGCCTGGTCGAGTTCGTGCAGGTGGCGGCCCGCTTCCGCATCCGGCTGGTCCCCGAGTACGCCGTGCTCGCCCGCGCCACCTCGCTGCTGGACGGGCTCGCGCGCCGGATGCTTCCCCAGGCCGACATCGTGGAGGTCGTGCGCCCCTACGCGCAGCGCCTGCTGGGGTCCCGCCTCTCGCCCGAGCGCCTGGGCGCCGACGCCCTCCGGCTGATCCAGCAGCTCCAGGTCTCCTCCCGCGACGTGCCCCTCCAGCTCAACCAGCTGATGATGGACCTGGAGCGCGGCAGCGTGCAGATCACCACCCTCAACCCCGAGGCCGACGCCCTGCGCGAGGATGTGCGCCACGCCGGCGTGCGCGTAGCCCTGGCCCTGGTCGCCAGCAGCCTGCTGCTGGTCCACGGCGCGCTGCTGATCGCCTGGAGCCCCACGCCCTTCGGGCTCTCGCTGGTGCCGGCGATGGCGATCCTCAGCGGGTTGCTCGGCCTGCTGGTGCTCGGGGCCCTGATCCTCCACGCCCTCGCCGCCGCCCGGCTGCACCCGCGCGAGTGGCGCCGGCGCCTGCTGGGCGTGGTCCGCTTCTTCCTCCAGCCCGCGGAGTAGGGCACGGGCTCCCCCGCGGGGACCCCAATTGCGGCCGAGGCACGTCGCCTCCGAGCGCAGTGTGATAGCCTCTCCGCCGTTCACACTGCCGGATCCCCTCCATTGCGGGAGGCAAGTTCCGGACGGCGCGCGCACTCGCCCTCGCCTCCGTCTCGTGGAGTATTCGTGTCGGAACAGCAGAAGCTGACGCTGGCCCGCGGCACAGAAGTCGCGGGCAAGTACCTGATCGAGCAGGACCTCGGAGAGGGGCTGCTCGGCCGAACCTACCTCGCCAAGCACATCAAGAGCGGCAAGCACCTCGCCCTCAAGTTCATCCGTCCGCGCCTCCTGGCCGACGCGAAGGACCGGGCCCGCCTCGATAGCGCCTTCAGCAAGGTCAAGGCCCTGCGCCACTCGGGGCTGGTCCGTTACGGCGACCTGGGTGAGCACAACGGGCTGAGCTTCTTCAGCCAGGAGTACTTCCCCGGGCAGAGCCTGCGCAGCTTGATGGAGGAGTACCAGCGCGGCCAGCGCTCCTTCTCGCTGCAAGAGGCCTGCCAGATCGTCAACAAGGTGCTCGAAGCCACGCAGTACCTGCACACCGAAGGCATCATCCATCGGAACATCAAGCCCGAGAACATCCTGATCAAGACCCGGCAGACCGGCCCGGGTGGAAAGATCGTGGTCTTCGATGTCCGGGTCACCGATGCGGGCCTGGCTGCGCTGATCAACCCCGCCATCTTCGCCGAGAGCTTCGCCGCCCGCGAGGACGCGCCCTACCTCGCCCCCGAGCTCGGTGGCTTCGACCAGGACGGCACCCCGCCCTCGGACGTCTACAGCATCGGCGTGATGCTCTACGAGCTCCTGGTCGGTCAGACCCCGCGCGGCACCTACCTCTCGCCGACCCAGCTCCGCGGCGATCTGCCCGAGCACATCGACGACACCGTCGAGATGGCGCTGGGGGCCAACCCCGAGGATCGCTACCCGACCGCCCAGGACATGCTCAACGACATCCAGCGCTCCTTCTCCAGCGAGATGCAGGAAGACAGCGTCGGGACGGGCTTCCGCAGCATCCTGATCGGCATCGGCGTGGCCGTTACGCTCGCCCTGGGTCTTGGCCTCTACATCCAGCTCCGCGAGCAACCCGACCCGCTGGCGGCGGCCCGCGCGGCCGACACCCTGCTGCGCGCCCAGGTCCAGTCCGAGCTGCGGATGCCGTCCGAGGCCGAGCTGCAGATGATGGTCGCCGCTCGCCCCGACATGCTCTACATCCCACCGGGCCCCTTCGTGCAGGGACGGCTCAACCAGGAGCGGGTGGACGTCGACGCCGCCCAGTCCGAGCCGCTGGCCCAGGTCGTCAAGACCGAGGGCTACTTCATCGACCGCTACGAGTTCCCCAACGCGACCCGGGACAAGGCCGGCAACCCGGTCAAGCCTGTCGCCAAGGTGACCTACCAGCAGGCGGAAGAGGCCTGCGCCCAGTTCGGCAAGCGCATCTGCACCGACGTCGAGTGGGAGCGGGCCTGCAAGGGCCCGGCCAACTGGGTCTACAGCTACTCGGACCAGTTCGACCCCGAGATGTGCGGCGGCGTGGAAGAGGCCTACAACGTCGGCGATCGCGAGAGCTGCGTCTCGGGCTACGGCGTCGCGATGATGTCCGGCGGCATCCGCGAGTGGACCTCCACCGTGGCGGGCTCGAAGGACACCCGGCGCATCGTCAAGGGCGGAATGCGCGGCAACCTCTCGCGCGGGTCCCGCTGCGCCTTCGCCGTCGACGAGTCGGCCACCTACGCCGACAACACCCTCGGCTTCCGCTGCTGCCTGGACGTCTCGGCCGCCAACACCCCCGCGCCGGGCAGCACCCCCTGAGCGCGCCGTCGGCCTCAGTCCGAGGCTCGCTCCGCCCATAGCGCGCTGGCTTGCTGAAGTGCGGTGCGCACCATCACGTAGACCCCCGGGTCGTAGGTCAGGGCCGTGTGCCCGATGCCCTTCACCGGACGGTTCTGCAGGTGGTCCTCGCCCGGTCGCGGGGAGAGGCGCGAGAAGCGCGCCGGGCAGATCAGGTCGGCAGAGGAGTAGATGCTGGTCAAGGGGACCGACGCCGGGAACACATCGCGGTTCAAGGCACGCATGAAGGGCGAGAAGGGGACCATCTCCCAAGGGTTGCTGGAGAGCAGGCCCCCGCCCATCAACCAGACCCCCAGGGCCGCCGTCGGCGTGCCGCGGTGGGGCGTCCCCAGCGTCACCAGGCTCTTGATCCGGGCAGCCCCGCCGTGGTGCTGGATGTAGTGCCGAGCGATCAGCCCACCCATGGAGTGGCCGACGATGTGCAGGCGTCCCAGGCCGTAGCGCTGCGAGATGCCCTCCAGCTTGTCGCCCACCATCCGCGCCTGGTCACCGATCGAGCGGTTGTTCAACCGCCAGAAGAGCCCGCCCAGGTCGAAGCTGAACACCCCGAAGCCGTCGCAGCGCAGCCGGTCCTCCATCACCTGCCAGACCTGTCGGGTCTGGAAGAAGCCGTGCAGCAGCAGGACCGTCTCGGGCGCCTGGGCGAAGTCGTCATGGCGGACGATGCGGTTGCTGCGCAGGTAGATCCGGCGCACGCTGCCCAGCTGATCACGCAGCGCGTTGTAGGCACGGGAGGGCGGCAAGGGACGGGGGGAAGCCATGGACCGGGCTCTATCTGGCGCGGGTGGGGTTGGGGCCTCGCCGGCCCCCTCCCCCCCCGATCG
>ERZ761602.1075-NODE-1075-length-52391-cov-6.741727_pt1 | contig 52391 bp, 48 predicted proteins | sample MGYA00512165_ERZ761602 | MGnify/ENA primary metagenome ERZ761602 (study PRJEB28899, sample SAMN02445085) | bioreactor sludge metagenome | biome: EBPR sludge; isolation source: Thorneside wastewater treatment plant | place: Australia: Brisbane, Thorneside...
GGTTTTGCTCACAGCCACTTCGGTGGCGGAAAGTAGAATCTACCAATGGCCGAGCGCATCGTCTCCCTCATCGACGCCGACACGATCGCTGCGCGTGTGCGCGAGTTGGGCAAGCAGATCGCCGAGGACTACAAGGGCCGGAACCTGGTGCTCGTGTGCGTGCTCAAGGGCAGCTTCGTCTTCACCGCCGATCTCGCGCGCGCCATCGAGTCGAACACGATGCGCATCGAGTTCCTCGGCGTGCGCAGCTACGGCGAGGGCACGAGCACGAGCGGCGTCGTCCAGATCACGCAGGACTTGAGCCGGCCCATCGAGGGCGAGGACATCCTCATCGTCGAGGACATCATCGACACCGGGCTCACGATCGCGCACTTGCTCGATCTCTTCCGCACCCGCAAGCCCGCGAGCATCAAGGTCTGCGCGCTCCTGCACAAGCCGGCGCGCACGCGCATCGAGGTGCCGATCGACTACCTGGGCTTCACGATCGAGGACCGATTCGTGATCGGCTACGGGCTCGACTGGGGCGAGAAGTACAGGAACCTCGAGTCGATCTCGGTCGTCGAGAGCCAGTGAGGGCGACAGTGACAGCGACAGTGACAGTGACAGCGACATGAGCAAACGCCTCGCCTACCTGGAGAAGGTCGTCGCCGACGGCACGGCCGACAGCTTCGCGCGCTACTGCCTCGCGCTCGAGTACAAGGGCCTCGGCCGCGTCGACGACGCGCTCGGCGCCTTCATCGCGCTGCGCGACGCCGACCCGAGCTACGTGCCGCAGTACCTGATGTGCGGCACGATGCTGGTCGACGCAGCTCGCGCCGAGGAGGCGCGCGGCTGGCTCGAGAAGGGCCTCGAGGTCGCGCGAAGAGCCGGCGATACGAAGGCGCTCGGCGAGCTCGGCGACGCGCTCGCGGGGCTGGGCTGAGCGGCGCCTCGACTCGAACGCCACACGGAGAACGACGATGATCTCGAACATGAAGAGCGTGGCTTCGCTGAGTGTGTCGGCCTTCGTGGCGCTCGCGGCGCTCGCCGGCTGCGGCGACGACACGAGCGGCACGGGCGGCGGCGGCCAGGGCGGCGACGCGAGTGGTGGCAGCGGCACCGGAGGCGGCGGCACCGGCGGCTCGACGGCGGGCGCGTGGCAGAGCTACTGCGAGGCGCACGTCGCGCGCGAGGAGAGCTGCGACGCCGAGAACCCGCCCACGCCGTCGCTCAGCGGGTGCCTCGGCGCCGAGGCCTGCTTCGAGGCGATCATCCGCGAGGAGGCGCGCCAGCCCTTGCTCGAGTGCCTCAGCACGCGCTCCTGCACGACGAGCGACGACAGCTGCTTCGCGCAGACCTCGGCCGCGCTGCCCGACGGACCGGGCCAAGCCGACTACGAGGCCGCCTGCGCCGCGAAGCTCGCCGCTTGCCCGAACGGCTCCTTCTCGAACGATTGGTGCACCGACGGCGACGTGCCGATCGGAGTCTTCAGCGCGACGCTCTACGACGAGCTCGCCACCTGCTTCGACCTCGGCTGCGACATGGTCGGCGATTGCCTCGACGGCTCCGTGGCCGCGCTGCTCGTGCCCTGCGGAGGCGAGATCGGGTTCTGAGAGGGTGGGGGGGTGCGTCGGGGCGGGTCAGGGTACCGGCAGACAGAGATGCAGCAGAGCGTCGTCGAGAAACGGGGTGATCGTGCACTGCGTGCCGAGCGGGCAGCTCTCGTCTACCCCGAGCTCGCAGAGCTGATCGCAAGGTGAGACCGAGGGAAGGCTCAACTGCAAAGCCTCGAGTGCGACCCCGAAGCGTGCGCCGTCGAGACAGATGTTGATCCCCCCTCCTCCGGCGTCGATGCGCCCGCAGCACCCGGGGCAGTTGGCCGAGTCAGGAAGACAGATCTCGGCGCAGCTCCTCGGTTCCCCCGGAGTTTCCTCGGAGCAGAACCCGACCCCTGCTTCGGAGCCGCAGCACTCGTTAGTGCCGCCGCACGCTTCGAAGCTGTCCAGGCACCCAGTGGCTTCCGCGACGCAGAACCCCGCGTGGCAGTAGACACCGCCCGGATCGGCGATGGAGCCACAGCAGTCTGCCGATTGCGTGCACTCCTCGCCCACCGCTTTGCACTGACGGCAGCGACCCTCGATGCAAGCTGCGCGACCGTCGAGCGCGCCACAACAATCGAGCTCCTCGCGGCAACGATCCGCCGGTCGTCTGCAGGTGGGCTCCGACTGCAGGCAACTCTCGACGGCCTCGCTGTCGCAGCTGCGACACCCCTTCGACTCGTAGTTGCCGAGCCAGCGCTCCCGCGCCGCTTCATCCGCCTTCGCGAGCTCGGAGCGGACCCGCTCTTGGCAGTCACTGAACCGCGTCGACGCGGTTTCGCAGGCACACAGCTCCACCGCGACGTCCCTGTACTCGTCGCCGTCGATCCCCAAGAGCACGTTGCAGCTCGCGGTGCCGAAGAGCGCGGCGAGCGCGATCGAGGCGAGCGCGAAGCTCTCTTTGCGGTGCGTCTTCATGATCAGAACGAGCCTCCGAGGCCGAGGCCGAGGCCGCCTGGGTTGGGTGCGAGCCCGAGGTGGATCGTGGGCTCGAGACGGGCGCGCTGCTCGAGCTCGCTCGCGCTCGCGGCGTCGCTCGGCGCGGTGAGCACGAGCACCAGGCCGAGCGCGGTGAGCGTGGCGCCGCCGATCACGAGGCCCGTGCTCAGGTGTGAGAAGGTCTCGGCCTGGCCGATCGCGTCGAGGCCCGTCTGCGCGCAGGAGCCCTGCGAGGTGCAATTGGAGGGGTCGTCGGCCGAGCTCTTCTGGCCGAGCGCGAGCCCACCGAAGACGAAGCCCGCGGCGGCGGCGGCGATGCCGGTGCCTCCGACGATGAAGCCGACCACGGCCTGCGTGCTCGTGCCCGTCTCGATCGGCTTCTCCGGCAAGGGCGGCGGCTTCTTCGGCGGTGCGCCCTGCCTGCGGCCGAGGCTCGGCTGCGTGGCGATCTTCGCGAGATCGAGCTCGAGCACCTGGGGTTTGCCTTCGACCGAGACGAGCTTCTGGCGGAAGAGCACCTCGTCGTCCTTCGTGACCTCGACGAGGTGCTCACCCGGGTCGACCGGCACCGGCACGCCCCGCAGCGCCGTGCGCACCTCGGCGCCGTCGCTGTAGATGAGCATCCCGCCCGGGTCGCCGCTCACGCGGATCTCGAGCTTCGGTAGGCGAGGCTCGAGCTCTCGACGGCGCCCGTCGGCGAAGTCCTTCCTCGCGTCGCCGCTCTGCGCCGCGAGATCGGCGGCCTCACCCCAGCGCGTCCACGCGGTGGCGAGGCGGCCCTCTTGCTCACGGCAATTCGCGAGGTTCATCAGGGCTCCGAGCAGGGGCTCGAGCCGGTGGCTCTCCTCGAACTTCTCGCAGGCTTCACTCACCTTGCCCTCCGCGAGAAGGCTCTTGCCCGCGGTGAAGAGCGCGTCGGCGGCTGGGTCGGCGGCGCTGGCGCTGAGGGTGGAGAAGGAGAGAGAGCCCGAGACCAGCAGCCCGAGCGCGAAGGAAGTGCGAAGCATCTGCGCGGAGGAGCATAGGCCCCGCGCGCACACTGGAGAAGTGCGCGCGTGCGGGGCGCGCTCGCCACGCGGCGCGGCCGTTCAGCGAGCGATCTTCAGGTTGAACATCGGCGTGCCGAGCGCACCCCAGAGCCGGAGCCAGAGCGGCAGCCACGACTCGGTGCCTCTCGCCGTCGTGATGTCGCCGAGATCGATCGGGCTCTTCCAGCCGAAGCTCTTCAAGAGCTCGACCACCTTGGCCTTGGCGCCCGCGTCGTTGCCCGAGACGAAGACGTCGTGCTCGCCGCCTGCGACGCTCGCCGGGTCGACCATCACCGGCGCGCTCATGGTGTTGAGCGATTTCACGATGTGGAGCGCGGGGAACGCGGCCTGGAGCTGCTCGCCGAGCGAGTCGGTGTTGCTCACGAAGAGCGTGGGCGGCATGCCTTTGGAGAAGTCGAGTGGGTTCGTCACGTCGACGACGGGTTTGCCTGCGAGGTTCGCGGGGCCCGCGGCCTCGAGCACGGCCTTCGCGGCGTCGCCGAGCGTGCACAGGAACGCGAGCTCGCCGAAGGCGGCCGCGTCGGCGAAGCTGCCCTGGCTCGCGAGCGCACCCGCGCTCTCCACCCAGGCGACGGCCTTCTCGTTGCCGGCCTTGCGCGAGCCCATCCTCACCTCGTGGCCCAGCGCGACCAGCTTCGTCGCGATCGCCTTGCCCACCATGCCCGTACCCAACACTGCGATCTTCATGGTCGTGTTCTCCCCGTCCGTGTGAATCGACGCCGCTCAGACCCGCGCGCGCTCGGTGCGCTCGAGGTCGGCGAGCACACGCAGCGCCGCGCTGCGGCCGCTCATCATCGCGCCGACGATGCCGTGGCCTGCGCGTGTGCTCGCGCCGGCGAAGTAGAGGCCGCCGATCGGCCCGCGGTAGCCCGGGCGCCGCTTCATGAACTGCGCGGGCGTCGCGGCGAGACCGTAGCCGGTGCCGTCGGTCGCGCCGGTGTAGCGGCGGTGGCTCACGGGCGTCGCCGACTCGCGGAAGACGACCTTGCCCTCGGTGCCCGGGTACAGCTGGTGGAGGCGCGCGAGCAGGTTCTCCTCGACCTCGTCCTTTCGCTCCTTGTACAGCGCTTCGTGCTTGTAGCTCCAAGTATCAACCGACGTGGCCGGCACGCCCCAGCGCTCGAGCGCGCCCGGCACGACGGCCATCACCTCGAGGTTGCCGACGCCCTCGGGCGCGTGGTGCGTCGCGTAGCCCGGGTCCTTGAGGGAGGCGCTGGTGATGTAGGAGCCTCGGATCGCGATGGGGCCGGAGCCCGTGTCGGCGCGGTAGAAGCTCTCGACGTCGTAGCCGTCGAACTGCCAGACGTTGGCGTTGTTCATGCCGTACTGGCGCAGATCGCCCTCGACGCCTAGGAAGAGGATGAAGAGCGCCGCGGCCATGCGGTAGCCCTCGGCCTTCGTGATCCACTCGGCGGGCAGGTGCGAAGGGCCCACGAGCTCGAGCAGCGTGCGTTTGAGATCGGCGTTGGAGATCACGACCCCCGCGCGCACGTCGCGGGCGGGGGCGCCAGCGCGAGGCGCGAGGCGGAGCCCCGTGGCGCGCCCGCCCTCGACGAGGATGCGCTCGACGGGCGCGCGCAGGTGCACGCTGCCGCCGGCCGCCTCGATGCGCTCCACGAGCCTGTCGGCGATCACCTGGCCGCCGCCCTTCGGGTAGTAGGCGCCGCGGAAGTAGTGGCCCGCGAGGCCCATGTGCAAGAGCGCGCTGACCTTGCTCGGAGGCAGCCCGTAGTCGCCGCTCTGGCCGAGGATCACGGCCTTGAGCCGCGGATCGCGGATCAGCGAGTCGAGCACCTGCCCGATCGTGGCGTTCTGGTGCGGGCCGAGTCGCAGCGCGGGCAGCGCGATGCTCGCGAGCTCGCGCACGCCGGGGCGGCGCCCGTCGGCGAGCTCGAGCGTGCGCCCCACGCGCATCACGGCGTCGACGAGCGCGACGTAGCGATCGATGCCGCGCGCCTCGTGAGGGAAGTGATCGAGCAGTCGACCGCGGTAGCGCTCGAGGTTCGCCGGGATGGCGAACTCGAGGTCGGGAAAGACGAGCTTGTCGAAGCCGTCGGGGTCGAGGCGGTTGTACTCGAGCTCGATGCCCAGCTCGCGCAGGATGCGCGGGATGCTGCCGTCTCTCTCGCAGTCGCCGATGTAGTGGAGGCCGACGTCGAAGTGGTAGCGGGCCTTGCGCGGGCCGCGGGAGAACTGCGTCGCGCATCCGCCTGCCGTGTAGTGCGACTCGAAGATCGCGACACGTTTGCCGCGCGCGGCGAGCTTGGCGCCGGCGACGAGCCCACCGAGGCCCGCGCCGACGATGGCGACGTCGACACGCTCGGGCGGCTCGGCGTGGGCGCGGCGCTTGGTGGCGTCGTGGGTGCTCTCGGTGACGGCGGAGGCTGTGCTCATGACGAGCCCGGATCTATGCGCGCGAGCTCGGGGGGGAAAGCCAGAGCGGCGGGCTGCTCTCGCGTTGACGAGCTACGTGCCCGGTGAGAGCGTCGAAGCATGCGTGACGCGCTCCTCGGTACCCTGCTCTCGGCCTCGGCCCTCTGCGCTTGTGGTGGCCTCGTGGTCTTCGACGGCGAGGGCGCGGGCGGCGGCGTCGACGATGGTCAGGGCGGCGCGGGCTCGATCACGGCGACGCAGTCGAGCGTGACCTCGTCGAATACGCAGGGCACCGGCGCGGGGGCGCCGAGCATCGACGCCGAGATCGAGGTGGTGAAGCTCGGCGCGAACTGCATGCCCGTGGTCGGCCCGGATCCGATGCAGGGCAGCGTGCTCGTGCGCTACGAGAACACCGGCTCGGTGGCCGGCTCGCTCACGCTCACGCAGTCGAGCGTCGTCTTCGCCAATCCGATGGAGGCCTGGCTCTACACGATCGAGCTCTCGCCCACGACGAGCGGCACGCTCGCCGCCGGAGAGGTCGCGAGCGTCGAGCACTCGAAGGTCGGCGTGCTGGGCGATTCGTCGTTCCTCTGCCAGCTCTGCGGCCAGACGGGCACCGTGGAGCTGCGCTTCGACGACGGCTCCGGAAACCAGCAGATCGAGGCGCAGAACTTCGAGCTCGGCTGCGCCTTCTGAGCGCGCAGCGTCGAGGCGCGTCAGCGCTCGAGCGAGGCGCGGTGCACGGTTTGCGCTCGCGGCAACGCAGAGACGATGACCGAGCGTTCGAGCGCGAGCAGCTCACGCGCGGCGCGCTGGATCCGCGCCGCGTCCAGCTCGCCGAGGCGCGCGAGCTCGCGCTCGAAGCGCGTGGGGTCGAGCGCTCGGCGCAGGCGCGCGCTCGTCGTGGCCCAGTCGGCGCCACGCGCTGCGCCCGAAGCGGCCGTGCGCTGCTGCTCCTCGAGGCGGCTGCGCAAGAGGCCGCGCACGTAGGTGAGCTCGGTGCTCTCGACGGCCGACGAGCCGAGCCCTTCGAGCTCGCGCGTGAGCGCGTCTTCGAGCGTCCCGAGCGCGGTGAGCCCGGTGGGGCGCAGCTCGAGCACGGCGTAGCCACCGCGTGGGCCAGGCTCGAGCCGCAGCGACAGCTCCGCGGCGATCTCACGCCGCTCGACGAGCGCGCGGCGCAGTCGGCCGATCTTCTTGTTGGCGAGCAGCTCGAGGGCGGCGCGCTGGGCGAGCTCGTCGAGCGTGCCCTCCTCCGGCGCGACCCAGCCCACGTAGAGGCGTGGATCCGGGCCGTCGACGAGCACCTCGCTGCGTTTGCCCTCGGGGATCGGCCGGGGCGCGCTCGCGCGCGCGGCGGGGTGGTTCACCCCGGCGAGCAGCGCTCGGACCGCCTCGCGATCGAGTGGGCCCTCGATGCGCAGCTCGGCGAGCGGTGCTTCGTCGCGCGCGAGCAGGTGCAGGAGGATCTGCGCGTCGGTCGCCGCCTCGGCGTCGTGCCTCGCGCCGACCAGCGTGCCCTCGAGCGGGTGCCCCGCGGGGAAGAGCGCGTCGCCGAGGCTCAGCCAGGCCTCGCCGTAGGGTGTCGCCGACAGCTCGCGCCGGGCGCGCTCGTGTGCGCTGCGCCGCAGCGCGGCGACGACGTCGTGCGAGCCCTCGGCGGCGGCGAGCCTGAGGCGGCTCTCCACCAGCTTGGGCACGACGTCGAGCTCGCGCGGCGCGACGTCGAGCACCCAGCTCGAGCCGAAGGCCGCGAGCACGCTCGAGCCGGAGACGTGGCTCGTGCGCAGCTCGAGGCGTACCGACTTGCGATCGTCGTCGCGCTCGAGCTCGACCTCGATGCCCTTCACGCTGAAGTGCTCGACCGGGCGGCGCGGCGCGAGCGCGGCCGCAGGGATCGCGACGAGCGGCGCGGGCGAGGCCGCGTCGGCCGGCGCGCCGTAGGTGGCGATGAGCTTCTCGACGGCGCCATCGAGGCGCGGGTCGCCGCTGCGGAGCGGCGCGGAGCCACGCTCGGCCCTCGAGCCAGCGAGGCTGCCTGCGTCGAGCGCGAAGCTCTGGCCAGGGCGCGTGAGCGAGGCGAGCGCGACGGCCTTCGCGTCGGGATCGAGCAGGCCGGGCAGCCGCTCGGCGCCGCTCGTCGCGCCCGGGGACAAGAGCCGCGCGACCTCGCGCTCGGCGTCGCCCTCGGCGAGCGGCAGGCGGCTCGCGCCGAGCCAGCTCGGACGAGGGCTCGTCGCTTCGCTGGTCGCGCCGAGGCCACCTGCGCCGAGCGTGCCGAAGGCGCGGCGCGCTTCGTCGATCGACAGGACCCGGATCGGCGGAGGGGCGGCCTCGTCGGGGCCCTTCTGGGCGAGCGCGAGCTTGGGGTCGTCGCCGAGCTCGCCGCGCGCCTCGAGCCGCGCGTAGTGCTCGAAGGTCGCGAGCGCGCGCGAGATGCTCTCGGCGGGCACGAGCACGGCCCGCTCCTCCGAGAGCATGGGGGTGCGCGCGCCGAGCAGATCCGGGTTCAGCTCGCGTAGCTCCGCGAGGCTGCACTCGGCCGCGCGCGCGACCACTTCGAGGGAGGTGCCGGGAGGCACGTTGAGCTCGGCGGTGCGCAGTGGCTCGGGCTGCTCGACGGGCCGGAGGCCGAAGTAGTCCTGGTTCTCGAGCAGGATCGCGAAGGCCGTGACCTTGGGCACGTAGTCGGCGGTCTCCTGTGGGATGAGGCGCGCGCTCGCGAGATCCGCGAAGCTCACCGGCACACCGGCGAGCTCGGGCGCGCGCAGCTCCTCGTAGCGGGCGATCGCGCGATCGATCCGCGTGATGCCGGCGTTGTAGGCGGCGAGCGCGAGATCCCAGCGCTCGTAGTGGTCGTAGAGGTCACGCAGGTGCCGTGCGGCGGCGCGGCTCGCCTTGCGCACGTGGCGACGCTCGTCGAGATCCGGCTGGACCACGAGCCCGTAGGCCGTCGCGGTGGCAGGCATGAGCTGCCACACGCCCGCTGCCCCCGCGGGCGAGAGCGCGCGCGCGTCGAAGCCGCTCTCGATCGCCGCGACGGCGACGAGCTCCTCGAGCAGCCCCGCCTTGCGCAGCTCGTCTTCGAGCACCTCGCGCGTGCGGCCGAGGCGCGTGAGCCGGTGCGTGATCGCCGCGCGCCCCAGCTCGTGCTCCGCGAAGAAGCGCACGTAGCGCACCGTGCGGCGCGTGATGGGCACGCGCAGCCTGCGCGGCGCGAGCTCGAGCACGACCGCGCCGAGCGAGCCGAGGTCGGTGCGCAGCGCGCCCGAGAAGTCGGTGGCGAGCTCCAGATCGAGCACGCCGTCGTCGACCTTGGGCACGACCAAGAGCGGTGGGTAGACGCGCGCGGGCGGCGGCGGAGGCTCGAGGGCGCGCTCCACCAGCGTGGGGTCGCCCCAGGCGCTGAGCGCCGCAGACAGCGATCGCCTCAGATCTGCGTCGCGCGAGACCGCGACGAGCCCCAGCGCCGCGAGCCCGCCAGCGAGCGCACGCAGGGCCGTCTTCGACGACGGGAGCTCACCACGCTTCGGACCGGTCACGCGGGCGCTATCCTAGACCGGCCAGGGCTCCTTGGGGCCTGAACACCCGCGCCGACGCCATCGAAACATCTGCGCTATTTCCTCCAGCGCGCACACGTGGAAGCCACCCAGCGAAGCCCATGCCCGCCTTCCCCCGCACCCGCCCTCGCCGCACCCGCCGCACCGACTGGTCTCGCCGCCTCGTGCGCGAGCATCACCTCCGCGTCGACGACCTCGTCTGGCCCGTGTTCGTGAAGGAGGGCGAGGGCGACGCCGAGCCCATCGGCTCGATGCCGGGCGTCTTCCGCTACACCATCGACCGCTTGGTCGAGGCCGCGAGCGAGGCCGCCGAGCTCGGCATCCCGGCGCTCGCGATCTTCCCGGTCACGCCCCCGGACAAGAAGAGCGACGACGGGCGCGAGGCCTTCGAGCCGGAGAACCTCGCCTGCCGCGCGACGCGCGCGCTGAAGAAGGCGCTGCCCGGGCTCGGCGTCATCTGCGACGTCGCGCTCGACCCCTACACCTCGCACGGCCAAGACGGCCTCGTGCGCGACGGCTACGTCGTCAACGACGAGACCGTCGAGGCGCTCGTGAAGCAGTCGCTCAACCAGGCCCGAGCGGGCTGCGACGTGATCGCCCCGAGCGACATGATGGACGGCCGCATCGGCGCGATCCGCGACGCGCTCGACGCCGCGGGCCATACACAGGTCCAGATCCTGAGCTACGCCGCGAAGTACGCCAGCGCCTACTACGGGCCCTTCCGCGACGCCGTCGGCTCGGCGACGAACCTCGGCACGGGCGACAAACGCACCTACCAGATGGACCCGGCCAACGGCGACGAGGCGCTGCGCGAGGTCGCGCTCGACGTCGAGGAGGGCGCCGACATGCTCATGGTGAAGCCGGGCATGCCCTACCTCGACATCGTGTGGCGCGTGAAGGAGGCCTTCGGCCTACCCACGCTCGTCTATCAAGTGAGCGGTGAGTACGCGATGCACCGCGCCGCCGCCGAGCGAGGCTGGCTCGACTGGGAGAAGGTCCTGCTCGAGAGCTTGCTCGGCATGAAGCGCGCCGGGGCCGACGGCATCTTGAGCTACGGCGCCGTCGAGGCGGCGAAGCTCCTGAAGAAGGGCTGAGGCGGCGCGCGTGGGAGCCTGGGTCGACGCGTTCGAGCGCAGCTGGCCCACGCTGCTCGCGGCCGCTTCGATCACGATCGCGCTCGCGACCACGGCGCACGCCGCCGTGAACAAACGCGACGCACGCTCGGCCATCGCCTGGGTGGGCCTCGTGTGGCTCGCGCCGATCCTCGGCGCGGCGCTCTACCTGCTGCTCGGGGTGAACCGCATCCACCGCACGGCCTCGGCGCTCGAGCTCGCGCGCCACCAGCGCAGCTCGCCGACCTCGCTCCCACCGACCGAGCCCGAGGCCCTGCGCGCGCTGCTCGGTGAGAGCCACGCGGAGCTCGCGCCGCTCGCGCGCCTCTCTCGGCGCGTGGTGCGCAGGCCGCTGCTCGGCGGCAACTCGATCACGCCGCTCTCGAACGGCGACGAGGCCTATCCGGCGATGATCGCGGCGATCGACCGAGCCGAGCGTTCGATCGCGCTCTGTTCGTACATCTTCGACGACGACTCGGCGGGCCGCCCCTTCGTCGAAGCGCTCCGTCGCGCGACCGAGCGCGGCGTCGAGGTGCGCGTGCTCATCGACTCGATCGGCACGCGCTACTCCTTCCCGCCGATCACGCGCCGCCTGCGCCGCGCGGGTGTGCGCGTCGCGACCTTCTTGCCGATCCTCACGCTCACGCAGATCCACGTCTGGAACCTGCGCAACCACCGCAAGATCCTCGTCGTCGACGGCGAGGTCGGCTTCACCGGCGGCATGAACATCCGCGAGGGCTGCGTGCTCTCGGTGCCGAGCGCGCACCCCGTGCAGGACCTCCACTTCCGCGTCGAAGGCCCCGTGGTCGGTGAGCTCGTCGACGCCTTCGCGGAGGACTGGAGCTTCGCGACGGGCGAGCTGCTCGAGGGCCCGGCGTGGTTCCCCGCGCCCGGGCCGGTCGGCGAGGTGCACGCGAAGGTCGTGTGCGACGGCCCCGACGACGACTTCGACGTCCTGCGCACGCTCCTGCTCGGCGCGATCGCCTGCGCGCAGCGCTCGATCCGGATCGTCACGCCGTACTTCCTGCCCGATCCGGCGCTGATCACCGCGCTCTACGTCGCCGCACTGCGAGGGGTGCGCGTCGAGATCCTCCTCCCCGAGGAGAACAACCTGCGCTTCGTGCAGTGGGCGAGCACCGCGCAGCTCTGGCAGATCCTCCAGCATGGCTGCCGCGTCTTCCTCGGCGCGCCGCCCTTCGATCACACGAAGCTCTTCGTGGTCGACGGCGCCTACGTGCTGCTCGGCTCGGCCAACTGGGATCCGCGCAGCCTGCGCCTCAACTTCGAGCTCGATCTCGAGTGCTGGTCGGCGGAGCTCGGCGCGAGGCTCGACGCGCAGGTCGAGGCCAAGCTCGCCACCGCGCGGGAGCTCAGCCTCGCCGACGTCGACGGGCGGGCCTGGTGGGTCAAGGTACGCGACGGCCTCGCCAGGCTGTGGTCGCCATACCTTTGACGAGCAACGGTCAGGATGGAATAAACGTGCGGCCACGGAGGTTCGGGCCGCGACCATGTGGGATATCTTCTCCGCCGTCCTCGTCGTGCTCGCTTCCGCGATGGGCCCTTCGGGCGCGGATCGCCCGGTCGACGTCCTTGCGGCGCGGGTCGGGCCTGCGCCCGACCTCGTCGACCTCATCCCCCTGCCGCTGCCGGTCGACGTCTCGGCGCCACCTCCCGAGCTGCGCGACAGCGACTGTGACGGCTTGAGCGACGAAGAGGAGGACCGCCTCGAGCACGGGCCCGACAAGCTGCGGACCGACAAGAACTGGCACGACTCCGACTTCGACGGCCTCGCAGACGGCACCGAGATGGGGCGCACGCGCTCGATGGACCCGCGCTGCCGAGGCATCCGCTTCGACGCCGATCCCTCGACGACGACCTCGCCGATGAACGCCGACTCCGATGGCGATGGCCTCGCCGACGGTGTCGAGGACGCCAACCGCGACGGTCGACGCGACCGCGGAGAGAGCTCGGCTCGCCGCAAGGACACCGACCGCGACATGGCCTCGGACGCGATGGAGCGCGCGGCCGGCACGCACCCCGATCGCAACGCGTACAACACCGTGCCCGAGCCCATGATCTACGACCTCGTGCGCGGGCTCGACGCCGAAGCCGGCGAGCTCGAGGCCAACGCGCTCATCATGATCGCCCCGAACCGCCGAGGCGCGCGCATCGCCTACGCGCCCGAGGTCGAGTACGCCTTCGTCGACGGCTTCGCGGGCGAGCTCGAGCTGCCCTTCTCGGACGAGCGGCTCGAGGCGCTGAAGGGCGCGCTGCAGGCGACGCTCGTGCGCGCCCCCGACGGCAGCTGGGGGCACGGCCTGCAGCTCCTGAGCGAGGCCTACCTGCACGAGCCCGTCTTCCTCACGGCGCTCACGCACATCGGGCAGCTGCGCATCGGCGAGCGCGTGACGATCGGCAGCATCGCCGGCGGCGAGCTCGTGGTCGACCACCAGACGGGCCAGGTGCACGGCGCTGGGCTCGCGAACCTCACCCTGGGCTACGCCGTCGCGCCGCTCGTCGTGACGGCGCTCGAGACCAACGTCGCGCTCGACGACGCCGCGCTCGTCGCGTGGCGCGTGACGCCGCAGGTGCACGTGCAGGTGAACCACCACTTCCGCATGCAGATGGGCCTCGGTGCGGAGGGCGAGAACGACCGCGTGCGGCCGATCCTGGCCTCACGCATGGTGCTCGAGCTCTGAGCGCTCTCCCGAAGACACTGACGCGCGCCGATCCCGTGCTAGATCCCGAGGCGTGCGCCGCGTCTTCCCGATCCTCGGCCTCTTCGCTTCGACCCTCGTGGCTTGCTCGGACCCCGATCCGACGGTCGTCTACCAGCCCTACGAAGGCGAGGCCTTTCCGGAGCGTGTCGCGCCGATCGCCTGGCCCGAGGGCGGCGCGGGCATCGTCACCGACAGTCTCTCCGACACCCTGAGCCTCATCGATCTGTCGACGGGCAAGCTCTTCGACCAGCGCCCCGTCGGCCGGAACCCCGTCGATATCGATGGGCCTCATCACGTCGCCGTGTCGCTCGAGCGCGGCGAGGCCTTCATCGCACTCTCGTATCCCGTCTACGGCGACGCGGGGCCGCACGCCGGGCACGGCGGGAGCCGGAGGCTGGGCTGGGTGCAGCGCCTCTCGCTGCGCGATCTGAGCCTGCTCGGCGAGGCCCGCGTGGAGCCGAACCCGGGCGACATCGCGCTCTCGGCCGATGGCCGCCGCGTGGTCGTCTCGCACTTCGATCTCGAGCGCGCCGTCGCCGCCGGGGGCGATCTCGAGCTCGCGCGCGCCTCGCTCGCGGTCTTCGACCCCGACCGGCTGAAGCTGCCGAGCTCGGGCACGGCGCGCTTCATCCAGACCTGCGTGGCTCCTCACGGCATGGCGCTCACGCGGCCCGACGGCGCGCGCGCCTTCGTGGCCTGCTACGGCGAGGACCGCCTCGCGCTCGTCGACCTCGACGGCGAGGGCGAGGTCGAGCTCTTCGACGTGGGTCCGGGCGCGAGCTTCGGCGCGCCGAGCTACGGGCCCTACGTCGCCGCGCTCTCACCCGACCAGAGCTACGTCGTCGTGAGCAACCTCGTCTCGAAGGACCTGCGCTTCTTCGACGTCGCCTCGAAGAGCTTCGATCTCGACAGAACCTTGCAGGTCCAAGGGGTGCCGATGTTCCCGGCCTTCGTGGCGGGCGGCACCGAGCTGCTCCTGCCCGTGCAGACGCCCGACGGCATCGTGCGCTTCGATCTCGGCACCGGCGAGGTGCTCGCCTCGCGCGCCTTCGTCGGCGACGAGTGCCGCTTCCCGCACTCGGTCGAGGTACACGGCGAGCAGGCCTTCGTGGTCTGCGAGGGCGACAAAGCCTCGCCCGGCAAGGTCGTGCGCCTCGAGGCCGACCTCGGCATCAGCGCCGGCGCCGAGGTGGGCGTCTTCCCCGACGCGATGGCGATCGTGCCGAGCTCGCGCTGAAGCATCGCGTAGATCTGACCCAACGTTACTTTTTTGGTTGCTCGTCCGTGATGGCGGATTATACGTCGCCATAGCGGTTACTGCGGCGCTCGAGCGGAGCGCCGCTACGCCTGGAGCAACCTCATGAAGCAACGCTTTCTGCCACTCGTCGCCCCCCTTCTCGCCTCGGCCGCCGTGCTCTCACTCGCCGCAGGCTGCGGAGACGACACCGAAGGTACCGGTGGCGCTGGCGGCAGCGGTGGTCAGGGCGGCGCTACGACGACGACGACGAGCACGACCACGACCACCACCACCACCACGACCACGTCGTCGGGCCAGGGCGGGCAGGGAGGCGAAGGCGGCGCGGCCCCGATCGTCGAGCCTCCTCACGAGGTGTGGCTCATCGATCAGTCGAACACCGTGACCGACGGCGGCGGCAGCATCCACATCTACGATGGCGAGCTGCTCTCCAGCGGTCGAGCGGTCACACCCGAGGTCATCGACCTGGGCGATCAGGTCCGCAGCCTGTGCCTCACGAACACCGGCACGGCGCCGGTGCGACCGCACATGCTCTTCTTCAACGCCGACCAGAGCCGCGCGATCCTGAGCTTCGTCGCGACCGGACACGTCGTATTCTTCGATGCAGCGACCCGCGCGCCCGTCGAGTGCATCGACGTAGGCCTGCAGGCGCACGCGGCGGTGCCGACGCCGGATGGAACCGCGGTGATCGTCGCCAACCAGAACGGCAAGCTGCTCCAGCGCATCGACGCCGACTTCGTGACCGACACCTACGTGCTCGACGCCGCGGCCACGATCGATCTCGCCACCGGGCAGACGCCGAGCGGCGCCGACATCCAGGACGCCACGCTGCGCCCCGACAACGCGCCGATCTGCCCGGTCGCGAGCTCCGACGGCAGCCTGGTCTTCGTGACGCTCCGGGGCGGCGGGCTGCTGGTGATCGATCCCACGTCCACGCCCCTCTCGATCCTCGCCGAGTACGATCGCAGCGTCATCGCCGCCAATGGTTGCGGCGGCATCGAGGTCGACGGCAAGCTCTACATCAACGCAGGCGGCGGCACGACGGCCACGCCCTACGAGAACAAGGTCTACGCCTTCGACCTCGCCGACTTCAGCGGCTCCGCGCCCTTCACGCCGAACACGCCTGCCGCGGCGCTCGTCGTCGATCGCTCGGGCCAGGTCGACTCGCACGGCGCCGCCCTCGTGGGCGATGGCGCCTACGCCTGGTTCGCCGATCGCGCCGACAACTCGATCGCCGTCGTCGACACCGCCACCAACGCCGACCTCGGCGACTTCAGCATCGCGGGTGCGACTTCGGCCGACCCGGCGCCCGATCTGCTCGACACTTCGCCGGCCGGCACGGTCGTCTACGCCGCGCTGCGCGGACTCAAGCCGCTCACCGCGAACAACCCGAACGTGAACAACGCGGTCGGCGACAGCCCGGGCATCGGCGTGATCCGCGTGCTGCAGGGCGGTCAGAGCGGTCAGCTCGAGCGGGTGGAGCTCGTGTCGAACCTCGACTCCAACGGCGACGAGATCGCCGATCCGCACGGGATCCGCGTCCGCCTCTTGCCCTCTCCCTGAGCCTGATCCGCATCGACATGCGTCGCTTCGCCTTCGCTCTGCTCGCCGGCTGCGCCCTCTCGGGCGCGGCCGCGCGCGCGAGCGCGAACGGTCGCTACCCGGCCGCGCAGCACGTGCTCGTCGGCCCCGGCGCGAGCGGCTCGTCGATCGTCTTGCGCAACACCTTCGGCTTCCTCGTGAGCCGGGACGGCGGTGAGAGCTTCGGCTGGATCTGCGAGGGTGCGCTCCAGTACGCAGGGGAGTTCGACCCTCCCTTCGCGCTCGACGCCGCGTCGCGCATCCACGTCGGCCTGTACGACGGCCTCGTGCGCCTCTCGAGCGACTCGTGTGGGGTCGAGAGGCTCAGCGTCTTCGACGGGCTCAACGTGGTGGATCTCGACAACCACCCGAGCGGCGAGACGATCCTGGCCTTGAGCGTGACGCCCTTCGTCTCCGGTGGGCCGCCGCCTCTTGCGCGTGTGCACCGATCCAACGACGCGGGAGATGGCTACGTGCTCGTCGGTAGCATCGAAGGAGCTCTGCTCGAGACGCTCGAGCACGCGCCCAGTCTGCCGAGCCGCGTCTACCTCGCAGGCGCCACGGCGCCCCCGTCGCGCCCCGTGGTCTATCGCTCCGACGACGGCGGACAGACCGTCGAAGAGACTCCGTTCGCGTGGCCGAGCGACGTCGAGCGGCTCTACGTGGCGGCCATCGATCCGAGCGATCACGACGTCGTCTACCTGCGCGGCTCGCTGGCGCCGTCGAGCGGCAAGTCGACGGCGATCTTCCGATCGACCGACGGCGGCGCGAGCTATGAGGAGCTCTTGCGTACGACAGGCCCTGCGCTGGGCTTCGCCGTCTCGAGCGACGGCGCGACCGTGTGGGTCGGGAGCACGACCGAAGGCCTGCAGCGCTCGAGCGACGGGGGCGACAGCTTCGCGCTCGTGGACCCCGGGCAGGTACGCTGCCTGCGACACCATGAAGGCGCGCTGTACGTGTGCGGCGGGCCGCCGCAGGGCAGCCCGATGCTCGGTCGTTCGACCGACGGGGGACAGCGTGTCGAGGCACTCGTCGCGAGCTGCGAGCTCGACGGCGCGTTGGCGTGCGGCGATCCGTCGAGCCCCGTCTCGGCGTGCGCCGCGTCCTGGCCGCAGGTCGAGAGCATCCTACCTTGCATCGCCGAGACCACGAGCTCGAGCGTGGGCGCAGGAGGCTCCGGTCCGGGCGCTTCGAGCAGCACGGCGGGCGGTGCGGCCGCGGCCGGCGGCAGCGGCGGCGCCGACGGGGCTGACCGCGCACCTGACGGCGGCTGCGGTTGTGCGCTGGTCGGGAGTCGTGTCGACGCACGCTCGCGAGATGTGGTGCTCGCGGCGCTGCTGGGGTCGGTGCTCGCGCTCGCGCGGCGACGTCGCCGTGCGCGACCCTAGCGCCGAGCCACGCGCCTCAGCTCCCGCCGACGTCGAGCTCGATCTCGGCGCTCGCGTAGACTTCGGTGGGCACGTAGTTGCCCGAATCATCGAAGCTACAACCACTCTCGGCGCAGGTGCCGACCTGCACGCTGAAGGTGCCCAGTCCGCCTCCGCCCGTGTCGAGCGGCAGGTAGGCGTCGAGCTCGAGCCACCGAGAGCCGCAGCTCTGGCTCGAGGCGCGCGAGAAGCTGCCTCGATCGCCCGTGCTGCTGCTCTCGTAGCGCGCGAAGAAGCTCGCGCCCTCGGGCGCCCCGAGCACCTGGGCCGCGAAGTAGAAATGCTGGCCGCCTTGGTCGCCGAAGTCGATGCCCACGCTCTGGCCTTCGAGGAAGGGCGTGAAGGTGTCGCCCTGGCGCCTGCCGAGCACGAGCGTGACGCCCTCCTCGCGCGCGGGCGCGTCGACGCAGGCGAGGCTCGTCGGCGGCGGATCGCTGTTGCAGCCCTCGCAGCAGCCGTCGCAGTCGATGAAGGGGTCGCCGCAGCCGGCCAGGGAGGCGAGCCCGAGTGGAGCAGCCAGCGAAGCGAGCGCGAGCGCCGAGCCCACGCGTCGCGACGCCCGGCTCATCGAGCGCGCCTCCGCGCGAGCGCCAGCACACCTGCGAGCGCGAGGCCCCAAACGAGGCCGCGCTCCGCGCCCCCGCCCGCCACGCTCACCGAGCAGCCGCCGTCGTCGCTCTCGAGCGAGGGGCTGCCACCTGCGCCGCCCGAGCCACTCTCGCCGCCCTCGCCGGCGCCTCCGGCACCCGAGCCCGTGCCCGTGCTCGAGGCGCTGCTGCTCGATGCGCTCGAGCTCGAGGCGCTGGTGCTCGCGGACGTGCTCGTCGGGTCGGTGCCTCCGACGATGCGGATGTCGGCGCACCAGTAGTAGATGTCGTCGCCGTTGGCAGGGCCCCAGGGCAGCTTGTCGGTCATCACCTGGATGAGCTGCAGCGTGCATTTGTCGCAGTTCGTGTCGGGGATCGTGATGTCGGCGCTGTAGGCACCGCCGGCCTTGTCGGCGATCTGGTCGAGCAGCACGTGGTCGTTCGTGTAGAAGTCCGTCTCGCTCGCGGGGTCCACGAGGCCGTCGTCGCCGCCGTCGGGGTCGAGCGCGATGCGGTAGTGGCCCGGGTGGTTGATCGTCTCCGTCCACTGCACCGTGAGCGTCGAGCCGGCCTGCACCTCGGTCACCGTGCCCGTCGCGGTGCCCGATCCGCAGGGGCCGGTCTTCTGGCCGGCGTTGCTGAAGGCGAAGCGCGCGGCCGGCGCGTCGAGCCGGATGTGGGCGTCGGCGGTGGCCGAGAAGCTTGCGGAAGCAAGTGTGAGGATCGCGATCGTGCAGCGTCGGAAGGAAGTGAATTTCACGTCGCTACGGTAGCACCACGCCCCAGAGCTCCGCGACGGGCGGCTCGTGGCGCGGCGCAGATCCAGCCCGGCTGCATGATTGCGGAGTCCTGCGCGGCCTGCGCTCGCCGCGCCGCGCGCTCCGCGCGAGCTCAGGGAAGGAAGCCGCCGGTCACGACGATCTCGTCCACCCAGGCGGTGTCGGAGCCCGAGATGAAGCTGCCGTCCTTCGAGTAGCGCCACTCGAAGGTGTGCGAGCCGGCCGAGACCGGGTAGCTCGCCTGCGCCCAGCTCGTCGAGCCCGACCACTGCGACTGCTGCACGCCGTCGATGTAAAAGCGCAGGTAGTCGTAGCCCGACTCGCTCGAGACGCGGTGCCAGAAGCTGACCTGCCCGGCGGCCTCGAAGCTCAGCGTGATCTGCATGCCGGTCGACTGGCTGTTACCGATCGCGCCGGAGCGCGCCGCCGACGTGCCCGCGTACACGGTCGAGGTCTGCGTCGACCAGGCGGCGTTGCCCGTCTGCGTGAAGCCGGCCGGCATGCCCATCTCGAAGCCGGTGCTGAAGTTGGGTTTGCAGCCCGTGTCGTCGAGCGCGCAGCTCGCGTCGCAGACCAGCGGCCCGCCCGCGAAGCCCAGCGCACTGCAGGTCGCGCCGCCGAGCAGATCGCCGTCGCACTCCTCGCCGTCGTCGAGCGTGGCGTTGCCGCAGAGCGTCTCGAGACAGCCCGAGGTGTCGTACTTGCAGTCGCTCCCACACGCGAGCTCACCGCCGACGAAGCCCAGCGTGAGGCAGCTGCCGCTGCCCATCGCGATGCCGTCGCAGTCCTCGCTCGGGTCGACGAGCCCATTGCCGCAGCTCGGGCCCGGGCCGCCTCCCTGGCCTCCGCCGCCGACGTTCGCGCCGCCCCCGTCGCCGTTGCTGCTCGTGCTCGTCGTGCTCGGCCCGGCCCCGCCCGACTCGGTGGGCCCGCCGTAACCCTCCGCGCAGCCGAGCGCGGCGCTCGCGCAGGAGGCGACGATCCAGAGGAGGCTTCGCGAGTTCACGACATGGAATCGTGGCACGTCCAACCGCTCGTGCGAAAGAGATCGACGACGCCTTGCTGCTCGCGCGCGCCGCCCGAGCCCCTCAGCCCTCGCCCTCCGGCGGGCGCTCCCCCCGGTAGAAGCGCAGTCTCTCGCCGATGACCTTCTCGTAACCTCGCCCGGTCGGCTCGTAGAAGCGCGTATCGCCGAGGTATTCCGGCAAGTAGCGCGCGCCGCGTGCGAGCGCGTCGGGCTCGTCGTGGGCGTAGCGGTAGCCCTCGCCGTAGCCCTCGGACTTCATCAGCTTCGTCACCGCGTTGCGCAGCTCGAGCGGCACCTCGAGCGCGCCGTGGTCTCGCACCGCCGCCTGCGCAGCCTTCCACGCCAGCGTCACCGCGTTCGATTTCGGAGCCGTCGCCAGGTAGAGGCAGGCCTGCGCCATCGGGTAGAGACCCTCGGGCAGACCCATGCGGCGGAAGGCGGCGTCGGCCGCGACGCAGAGCTCGAGCGCGCGAGGGTCTGCGTTGCCGACGTCTTCGCTCGCGAAGATCATCATGCGGCGCAGCACGAACAGCGGGTCGTCGCCTGCCTCGAGCATGCGCATCATCCAGTAGATCGCGGCGTCCGGGTCGGAGCCGCGCATCGACTTGATGAAGGCCGAGATGACGTTGTAGTGCTCCTCGCCGGCTTTGTCGTAGAGCAGCGTCTTGTGCTCGCTCTGCGCCGCGACGCCTTCGAGATCGAGCAGCTTCTCCCCGCGCAGCGCGAGCTCGTCGGCCGCGAGCTCGAGTGAGGTGAGCGCGCGCCTCGCGTCGCCCTGCGCGAGCTTGGCGATCGCGGCGAGCGCCTCGTCGGTGGCCTCGATGCTGCCGTCGAGGCCACGTGGATGCGCGATCGCGCGGCGCAGCAGCGCGACGAGATCGCCTTCGTCGAGGCTGCGCAGCCTGAAGACCTTGCAGCGCGAGAGCAGTGGAGCGTTGACCGAGAACGAGGGGTTCTCGGTCGTCGCGCCCACGAGCGTGAAGGTGCCGTCTTCGACCTGGGGCAGGAGGGCGTCTTGCTGGGCCTTGTTGAAGCGGTGGATCTCGTCGATGAACAGGATCGTACGAGCGCCCTGGTAGGTGCGCGCCTCGCGTGCCTCGGCCGCGGCGGAGCGCACGTCGGCCACGCCGCCGAGCACCGCGTTGAGCGCGACGAAGCGCGCGCGCGTGGTCTCGGCGACGATGCGCGCGAGCGTGGTCTTGCCGGAGCCTGGAGGGCCCCACAGGATCATCGAGCGCACACGATCGCTCGCGACCGCCCGCGCGAGCGGCGCGTTCGGGCCGAGCAGGTGAGGCTGCCCGGCGATCTCGTCGAGCCCGCGCGGGCGCATGCGCTCCGCGAGAGGCACGGTGCCCGCGAGCTCGGGCTCGCGCGACTGCGCGGACTCGAAGAGCGAAGGCGCTGCGCGCCCGCTCGAGGAGCTGGATCCCGCGCGCCGTGCAGCCACCTCAGCGCTCCTCTCTCGCGCGGCGCGGGCCGAAGAGCGCCGTGCCCACGCGCACGATCGTCGCGCCTTCTTCGATCGCGATCTCGAAGTCGGCGCTCATGCCCATGCTCAGCTCGACGAGCTCGTGGTGACCCGCTCCACGCAGCCGCTCGAAGAGCTCGCGCATCGCGCGGAAGTGGGGGCGGCTCGCCTCGGGATCGTCGTGCGCTGGAGGGATCGCCATGAGGCCCGTCGCGCGCAGCCGTTCGCAGCGACGCAGGTGCTCGAGCAGCGCGCCGACGTCTCGGGCGGCGCAGCCGGACTTCTGGGCTTCGCCGCCGACGTTCACCTCGACGTAGACCTCGATCGTGCGGCTCGCCCGGCGGTCGAGCTCGGTCGCGAGCTCGGGGCGATCGACGCTCTCGACGACGTGCGCGTAGCGGGCCGCGTCGCGCGCTTTGTTGCGCTGCAGGTGGCCGATGAAGTGGAGGCTGAGCCCGCTCAGATCCGCGAGCGCCTCGGCTTTGCTCGCGAGCTCCTGCACGTAGTTTTCGCCGAAGCTGCGCTGCCCCGCGGCGTAGGCCTCGCGCATCGCGTCGACGCTCTGGGTCTTCGAGACGGCGAGCAGGCGCACGCTCTCGGGGGCGCGCCCCGAGCGGCGGGCCGCGTCGGCGATCCGCGCTCGCAGCTGGGAGAGGCGCGCTCCGATCTCGCTCACACGTCGGGAGCCTAGTGGGCCCGGCCTGGGGCGGGTACCGAATCCGCGGTCGCCTCGCGCTCGGGACCGGACGCCCGTGCAGCTGACGCGAAGGTCGGGAAGTTGTGCCACCCTGTGTCGAACCAAGCGCAGACCGGGGGGAACGCCCGCGAAAAGCGGAGACTGGGGTGGCACGCGAGGTGCTACAGTGGTTGCGGCATGTCAGCGCTGCGCTTGCTAGGGCTCGTCGCCTTCGTCACGGGGAGTCTCCTCGGGGCGGCGTGCGTCTTCGATCCCCAGCCCGATCCACCCGCGGTCGACACCGGCGGCGCCGGCGCGAGCGGTGGCACCACGACCGTGGGCACGACGAGCACCGGCACCACCTCGAGCACCGGCGCTGGCGCCGAGGGTGGAGGGGGTGGCCGCGCGAACGATGGCGGCGGTGGAGCCGGTGGCGAGGGTGGAGCCGGCGGAGCCGGTGGCGCGGGCGGAGCCGGTGGCGCCGGCGGTCAGGGTGGCGCGGGCGGAGCCGGCGGTCGATGAGGGCGCTCGGCGGTTGGTGGGTCTCCCTGCTCGGCGTGCTGATCGTCGGCGCGGCGAGCTGCGCCTTCGATCCGCAGCCCGATCCGCCCGCCATGGGCGACGGAGAGAGCAACGGCACCGGCGCTGGCGGCGGCTACGGCGGAACCACCGCGACGACCGGAGCCACCTCGCCGAGCGGCGGGCTCGGCGGCGGCGGTGGTCTGCCGGTCGACGCGAGCGGCGGCGGTGGTGAAGGTGGCGCTGGCGGTGAGGGTGGCGCAGGTGGCGAGCCCGGCGCGGGCGGCGCAGGCGGCGAGGCTGGCGCGGGCGGAGCCGGTGGCGACGCGGGCGCACCCGACGCGCTCGGCTCGGGCGGCGGCTGACTCGACTGCGAGCGCTGGGCGGCTCGACTAGCGGCGGCGCTCGTAGCCCGAGGCCATGTAGCTCATGACCTCGGCGAGCAGGCCGTCGGCGACCCGCAGCCTGCGCGACATCTCGCGCGCGATGTTGAGCACGATGATCGAGTAGGACTTCAGATCGCGGCGGTAGAGCGCGTCGAGATCCTGGGCGCACATGCGCAAGACGCGTGAGGGAGCGAGCGCACGCGCGCTCGCCGATCGAGGCATCACGTCGAGGATCGCCATCTCGCCGAACCAGTCGCCGGGCCCGAGCATCGCGACCCTGGCCTCGCGCTTGGACTTGCCGCTCTTGACGATCTCCATCTCGCCATCGAGCAGCACGTAGAGCTCGCGGCCGAGCTCGCCCTCACGGAAGACGAGGTCGCCCGGCTCGAGCAGCACCAGCGGGAGGCGCTGCACGTACTCCTCGAGCACGGCATCCCCGAGGCCACCGAAGAGGCCGATCTCTCGGAGTTGCTCGAGCGTGGGCGGCAGCGCCGCGTGCTGAGGACCGGGCGCCTGCTCCGCGCCGCTGCTCTTCGACGGCTCGTCTCCCTGGGACATGCTCACCTCGCTGTGGCTCAGCCGCTGCAGAGCCCGTAGCTGATGCCGCCGAGCACGAGCGGCGTGCCCTCGACGACGTCGACCGCCGTGCAGGTCGTGCCGTTCGGGCAGGTCGGCGCGTTCACGTTGCACCACTGGAAGCAGAGGTTGCCGCTGCCCGAGGAGGGCCAGCAGACCGAGCCTGCGACGCAATCGTTGGTGTTGCTACAACTGTTCGGATAGACGACCGTTCCCGCCGTGAAGCAGTTGGTGAAGGGCACGTCGTCGCCGGTGAGCAGCTGGAGCCTGCAGGCCGTGCCGGCCGCCTCGCAGCCCGCGCCGTTGAGGATGTTGCACGAGGTCGAGCACATCTGGAGGTTCGGCACGGTGCTCCCGCTGCCGTCGTCGAGCGAGTAGACGCAGCGACCTCCAGGCGGAGCGCACTCGGCGTCGGTCTCGCAGAACTCGTGGCAGGTGAGCGGGCCGTTGCCGAAGCCCACGCAGAGCGAGCCCGTGCCGCAGGAGACGCTCTCGCTGCAGGTGTTGCCCGGGCCCGCGGTGCCCTCGGGCGCGCAGGTGCGCTGCAGATCGCCGCCAATCGTGCACTGCTCGCCGACGTCGCAGCCACACTGCGGCTCGACGAGCTTGCAGGGCGACTCCGAGCAGCTCGGGCCGCTCGAGGTGCTGGTGGCGTTCGTGGAGCTCGTGGTGCTCGTGTCGCCGCCGCTTCCGCCTTGGCCGCCAGGGCCGGTCGAGGAGCCGGCGCCCGAGCCCGAGGGATCGATCGCGCCACCCTCGGCGCAGCCGGCGAGACCCAGGACCGAGATGAACAAGCAAGCTGAGAAGCGGGACATGGGCCTCCGGGGCGCCCCCCTGGGCGAGCACGGGCTCCGGCAGAGAAAGCCGAAGCCTAGCCGCTCACGCTCGGCGCCGCCAACACGACGGAGCGCGCCCGTCGACCGTGGGGCGTGATCGTCAGAAGGCCTTCTCGAAGACGACGCGCGCGCGGCCCGGCCCGGCGTAGTCGCCCGCCTCGCGCACCGCCCAGCCGAGGGCCTCGTGGAAGAGCACCGAACCCTCGTTGCCGAGCGTGCTGATGGCCTTCAGGCCCGTGCAGCCCTCGGCCCGGCAGTCGGCCTCGAAGGTGCGGTAGAGCAGGCGGGCCACGCCCTTGCGGCGCCACTCCGGGTGGATGCCCACGAGGTGCACGTAGCCCACGCGCGAACCGTCGGCGACGAAGCCGAGCAAGAAGCCCACGAGCTTGCCCTCGTCGGACTCGACGACGCGCGCGAGGCGCCCGAGCTCGTAGAAGAACATCGGGTGCGCGAGCGCCGTGGTCGGGCCCTCCCACCAGTGATCGATGACGCCCACGATCTCGTCGTAGTCGCGCTTCGTGAGCGGTCTGCTCCTCATGTCCCCGAGCGAGGCTAGCAGTGGGGCAGCCCACGCGGTAAGCCTCCATCGAACGCTCTCGCTCCGCCACGTCGATGCCCGCCCAACGACCCTTGCTCGTCGCACCTTCGATCCTCTCCGCAGACTTCGCGCGGCTCGGTGAGGAGGTGCAGGCCGTGGAGGCTGCGGGCGCCGACTGGATCCACGTCGACGTGATGGACGGCCGCTTCGTGCCGAACCTCACGATCGGCCCGCTCGTCGTCGAGGCGGTGCGCCGTGTCACGAAGCTGCCGCTCGACGTGCACCTCATGATCGTCGAGCCCGAGCGCTACGTGGCCGACTTCGCCGCCGCGGGCGCCGATCGCATCCTCGTGCACGTCGAGGCGAGCACGCACCTCTCGCGCACGCTGCAGCAGATCCGCGCGGCTGGCTGCAAGGCCGGCGTCGTGCTCAACCCGCACACGCCCGAGGAGTCGATCCGTTACGTGCTCGGCGAGCTCGATCAGGTGCTCGTGATGAGCGTGAACCCCGGCTTCGGTGGGCAGGCCTTCCTGCCGAGCGTGCTGCCCAAGCTCGAGGCGTTGCGCACCATGATCGATGCCCTGCCTCACGAGGTCGTGCTCGAGGTCGACGGCGGCATCGCGGCCTCGACGATCGGCGCCGTGCGCGCCGCCGGCGCCGAGGCGGTCGTCGCGGGTGCGGCCGTGTTCGGCGCGCGCAAGCCGCTCGGCGAGGCGCCGAGCTTCGAGGCGCGGGTCGAGGCCTACCGCGGCGCGATCGCAGCCCTCCGCGAGCAGGCACGATGAGCGTGGGCGCGCCCGAGGCCCGGCCGGCTCCGGCCGTCGCGCGGCACGCGTCGCGCTGGCTCGCCGTCGTGGCGCTCTCGGCGCTCGTCGCCTGCGCGGCTCCCACCGCGCTGCCGGTCGACGCGCCCGCCCTCGCCTCGCTCGGTGGGCCCGCTACCGACGCCTCGGCGGCCTCGGCGCCGAGCGCGGAGCCGAAGGTCGCGGTCGCGGTCCCGCCCTCCGCGGTGCGCACCGACGCCGACGATCCCGCGCTGCGCGAGATGCTCGAGCGTGTCGCCGGCGCCCGCGGGCTCCCGATCAAGCACCGCGTGCGCTTCGCGACCGTCGACCGCGACGCGCTGCTCGCGCGCGCTCGGCACAAGCTCGAGACCGAGATCCCTCCCGGCGTGCTCGAGCTGCAGGGGGAGTCGCTCAAGGCGCTCGGCCTGTTGCCGCTCGACTTCGACCTCGCCGAGGGTTTGCTCCGCCTGCTCCAGGGCAGGGTCGCCGGCTTCTACGATCCAGTCGACGCGACGATGTACCTGCTCGACGACCTGCCCGCCTCGCAGGAAGAAGAGACGCTCGCGCACGAGCTCGTGCACGCGCTGCAGGACCAGAGCTTCGCGATCGGCAAGCTGCTCGCCTACCGCGCCGGGCGCTCCGACGAAGCGGCGGCGCAGCAGCTGCTCATCGAGGGCGACGCGACGAGCGCGATGTTCGACATCTCGGTGGGCAGCGCCTTCGCGATCGACGAAGACCAGCTCGAGATGGCCTTCCAGGTCTCGACGGCGCTCTCCGACGTCGGCAGCACCACGCCGTCGATCCTGCGCGGCTCGCTGGTCGCGCCCTACACCGTGGGCTTCCGCTTCGTGCAGGAGCTGCGCCGCCAGGGCGACTTCGGCGCGGTCGACGCGGCCTTCCGCGCGCTGCCGGTCTCCACCGAGCAGGTCCTGCACCCCGAGAAGTACGCAGCGCGCGAGCCGGTGGTGCAGGTGCCCACGCCCACCATCGCGCCGCTCGGCGAGGGCTTCGAGGAGGCGCTCGTCGATCAGAACGGCGAGCTCGCGCTCCGGCTCATGTTCGAGGAGTGGCTGCCGAGGCGCGCGGCGATCGAAGCCGCCGCCGGCTGGGGCGGAGACCGCGGCGTGGTCGCGCGCCGGCGCGGCGACGACGGTTCCGTGGAGCTCGCCTTCGCGTTGCACACGCGCATGGACACCGAGCCCGACGCCGTCGAGGCGGTGAAGGCGCTCGAGCTCGGGCTCGGTAAGGTCTGCAAGGAGCGCAGCGATCTCGGGCCGATCCGCATGCGCTCCTCGGGGCGCAGCGTGGTGATCGTCGCGGGTCCCTACAAGAGGGTCGGCGCCTCCTACGGCTCGGCCGGCGACTGCGCGCTCGCCGAGCGCTGGGCGCGCGCGATCCTCGCCCAGGCCGCGCGCTGAGCATCGGCGCAGGCCGCGCGCCCCATGGAGGACAGCCCGCGCGCGTCGTGCAAGGCTGCGAGCGATGCACACCTCGAGAACCGAGCTCGTCGGTGCAGCGACGATCGCGCTGCTCCTGTCGATGGCCTGCGGTGGCCCCAACGTCGAGGGCTCCGGTGGCGCCGGCGCGGGTGACGTGTCCGGCGGGCCGGGCCAGTCGGTCGTGTCGAGCGGCCCGGGCACCACGGGCTCGGGCGCGGGCGCGCCGAGCGGCGAGCTGAGCGACGAGTTCGAGGGCTCGAGCCTCGACGCCTCGTGGAGCGTCGTGAACCCCGGCAACTTCGAGCGCACCGTTTCGGGTGGAGCGCTGCACCTGCGCCCCACGACCAATACGCTCTGGTGGGAGACCACCGCGAGCGGCGCCCTCGTGCACAAGCTCGTCACCGGCAACTTCAAGCTCACGACGGCGGTGCGCGCGCGTCGTGCGTCGAGCCCGAACCAGCCCGTGGGCCCCACCGACTACCAGTTCGGCGGGATCATGGCGCGCGCGCCCGGCGGCGGCGCCGAGAGCTACGTCTTCGTGGTCGTCGGCGATCGCGGCGCGACCCTCGAGGTCGAGGCCAAGTCGACGCGCGACGGCGTGAGCGCGGTGCAGGGAGAGGCCTGGCCGTCGGGCGACGCACAGCTCCGCCTCTGTCGCGTCGGCGCGCGTTTCCACCTCTACAGCCGCCCGATCGACGGCGGCACGTGGAAGGTCGCCACGCAGTGGGGGCCGCCCTACGATCGACCCGACCTGCCCGAGACGCTGCAGGTGGGCCCCATCGCCTACGCGTGGACGAACCAGCCCGATCTGCTCGCCTCCTTCGACTACGCGCGCTTCGCGACCGTGGCGAGCGAGGCCGACTGCACGACCGACTGAAGGGCCGGGCCGTCGCGAGTGGCTCAGGGCCGCGGTCGCGGCAACCTCTGCAGCGCCTTCACGCGCTGCATGAGCTCGCGGGCGCTCTCGTCGTCGAGCTCGAGCCCACCGAAGCGCGCCGCGAGGTAGTGGTTGGTGAGGTCGAAGACCTCCTCTCCGAGCGGGTGCTCGCTCGCGAGCAAGGCCTGCGCGTGGCGCAGCGGCGGTGTGCCGGGCTGGCGCGAGATGCCCTGCGTGACGAGCGCCGTCTCGAGCTCCTCGTAGAGCGCCGTCGCGGCGCGCTCGCTGCGTGAGCGCGGCCCGGCACCTCGAGGCGAGGGGGCGAGCGCGCTGGTCTTGCGTCGCGCGAGCCAACCGCCGAGCGCCACGGCGACCAGGATCACGCCGCCTCCCACGAGCATGCGCCTGGTCGTCCAGAGCGAGGTGCCGCTCTCGCGCTCGGAGACCCTCTGCAAGAGGCCGTACTGCTGCTCGAGATCGTAGCCGACCACGTGTCTGTCCCAGCGCTGGCTCGTCGCCTCGAGCAGATCGCGCATCCAGGCCCAGGCGCCGGTCGTCGACGAGCGAGGCTCGGAGTCCGCCGGAGGCGTGGGATCGAAGGTGACCCAGCCGGTGCCTTCGACGAAGACCTCGACCCAGGAGTGCGCGTCGCCTTGGCGCACGACGTAGAACTTGCCGAATTTGTTCCAGGTTCCGCCCACGAAGCCGGTCACGTTGCGCGTGGGCACGTCGAGCGTGCGCAGCATCAGGGCGAGCGCCGTCGAGTAGAACTCGCAGTGCCCACGCTTCGACTCGAACAGGAAGTGCTCGAGCGGGTCCGCGTCGCCTGCGCTCGGGGTCGCGGTGTCGTAGCGGTAGCCCTCGCGCAGCTTCGCTTCGATCGCTCGCGCGGCCGCGCGCGCGTCGGTCGTGCCCTCGGTCCACGTGCGCGCGAGCTCGCGGATGCGCGGAGAGAGCTTGTCGGGGAGCTGTACGTAGCGACTGCGCTCGGCGGGATCGAGCCGGGTGAAGGTGGGCTTGCCGTCGTCCGAGAGCACGATCTCGTAGGCGATGCCGCGCTCGTCGGGGGCCTGGAAACGCAGCTCGCCCTCGGCGCCGCGGTACGCGTAGGACTGCTGCGACGGCAGCGCGGCGTCGCGGGCACGCAGCCTGAGCATGCGCGCGTTCGGGGGCACGAAGAGCACCGGCGGATCGAAGGGCTCTCGCTCGACGCGCATCAGGGGCGCGTCGGGCGGTGGGTGGCGCGGAGGATCGAGCAGGAGCGTCGTGCCGCCGGTCTCGGGAGGGCGCGAAGCCTGGGTGCGCGACCAGGTGCCGCCGTCGTAGCGATCGAGCGCGGTGCCGCGGAGGTGCAGGGTGAGCCGCGCGGGCGGTGCGTCGCCGAGGTGCGGGAGCGAGAGGCGCATCGCGACCGTGGGGTCGTCGCGCAGCACACCGACGCCGCCGAGGTCCACGCGGTCCGAGAAGCCGATGTAGCGCTCGGTGTTGCCGCGGTTGAGCAGGAGCAGCGACAGACCCACGCGTGGGAAGACGACGAAGAGCACCGCCGTGAAGAGGAAGATCGGCACCGACAAGAGGCAGGTCGTCAGCAGGAAGCCGCGCCCCACCACGCGCCGCGACCGCAAGATGCGCGGCACGTCGACGGGCAGTCCGGTGCGATCACGCGCGCCCTGTCGGTAGTTGCCCTCGACCTCGCGGCGCAGGTGGCTCAGCACGAGCGCACCTGGCGCCACGACGAGCACACCCGCGAAGCAGAGCCCGTAGCCGAGACCGCCGCCGAGCACCGTGCCCGCGATGAGGTGCAACAGCGCGAGCACGATGACCTGCTGGTCGTGTGCGGCGCCGCGCCGCGTGGCGAGGCGCACGAGCTGCAGCCCCGCGGCGAACTCGATGATCACGTCGAGCCCGCTCGCGCCGAGCGCGAAGCGGAGGATCTGCACGCCGAGGATGCCGAGGATGAGCACCGTGTCGGCGTGCTTGAACCAGCGGTGTTGCTGCCACGACTCCCGCACCGCGAGCGCCGCGACGAGCCCGAGCACCACGATGGCGCTCACGGTCCTCGAGAACTGGCCGCTCGAGACGAGCGCGAGCACGCCGAAGGCGGCGAGCGCGTTCGTCATGAAGCGATGGACGATGCCGAACCTCAAGCGGCGGCCCCCCCGCGAGGCGCGGGCGAGGGCGCGGCCAGGCTCGCGCCGCGGCCGTCGGCCTCACCGTGCTTGCTGCCTTCGTCGATCGGGTCGACGAGCGCGAGGAAGCGCAAGAGTGGGTCGGCGCCCACCGTCTTGCCGCCGGCGGCGCGCTGACCCTGCGTCGTGCGCACGACGACCGAGTCGCCGCGCTTGACGTGCGCGACGGCGCGCGAGGCGACCTCGCGCACCTGGCGCTCGAAGCCCGCCGCGTAGCCTTCGCCCGCACCTTCCGGGCGTACGACGTCGAGCACGAGCTCCACGTCGGGCCGGGCCTCGCGCACGCGCTCGCGCAGCACGAGCTGCTGCTGCCCCGCGCTCTTGCGCCAGTAGATGTCGCGTGGATCGTCGCCGTCGCGCATGGGGCGCACGCTGTAGATGTCGTCGCCCTGCCCGCGCCCCACCACGCGGCTGCCCGAGCCCGAGCGACCCACCGCCTCGGCCGGGAGCGCCACGGGATCGACCGCCGGATAGATGACGAGCTCGCCGGCCGAGTTCACCTCTCGCGACTTCTCGAAGAGGCCGAAGGGGAAGCGCGTGGCGATGCGGAAGCCGGTGTGCTGGTCGCGCCCGCGACGCGCCGGCGTGCGCCTGTAGGCCGCCACCTGGGCCGACGACGGGCTGATCTTGAGGAAGAAGCAGCGCTTGTCGGCTGGCTGGCCGGCGCGCAGATCCTCCACCTCGATCGCGTAGGAGGGCACGCGCTTCTTGTGGTTGTAGACCTCGATCTCGACCAGGTGCGCGCGCCCGACCTGAGCGCGCAGCGGCATGCGCCGCGTGACGCTGAGATCGCGCAGGCTGAGCTCGCTCATCACGCCGGAGACGACGATGAGCGACAGCAGCATGCCGAGCAACAGGTAGAGCAGGTTGTTGCCGGTGTTGATCGCGGCGAAGCCGACGCCCAGCGTGATGCCCAGGTAGTACTTGCCCTCGCGCGTGAACTTGAGCCGGCGTGGGGCCGGCCGGCGCAGCCGCTCGAGCAGGCTCAGCCTCGGCTGCGCGCGCTGCTCGGCCTGTCGAGGGGGCGCCGGCCGCTCCGGGGTCGGTGCTGCGCGTCGCGGTTCCGGTGCGCTCGGCGCCGGGCGCGCTCGCTCCTTCGCGCGCGCTCCGGGCGCGGGCCGCTCGCCGGGCTGGGAGAGCGGCGGGGCCGGCACGAGCAGCTCCTCGACGCGCGGGTCGATGCGCGGCAGCTCGAGGCTCGCGGGCGCCTCGGCCCTCGAGGAGGAGGCGCGCTCGGGCTCCACGGGCGCGAGCTTCTTCGAGGCGCCGTTCGCGCTCTTTCGGCCCTCCGGGCGGTTGCGCCTCGAACCCATGGCGCGTCGCTCCGGCTCAGAGAGGGACCGGCACGCGCGCCACGAGATCGCGCACGGTGGCCTCGGACTCGTCGCGCGAGGGCACGTAACCCTCGGCGTGCGAGGCCAGACGCACGCGGTGCGCGAGCACCGGCACGGCGAGGTCGTGGATGTCGTCGGCGATGCAGTAGCTGCGCCCGCGCAGCAGCGCTCGCGCGCGCGCCGCGCGGGCGAGGTTGAGCCCGGCGCGTGGCGAGGCGCCCAGCGAGAGCGTGGGCGAGTTGCGCGTCGCGTGGAGCAGCGCCTGGAGGTAGGTCGCGAGCGAGGCGTCGAGCTCGACCCGGTCGACGTCGCGCTGCAGCGCCACGAGCTGGGCGGGGTCGATCGCTTGCTCGATCTCGCGCCGGCTCGCCTCCGGGTCGAGCAACAGCCTCGCCTCGACCTGAGGAGGCGGGTAGCCGATCCGGATCCGCATCATGAATCGGTCGAGTTGGCTCTCCGGGAGCGGGAAGGTGCCGGCGAAGTCCTGTGGGTTCTGCGTCGCCACGACGAAGAAGGGGTCGGGCAGGGGCGTGGCGATGCCGTCGACCGAGACCTGACCCTCGTTCATGGCCTCGAGCAGTGCGGACTGCGTGCGCGGGCTCGAGCGGTTGATCTCGTCGGCCAGGAGCACGTTGCAGAAGACCGGGCCCTGCCTGAACGCGAACTCGCCGGAGCGCTGGTCGAAGACGCTCACGCCGAGCACGTCGCTCGGCAGGAGGTCGCTCGTGAACTGTACGCGCCGGTAATCCCCGCCGACCGCGTGTGCGAGGCCGCGCGCGAGTGTGGTCTTTCCGACCCCGGGCACGTCTTCGATGAGCAGGTGGCCGCGCGCGAGCAGGCTCGTGAGCGCGAGCTCCACGGCCTCGGGCTTGCCCTCCAGGGCGTGCTCCACACAGATCCGAAGCTTCTCCGCCACTGGAGAAGGCGTCCGGGTCAGCGAAACGGCCGACGTCATCGCATCGATGCTAGCACGAGAGTCGCGCCGTTCGACGCAGGCTCGTGGTCCGGTCCTCGGGGCGCTCACGGGCGCCTCGCTTCTTTGGCCGAGGCCCGCGAGTCGTGCTTAGGTCGCCCTGCCTTGGCCTCGTTCGCACTCGCAGCCCCCGTCTTCGCGCGAAATTCCGCACGTCAGCGCCTCGAAGCGGCGCCCGGGGGCGCCCGCGCCACGATGGAAGGCCCGCCCCCCGACGCCGCTGGCGACTCCTCCGGGGAGGGCTTCGACTCAGGCCCGCCGCCCATCCTCCCGGAGCCGCCCAAGGGCAGCATCGCCTGGGTGATGAAGGGCATGCTGCGCACGATCCGCCCGCACCAGTGGGTGAAGAACCTCTTCGTGCTCGCGCCGCTCGTCTTCGCCAAACACCTCACGCACGAGTCGGTCCTCATCTCGGCGGTCGGTGGGTTCGCGGTCTTCTGCGTGCTCGCAGGTGCGGTCTACACGCTCAACGACCTCGTCGACGTCGAGGCCGACCGTGTCCACCCGGTGAAGCGCAAGCGCCCGATCGCCTCGGGCCAGGTGCCGATCCCGCTCGCCAAGGGCATGGTCGTCGGTCTGCTCGCCATCGCGATGATCGGCGCGAGCCTCGGGCCCCCGCTCTTCGCCGGCGCAGCGGCGCTCTACTTCGCGCTGAACCTCGCCTACTCGTTCAAGCTGAAGAAGATCGCGTACCTCGACGTCGGCCTCATCTCCTTCTTCTTCGTGCTGCGGGTGCTGGCCGGTGGCTTCGCCATCCGAACGCCCGTGTCCTGGTACATGGTGGCCTGCACGGCGCTGCTCGCGCTCTTCCTCGGCTTCGGCAAACGCCGCCACGAGCTCGCCGGCGCCAACGCGGCGAAGCAGCGCGCGGCGCTCGAGTCCTACTCGCCGCGCGTGCTCACGGTCGCGCTCTCGGTGACGGGGCTCGCCAGCGTGGGGACCTACCTCGCCTACACGCTCGACCCGGCCACGCGCGCCTTCTTCGGCTCGGAGTGGCTGTGGCTCACCACGATCCACCCCGTCTTCGGCGTCGTGCGCTTCCTGCAGCTGGTGCGCGGCCGACCCAAGTCCGAGTCGCCTACGCAGGAGATGCTGCGCGACGTGCCCTTCGTGATGAACGTCTCGCTGTGGGTCGTCGAGATCATCGCGATCGTCTACCGCCTGCGACCCTCGTGACGAGGTGGGCGTGAGCGCCGAAGCCGACGACGAGAGCCTCCCTCCGAGGAGCGACCCGTGGGCGGACCTCGGGCTCACGCTGCCCATCTTCGTGCTCTACCACCTCGGGGTCGCGTTCCTGCCGGTGCGCAACGCGGCCGATCCGGTGACGCTCGAGCTCAAGGCCTTGGCGAACCAGAGCCTGAGCGCCTACGCCGGCCTCACGGTGGCGATCGGCGGCGCCTTCATCCTCGTGCTCTCGCTGCTCGGCCGGGGCCAGGCCCTCTCGCGCTGGCGCTTCGTCTCGCTCGCGGTCGAGGGCGTCGTCTACGCGCTCGCGATGCGCATGGTGGGGGCCTGGGTCATCGGCGCCTTGCCTTTGGTGCCGGGGATCTCCGAGGAGGCGTTCTCCGGGCTGGTGATGAGCCTCGGCGCCGGCTTCTACGAGGAGCTCGCCTTCCGCGTGGGCCTCTTCGGCGTGGTGGCGCTCGGCATCCGCTTCGTCTGGGGCGCGGGCCTCGTGGGCTGGGGGCTCACGGCCGGCTGGGCGGTGCTCGCGGCGCTCGCCTTCTCGGGCTGGCATCACGTCGGCCCGATGGCCGACCCCTTCGATCTGGCGGTCTTCACCTACCGCGCGGTCTGCGGGCTGTTCCTCACGGCGGTCTACCGCCTGCGCGGCTTCGCGCCGGCCGTGTGGACCCACGCCCTCTACGACGTCTGGGCGCTCGCGCTCTGACGTCGCTCCGGCGTGAAGCTGCCAGGAACTTCTACGTCGCGCGAGCCGCGGGATAGCATCGACGCCATGGTGGCACGTCTTCGCATCGTCTTCGCGGTCGCTTGCTCCGCTGCGCTCTTCGGCTGCTTCTCTGATCTCGAGGGCCCGGCGCCCTCCAAGATGGGCCTCGAGGCGGCCGAACCCTCCGGGGCGGGTGGTGGAGGTGGGAGCACGAGCAATACGAGCACGACGACGAGCTCGACGTCGGCCACCAGCACGACGAGCAGCTCGTCGGGTGGTGGCGCTGGTGGTGGGCTCAACGTCGGTGGAGCCGGTGGCACGTTGAACGTGGGCGGCAACGGCGGCACGGGCGGCGTCTAGTCGCTGGCTGGACCTCACCGTCGCGCCCGCAGCCCTTGGAGCTTGCGGGCGATCGCGGTTCGTCGTCATCCTTGCGCCCACCATGGCGCTCGCCGACGAACTCGCCTCCCTGCCCTCCGAGCTCCGGGCTCGCCTCGAAGCCAGGGGTTTTCGCGACGACAGGCTGCTCAGCTGGGCCGCCTCGATCGGCACCGACCGCGACGCGCGCAACCGGCTCTCCGGCCCGGTCGAAGCTCCCCTGCCCGGCGACGTCGCCGACCTCCCCGTCGAGGGCAGCGACGAGCACGCCAGGCTGCGCGCTCTCGGGCTCGAGGCACTGCGCGCCGGTCGCGTCGCCTTCTGCGTGCTCGCCGGGGGCATGGCGACGCGCATGGGCGGGGTCGTGAAGGCGCTCGTCGAGGCGCTCGACGGCAAGAGCTTCCTCGAGCTGCGCCTCGCCGAGCAGGCCGCGCTCGAGCGCGAGCTCGGCGCCGTCGTGCCGCTCTGGTTGATGACGAGCGAGGCCACCTACGGGCCAATCGTCGAGGCGCTCGGCGCGCGTCGCGACGGCGAGCGCGTCGCCGTGTTCGAGCAGTGCGTCTCGCTGCGCCTCGACAAGTCCGGTGCGCTCTTCCGCGACGCGCACGGTGAGCCGAGCGTCTACGCGACCGGTCATGGTGATCTGCCCGAGGCCCTCGCGAAGAGCGGCCTGCTCGAGCACTTCCTCGAGAAACACAGCCTCGAGAAATGCAGCCTCGAGCAACACGGCCTCGCGCGTCGTGCGGGCGCGGGCGAGGCGCCCGGGCCGTGGATCTGGATCGCGAACCTCGACAATCTCGGCGCGTCGATCGACCCCGTCGTGCTCGGCTGGCACATCGCGCACGGCGATCCGCTCTCGGTCGAGCTCGTCGACAAGGTCGGCAGCGATCGCGGCGGGGGCCCGGTGCGCCACCGCGGCAAGCGCATCATCGCCGAGGAGTTCCGCCTGCCGAAGGGCTTCGACCCCGCGAGCGTGCCGGTCTTCAACACCAACACCTTCGTCGTCGACGCGCGCGCGCTCGCGGCGCTCGACCACGAGTTCAGCTTCGTCGAGGTCGACAAGAAGGTCGACGGACTCGAGGCCGTGCAGTTCGAGCGCCTGCTCGGTGAGATCACCGTGCCGCTCGAGCCTCGCTTCCTGCGTGTACCGAGAGAGGGGTCGCGCTCGCGTTTTCTCCCGGTGAAGGATCACGACGAGCTCGCGCAGCGCCGAGAGGCCTTGCGCGCGCTCGCCACCGAGCGTGGATGGATCGAGAGGCCCGCATGAGCCCGCGAAAGCGCCCCACCCAAGCCCGTCGCGCGCACCTCCGGCGCGGCTCCATCGTCGGTGTCGCGTTCACCCTCGCCGCGCTCGCGCACGGCGCGGAGCTGCGCGCCGACCCACCCGTGTCGAGCGCCGATCACCTGCCCGTGCCGGGGCGCTCGATCACCTCGAACGAGGACGCCTCGGCGACCGCGACCAACCCGGCCAACCTGCCGCTCATGCCCGGGGCCGAGCTGCGCTGGACCTGGGTCTCGACGCAGGAGTCGTCCACCTTGCCGAGTCGAGGTCACGCCTTCGATCTCGCCGCGCCCTTCTGGATCTTCGGCTCGGGTCTGCGCGTCGAGCTCGTCGACCCGCCGCGCAGCGCACCGGCGCCGTACACGGGCGAGCTGCAGTGGATCCGCTGGGGGCTCGGCGCGCGCCTCGGCCGGCAGCTGAGCTTCGGCAGCAGCCTCGGCTGGTCGATCTCCGATCGCCCCTCGCTCGACGGGCAGTTCTCCGCCTCGCTCGGCGTCACGGCGCGGCCGAGCTCCTGGATCTCGCTCTCGCACGTGCTGCGCGACCTCAACATCCCCACCAGCCGCGACGGCACGCGCGCGCAGCGCAGCTGGGACACCGGGCTCGCGCTCCGCCCGATCGTCGGTCTACGCACGCTCGAGCTCGGCGCCGAGGCGCGCTACTTCGAGCGCAGCGCGGAGTGGGTGCCCAGGCTCACGCTCGGCCTCGACGTGCCCTACGTGGGCCGGCTGCGCGGCGACATGTCGGTCTTCGACCTCGACTCGGGCTTCGACGATCCCTCCTTCGTCGCGACCGCCGGGCTCGACGTGAACCTCGGACCGGCGCAGGTGAGCGGAGGCGCCGTCTTCGGTGACGCCGCGGGCGGAGGCGCCGCGGGCTACTACGCGGGCGCGGCCATCCGCGCCTTCCGCGAGCCGGGTCTGCCCACGGTGCGCTACGTCGCGCAGGTCGACGTCGACGAAACGCCCGGCGCGCGGGGTCACGTGCGCTTGCTCCGCAAGCTGTGGGGTCTCGCAGACGACGACGAGGTCGAGGCCGTGCTGCTCAAGATGAGCGCCGAGCCCTCGGGCTCGATCGCGCACGCGGAGGAGCTCGGCGACGCAATCCGCACGCTGCGCGCGCGTGGCAAGAAGGTCGCCTGTCACCTCGAGGACGCCAAGGGTCGCTCGCTGCTCGCGTGCTCGCAGGCCGATCGCATCGCGATGAACCCCGCGGGTGGGCTGCGTTTCTCGGGGCTGTCGTCGCGCTACTTCTACGTGGGCGGCGTGCTCGACAAGCTCGGCGTGCGCGCCGACTTCGTGCGCATCGGCGCGCACAAGTCGGCCGCGGAGATGTTCGTCGGCAGCGGAGGCACCGAGACCTCGAAGCGCGATCACCAGGAGATGATCGACCTCAACGAGGCGGTCTTCCTCCACGACGTCGGCGGCGGACGCCACATCCCGGTCTCGACCCTGCGCAAGACGATCGCCTCCGGGCCCTTCATCGCGCAGGAGGCACGCGAGGCGGGCCTCGTCGACGCGCTCGTCTACCCCGACGAGCTCGAGCGCTTCATGGCCGAGCTGCTCGGCGCGCCCGTGCTGCTGGTGAAAGACCGCTTGGTCGACGACGCGCCCACGCGCTGGGCGGCCGAGAACGGCATCGCCATCGTCTACCTCTCCGGCGACATGGTCGACGGCGACAGCCAGTACATCCCCTTCGTCGGCCTGCGCCTCGCGGGCTCACGCACGATCGCGAAGGCCTTCGAGGACGCGCGGCGCGACCCGAAGGTGCGCGCGGTGGTCTTCCGCATCGAGACCGGCGGCGGCTCCTCGCTCGCGGCCGACGTCATCCTCCGCGAGGTGCAGCTCACCGCGAAGCTGAAGCCCGTCGTCGTCTCCATGGGCTCCACGGCGGCGAGCGGTGGCTACTACGCGGCGGTCGGCGGCAAGCCCATCTACGCCAACCGCACGACGGTCACGGGCTCGATCGGCATCTTCTACGGCAAGGTCGACGTGTCGGAGCTGCTCGGCAAGCTCGGGGTCACCACCGAGGCCTTCCGCTCCGCGCCGCGCGCCGACGCCGAGTCTTTCTTCCGACCCTTCACCGACGACGAGCGCGAGGAGCTCGGTCGCAAGGTGAAGCAGTTCTACGATCTCTTCATCGCGCGCGTGGCGGAGGGGCGCGGCATGAAGGCGGCGGAGGTCGACGCGGTCGCGCGTGGGCGCGTGTGGACGGGCGCACAGGCCCAGGAGCGCGGGCTCGTCGATCGCGTGGGCGGGCTGCGCGAGGCGATCGACGAGGCGCGCAGGCTCGGCGGTGTGTCGCGCGGCGCGCCGATCGCGGAGCTGCCGAGGGAAGACGACTCCCTGCTCGGCTTCGTGCTGTCCGCGGTCGGGGTCTCGGCCGAGGCTCCCGCGATGGGCGCGATGATCCCCACGCCTTTGCTCGACGTCGCGCGTGTGCTCGTGCCTTTCGTGGTGCTCGACACGACCCGGCCGATGGCGCGCGTCGAGGTCTTCGAGGAGCTCGACGTCGCGGCGCTGCGCTCCGGGCGGAGGAGACCCGAGTGACGCCGCTCCCCTCGGAGCCGCCCGAGGCTCCGCTGCTCGTCGCGCGCGGCGTGCGCATCGCCGTCGACGACGCCGTGGCGATCGAGGCCTTCGATCTCGACGCCCGTGGCCGTGCGCTGCTCCTGCTCGGCGACTCCGCGCCGCTGCTCGCGACCGTCGGCAACGCGCCGCTCGGCATGGCCTCGGCGTGGTGGGCGGCGCGCGCCGGTCGGCTCGAGCCGGTGCAGGGGCACGCGCGCGTCGCCGCGGGCCGCCTCGCGCTCGCCGGGCGCGACGTCGCCACGGGCGCGCACCGCGGCGTCTCGGGCTACGCGCCGCTCGACCCACCACTGCCGCTCGACACCACCGTGTGCGCCTGGCTCGACGAGGTCCTCGAGCTCTCGAGCGGGCTCGCGGGCCACGTCCTGCCGCGCGCCGCGCGCACCGAGCGCGTCGCCGAGCTCGTGCTTCGCGTCGGGCTCGTGGCCCGCAGCGCGACGCCGATCCGAGCCCTCGGCCTCGCCGAGCGTCGCGCGCTCGTGCTCGCGCAGGCCGTGGTGGCGGCTCCTCAGGTGCTCGTCGCGGAGGCGCCGCTCGCTGGCCTCGACGAGGCCTCGGCGGCCTTCGTGCTGTCGGCGCTCGCCTCGGCGTCGGAGGGGCGCTCCACGATCGTGTCGGTGACGCGCCCCTTGCCGGGCACACCCGAGGGCGTGCTCGCGGCGCGCGCATCGGACGTCGCGGTGCTCGCAGGCGGTCAGCTCGTCTACTCCGGCTCGGCGGGAGAGCTGCTGTCGAGCGGGCGTGTCCTGCGCCTCCACGTGCCCGAGGGCGCCGAGGCGCTCACGCAGGCCCTCGCGCGCCGAGGCGCCTCGTTGCGTGGCGGGCCGACGCGCTTCGTCGTCGAGCTGCCCGAAGGCATGGGGCCGACCGAGGTGCTGCTCGACGCCGCCGAGGTCTCCGCGAGTGTGGTCGAGGTCGCCAAGCTCATGTAGGGTTCCAGCGCGATGAGCGAGGCCTCCACGAGCGAGACGATGACCGCGACGAGCCCCCAGGCACCCGCCGCGGGCAGGCTCGCGATCCTCACGGGCCTTTCGCTGCTCGCTTCGGCGATCCCCGTGCCCTTCCTGCCGTCGCGCGTCGTCGAGCAGGTGCGTGGCGCCATCGTCCAAGACGTCGCCGCCAGGCACGGTCTGAGCCTCACGAACGAAGCGCGCCGCATCTTCGCCGAGTCCTCGGGCGAGTCGCCCGTGCGCATGGCCGCGCGCACGGCCCTCGGCTTCGTCACGCGCACCTTCTTCAAGCGCCTCGCGCCGGTGTCCGCGTTGCTCTCGGCCACCTCGGCGGTCGAGGTCTACGCGCTCGGGCACCTCTTCGAGCGCTACGTCGAGCAGCACCGAGGCTCGAGCGCGGTCCGCGTGCACGCCGACGAAGCGCGCCGGCTGCGCGCGTGGATCGACCGCGCGATCCTGCGCGCCTTCTCCCCCGCGATCCACCCCACGGCCACCCCGCTCCTGCCCGGCGTCGAAGACCTGCGCGACGAGTTCACCCGCTGGCTCGACGCGGCCCTGCTCACCGCTGCCGGCCTGCCGGGCTACCTCGAGCGCCGGCTCGACGCAGCCTTCGACGCCGTCGTCGCCGAAGGCTGACGCCATCGCGGCCCGCGTGGTCCGCACCCGGGCCGAGGCCTCCACCCCGACGCCACCGACCATGACCGAACGAGAGTCCGAGCGCGCGCTGCGCGATCGCCTGTCCCGCTGTCGATCGATCGTCCTGAAGATCGGCTCCAAGAGCCTGAGCGGCGAGGCCTGGCAGCGCGTGGCCGCGGAGGTCGCGGCGCTGCGTGCGGCGAAGAAGCAGGTCACGATCGTCTCGAGCGGCGCCATCGCGCTCGGGATCCAGCGCCTCGGGCTCGGCGCGCGACCGAAGGACATGGCCTGGCTGCAGGCCGCCGCAGCCGCAGGGCAGAGCACGCTCATGCGCCGCTGGGAAGACGCCTTCGAGCCCGAGGGCCTCACCGCCGCGCAGGTCCTGCTCACGCACGCGGACCTCGCCGATCGCACCCGCGCCAACAACGCGCGCGAGGCCTTGCTCGCGCTGCTCTCCGCGGGCGTGGTGCCCATCATCAACGAGAACGACGCCGTCGCGGTCGACGAGATCCGTTTCGGCGACAACGATCAGCTCGCGAGCATGGTCGTGCCGATCGTCGGGGCCGATCTCTTGCTCCTGCTCTCCGACGTCGACGGCCTGCTCGACGCGAGCGGTCAGCGCATCTCCTTCGTCCCGAAGATCGGCGAGGTGCGCGCGCTCGCAGGAGGCTCTCGCTCCGGGGTCGGCACGGGGGGCATGGTGAGCAAGCTCGAGGCCGCGCGTCGCGCGTCGCTCGCGGGGGCGCACGTGGTCATCGCCCCCGCGAAGCGAGAGGGCGTCGTCGCCTCGGTGCTCGCGGGAGACGACGTCGGCAGCCTGTTCCCGTCGGCCGCGCGCAGGCTGCTCGCCCGCAAACACTGGATCGCCTTCACGCTGCGGCCCCGCGGCGCGCTCGTGCTCGATCGAGGCGCGGTCGAGGCCGTGCAGCGCAACAAGAGCGTGCTCGCGGTCGGCGTGCTCGGCGTGCGAGGCAGCTTCGTACCGGGCGACTGCGTGCAGCTCGTCGACCCGGACGGCAAGGAGATCGCGCGCGGGCTGGTGCGCATGTCGTCGAGCGATGCGGCGCGCTCGGCCGGCAAACGCGAGGAGGCCCGCGGGGAGCTCGTGCACCGCGACGACCTCGTGCCGCTCGGCGAAGACTGAGCGCAGCCGGGCGCGCCCACTTGGCGGTACGCCTCGCGGCGCCGATGTAGGACGAGCTGCCACCGAAATCGTCGGGCTTCGGGAACGAAGCCTGCGGAGGCGTGTCGAGGCTCCTTCACGGAGGGCGCGATGGCTGGAATGGCTTGGCTGCTGAACGGGTTTGCTGCGGTGGCGATCGTCGGGGTGGCCTTTCTGGGAGCGCAGGGCCGCACGAGCGCCGTCGTCTCGAGCGACCCGGAGCTGGCGGGGCTCGAGCTGCGCGCCAGTGAGCGGCCGTCGGCCCTGCCGGCGCTCGCGGTGGCCTACCTCGAGCGCGGTCAGCCCGGTCTCGCGCAGTCGGTGCTCGACCGCGCCGGCGCGAGCGACGCCGATCCCGAGCTGCTCCACCTCCGCGGTCGGGTCGCCATCGCGCGCGGCGAGCTCGACGAGGCCGAGCACCTCCAGGAGCTCACGCTCGCGACCTGCGCGCAGTCGCTCGCGTGTCCCAGCTGGCTCGAGGCACGCGCCGAGCGACAGCTCGGCATGCTGAAGGCGGCGCGGAGCTCGAGGTCTGGCGGCGCGTCGAGCGGCCCTGCGCTGGGTGGATCGTCGGATATCCAGGAGCGCCGTGTGCTGCTCGCCGGGCTCTGATCGTCCGGGGCGGTGTCTTTTTCACCCAAGCCTCCGATAGTCTCGAGCGTCGAAGCTCGCACCCACCGCAGCACCGCCTCCGACCCGTCCACCTTCCACGCAGGATCTCCCCCGCTTGACGACTCGGGCCGCACGTCTGGTGGTCTGCGCCGCGGCCCTGTCGGCCGCCGCCTCAGGCTGCGTGCGCCCCTCCCACGTCGAAGAGCCCATCCCCGCGGCTGAAGACGAAGCGCAGCGTCGCCCCTTCCTCTCGCCGCTCTCACTGACCGCCGATCCGCTCGACGACGCCATCGTGCGCGTGGTGGCCGCAGGCAGCTGTACCGGCACCTTGATCGCCGACGATCTCGTGCTCACCGCGCACCACTGCATCGTCGAGCGCGATGCGCGCGGGCGCATGTTGCCGCAAGACCGGGCGCCCTCGAGCATCCGCATCGAGCTCGGCGGCGACCACATGCCCTGGGGCGAGGTCGGCGTGCGCCAGGTCGTCTCGGCCGACTGCGGCTACGTGCAGGGAGAGGGCGACATCGCCATCCTCGTGCTCGATCGCAAGCTCGTCGGCATGCCCACCTTCGTGCCTCGCCTCGAGAGCCCACCCGTGCTCGGAGAGTCGCTCACGCCTTGGGGCTTCGGTCGCTGCGCGCTCGAGCAGGGCGCCGTGCACCGCCAGGTGCGCGATGGCGGTCGCATCGAGGCCACTTCGCGCGGCGTGTTCACCGTGCAGGCCTCGATCTGCCCGGGCGACTCCGGGGGGCCCGTGCTCGACGCGCGCCGTGAGATCGTGGGTGTCGTCTCGTCGAGTTTGATGGACGGCGACGCCGCCACGCGCTCGACCTCGTACTTCGCGCGGCTCGACCGTTTCGCGGTGCTCTTCAGCGCGGCCAAGGAGATCGCCGCCGGCGCGAGCCCGGCCGAGCTGCCGCCCTTCCGCTCCTGCGAGCCCGCCGCGCCCTGAGTCGCCCTGGATCACCCTGGGTCGTCGGTCCGCGTTTTGGCCTCGCCCGAGCCGCTCTGGTAGCATCGAAGCAACGTGTCGAAGTGGCTCAAGTTCGTGGGCTGGACGTTCGGGATCCTCGCACTCATCGCGGGCATCTTGAGGCTCACGCTGCTCGACGGCTGGGTCGTGCCCGAAGACCCGGTGCTCGGCGCTTCGGTGGTGCCGACCCTGCGCGCAGGCGATCGCGTGCTGCTGCTCACCAAGGGCGAGCGAGGCATCGGCGATCTCGTGCGCTGCCCCGACCCGGAGGATCCGAGCCGCTGGGTCATCGGCCGCATCGTCGGCCTCGCGGGTGACAGGGTGCGCGTCGAAGGCGACAGGCTGTTCCTCAACGACAAGCGCTACGACGCGGTCGAGAGCTGCACCGAGGGCATCGTCACCTTCCCGCACCCCTCGAGCGGCGCACCCACGCAGGCGAACTGCTCGCGCGTCGAGATCGGCGGCGGCTGGCACTTCCGGGCCTCGGTCTACAGCAAGACCCAGATGAAGCCCGTCGAGCACACCGTCGGCCCGGACCGGGTGTACCTGCTCAGCGACAACCGCATGTTCCACGACGACTCCCGCGACTTCGGCGCCGTTCCCGCCTCGAGCTGCAAGGAGAAGATCGTCTTCCGCACGTGGGGCGCCAAGGGTTGGTCGGACGCCGACGCCCGGTTGACCTTCATCCGATGAAGCTCGAGAGGCTCCCGAGCACCTTGCTCAGCTTGACGGCCTCGGCGCTCCGCGGCGAGCATGTCGATCCCTCGGCTGGGACGGGTTCACGTTGAGCGCGGAACGCACCGAAATCGGCATCGTCTGCGGGCACTGCGATCGGTACAGCCCGCTCGGGGAGCAGACCTGCGCCGCCTGCTCGAGCGAGCTCCGGCTCTCGACCCGTCGTGCGATGCCCTCGGTGGCGCCCCAGGTCGCGGAGGCGCCGTCATCCGTGGCGCCGCCCGCGCCCAGCACTCGCGACTCGCGCCCCCCGGGTCTCGCCGCAGCATCGCCGAGCACGGCGCGCCGCGCCTCCGCGCTCGCCATGATGGCGATGCGCTCGAACCCTCCGCCCCGCGCTTCGAGCGGAGCGTCGAGCCCACCACCACCTGGGCCGGCCGTCGGCTCGCTCCCGCTGCGGCCGCCGAGGTCTCCGTCCTTCCCCGACGCCGCACCTCTGCCGCCTTCGGCTCCGGCCGCTGCAGCGCGGCCCGTCGACGCGCCCCGCGTGGCTTCGGTCCCCGTGCCCGGCGCCTCGGTCAGGCCCGCGAACCCCTCGGCGCGACCCATCGCGCCCTTCGGATCGCGCGCCCCTGCCGCGCAGGCCTCTCGTCCCCCGCCCGCCGACCTCACGCGCCCCCCCGCGCCGGCCCCGCCGCCGAGCAGGCCCGCGCAGGTCCCGAGCGTGCCGCTCGCCACCCCCGCAGCCGCGACCGCTGCACCCCCAAAGGCTGCACCCCCAACGGCTGCACCCCCGTCCGATTTCGCAAGGCTCTCCCAGGAGGAGTTGATGGAACAGGCTCGCAACTACGTCTGCCGCTCGTGCTCGGCGGGCGTCCCCATGGGTCACAAGTTCTGCGGTCGCTGCGGCGCGTCCGTGCCTCCGGAGATCGTCAGCGCCCAGGTGCTCTTCTTCGGCGACATGCAGAACCCTGCGAAGGCGAAGCTCATCCTCATCCGAGGTGAGGGCATGGACGGGCTCAGCTTCCACCTCAAGGCCGAGCAGCACATCGTGGGCCGAGACGGCCAGCTCGTCTTCCCCGACGACCCCTTCGTCTCGCGCAAGCACGCGAACTTCTTCTACCGGAACGGCGTGCTCGTCGTCCGTGACGAGGGCTCGCTCAACGGCGTCTACATCCGCGTCCGCGGCACGGTCGACCTCGCGCCGGGCGACACCTTCCTCGCCGGCGAGCAGCTCTTCAGGCTCGACACGAACCCGCGCGCATCCGACGGCCCCGCCGCCGACGGCACCTACTTCTACTCCTCGCCCAAGCACCCGAGCGCGTTCCGCCTCGCGCAGATCCTCCAGGGTGGCGCGGTCGGCATGACCGTGTGCGCGCGCGGCAACTCGCTGCAGATCGGCCGAGAGGGTGGCGATCTGAACTTCCCGGGCGATCTCTACATGTCGGGCTCGCACTGCCGCATCGAGGAGCGCGAGGGGCACTTCACGCTCACCGACATGAACAGCCGCAACGGCACGTACCTGCGCCTCAAGACCGAGCGCGAGCTCGGCCAGGGCGACTACCTGTTCATCGGCCGCAAGCTCCTGCGCGTCGAGCTCAACACCAACTGAGCGCTGGTCGAACCGGAGCCGCCGAGCCCGGCTCCACTCCAGGCGAGTCCGATCGAGGCGTGGCGCGCCTCAGTCGGACTCGCAGAGCTTTCCATGGGGCGCGAGCGCGCGGCCCTCGCGGAACTCCACCACGCAGCCGCGACCCCGCGCGACCGACTCGATCGCTTCGATCGCGATCGCATGGCTCCAGTCTTCTGCGCCGTCGAAGCGCAGCCGCACGTAGCCCTCGGGGTCGATGATCCACGTCTCCGGGTAGAGGCGCGTGCCGTACTTCTCGTTCACGACCTTCATCTCCGGGTCCATCAGCACCGGGAAGGGGATCGTCTCCGAGGCGAGCAGCACCGCGAGCGTATCGCGCGCGACCTTCGGGTCCTCGTCGACGCTCACGGTGAGCAGGACGATGTCGTCGCGCTTCTCGAGCACCTTGGCGAGATCGCCCAGGGAGGGCATCTCCTCTTTGCAGGGGTCGCACCAGCTCGCCCAGAAGTTGAGCACCACCGTCTTTCCGCGGAACGACGAGAGCTTCACGGGCTTGCCGTCGAGATCCGGGAGCTCGAAGTCGGGCGCGAGCAGGTTCGTGCCGCCGTACTTCGGGCCGAGCGCGCAGACGGCCGTGCAGGCGGCGCGCTGCTGGTCGTTCTTCGCGGCCTGGACGAAGCCATAGACGACGACGGCCGCGCCCAGGATGAACGCCACTTGAGCGACGGTGTTCTTGAGCGAGGGTGCTTTGTCCGTCATGGAGCGGGTGGCTCGGTTGCGGCTCAGAAGGGAGCGATGGCGAGGCTGCGACGCTGCGGCTTGCTCGCGGCGACGCGCGCGAACGCCGCCTTGTACGCCGAGAAGCTCCCGCCCGAAAGCACTGCGTCGCGCACGGCTCGGCCCTCCGCCACGCCGCCCTGCGCGAGCACGTACTCGGCCCAGGCCCACTTCGCGCTCGTCGCGCGCACGTCGGCCCGGCCGCGCAGGCCGCGCCGCAGCCGATCGAGGCGTTTGTCGACCACCTGGATGCCGGCGAACTCGGCGCCGTCGAGCGGGGTGTTGCGTTTGGCGCAGAAGGGCGCGATGCCGAGCGCGACGGGGATCGTGGTCGACAGCTTGCCGACGAACTCGATGCACTCGTCGATGTCGGCGTCGGTCTCGGTCGGCAGCCCGAGCATGAGGTAGAGCTTGAGCCGCTTCATGCCGTGCGCGCGGGCGAGCTCTGCCGCGCGCTCGAGGTGCTTGATGCGCGCCCTGCGCTCGAGCGACTCACGGAGCCGCTCGCTCGGGCCGTCCATCGCCGTCGTGAGGGTCTTGTAGCCGCCGAGCCGCAGCGCACCCACGAAGTCGTCGCTCAGCCGGTCGGGCCTCAGGCTCGAGAGGCCCACGCCTTTGCCGCGCGCGGCGAGCTCTCGCACGATCTCCGCGATCTTCGGGTGGTCGCTCACCGCCGCGCCGACGAGCCCGACCTTCGGTGCGTCGTCGGGTACGAGCGAGAGGATCGTGTCCTTCGGTACGAGGCGCATGCCGCCGTTCGTCGAGCGCCGCATCACGCAGTAGGTGCAGCTGCGCGAGCAGCCTCGCTCGGTCTCGATCAAGAACATGTTGCTGAGCTCGGTGTCCGGCGTGCGGATCGGCGCCCAGGCGGGCAAGAAGCGCGTGTCGGCCCGCGCCACGGTGGGCATCGACGCTCCGTGCAGCTCGGGCACGAACACGTGCGGGATCTCGGCGAGCCGCTTCAGCGCCTCGGCTTTGCTCGACGATCCGAGCGCCGCGTGCACGGCGGGGACCACGAGCTCTTCGGCCTCGCCCATGATGATCGCGTCGGCGTAGGCCGCGAGCGGCAGCGGGTTGGAGAAGCTGAGAGGGCCGCCCGCGAGCACGAAGGGGTGCTCTCGGCCGCGCTCCTCGCGCAGCGAAGGGATGCCAGAGGCCTCGAGCATCTGCACCACGCCAGCGAGCTCGAGCTCGTAGGCGACGCTGAGCGCGATGAGCGAGAAATCCGAGAGGGCGCGGTGCTGCTCGTAGCCGACGGGCGCGATCTTCGTGCCGTCGGCCTCGTCGGGCAGGAAGAAGCGCTCACAGGCGAGGCCGGGCTCCGCTTGCAGGATCTTGTAGATCTGCAGGAAGCCGAGCGAGCTCATGCCGGTGCGGTACGGCGAGGGGTAGGCGAGCGCGATCGCGTTGGGCGCCTGCTTGTCGATGCGCCCGACCTCGCGCGCGAGGCGCTCACGGATCACGCTGGTCGGCTCACGGAGCATGTGCCGGCGAACATAGCCCACGAGCGCGTGCGAGGCCCGGCTCCGCCCGAGGGCCCGGGTCTTGGCGTGGCGCCACGCATGTAGGACAAAGCCGCCTGGTCGTCGGAGGCCCACTGAACGGAGGGCCTTGCCAAGCACGAATCCGACTGGCTATGCTGTTTCGTTTGGGTGCGGAGGTCTTCCAAAGACCTACCTCTTCGTGCTAACTCTCGAGATCGAGCTGCTCCGGGCACCTCGGCGAGAGGTCCCGCTCCCCGGCGGCTCAGGGGTCCCATGATCGCTGCGCGTCGCTTCGGTTTCTCGTCCCTCTCACTGTTCGCCGGGATCGGCGCGGTCGCCATCGCGGCCGTGTCGGCCTGCACGGCCGGCACGTCTGGCGATGGCTTCGAGGCCAGCTCCAGCTCGGCGGGCGGAGCCGCGGGCGAGGGTGGCAGCGGAACCACCGACCCCGTGACCACGACGAGCACGAGCGGCTTCGAGACCACCACGGCGAGCACTGGCTCGGCGGGTCAGCCGTGCCTCTCGGGCCCGAACACCGACCTCGACATGGACGGCTACACGCCGAGCCAGGGCGACTGCAACGACTGCGACGCGAACGTGAACCCGGGCGCGATCGAGGTCGTCGGCACCGAAGGTGAGGGCGGTGGAGGCGGCGCTGGAGGCGCCGGCCCCTACGTGCCGGTCGACGAAGACTGCGACGGCACGGCCGACAACCCGCCCCCGGCGACCTGCGACGACGCGCTCACGCTGACCTCGAGCGACGCCTTCGACGCCGCGCGCGCGATCGAGATCTGCAAGTCGGCGGCCGACGGCAAGTGGGGCCTGGTGAGCGCGCAGTGGGTGCGCGCCAACGGCACCGTGACGGCGCACTCGAACCAGTACGGCATCTCGCCCCAGTTCGGCCCCAACGTCCCGGCTCGCCAGGGCAGCAACCTCTTCGTCATGTCCTCGGGACGCGCGCGCGACGCGAGCCAGCCGGAGTTCTGCGGCGGCATCAGCTGCACCGGAAAGGGCGCTGGCACCCCGCCGCCCGGCTTCCCGCAAGACGTGCCCAACTGCAGCGGCGACCCCGACATCAACGACGACGTCGGCCTCGAGGTCACGCTGCGCGCGCCCACGAACGCCACGGGCTACAAGTTCGACTTCAACTTCTACTCGCACGAGTACCCCGAGTGGGTCTGCACCTCGTTCAACGATCAGTTCATCGCGCTGGTGACCCCGGCGCCGCAGGGCTCGATCAACGGCAACGTCTCCTTCGACAGCCAGAACAACCCCGTGAGCGTCAACGTCGCCTTCTTCGACGTGTGCCCGGGCTGCCCGCTCGGCACCACCGAGCTCCAGGGCACGGGCTTCGAGACCTCGGCGGGCGCGACCAGCTGGCTGCAGACGACCGCGCCGGTCGAGCCCGGCCAGACCTTCGCGATCCGCTTCGCGATCTGGGACACGGGCGACACCTCCTGGGACTCGACGGTGCTCATCGACAGCTTCAGCTGGATCGCGAACGCCGGCGTCGAGGTCGGCACGGCCCCCGTCCCGCAGTGAGCTGAGTGGTGCAGTGAGCCGCGCGCGGAGCGAGCGCTTCGCGTCGAGCTCGGCGAGCATGAGAGGGTGGAGGCCGCGAGGCTCCCACCCCCGCGTGCTTTCCATCAGTCGGAGGTCCAAGTATCTCGGCCATCGGTCCACCAGCGGCGCTCACCGTGGAGATCCGTCCGGTGCACGCGCACGCCGCGCGCGGCGAGCGTCGTGAGCGTCTGAGGCCTGGGGTGGCCGAAGCGGTTGCGCACGCCGCAGGAGATCAGCGCGTCGCGTGGCGCGACGGCGTCGACGAAGGCGGGCGTGCTCGAGGTGTGGCTGCCGTGGTGGCCGACCTTGAGCAGATCGGCGCGCAGGCTCGCGCCGTGGGCCGCGAGCAGCGCGTCCTCGGTGTCGTGCTCCGCGTCGCCGACGAGCAGCGCGGCGCGCTCTCCGTAGGCGATGTGCAGCACGAGCGAGTTGTCGTTCTCGTGGGCGGAGGGATCGGCGCCAGGGCAGGGCCAGAGCACCGCGACGGTCGCGCCGCCGTGGCGGCGATCGCGCCCGCAGAGCTCGGCCGGGGTGCGCAGCACCGTGCCACGCGCCTCGAGGCCCGCGAGCAGCCTGCCGAGCTCGCCGTCCGGGCGGATGGTGCCCGGATGCCAGAGCTCGCCGATCTCGACGGCCTTCGACACCGCCTCGAGCCCTCCGAAGTGATCCGGGTGGGCGTGGCTCAAGACGAGCACGTCGAGGCGGGTGCGCCTGCGCGCACGCAGCGCGGGCGCCACGACACGCGCCCCGATGTCGGGGCCACCTCCCGGCAGCCCTCCCGTGTCGACGAGCATCACCGCGCCGTCGGGCAGGTCGACCACGAGCGCGTCGCCCTGGGCGACGTCGAGCGCGCTCACGCGCAAGAGGCCCCGCGGCGCGCCCGAGTGGCGCGCGCCGAGCTCGAGCGAGAGCAGCGCGACCACGCCGAAGACGAGCACCACGCGGCGTCTCGTGCCGGAGACGCAAGCGCCGAGCGTCGTGAGCGCGAGCGCCACGAGCTCGGCCGAGGTCGGCGTGGGCACCGGCAGCGCGAGGCCGGTGCTCGCCGAGGCGTGCGCGATGAGACTCACGCCTCGCAGCGCGCCTCCACCGATCCACGCCGTGAGGCGCTCGAGCGGCGGCGCCCACACGAGCGCCGCGTGCGCCAGGCAGAAGGGTAGCGCGAAGACCTCCCCGAGCGGCGCGGCGACGACGTTCGCGGCCAAGCCCACGACGGGCAGCGTCGGCGACATCGAGGCGATGATCGGCGCGCAGGCGATCGTGGCCGCGAGCGTCGCGCCGACGGCCGTGAGCAGGGGTCGCGCGAGGCGGGCGTGCCACGCGGCGCCGTCTTCGTCTCGTGGCGTGAGGAGCTCGCCGCGCGGGCGGGCCCTGAGCAAGAGCCCGCCGGTCGCAGCGGCCGAGAGCGCGAAGGACACGTCGAGCGCGCTCAGCGGGTCGAGCGCGACACCGACCAAGAGCGCCACGGCGAAGACGCGCGCCGGGTCGGTGCGGCGATCGCAGAGCCGCGTGAGGCTCGCCGCCGTGAGCATCGCCGCCGCGCGAACCACGGAGCCGCCGCCGCCGGCGAAGTCGCCGTAGGCCCACGCGAGAGGGACGGCGAACACGGCCGCGACGCGGCCCACGTCGACGCGCACCGCGAGCGCGGGCAGCCGCAGAAGCGCCGCGCGCAGGAGCGCGACGAGCGAGCAGACCGCCACGACGAGGTGGGTCCCCGAGACCGCGAGCAGGTGCGAGAGCCCCGTGACGCGGAAGGCCTCGTTCTCGGCCTCGTGTAGATCCGTCTCTCCGAGCACGAGCGCCCGCCCGAGCCCGGCGGCCTCGGGGTGGTAGGTCGCCTCGATGCGATCGCGCACCCGCTCGCGCGCGGCGTCGATCGCGCGCGCGATGCCCGCCGCTCGGCCACGCAGCTCGACGCGTTTGGCGCGCCCGCTGCCCACGATGCCCGTGCGCGCCACGCGCACGAGGCCGGAGCCCGTCCCTTCGTTGCTGAAGAGATGCACGAGCCCGAGCTCGGCCTCGAGCTCGAGCTCGTCGCCTCGCCCTAGACCGCGCGGCAGCCCGCCGAGCGTGACGCGCAGGCCGCCGCGCACCGAGGCGCCGGCGCAGCGGGGCCCCTCGAGATCGACGACCGCGCGCACGTCGCCCGCCCGCACGAGGGGCGAGCTCGCCACCACGCCTCGCCCCGTGCAGAGCGCCTTGGGGACGAGCACGCTGCGCGCGCGCTCGTAGGCCTCGCGCCCCTCCGAGGAGCTCGAGGCCGCGCGCGCCGCGACGATCGCGTAGACCGCGACGCAGACGATCGCGGCGCGCAGGCCGAGGCTGCGCCAGCGCCGGAGCAGCACGAGCGCAAGCACGACGCCCGCGGTGCTCGCCGCGGGCGCGACCGGGAAGGCGCTCGCGGCCCAGGCCGCGAAGGAGACGGCGAGCAGGGGATCCAGATGCATGGAGCGAGGCCTTTTTCAAGCGCTGAGCCAAGCCTCGACGGGCCCGATTTCCCCCCGAATTGGGGCAATTTTCCCCTTGCCGCAGCGCGTCTCGGGTGGCGGCCGCCACCCTTTCGCCGACGGCCGTCGACTCGGGCGTGCATCGCTCCAGAACCTGCTAGATCTCGTCCTCTGCGAAGGGCCCTCGCCGGCCCTTGGAGGTGCGCTTCATGCTGCGTTCGCTTCGTGCTCTGGTCGGGGGGGTGACGTTCACCATGCTGCTCGGGGCCTGTGCGGCCCCTCCCGACGAGCCCGATCCGGGCGACGAAGAGATCGCAGACGAGGAGCTCGGGGAAGCCCAAGACGCCATCCGAGGAGGCTACGTCGCGCCCGACGAGCGCTCGGTCGTCGGCATCGCCGAGATCCAGGTGGGTGGCCTCTGCTCGGGCTCGCTCATCGCGCCGAACCTCGTGCTCACCGCGCGCCACTGCGTCTCCAACACGCTCGGCGACAGCCAGGGCGTCTCCTGCAGCACGACCAGCTTCAGCCCGCCCTACGGCCCCGAGCGCTTCCGCGTCACGACGGACGGAGAGCTCTCGTACCAGGCGAAGTTCTACCAGGTCGCGGAGGTGCTCACGCTGCCGGTCGACAACAGTTTCTGCGGCAACGACATCGCGATGCTCGTGCTCGCACAGAACATCCCGGCCGAGGAGGCGAAGCCCGTCACGCCGCGCGTCGACCTCGTGCTCGAGCGCCTCGAGGACTACTACGCCGTCGGCTTCGGCGCGACGGGCGACTCGGGCGCCGGCGCAGGTCTGCGG
>ERZ761602.1076-NODE-1076-length-52354-cov-10.491807_pt1 | contig 52354 bp, 39 predicted proteins | sample MGYA00512165_ERZ761602 | MGnify/ENA primary metagenome ERZ761602 (study PRJEB28899, sample SAMN02445085) | bioreactor sludge metagenome | biome: EBPR sludge; isolation source: Thorneside wastewater treatment plant | place: Australia: Brisbane, Thorneside...
TCCCGACGCTGAGCGGCCTCGGCCTGATCCTGATGGGCCTGATGTTCGGCCTGATCGGCTTCGTGGCAGTACGTCGCCAGGGGTAATCCGTCGTGGGTGGAACCTCCGTGCAGCGGGGGTTCCACCGAATCGCTGCAGCATCAAGGGGCGGCCACTGGCCGCCCCTTTTTTTGCCTTCTCTCGGTGGGAGTCCCTGCCGCACCGCTTCGGTGCGCACCTTCGCGCATCAAACTGTCAGCGACCTCGGAGCGTGTTTTCTGTCCGCAAAGTGCTGCTGATCGGTGCCGTGCTCACCGTGGCGGTGATCGTCGCGATGGTCAACCTGATCATCGACGTGCTGCAGTACGCGATCGATCCGCGTGTGCGTTGAGGTGGCGGGTCGCCCGCCATCCGGTGCCTGAACAGGGCGTAAACAAGTTGACGATCTCATGGTACGGGTCAAGACTCGGCGCTGACGTCTGAGCTGACGGGGAACATTCAATGCGTGCGCAAGTCTGGTGGCTGCTGTTGTTTGTCGCGGCGCATGCCGTTGCCCAGAAGCCCGAGGACTTCCCCAGTCGCGCGTCCGCCGCGCCGCCACAGATCAACGCCAGCGAAAACACCGTGATCAACTACACCGGCGCGGTGCCGGCGACCTTCTCCGGCGCGCTCGATGCCGATGACTCGACCTACAACCGCCCAGTGAGCTGCGCCGCACTCTCGGGTGTCGGCATCGCGGTCGCCTACGACACGGTGACCATCAACAATCCGACCGGAGCGGCCGCCAATGTCGTCGTTACCGGCACAGCGCCGGGCGGCGGTGTCTGCGGCAATGACCGGGATACCGTTTTCACCCTCTACGACACCACATTCAATCCCGCCAGCCCGTTGAGCAACTGCCTGGCGGTGCATGACGACATCGGCGGCGCCAGCAACCGCTGCAGCACGCTATCGTTCTCGGTGCCCGCTGGCGGGACGCGCATCGTCGCGGTCGCCGGGTTCAACAACGCCGCGCTGGCCACCGGCCAGTTTGCCTACGAAATAAGCTTCGCCGGCACCGCCACGACCTGCGGCACCGGCTCGGTCGCCAACGGCAACGACGCCGGCGCCGGCTCACTGCGCCAGGCGATCGCCGATGCCTGTCCGGGTGACACCATCACCTTTGCGCCGGCGGTCACCACGGTCACGCTGACCAGCGCCGAACTGGCGATCGCCAAGGACCTGACCATCGACGGTGGCGCCGGTGTCGCGGTGGCGCGACAGGCCGGCAGCCCGGAATTTCGCATCTTCAATATCGCCGCCGGCAACACCGTCGTGCTCGACGGCCTGACGATCAGCAACGGCAGCGCCGCGAGCGAAGGCGGCGGCATTTTCAACGCGGGCACGCTGACGGTCGTCGATTCGACCGTGACCGGCAACGCCAGCACCGCCGGCAACGGTGGCGGAGGCATCGCCAATCGCGGCACGCTGACGTTCTCGAATGGGACCATCTCGAACAACACCAGTGCCTTCACCGGCGGCGGCGTGCTGCAGATCGATGGCGGCACGATGACGCTGAGCCATTGCCTTGTGAGCGGGAATACCGCAGCGACGGATGGCGGTGGCCTGACCTCGCAGTCGATCATTGTCGCGGCCACGCTGACCGTGACCAACTGCACGTTCACCGCCAACAATGCTTCGGTCAACGCCGCGCTGCTCAATGTGGCCAATGGAGCGGCGGCGAACGCGAACGCAGTCCTGACCAACAACACCTTCGCCGGCAACGTCGGCCCCGGCCGCACGGTGCGCAATGCCGGCGGCGCTGGCGTGGCGACCATGTCCCTGCGCAACAATGTTTACGCCAACAATGCCTCGCAGAATGTCAGCACCGGCGGCGTTGGCGTCACCACCTCGCTCGGCGGCAATGTGTCCGACGACGCCAGCGGTGGCGGTGGTCCGGGCGATTTGATCAACACCGATGCGCTGCTGGCGCCGCTCGGCAACTACGGTGGGCCGACACAGACCTATGCGCTGCTGCCGGGAAGCCCGGCGATCAACACCGGCACCGCCGCTGGCGCGCCGACAACCGACCAGCGCGGAGTCGCGCGTCCGCAATTGGCAGCTATCGACAGCGGCGCCTTCGAGTCGCGCGGCTTCGTGCTGTCGACGGTCAGCGGCACGCCGCAGTCGACCACCGTCGGCTCCGCGTTCGCCGCGCCGCTGGTGGTGGGCATCGTCGCCAACCAGGCGGGCGAACCGGTCAACGGTGGCCAAGTGACCTTCACCGCGCCCGGAGCGGGTGCCAGTGCGACGCTGACGACCAGCCCGGCGACCATCGCCGGTGGTCAGGCCAGCGCCACCGCCACCGCCAATGCCACGGTTGGCGCCTACAACGTCAGCGCCACTGCCAGCGGCGCGACCGGGACGCCGACCTTCGCGCTGACCAACACGCCACTCTGCGTGGTCGATCCGGTGGTGACCAGCAGCGCCGATGCCGGCGCCGGCTCGTTGCGCCAGGCGATCGCCGATGCCTGCGTGGGCAGCACGATCACCTTCGCGCCGGGCGTCGCCACGGTCACCTTGACCAGTGCCGAACTGCTGATCAACAAGAACCTGACGATCGACGGCGGCGCAACTGGCGTGACCATCGCCCGCTCGGCGGCGGCTGGCACGCCCAACTTTCGGGTGATCAACGCTTTCGCCAATGTCAGCTTGTCCAGGCTGACCATCGTCAACGGCAATACGAGTGGCTTCGGTGGCGGAGTTCGCGCCAACTCCGGGAACCTCACGCTCAACGACAGTGTGGTCCGCAACAATGTCGGCGGCACCGGAGGTGGCGTTTCGCAAGCGTTCGGCATCCTGACGATGAACCGCACGCTGGTCGAAGGCAACCAGGGCGTCGCCTCCGGCGTGTACGTGCAGGACAGCAGCGCCACGATCACCGCCTCGACCATCCGCAACAACACCGGCTTTGGCTCGGGATTGCGCGTTCAGGGAGCCGGCAACCAGGTCTTGCAGATGGTCAATTCGACGATCAGCGGCAACACTTCCGCCAATGAGGAATCGGCGCTGCGGGTGGCGAGCGAGGCGGGAGCGACGACCACCGTGACCTTGGTCAACAGCACCATCGTCAACAACTCGACGACCACCGCAGGTTGGGCCGCTATCACGCGGGCCGGTTCAGCCGCGGGCACGGTCAACGTCACGCTGTTGAACACGATCGTCTCCGGCAACCGGTCGAACGCGCTTCCGGCCGACAGCTCCGTTGCATTCGACCCCGCCAGCGCGAACAACCTGATCGGCACCGGCGGCGGCCTGAGCAACGGCGTGAACGGCAATATTGTCGGCGTCAACGATCCCGTTGTGGCGCCCTCCGGCAACTACGGCGGCACGACCCCGACCAATGCGCTGCTGCCCGGTAGCCCTGCGATCAACGCAGGCACCGCGGCCGGCGCGCCGGCTACCGACCAGCGCGGCATCGCGCGCCCGCAACTGGCCGGCATCGACATCGGCGCCTACGAATCGCGTGGCTTCACGTTGGCGCTGGCTTCGGGCACGCCGCAAAGCGGTCCGCTGGATGCCGCCTTTGCGGCGCCGCTGGTCGTGGGCGTGACCGCCAACGCCGCGGGCGAGCCGGTCGACGGTGGCCGGGTCAGCTACGCCGCGCCGGGCGCCGGCGCAAGCGCTGCACTGGTGGTCAACCCGGCGACCATCGCCGGCGGCCAGGCCAGCGTGATCGCCACCGCAAATGGCACGCCCGGCAGCTACAACGTCACCGCGGCTTCCAACGGCGCCAGCGGCACGCCGACTTTTGCACTGACCAATGTGCGCACCATCGATCTCGGCGTGACCTTGACCGATAGCCCGGATCCGGTGATCGCCGGCAACCAGCTGACCTATGTCGCCACCCTGGGCAATGCCGGACCGAACGACGCGCTGGATGTGTTGATCACGCTGCCGTTGCCGGCGGGGACCACCTACGCGTCGTCGACATCAAGCGCGGGCGCGAGTTGCACCACGCCGGCGGTCGGCGCCAACGGCACCGTCGCGTGCAACTGGGCCGGAGCCACGCCGATCGGGACACCGCGGACGGTGACCGTGGTCGCGCTGGTGGGCGCTGCGGTCGCCAATGGAACGGTGCTGAGCGCCACTGCGGTCGCAGCCGGCGCCGGCACCGACACCGCGCCCGGCAACAACAGCGCGACGACAACGACCACCGTTTCGGCCTCGGCCAACCTGTCGATCACCAAGACCGATGGCTCACCGACAGCGATCCCGGGGACCAACACGGTCTACACCGTGGTTGTCACCAACGCCGGTCCCAGTGTTGCCACGGGGGCCACGGTGACCGACAACTTCCCCGCCGAAACGATTTTCTGCAGTTGGACCTGTGCCGGTTCTGGCGGCGGGACCTGTGGCACTGCTTCCGGGTTCAACAACATTGCCGAGACCGTCAACCTGCCCGTGCTCGGGTCAGTCACCTACACGATTAGCTGCCCGATCTTGCCCGGGGCTACCGGGACTCTGGTGAATACCGCCAGCGTGGCCCCACCCGTGGGGGTCAACGATCCGGAGCTTGGCAACAACAGTGCCACCGACACCGATACCCTGGTGCCCACGATCGACATCGAGGCGTTCAAGTACGACGATCAGGACACCGATGTACCGGGAACCTCGATCACGTACACGATCCTGGTTGCCAACCTTCTCGGTCCGAGCAACGCTGTGGGGACGACAGTCACCGACATCATGTCCGCCGACCTGACCAATGTGACCTGGACCTGCGCTCCCGCCAACGGCGCCACCTGCACTGCCGCCGGGACCGGCAACATCAATGATGTGATCAATCTCCCGGTCGCAGGCGAAGCGCTGTACACGGTGAATGCAACCATCGCACCGAGCGCTACCGGCACGCTCAGCAACACCGTCAGTGCGGTACTGCGAGCCGGCGAGTTCGACCCGAATCTGGCGAACAGCACGGCGACCGACACCACCCTGCTGACACCTGAGGCCGATGTGTCGATCACGCTGACCGACAGTCCGGATCCGGTGGTTGCCGGCACCAACCTGACCTACCTGGCCACGCTGACCAACACCGGCCCGTCGGATGCGCAGGGCGTCAACATCACGCTGCCGCTGCCGGCCGGCACCACGTTCGTTTCGGCAACGCCGAGCGCGGGTGGCGCCTGTGCAGGTACGACCACCGTCACCTGTACCTGGGCCGGTGTCACTGCCGCCGCGGGCGTGCGCACTGCGACCATCGTGGTTGCCGTTTCAGCCAGCCAGACCGCGGACCTCAGCGCCACCGCGACCGCGGCGTCGAGCACGACCGATCCGACGCCGGGCAACAACACGGCCACGGCGACGACGGTGGTGCAGGTGCAGGCTGATCTGTCGGTCACGCTGACCGACGCGCCGGATCCGGTGACTGCCGGTACCCAGTTGACCTACACGGCGGTGATCAGCAACGCCGGTCCGTCCGACGCCACGGCGGTGGTGCTGACGCTGCCGACGCCGGCCAACACCAGTCTCGTGTCCGGCTCGGTCAGCGGCGGCAGTGCCTGCGCCGGCAGCCCGGTGGTGTGCACGGTGACCGGCAGCATGGCGCCGGGCAGCTCGCGCACGGTCAGCATCGTCATGCTGGTGGCCGCTTCGGCGCCTGAAGGCAGTGTGATCAGCGCCACGGCGACGGTGACTGCGGGTTCGCCGGATCCGAACGCAGCCAACAACAGCGCGACGACAACGACCAATGTCATCACCAGCGCTGATCTGGTGATCGGACTGACCGCTTCGACGGCCCAGGCGTTCATCAACGTTCCGGTGACCTTCACCGCGACCAGCCTGAACAACGGCCCGTCGGACGCGCAAAATGTGTCGATCACGCTGACGCTGACGCCGGACTTCCGTTACAGCAGCTTCGTCGCGACCGGCGCAACCTGCACTACCCCGCAGGTGGGCAGCACTGGCGCGATCGTCTGCACCTGGGCTGGTGCAACCGCTCCTGGCGTGACACGCACGCTCACCGTGGTCGCCTTCAGCAATGTCGAAGGCCCGACCGGCGTGAACGCGAGCACGACGTCGAATACCTCCGATCCGGTGGCGAACAACAACCTGACCGGCGTGACCGTGCAGGTGGGCTACCTGATCGAAGAGATCCCGACGCTGAGCGGCCTCGGCCTGATCCTGATGGGCCTGATGTTCGGCCTGATGGGCTTCGTGGCGGTACGTCGCCAGGGGTAATCCGTCGTGGTTGGAACCTCCGCGCAGCGGGGGTTCCACCGAATCGCTGCAACATCAGGGGGCGGCCACTGGCCGCCCCTTTTTTTGCCCTGCTCTCGGTGGGAGCGGGTTTATCCCGCGAGACCCTGGCTGCTGGCTCGTGCGGTGGGTTCGACCCGGGAGCTTCTGCTTGAGTCAGGGCCGATCAGCCAGAGCGCGCGGGACTGGCTGTAGACCGCCTTGTCGCCGCTCGGATCGACCACCCACAGGTCGATATCGGTGTTGTCGGCGTCCCAACTCAACACCATGCGCACGGCGACGGCCCGCTGGGAACTTCCACCGCACCCGCCAGTCTCTCGGTCATCCCTGCAGGGTCACCATGCGATACAGCGGCGCGTACTTTCGATCAGCGAGTCCGCTCCCGTTGGACGCCAATTCCGGAATCGGTTCCCGCCCATGCACCGATCGTGCATGGCCGGGGATTGAGGCTGACCCACTGAACCGATCGTCGAGGTGCCCGATGGCAATAGATCAAGCGTTGCAGAGCAGGTGCGTGCCCTCAAATGAAAATGAGGAAGTGACCGGCTCCCATGCTGGCAAGGTTCGAATGAGCGCAGAGCCCTGGTACATCGACGATGTGACGGCCATCGACGGCAATCGACTGAGTTTGACCGGATGGTGCCTGCAGGACCCAGAGATTCCCGAATCGGCACAGGCTGCCCGCTTCCGGGTGAATGGTCATGCGCCGCTGGTCGTGGACTACCCCTTGCCGCGGCCAGATGTGCAACGATTCTTCTGGCAACGACCTGGCGCCGAAGCGTGTGGCTTCCGACTCGAGGTCCCGGCGGCGTATCCCGACGGGGTCATGGAGGTCACAGCACGCGATACGGCGCGCACAGGACCCGCCGCCGCGGCACAGTCCTGGTTCATCCCCGATCCGGCCTCGCACCTCGACGTCCCCGAACCGGAACGCCGGTTTCGGGTCATCGGGAATTCCGACCTTGGCGGGTTCCTGCGGGTGGGTGCAACCGATGCGTACCGGCTGGTGCGGGCGATCGAAGCGGTGCAACCTGCTGCCATTTCCAGCTTGTCGGCGATCCTCGACTGGGGCGTCGGCTGCGGACGCGTCGCGCGCCATCTCACGCCGGCACTCGGCGGCAGCTTCTTTGGCTGCGATATCGATGCCGACAATATCGCCTGGTGCCGGCAACATCTGCCCGGAAACTATCTCCCGTCGACACTGGCACCGCCGCTTCCATACGCAGATCGCCTATTCGACCTGGTCTACGGCATATCGGTATTCACGCATCTGCGGCAATCGTGGGAACAGGTCTGGCTGGAAGAACTGCACCGCATCCTGAAACCGCGTGGCTGGTTGCTGGCCACCGTGCACGGGCAGACCGCAGTGGACTTCGCGCAGCTCAATCCAACGGACTACGATGCGCTGCGGCAGCGCATCCAGCGGGAAGGCCTGGTGGTAACCAGCAGCAACCACCAACTCGACGGATTCGTTGAGCGTCCAGAGGAATATGTAAACGTCTTCCATGCGCCCGAACATATTCGGCGGATCTGGGGTCGCTACTTTGAAATCGTCGACATCCTGCCCGGCTATATCTTCACGCATGATCTGGTGATCGCTCGGCGCCGCTAGCGGCGAGGCACCGCAGATCAGGTGGCGCCGGCGCCGCTGGCGAAGATTCGAGGTCGCGGTGCTGCGGGCGCCACCCTACGCGAAACGCCCCTCGCGCAGAAACTGCACGGTCAGCGCCGCGGCGCGTTCGGAAAACAGCAATGCGGTATGGCTGGCACGCACCGTGACGTGGTCGGCGATGCCGGGCAGCCGTGTTTCGGCCACCGCCACGGTGCCGTCATTCGGTCGCGGCAGCGGTCCGAGCAGCAGACTGAGTCCGAACGACACCTCGCCGGCAACCACGCCCACCGACTGCTGGCCATTCCACGGCGGCAGCCCGTCGATCAGCGGCTGGCGAGCAAAACCCATGCCGAGCGTGTCGAGGCGAATGCGCTTGAGCCTTTGCGCCAGCGCGCTGCCATTCAACGGAGAGCCCAGGCAAACGACGCGTCCGACGCGCATGTCGTGCGAACTTCGTTGGCGCAGATAATCCAGAGCCAATACGCCGCCCAGGCTATGCCCAACCATGTGCAGCGGGCCATCCAGTGATTCGATCAAGCGATCGAGCCGATCGTGATGCTCGGTGAAGGTCGACTGGATGCTGGCGTAATCGAAATTCGCCACCGCGAACCCTGCCGCGCGCAGCCGCGCCGCCAGCCGCGCCGTAACGCCGGCGCGCATCCAGATGCCGTGGAGGAGAAGGATGGTGGGCACGCGGAGTCCGGGATTGGTGGCGGGGAGACCTCAGTGAGTAGTGAAAAGTGGGTAGTGAGAGGGGAAAGCCGTGACTAGTGAATAGTGAGTAATGAGTGAAGGCCGGCCAGCCACAAACTCTCGGAAGCGCCTGCTCTTACTCACTACTCACTATTCACCACTCACTGCTCCTCACTCACTGCGCGTCACCCGCATCCCCGCGGCTTCAACGTCAATTGCGTGGCACCCGGCAGCTGGCTGTAGTCGGGCGGCTCGGCATTCTCCCGCTCGAACTCGATCCACCATGCGCGTTCGACTTCGGTGCGTTCTTCCAGGCGCGCCGGGAAGCCCAGCGCTGCGATCTGTGACTGGCGGCGGGCGGCGTTGTCGCGGTCGCGGAACAGTCCCAGAGATACGGTGTTTTCGTGGTCGCCGGCGGTGACGACGTAGTAGTCGCGCACGCCAGCGGCGTTTAGTTGGCGCGCCGATTTCAGCGCTGCATCGCGGCTGTCGAGCGCCGGCAGGTAAACCCAGTAGCCGCGCGTCGTGACGCTGCTGCTTTCCTGGTATTGGATGCGCGTCACCTGCGGCGTCAGCAAGTCGACGCCGCGTTTCAACGCAGTCTGGTCTTTGAATGGTCCGAGCGAACTGCACACGGCGGGCGCGACGTTGGGATCGACCGGCGCCCGCGCCGCATCGGCCGCTGCAGCGGCTTGCGACATTGCCGCGCTGTCGCGTTCGCTCAGCAACATCAGCGTCGGGGCGCGGGAGACGACGGGCGCGGGCGCTGGCGCCTGCGCGCGCGAGTACCACCAGGCGACGGCGGCCAGGTTCATGGTCAGCAACAGCAGGAACAGGATGCGCGCCAGCATGGGTCAAGATCAGGAATCAGACGCGCATTCTATGCCGGGCATCGGGAGGCGCCGCTCACGCACGCACGATGGTCACCGGGATCGTCGACTCGTACACCACCTTGTGCGCCACCGAGCCCAGCAGGGCAAACGCGATGTGACCGCGTCCACGCGTCCCCATCAGGATCATGGTGGCATCGATGGCGGCTGCGCGCTCGAGAATGCGCGTGGCCGGGTCGCCCATCAGCACGTGCAGCGTGTAGCCCACGCCAGCAGCGGCCAGTCGCTCGCGGACATGCCCGGTGTCGGCGCGCGCAGTCTGCTCCAGCAAGCGTTCGGCGGCCTCCTTGCCGAGGAAGTCGCTGACCAGCAGCAGATGGACATCGAACGCCCAATGGAGCTGTTGCAACCACTCGATGACTCGATCGGCCAGCACATCGCTGACGTCGCTGCCGTCGACCGCGACCAGAATTCGCGGCGATTCGCCCGCGAAGGCCTGGCCGTGACGGCACATCAAGCCCACCAGTCGACCGATGTTGTCGCGTTGCTCGATGCGCTCGCCGTCGGCGACGGGGAGCTTGAGTGCTGCTGTGGTCATATCGGCGTACTCATCAGGACAGCGGCCAGTATGCCCTTGCACGGTTACTGCTGGCTGACTCGCTGTGCTTCCAGCAGGGCTTCGAGCTGACGCACGCGGTCGCGGGTCAGGGCTGAGACCGAGTCGGCGTGCATCAACAGGAACATGCTGCCGCCCATCGCGCCGTAGGCACTTGCGATGGCCTCAAGTTCCGCATCGCGGAAGGCGATCCACTTGCGTTGAGCGGCGCGCAATTGTTCCTTGGGCGCCGCCGGCAGTTCCGCCATCAGTTCGCGCCAAACCCGGTTCAGTTCCTTGTCCCAGGCCGCGGTCGCCACGCCCATGCACGCGCGCATGCCGTGCGTGCTCATGCCCTCGGGCGATTCCATGCAACGGCTGAGTTCGGCTTCGATGGGGTGTTGGTCGGATGCGGGCAGGGCGGCGGCGAAAGTCGTAAGGGCGACAAACAGGAGGGCACGAGGGCATGAGGGCATGAGGGCACGCCAGGAGCAGGCACCCTCGATGGTCCACGTTGCCGAACGAGCTACAGAATCACCGAATTGCTGTTTGCTGCGCTGTGTCATCTCGCGTGCCCTCGTGCCCTCGTGCCTCACCGCTTCTTCGGAATATACAAATCCGTGATCGTCCCCTCGAACACTTCGGCGGCCATGCCGACCGACTCGCTCAGGGTGGGATGCGGGTGGATGGTCAGGCCGATGTCGGCGGCGTCGCAACCCATCTCGATCGCCAGCGCGGTTTCCGCGATGAGATCTCCGGCGCTGGGGCCGACGATGCCGGCGCCGATGATCTTGTGGCTGTCATTGTCGAAGATCAGTTTGGTGAAGCCCTCGGTGCGATCGATGCCTATGGCGCGGCCGCTGGCGGCGTGCGGGAACTTGCCGACGCCGATGTTCAGCCCCTGCGCCTTGGCCTCGGTCTCGGTGACGCCGACCCAGGCGATTTCCGGGTCGGTGTAGGCGACGCTGGGTATCACCCGAGCGACGAATTCCGATTTGTGGCCGGCAGCGACTTCTGCCGCGACCTTGCCCTCATGCGTGGCCTTGTGCGCCAGCATCGGCTGGCCGACGACATCGCCGATGGCAAAGATATGCGGTACATTGGTGCGCATCTGCTTGTCCACATTGATGAAGCCGCGGTCGCTGACGGCGACCCCGGCGTTCTCGGCGCCAATCTTCTTGCCGTTCGGGGTGCGCCCGACGGCGCACAGCACGCGGTCAAACAACGTCGGCGGGGGTGCCTTGTCGCCCTCGAAAGTGGCCAGCAGGCCATCTTTTTGCGCAGTGACGCCGGCGACCTTGGTCTTCAAGTGGATGCCGCCGTAACGTTTGCCCAGGCGCTGCGCCAACGGGCGCACCAGGTCCGGATCGCAGCCCGGCATCAACTGGTCGAACAATTCGACCACGGTGACTTCGGCGCCGAGCGCGTCGTACACGCAGGCCATTTCCAGCCCGATGATGCCGCCGCCGATCACCAGCAGTTTCTTCGGCGTCTCGGCGAGTTCCAGCGCATCGGTGGAATCCATCAGGCGCTTGTCGTCCCAGGGCAGGCCGGGCAGCTTCACCGCCTGTGAACCGGCAGCGATGATCGCGTGCTCGAAGCCAATCACTTTCGGGCCATCGGCAGTCTGCACGGTGACCGTGTGCGGCGAACTGAACTTGCCTTCGCCTTGCACCACACGCACCTTGCGTTGTTTGGCCATGCCGGCCAGCCCGCCGGTCAACTTGCCCACCACCTTGTCCTTGAAGCCACGCAGTTTGTCGAGGTCGATCTGCGGTTCACCGAAGCTAATCCCGATGTCTGCCGCATGCGCCGCCTCGTCGATCACCCGCGCAGCGTGCAGCAGCGCCTTCGACGGAATGCAGCCGACGTTGAGGCAGACACCGCCGAGCGCTGCGTAGCGCTCGACCAGGATCACGTCCAGACCCAGATCGGCGCCGCGGAACGCCGCCGTGTAGCCGCCAGGACCGGCGCCGAGGACCAGGAGTTGGCAACTGAGGTCGGTTTGCGCCGGAGCCGCCGGAACTGGGGACCCGGGACCCGGGACCCGGGGAGGAGCTTCCGACGCGGTCGGGGGTGCGGGCGTTGCTGTCGCCGTCGCCTTTACGGGTTCCGTGCTCTTCGGCTCAGGTCCGCTCGCTTCACCCGCGTCCAACACCACCACCACCATCCCTTCCGCAACGCTGTCGCCAATCTTGACCTTGATCTCGGCCACCGTGCCGGCGTCACTCGACGGCACTTCCATCGTCGCCTTGTCCGATTCCAGCGTCAGCAGGCCCTGGTCCTTGCGGATGACGTCGCCCACCTTGACCAGGATCTCGATGACCGGCACGTCCTTGTAACCGCCGATATCCGGCACCTTGATGTCGATCCTGGCCATTGCACGCTCCCGTTGCTGTTGCCTCTGAGCATAGCCGCAGCGTTTGGCGTTCGCCTGCTGCGGGTACGGGACTTCATGTCCAGGGATGAACTCATATGTCCAGGGATGAACTCTCGTCGCGACTGGCAGTCTGTTCCTCCGTGAAGAGACAAGACACCAGCCTCGTCATTGCGAGGAGCGCAGCGACGAAGCAATCCAGCGACTCTTCGCTTTTGTGGGTCCAGACTTGTCTGGACGCTTTCTGCCGCTGCAGCAAGGGCGTGAGAACCAGGAAGGGTCACTGGATCGCTTCGCTGCGCTCGCAATGACGAAATTCCTGGTTTGTTCGGGACGGATCGCTGCTCCTTGAGAGCTCGCCGAGACAAGAGACTTAAAGGGGTGCGGGAATGCGATTCGCTGGATTCTGGACAACACTGCTGGCGATCGGCTTTGCAGCGATCTCAGTCCAGCCCTTGCGGGCCAATGGCGTGGACAAGCTGCTCACCGACAACAGCGGCTGCAACGGTGCCGTCGATGCGTTTGCCGAGGCGCCCGATGGCCGTATCTACCTGGCCGGAAACTTCACCGTCTGTGCTGGGGTCGAGGCCCGCAATGTGGTGGCGTACGATCCGGTGCTGTCGCGTTTTTCGCCGCTCGGCGTTGGCATCGACTGCGGTCCCTTTTACCTCGGAGAGTGCGTCAACGCGCTTGCCTTCCATCGCGGCGAGCTTTACGCGGGTGGCTGGCTCCGTCGCGCCGGAGGCGAGATTGTCGACAAAGTTGCGCGTTGGAACGGCAGTCGCTGGGCGCCGGTCGGTGATCCGAACGAGATCCCCGTCTTTGATCCGCGCTGGGACGGCCCGGTGTCCGCGTTGGTCGAGCACGACGGGCAGCTCTACGCCGGTGGATCGTTCAACAACATTGGCAGGACGCAGGCAACCAATGTGGCGCGCTGGGACGGCAATCAGTGGACCGACGTACCGCTTTTTGGAACCGTCGTCGACAGCGTCTCGGCTCTGGCTGTATTCCAGGGCGAGCTGTATGCCGGTGGTTACAGCGGGACAACTCCCGGTTACGGGCACATCGCCCGCTACAATGGCACGCAGTGGCGCGCGGTAGGTGCGGGCGTAGAGGCTGCACCGCAATCCTCGGTTTATGTCAGCGCACTTGCGGTCCACGATGGTGCGCTGTACGTGGGCGGCAACTTCGCGCGTGCTGGAGACGTTGTTGCCTACAGCCTCGCGCGCTGGGACGGCTCGAAATGGTCGCCCGTAGGCGGCGGAATCGCCAGAGGCAGTGCGCAAGTGTTGGCGAGTTTCGACGGTGCGCTGATTGTCGGCGGCGATTTCGAGCTGCAGCAGGGCGGCCGGACGATCCGCCGACTTGCGCGCTGGAACGGTCAGGCGTTTTCGCCCCTAGGGAGTAGTGCGGCCGACACGGTTGACGCGCCGGTACACGCGCTGCACGCGACCAGCCATCTGCTCTATGCGGGCGGGGATTTCACGCAGATCGATGGGTTACCTTCCAGCCACATGGCGCGCTGGAATGCACGCGAGTGGCAGCCGCTGGATCGCTTGTCGCCGTCCGGCATCGTCGGCTACACGCAGACTCTGGCACTGACCGCTGATTCACTTTATCTGGGCGGTCAGTTTTCTGTGGCCGGCGGCGTGCCGGCTCGCTCGATTGCCCGCTGGAACGGAAGTTCCTGGTCGCCTCTGCAAGGCCCGGGTGGCGACGGCGTCAACAGTCTGGTGACTGCGATCGCCGTGTCGGGGACAGATGTCTACGTCGGAGGCTATTTCACCGAGGCCGGCGGCATCGCCGCCAACCACATCGCGCGCTGGGATGGCAGCCGTTGGCACACCCTCGGAGAAGGTGCGAGCAACGGCCTGGATGAGCCAGTACACGTGATCCAGATCGCCCCGGATGGCGGCATCCTGGTTGGCGGCGAGTTTCAGCAGGCCGGGGGCCAGTCTGCGCGCCACCTCGCGGTCTGGCGCGCGGGTCGTTGGGCAGCGATTGACGCAGGCCCGTCGTTGCCGGTGTATTCCCTGGCGTTGTCGGGAAACTCAATCTACGCGGGCGGGCGCGGGCTCGTGCCGGAAGGTTACATTGGATCATCGGTGGAGCATTGGAACGGCGAGGTCTGGACCAGAATTCGCGCGTTCGGCGGTGAGTCGTTGGTTATGTTTCAGGGTCGCTTGCATTTGGCCTTGGGCAGCTGGATCAGTGTGTGGGATGGCGCGGCTTGGACCGAACTGCCATCGTTGACCGACGGCACCGCGATCGTCGCGCAGTGGCTGACGGTTCATCGCAACCAGTTGTACGCCTCAGGCATTTTCCATCCGTTGGCGCCCGACATCCCCGCCACGCGCCAGGCGCGCTGGGACGGAAGCCGCTGGTTGCCGTTCTGGACCGAACAACCGCAACGCACGACTTTTCGCGGCCTGGCCAGCAACGGCACATCGTTGGTCGACATCGACAGCGACGGCCTGCGGATGTCGCCGCCGCCGGTGTGGCACAGCGTGTCGGTCGGCACCGGTGCCGCGGGCGGCGCCAGCACGACACCGGTCATCGCGCGCAATGGCGTGCGGCTGGCCTTCGCATCGACGGCCGCCGACCTGGTCAGTGGCGGCAGCAATGGTCGCAGCCATGTTTATCTGCGCGATCCGGCCTCCGGCCAGACCGAGCGCATCAGCGATCGCGTCGCGGCGCTGCAGCCAACCACCAGCGAGGACTACAGCGAACCCTCGCTGTCCGCCGATGGCGCCAGCATTGTTTTCAGCGGCAGCGCCGGTCAGGTGTGGGCGGTGATTCATGGCGTGCCGCGACTGGCCAGCAGCAATCTCGCCGGGGCGCCCGGCAATGGGCCCTCGCAGCGGCCGATGCTGGCCGGCAAGGGCCGTTATCTGGTGTTCGAGTCGCGCGCGGACAATCTGGCCGCTGTCGACGGCAACGGGACGGTGTCCGATATCTTCCGCAAGGATCTGCAAACCGGCGTGGTGACGCTGATCTCGGTCGGCCCCGCCGGCGAGGCGGGTAATGGCCCGAGCAGCGCGCCGTGGGCCAGCGATGATGGCCGCAGCGTGGTTTTCATCAGCGGCGCGACAAATTTGACCACGGCGCCGGGCAACGGCAGCGCGCAGGCGATGTTGCTGCGCGACGGCGACGCGTCGCAGCGCTTGCTGCTGAGCCGCAACCTGACCACCGGAGAGGCCGGCAATGGCCCGAGCAGCGATGTGCGGATCACGCCTGACGGGCGCTTCGGCGTGTTCGTTTCCAGCGCCAGCAACCTCGTCGCCGATGACGGCAACAACGCCAGCGACATCTTTTTCTTCGAGATCGGCAGTGCCGGCGTGGTCCGGCTGGAACGGCTGTCGCTGTCGATCTACGGCGAAGAGGGCAATGGCGGCAGCTTTGCGCCATCGATCCGCGATGACGGTGGCCTGGTGGTGTTCGCCACCGATGCCAGCAACCTCGTTGAACTCGACACCAACGGCCAGCGCGATGTGCTGCTCAAGGACACGGCTACGCGCAATGTGCAGCGGTTGTCGCGCAGCGCCGATGGCTTGCAACCCAATGGTGCCAGTGATCGGCCGATGCTCGCCGGCGATGGTTCGGCGATCGTGTTCCAGTCGAGCGCGCGCAATCTGGTGGCCGCCAACAACGATGCCGATGTCGACGTTTATGCGGTGACCCTGATCGATCGCACGCTGGTCGCCATCGACACGCCCCTCGACGAGCCGCGCGTCGAGCAGTTTGCGCTGCCGGCGCCGTCACCGGCAAATAGCCAATGTCCGGGCGGCTTTTTCATCGCCACCATCACCGACGGTCCCGCGGACGGTGTGACAGCGGGTCTGTTCGGCGTCGAATTGCTGCTCGTTGAACCCGGCACGCGCACGCTCGCCGGTGGCCTCAACTTCGGTGGCACTGCCGACGTCGACCAGGCCGGTTTCGCCGGCTTCAACATCGCCAACGCCGCCAACGAGCCGCAGCGCTTCAACCTGCGCGTCACCGGCAATGCGATCAGCGACAGCGAATCCAGCGTGCCGGTGCGCATCCGCGTCGCCCGGCGCACCGCGACCAGCAGCGACACCGTGTACGAAATCGCGACCACCGTGTCGCGCGCGCAGGCGCATGTCCACAGCCTGGTGCTGCCTCCGGCGTTCTACGAGGTCACGGTCACGCCGCAGTCCGGCGCGCCGCGCGGCGATGCCGATGCCGATTTCTTCGTCGAAGCCACCACCAGCTACGTCGACCGACCCGGCGGCGGCTTCCAGGGTGGCGCGGTGGTCGGCGGTTACCACTCGGCCGCACCGGGCAACGGCGCTTCAGGCTTCGCCGGCTTCTGCCTGGCGACGCCGCACACCGTCAGCGTGCGCGTGCTGTCGCGCCCGAGCTACGGCGAGCAGGGCGCGGGCGATCTGCGCCTGCGCCTGCTGGATGGCCAGTTGCGCTCGATTGGGGTGATGCCGACGGATTGAGTTTGGTGGGCGAGTCGCAGGTGGAAGGTCGTTACCCGCGATGCGATTCGTCCCGAAACCTGTGAGAGCACTGGTCGCCCCTTGGCGGTGTGCTTGTTCGCGCAAAGAACACAGGAAGTAGGTCACGTTGCCTGCGCAGCAGGCTACGTGACGCTGTCCATTGTCACGTAGCCCACTGCGCAGGCAACGTGACCTACAAATAAAAGCTCTACAATCAAACGTTTAGATGATGCTCTGTGAGAGCACTGGTCGCCCTTTGGCGGTGCGCTTTTTCGCGCATCGAACCTGTGGGCCGCGCAGGCGCGCGGCCCTCCAACAGCAGCAACCGCGCCTGCGGCGCCGCCTTTTCGGGAGCTGCCCAGGTCCTGCGCAAACAAAAAGGGCAGGCTCGCGCCTGCCCCTGATTCACCGATGTGGCCTGGAGCTTACTTCGGCGAGGCAGCTGGCGCCGCTGCTGCGGCGCAGGTGTTGTAGGCTTCTTCCAGACGCGGGCCGAAGCCGCGGGCGATCTCGCCGGCCTTTTGCATGGTCTCGGCGCCCTGCTTCTGCGTTTCCTGCATCTTCTCCATCACTTCCGGCATGCGATCGAGCATCTTCACGCCGGTTGCGGAGGCGAAGAAACGCGTCATCTCCTCAAGTTCGGCCTGGGTGAACACCTCGGTGTAGACCACCGCGACGTCATGGCGCACCTTGCTGATCTGCTCGTCGTTGAACTTGACGCCGGCCATCGCCGCGGCGAATTCGTCGAGCACCGGCTTGGCGGACGCGCAGCCCTGGAACTGGGCGATGGTCGACTGCACCATGGGCTCGGTCGGATTCTTCATCTGCTCGAACATCTCGTCGGTGCGCGAGGCTTTGATCAGCTCGAGCGCCGCCTTCACGTGGGCACTGTCGGCCGCTGCGGCCGTCGGGGAAGCGGAAAGGCTGGCGGCCAGCAACAAGGCGGAAAGCATCGGAAACTCCTGGGAAATGAACTGAAAATCCGCCGATCGGCGGAAGGGCGGGCACTATAGCAGCCGCATTGGGACCCGTGCGGGTGACAAAGGTTCCCGCGATGCAGTTGCGCACTGCGCATGGCCCGCCGGATCGCCGTTACACGCTAAACTGCGGCGACCCCATTCGGCGAACTCGGTACGTGGCGACCCCGGAGATCCCCGGCTATCAGCTCCTGCAGCAGATCGGCGCCGGCGGCATGGCCAAGGTTTACCTGGCCGTGCAGGTGTCGCTGGAACGCAAGGTAGCGATCAAGGTACTGCGCACCAGTGGCGAAGACGATCCTGAGCGCACCGAGAAGCGTTTCCTGCGCGAAGGCCGCACCCTGGCCAAGATCACCCACAAGAACGTTTGTGGCATCTACGACATCGCCAAGGTCGGCGACATCGCCTACATCGCGATGGAGTACCTCGACGGCGGCACGCTGGTCGACAAGCTCAAGCAGGGCGTTGCGGTCGGCGAGTCCATTGCGATTGCGGTGCAGGTCGCTTCGGCGCTGGAGGAGGCGCACAAGCTCGGCATCATCCACCGCGATCTGAAGCCGGCGAACGTCATGTTGCGCGGTGGACGCGTGCCGGTGCTGACCGACTTCGGCATCGCCCGCGAACTGACCGCCAGCCAGACACGTATCACCGCCGAAAACATGATCGTCGGCACGCCGATCTACATGAGCCCGGAACAGGTCTCCGGCGGCGAGGTGGATGGGCGTTCCGACCTGTATTCGCTCGGCATCATGTTCTTCGAATTGCTGACCGGCGAGCCACCTTACAAGGGCGACACGCCGATCGCGGTATGCATGCAACACCTGACCGCTGCGTTGCCGCGGCTGCCGCCGGAGCTGGCCGACCTGCAACCGGTCATGGACCGCATGTTGGCGAAGAAGCGCGAAGACCGCTTCACCGACATGAACGCCTTCACGCGTGCGCTGCGCGACGTTTTCGTGACCTCCGAAGCGATGCGCAAGGTGGCGGTATTCAGTCCGGACACGCCATGGTCGGAGCAATTGCGCGAGCTCGGCTTTTCCTTCGACACCTTGCGCGATGCCGACGTCAAGGCGGCGCTGGAAGCTCAGCGCCGAGGCGCCGCCGGGCGCGCAGCGCCATCGATGCAACGCCGGCCGTCCGACGAGCCGTCGACAGTCGCCTCGGCGGCTGCGGTCAGCCGCCGGCGCTGGCCTCTGGCAGCCGCGCTGGCGGCGGTGCTGGCGCTGACCGCGGTCGGCGCGGGCTGGCTGCTGCTTCGGCCAAAACCGCCCACTGCGACTGAACTGCTGGCGCTGACCCAATTGCGCAGCGATTTCTCCGGTCTGCTCGCCGAAGGCAAGCTGTTCGATCCGCCCGAGGGCAGCGCGCTGCATGCGGCGCGCAGGATGCGGCAGATCCACGCGACAGCCGCAGAGACCGCCGCAGCTTTCGAGACCTTGCGTCAGGCCGCGGTGGCGCGCGCTCGCGCGGAGCTGTCGCGACGCGACCTGATTGCGCTCGACGAAACCCTGGGTGCGATCGGTGCCGGATTGCCGCAGACACCGGAACTGGTCGAACTGACCCAGGCTCGGGCCAAACTGGCGACCGAACTGGCTGGCGAGGCGGCGATGCGCTCGCGCATTGCCCGGCTCAAGGCGCTGCTCGACGGGGCAGTGCCGGATGTCGGCGAGTCGATTCTGGGGCTCTATCTGGAAATGCGCCCGGCGCTTGCCGACGACAGCGAGTTCAAGGGTCTGGAGCCGCGCGTGACGGCTGCCGCGCGCGTGTCCATCGAGGCAGCGCTGGCCTCCGGCGACAGCGCCGGTGCACTGAGCAATGCCCGCCGCCTGGCGCAGGCGCTGCCGCAGGATCAGGAACTCGGCAAGCTGGTGGCGAAGCTGCAGGCGGAGGTTTCGCGCGCCGACCTCGAACGCGCCGATGCGGACTGGCGCAAGACGCTGGCAGCCGGGCCGGTCGACGCCGCGCGCCTGGCCGCGTTGCTGGCCGGTCTGGTCGAGCTTGAACAGTTGCAGCAACCCGGCGACGAACATCAGCAAATGCGCCAGTTGCTGGCGACGGTGGTGCGCTCCGATGCCGATGCGCTGGTGGAGAAGGGCGACTACGACGGCGCACTGGCGCTGCTGGGCCAGGCGCGCGCTGGGCTCGGCAACATCAGCCTGCTGCAGGAGGCGCAACAGCGCATCAGCACCGAGCGCGAAAAAGCCGGGGCGGAAAAGCGCCTGGCGGACGAGCGCTCGCTGCTCGGCCAGGTGGCGATCAGCGCCGCGCCCTGGGCACGTATCGAAGAGATCGTCGACGCCGCCGGCCAGCGAATCGCATTGCCCGCGGATCCCAGCACGCCGATCCTGCTCGGCTTGCCGGAGGGTCGTTACCGCGTAACCCTGTCGTCGGGTCAGGGTTCGGCCAGGCGTCAGGAAGGTATCAGCGTCGAACGCGGCAAGCTGGCCACCCTGAGCCTGAAGTTTCCCGGCTATGGCGCCGAGCAGCACCTGCGGGAGCTGGGGTGGTGATGCGCACGTCGCCGGCCCCGCTGTTGCTGCTGTTGCTGCTGGTGCCGCTGGCGGCATTCGGCGACTACAAGAGCGATTATCGCGAAGGCGTGGTTGCCGCCGAGCGCCAGGACTGGGCCAAAGTCGAAAGCCAGATGCGCCGGGCTATCGCCGAACAGCCGGCGCCTGACCCGCAGGCGCGCATCCGCATGTACGGACAGCGATTCGTTCCGTACGTGCCCTATTTCTATCTTGGCCTGGCCGCATTTTCGCGCGGCGATTGCGCCACGGCAGTCGCTTTGTTCGAGGATTCGCGTCACGCAGGGGCATTGAACGGACTGCGCGAAGCGGAGCGTCAGGCGATGATGCTGCGCAGTTGTCGCGCCAAGCTGGGAACGGCGGTGGCAACAACGCCGCCCGCCACGCCGCCCGCCGCAACCCCGCCGACGGCTGCACCATCACCGCCGCCGCGGACTCCTGCCACAGCGCCGGCAGCGAGTCCGCCGACGGCCGCCCCGTCCGTCGCCAGGGCCGTACCCGCGCCGGTCCCGGCAGCCACCTTCGACACTTCGCGGGCGCAGGCCGCCCAGGCCCGCCTCGATCGTGTCGATGCCGCGCTGGCGAGTTCCGCGCGGATGCTTGCCGATGCTGCGCTTTCCGATGTGCGCGGAAACTGGCAACGCAAACTGGATCCCTTGTCCGGCCAGTCGCGGCAAATGCGGGCCCGTCTGAACGCTGCGCGCCAGGGCCGCGATGGTGCAGCACTCGGCGAGGTGGAGGGCGTGCTGGCAGGACTGGAGCCCGCTGCGCAGAAACTTGCGCAGGACATCGATGGCGCGCGCATCCGCAGCCGCGAGGTGGCGCTCGCCGACGCCCGGACAGCACTGGAACGCCTGATTGTCAGCGGCGATCGCCAGATTGCCGGTACCAGCGACCGCAACACGCCCGAGGCGCAGGCCCTGGCCAAGGCATTGGGCGAGGGACGCGCCAGTCTCAGTGGCGCCGATGGCGCACGCCTGCAGGACTCTGCGCGTGCGATCGAAGCGGCCAGTCGCGCGCTGGATGCGACGCAGGCGCGCCAGGCGCTTGCCGCCCAGGTGCGTGGCCGACTGCAACCCCTGGCGGACTCTTACTTCACCGGCGATTTCGCGCGCGCGGCGTTGTGGGCTGACGAACAGGCGTTGCAGGCCGTCCCGCAGGCACTGGCGCACGCCTTCCTGTTGCGCGCCGCCGCTCGTCACGAGTTGTACGTGCTGGGCGGCGAGCGCGATCTCACTCAGTTCGACCGGATTCGCGACGATGTACGCGCCGCTCGTCAGGCCTGGCCTGCCATTGCGCCCTCCGAACAAGCCTATTCACCGCGCTTTCGTGCGCTATTCGCTAGTACCCGCTGAATAGGCAGACTGCCTGTGACCCGCTTTGATTTCCGAATTCGACCCGCATCGGGCTAAAATCCGGCGGATCACGTGGCAGCGAACTCGTTGCCGGCACCTTTCCTCGATTTCTGGAACGAGAACTACTCATGCAGGTTCGCTCGGTACTGGCGCTCGCAGTTTGCATTTCGGCACTGGCTGCGCTGCCCGTGCACGGGGCAGAGAAGTCTGCACTGGCCGGCAATACCGGGCTCTCCATCAATGGCTCCGGGACGCTGAATCTGGTGACTTCCGTACCCATCGGCTATCTCAACCGGTCGGTCGCCAACGGACGGCGTGTGATCAATCTGCGGGTCGGGCAGCCGCTGCTGTGCGCAGACTTCGCGGTTGCGCCTGGATCGGGGGTCAATCCGGTCGCGTTGCAGTACCTCGACCCGAATGGCGACAGCTCCGGCCTGTTGTTCGCCGGCATCAGCAGCTACGACTACGTCACCAACGGCGGCGCGTCGTCCTTGTTCAAGATCACCTCCGATGCCCGTCTTGCCTGCTGCGTCATGCTGCCGGCCGCCAATGCCAACTGTTTCCAGGGCATCACCGGGGGCAGCGGCAGTGATGGTCTGTTCGGCAGCGGCTTCGAGAACCTGCCGTCGTCTGCGGCTGCCAAGACGGGGCTCGGCGGACCTGCCGACCTTGCGGTAAGCGTCAGCGGACCTGCTTCGGTGGCACCGGGCGTCAGCTTCAACTACACGATCACGGTGACCAACACCGGCGGCACCAGTGTCAACGGGGTGCGCGTGCGCGACTGGTTCCCGAAATCCGGCGGTGGCTTCCCGGCGCCGCTCGCCAGCGGCACCTGGAGTTGCGCGGCATCCGGTGGCGCCAGTTGCGGTGTTGCCAATGGCGCCGGCAACCTGAGCCTCAACGGCGTTTCGCTCGACCCCGGCGCCAGCGTCACGGTGAGCGCCGCGCGCACGATGAGTGCGGCTGCGCCCAACGGCACGCAGTTCTCGGTCAGCGCGGCCGCCTTCGCGCCGCCGGAAGCGGCCGAAACCCAATTGGGCAACAATCAGGGTTTCCTCGCTGCGTCGGTGCAGCAGACCAGCCTCAGCATCAACGACGTGACGCTGGCCGAAGGCAACGCTGGCACCACGAACTTCCAGTTCACGATCACGCGCTCGAACACCGCTGGCGCGGTCAGCGTGGTGGTCAACACTCAGAACGGCACCGCTGTTTCCACCTCGGACTACACGGCAATCAGCAACCTGACAGTCAACTTCGCGCCGGGTTCGTCCACAGCGGTGGTGAATGTCAGTGTCATCGGCGATACCGCCGTTGAGGCAAATGAGACCTTTTCGGTGAATCTGTCGAACCCCTCGGGCGCCGCGATCACTGACGGTCAGGGCATTGGCACCATCACAAACGACGACAGCACCTCGATCTCGATCGGCGATGTCGCTGTGACTGAAGGCAATTCGGGAACTACCAATGCGTCGTTCACGGTGACTCTGGCCGGCGCAGTACAAGGCGGATTCACCGTGCCGGTGTCGAGCGTCAATGGCAGCGCCATCGCGCCTTCTGATTACACCGCCGTGGCCGGCGGGGCCAGCCTAACGTTCACTGGCAATGCCGGCGAAACCAGGCAAGTGACGGTCGCGGTTGTCGGCGACACCATCGTCGAAGCCAACGAAACTTTCGAGGTTCAGCTCGGTACGCCATCGGTAGCGGGCGTCAGTGTCAGCGACGGCACCGGCGTCGGCACCATCAATAATGATGACAGCGCCAGTGTGGCCATCGGCGATGTCAGTGTGACCGAGGGCACCGGTGGCAGCAACAATGCCGTATTCACAGTGACCTTGACCGGCGAGGTCCAGGGTGGCTTCACACTGCCGGTGTCCAGCGTCAACGGCAGTGCGACGGCCGGCTCGGATTACACCGCGATTGCCGGCGGCACTGCTCTCAGCTTTACCGGCGCCAGCGGCCAGACGCGAACGGTCAATGTGCCGATCGCCACCGACTCGATCGTGGAGATCAACGAAACGTTCGAAGTACTGCTTGGAGCGCCTTCGGTTGCCAACGTCAGTGTCAGCGACGGTACCGGCGTCGGCACCATCAACAACGACGACACGGCAACCGTGGCGATCAACGATGTCAGCGTGGTTGAGGGCAACACCGGGACGGTCAACGCCGTTTTCACGGTCACCTTGACCGGCGAAGTCCAGGACGGGTTCAATCTGGCTTACTCGAGCACCGATGGCACCGCAACTGCACCAAGCGACTATGCCGCAGTCCCCGGCGGCAGTTCGATCAGCTTCACCGGTGCCAACGGTCAGACGCGCACGATCAGCGTGGTGGTCAACGGCGATACGCTGATCGAACCCAACGAAACCTTCTTTGTGCAACTCGGCGCCGCATCGGTGGCTGGCGTCAGCGCCAGCGATGGTAGCGGGATCGGCACCATCACCAATGACGATGCGGCCACCATCGCGATCAACAACGTCAGTGTCGTCGAGGGCAACAGCGGCACCGTCAATGCGGTGTTCACGGTCACGTTGACCGGCGACGTGCAGGGCGGGTTCTCGGTGACAGCCGCCAGCGCAAACGTCACCGCGACGGCCCCGAGTGACTACACCGCGGTTGCCACCACCTTGAACTTCGCCGGCACCGATGGTGAGACCGAAACGGTCACGGTAGTGGTGAATGGCGATACCGACGTCGAAATCGACGAGTTCTTTGTGGTCAATCTCGGTATTCCGTCGGCCAGTTCCGTCACCGTTATCGGCGGCGGCGGCACCGGTGTCGGTACCATCCAGAACGACGACGGCCTGTAGCGCCGGCAGCGGCATGCATCGACGGGGCCCGCTGCGGCCCCGTCGACCGCGCAAACGCAGGATTCAACCGCGATGAAGGTTCGCGACAAGGCGCCTGCGACGGATCTGACCACGTGGATGTCGCGCCACGGTCAACCGGGCAGTGCATTGCACCGGGGTCTGATCGATGTCCAGCAGCGGCTGCAATCGGCCGCACCGGACCGCGGCGATATCGAAGCCGAACTGGCGCGCACCCTCGACGTGCTCGCCGAACTCAAGGTGGATGGCGAGACCCTGCTGGCGGCCGCCTGGTATCCCCTGGCGACCCAGCACCCGCAGGCAATCGCCGACGCAGTGCGCCTGCACGGTGCAGCCTTCGAGCCATTGTTGCTCGGGCAGATCGAGGCCGACAAGGTCTGGCCGCTGCACGAACACAAGGCGGCCAACACCAACACAGAAGGCCTGCGGCGTCTGCTGCTGGCGTTGATCCGCGATCTGCGCGTGGTGTTCATCCTGCTGGCGCGGCAACTGGTGCGCATGCGCGATGCCAGTCGTGCGGTCGACAAGGAGCGCCGGCGGCTGGCGCAGTTGACCGCCGACATCCACGCGCCGCTGGCCAATCGGCTGGGCATCTGGCAAGTCAAGTGGGAACTCGAGGACCTGGGGTTCCGCTACCTGCAGCCGGACACCTACAAACGCATCGCCGGATTGCTCGACGAGCGCCGCGAGGATCGCGAGCGCTACATCAAGCTGGTGCTGCATGAGCTGCGCCGAGCGCTCGCCAGCGCTGGCATACATGCCGATGTCGCGGGTCGCCCCAAGCACATCTACAGCATCTGGAAGAAGATGCAGCGCAAGGAAGTGGAGTTCTCCGAGCTTTACGACGTGCGCGCGGTGCGGGTGCTGGTGCCGGATGTGCCGACCTGTTACGCCGCACTCGGTGTCGTCCATGCGCAATGGACGCCGATCGCCCGGGAGTTCGACGACTACATCGCCAAGCCGAAGGGCAACGATTATCGATCCCTGCACACGGCGGTGATCGGCCCCGAGGGCAAGGCGCTGGAAGTACAGATTCGCACCCATCAGATGCACGAGCACGCCGAACTCGGTGTCGCCGCGCATTGGCGCTACAAGGAAGGCGCCGGCGCCGGCGCCGATTTCGAACGCAAGATCCAGTGGATGCGGCAATTGCTCGAAGGGCGCGACGAAGCCCAGGACGACGCGGCACTGCTGGCCGGATTTTCGACCGAACTGCTGGAAGACCGCATTTACCTGCTGACGCCCAAGGGTGCGGTGATCGATCTGCCCAAGGGTGCCACGGTGCTCGATTTTGCCTATTCGGTGCATACCGAGGTGGGTCATCGCTGTCGCGGCGCCAAGGTCAACGGCCGCATCGTGCCGTTGACGTTCTCGCCGCGCACCGGCGATCGCGTCGAGATTCTGACCGCCAAGGAAGGCCAGCCCAAACGCGACTGGCTGTTGCCGCAGACCGGATACCTGATCAGCTCGCGCTCGCGGCACAAGGTGCGCGCCTGGTTCCACAAGCTCGACCGCGAGCAGAACCTGCGCGACGGGCGCGAGATCCTCGAGCGCGAACTCAAGCGGCTCGCGCTGACGCCCGGCAAGCTGGAGCTGTTGTTGCCCAAGCTGCATCTGCCGAGCGTCGACGAGTTGTACCTGGCGGTGGCGCTCGGCGATCTGTCGCCGGCGCAGATTGCGCGCGTGGTGCACGAGTTCGAAACGCCCAAGCTGGATGCTGCACAGATTCTGACCCAGCGCCTCGGCGGCACGAGCGGACCGCGCAAGGACAAGGACGCGATCACCATTGAGGGTGTCGGCAACCTGCTGGTGAGCATGGCCGGCTGCTGCAATCCGGTGCCGGGCGACGCCATTGCCGGTTTCATCACCAAGGGGCGCGGTGTCAGCGTGCACCGCGCCGATTGTGCAAGCCTGTTGAGCCTCTCCGGGCGCACACCCGAGCGAGTGATCGACGTGCAGTGGGGCGGCAAACGCGACGATCGTTATCCGGTACGCATCCGCGTATCGGCCTTCAATCGCACCGGTCTGATCCGCGACGTCGGCGCGGTGCTCGCCGCCGAGCAGATCAACATCGGCGCAATGGACAGCAAGGACGACCCCGGCACTGGCTTCGCCACGCTGCATCTGACGCTGAAAGTCGCCGACTTTGGACAGTTGGCCAATGTACTGACCAAACTGCGCGCGCTCAGCAACGTGACCGAGGCGGAGAGGGTGGGGTGAGAGGAGCAGGAAAAGGGGAAATGGAAAAAGGAAAAGGGAAGAGCGGGAGAGCGGAACTGACGCATCGTGCCTCTGATGCTGACCTTCGCTGCTCAATTCAAGAGTGAGTCGCGTCCTTTGCTCCTACCCTTTTCCTTTTTCCTTTTCCCCTTTTCCCGCTCTCACGTCACCACCAACACCTTCCCCACCGCATGCCCGGCCTCGACGTGCGCCAGCGCGGCGGCGGTTTCGCTGAGCGGATAGCGGCGATCGACGATCGGCGTCAGCACTCCGGCATCGACGAGTTTCACCAGCTCGCCGAGCAGTGCGCCGTCCTCGCGCATGAACAGGTAGTGGTAGTTGACGCCGCGTGCCTTCGCGGCGCTGCGTTCGCGGCGGGTCAGCAGGCCAAGAATCCAGGTCAGCGGCGGTTTCACGCCCCAGGCGCGAGCGACTGCCGGCGTTGGCAGTGCGGTGATCGAAATCACATGACCGCCGCGGCGGGTGATCGCAATCGAGCGCAACAGGGTGTCGCCGCCCTGGGTGTCGAGCACCACATCGGCATCGCGGACGACCTCGTCGAAGCGCGTGTTGCGGTAGTCGATGACCTCGTCGGCGCCGAGCGCGAGGCAGCGTTCGCGGTTCTTCGCGCTCGCGGCGGTGATCACGCGCGCACCCTTCCAGCGTGCCAGTTGCAGCGCAAAGTGGCCGACCCCACCGGCGCCAGCGTGGATCAGGACGGTCTGCCCGGCTTGCAGTTGCCCCAGTTCGATCAGCGCCTGCCACGCCGTCAATGCGGCCAGCGGCAGTGCGGCCGCGTCGACCAGATCGATGCGCGTTGGCGCCATCGCGGCATTGCCTTCGGCCACCAGCGCACGCTGCGCGAAGGCGCCGATACGCGCCTTGGCAAGGCGCGCGACGATCCGGTCGCCGGGCTTGAAGCCGCGTACCTGTGCGCCTGCCGAACGCACCGTGCCCGACAGATCATTGCCCAGCACCAACGGGAAGGCGAATCGCAGCATCGCCTTGACCTTGCCGTCGCGCAGCTTGAAATCGAGTGGATTGACGCTGGCGGCGGCGACATCGACCAGCAGGTCGCCCGGACCCGGTACAGGCTCGGGCAATTCACCGATGGTCAGGACTTCAGGACCACCGTAACGCTTGATGTAGGCGGCGAGCATGGAATGCCTTGGGTTTCACCAAAAACTGAGCGGTGACCTTGAACCTCGTCATTGCGAGAGACCTGCTTCGCTTCGAAGCTGCACACAACCCATGAACCTCGTCATTGCGAGGAGCGTAGCGACGAAGCAATCCAGTGACCCTTCTTTGCTCTGATTCCGCGGTCGGAAAACCAAGCAGTGTCACTGGATTGCTTCGCTGCGCTCGCAATGACGAATCAACGACTTGCGATATGGGTTCATGAAGAGGAGCGCAGCGACGAAGCAAACGTTTCATCCGCGGAGCGCATCCAGTGACCCTTCTTTGCTCTGATTCCGCAGTCAGAAGACCAAGCAGAGACACTGGATTGCTTCGCTGCGCTCGCAATGACGAAACGCTTCACCCGCGTAGCGCATCAATCACTTACGCCATGGGTTCATGGAGAGCTTGTGTTGGTTGATGGCGTGATCGCAGCATCGCGCGCGCGGTCGCGATGTGCAACCGTTGCAGGAGCGACGTGTACGTCGCGACCAGCGAAGCCTTGTTGCAACGTTGTCGCGACGTGCACGTCGCTGCTACATGAGAAGCTTCACCCGCGCGGGCGCATCAAGGTCGATTTGCCGAACAGGCTCTCGATCAGGTCGACCGCCAGCCTGGCGGTGCGATTGTGGTCGTCGAAGGCCGGATTCAGTTCGACCACGTCCAGCGAACCCAACAGGCCGGTGTCGGCGATCATTTCCATCACCAGCTGCGCTTCACGATAATTCGGTCCGCCGGGTACGGTGGTGCCGACGCCAGGCGCGATTTCCGGGTCGAGGAAGTCGACGTCGAAACTTACGTGCAGATGGGTGTTCGCATCCAGTCCCGCCAGCGCTTCGTGCATGACCTTGCGCATGCCGTGTTCATCGACATAACGCATGTCGAATATCGACACCTGCTGCTCGTGCACCAGTTGGCGCTCGCCGGGGTCAACCGAGCGAATGCCAATCTGGTGGATCTGCTCGCGCCCGAGCGCTGGCACGAACCCGGCCAGGTCGATCAGCGAAGGCGGACCGATACCGAACAGGCAAGACACCGGCATGCCATGTACGTTGCCGGAGGGTGTGATCTCGCTGGTGTTGAAGTCGGCGTGGGCGTCCAGCCAGATGACACGCAGCTTCTTGCCGAGGCGTCGACAATGCGCGGCAACCGCACTGATCGAGCCGATCGCCAGGCAATGATCGCCGCCGAGCATGATCGGCAGACGCGCTCTGTCGAGCACCTCGGTAATGGCCTCGTAAACCCGCCGATTCCAGGCGGTGACTTCGGGCAAGTGCCGGTAGCCGTCTTCCGGAGGCTGCACCGGGTTGATCGGGCCGACCAGATTGCCGCGGTCTTCGACCTCGATGCCATGCGCAATCAGGGCCTCGCGCAACCCGGCAACGCGCAGCGCTTCCGGTCCCATCGACGCACCGCGATCGGCGGCGCCAACGTCGGTGGGCGCACCGATCAGCGTAATAGGACGTGGCGTCATAAGTATTCAATTCGTATTCGCGAAGTCGCGCAGCCTAAACGCCCGCGTAATCACCGGCAAGCAGTCCTTTGACATCCGGTCATGGTCGTTCAGAATCCGCTGCGGCCGTGGCCCTGTGTTTTTGTTCGCAAAGGACGCAAAGGTGAAGCGCGCAAAGGACGCAAAGGAAAGCAGAACAGTTGGTGCAGTTTGATCGCGACGTGTGACCAGGCTTCGGGATCGCCAGCGCGTTTACCGGACTCGTGTCCCTCGACCGACAGCGGACTTCGCCGGCTGACTGATGGCTTTGCTTTCCTTTGTGGTCTTTGCCTTCCTTTGCGTCCCCCCATTCTCTCTCCCACGCGCGAGCGGAAATCGGCATGACCAGCGACACCCGCATCGTCTCGCCTGCCGCTACGCGCGAGGAGGATATCGTCGAGGCCAGCATCCGGCCGCGGCTGCTGAGCCAGTATCTCGGCCAGGTCGCGGTGCGCGAGCAGATGGCGATTTACATCGAGGCCACGCGGCGGCGCGGCGAGGCGCTCGATCACGTGCTGATCTTCGGGCCACCGGGCCTGGGCAAGACCACGCTGTCGCATGTGATCGCCAATGAATTGGGCGTCAATCTGCGGCAGACCTCGGGCCCGGTGCTGGAGCGGGCGGGCGATCTTGCGGCACTGCTGACCAATCTGCAGCCGCGCGATGTGCTGTTCGTCGACGAAATTCATCGTTTGTCGCCGGTGGTCGAAGAAGTGCTGTATCCGGCGATGGAAGACTTCCAGATCGACATCATGATCGGCGAGGGCCCGGCGGCGCGCTCGATCAAGCTCGATCTGCCGCCGTTCACGCTGATCGGCGCCACCACCCGCGCCGGCTTGCTGACTGCGCCACTGCGCGATCGCTTCGGCATCGTGCAGCGCCTCGAGTTCTATACCGTCGAGGAACTGACGCGCATCGTGACCCGTTCGGCCGGCATTCTCGGCATCCGGTGCGACCAGCCCGGCGCGGTGGAGATCGCACGGCGCTCGCGCGGCACGCCGCGCATTGCCAATCGCCTGCTGCGCCGCGCACGCGATTACGCCGAGATCAGGGGCGACGGTGTCATCACGCTGGCCGCGGCAGCCGGCGCAATGGAAATGCTGAAGGTCGACAACGAGGGATTCGATGCGCTCGACCGGCGTTTGCTGGGGCTGATGATCGAACACTTCGACGGTGGTCCGGTCGGCGTGGACAGCATGGCGGCAGCCCTCAGCGAGGAACGCGGCACCATCGAAGACGTGGTCGAACCCTACCTGATCCAGCAAGGTTTCCTGATGCGCACCGCGCGCGGCCGCATGGTCACGCGCAAGGCCTACCTGCACCTCGGCCTGAAACCGCCGCGGCGGCCGGATGCGGCGGCTGATTTGTTCGAGGACCTGTGATGAGAGGAAGAGCTTCTTTGTCCGCAAAGGACGCAAAGGACGCAAAGAAGAGCAATCGATCTTTGGCTTTCCTTTGCGTTCTTTGCGTCCTTTGCGGACCAAACAAACAGCGAACAACGAGCGCAGGCGCATGACTCGCAGCACGAAGTCGCTACAAGGCGCAACCGACGCCGAGGCGAGGACCTTCACCTGGCCCGCCCGCGTGTACTGGGAGGACACCGACGGCGGGGGAGTGGTCTATCACGCCAACTACGTCAAATTCCTCGAACGCGCGCGTACCGAGTGGTTGCGGGCCAAGGGCTACGAGCAGCGCCAGTTGATGCTCAGCAAGCAAGTGGTGTTTGCTGTCTACTCGATGCAGCTACAGTTCCTGAAACCGGCCCGGCTCGACGACGAGCTTGATGTGGGCGTCGTGCTGGCCTCTTGCCGCCGCGCGAGTTTTACCGTGAGCCAGCGCATCGTCGACTCTCGCCTCGGCACCGAACTGTGCCGTGCCGAGGTCGAAATCGCGTGCCTGGATTCGGCGAGTTTTCGTCCCATACCCATACCCGATGATTTGTTGATGGAGATCCAGCGGTGACTAGTGGCGAATTGAATCTGTTGGAATTGATCATTGGCGCCAGCCTGCCGGTGCAGGTGGTGATGGCATTGTTGGTGGCGGCATCGATCTGGTCGTGGTGGATCATCTTCCGCAAGAAGGCGGTGATCGCGCGGGCAACCAAACTGGCGGACGAGTTCGAAGAGCGCTTCTGGTCCGGTGCCGACCTCACCCAGTTGTATCGCGAGGCAAGCAATCGCGGCAAGCCTTCGGAAGGGCTGGAGGGCGTGTTCGAGGCCGGATTCCGCGAGTTCGCGCGCATGCGCCAGCGACGCCAGAATGACTGCCGGATGCTGATCGAGGGCAGCCAGCGCGCGATGCGCGTGTCCTTGTCGCGCGAGGTCGACAAACTCGAGCAGCACCTCAACAACCTGGCGACGGTTGGCTCGATCAGCCCCTACGTTGGGCTGTTCGGTACGGTGTGGGGCATCATGGTGGCCTTCCATGGCCTGGCAGCGGTCAAGGAGGCCACCATCGCGATGGTCGCGCCGGGCATTTCCGAAGCGCTGATCGCCACCGCCATGGGCTTGTTCGCCGCGATCCCGGCGGTGATCTTCTACAACCGCTTCTCCAATGCCGTCGAACGCATCGAGTTGCGCTACGACACTTTCCTCGAAGAGTTCAGCAGCATCCTGCAGCGTCAGGCGCACTCCGAGGACCATTGAGGGCACCGCCGCCCTCGATGGTCCTGGTGGGAGGAAAAAGGAAAATGGAAAAAGGGAAAGGGAAGAGCGCCTGCCGCAACGCTCGCGCCATGTCCTTCAGCAACGATTTTGTAGACCCATGTTGCCATTGCGGCCGTTCCAAGGTGGGGATGCAGCAATGGGAAATGTGACGATGTGCCTCATGCCAACCGGGATGACAGGTGAGGCGCTGACTGCTTCCCCTTTTTCCTTTTTCCTTTTTCCCTTTTCCAGCCCCTAAGCCATGCGCCGCAAACGCCGCAAACCTGTATCCGACATCAACGTCGTGCCCTACATCGACGTGATGCTGGTGCTGCTGATCATCTTCATGGTCACCGCACCGCTGATGAACCTCGGCGTCGAACTCGACCTGCCGCAAGCCAACGCCAATCCGCTGGACACGCCGGACGACCCGGTCGTCGTCAGCGTCGATCGCACCGGCGCCTTTTTCCTGACCATCGGCGGCGAGCGCGAATCGATCGATCTCGAAGGGCTTACCGCCAAGGTCGGCGCCTTCGTGCGCAACAACCCGAAAGTACCGGTGCTGGTCGGTGGCGACCGCAATGTCGATTACGGCAAGGTTTACGAAGCGATGGTTGCGCTGCAGGCCGCCGGCGCGCCGCGCGTCGGGCTGATGGCGGATCCGTTGCCGCAGGAGCCGGGGAAGTGAGCTACGAGGGCAAGAGGGCACGAGGGCATGAGGGCACGCAGGGAGGCGAGCACCCTAAGCCCTTCGACTTGCTCGATCCCGACTCAGCGCATCTGGCGGCATCGGGGGCTGCTCGTGCCCTCATGCCCTCGTGCCCTCGTGCCCTCCCGGCCTGACCCGTGGAAACCACCCGCGACCAGACCCGCGCTTTCGTCTACGCCATCGGCGTACACGTGTTTGCCGCGTTGGTGATGTTTGCCGGCCTGCTGGCAAGTCCTCCGAAGAAGGTGGAGATTTCCGGTGGGGCGCTGGAGGCGGTGTTGGTCGACATGAACCTCGGCCGGCCCTTGCCGAAGCCGGCGACCAAGCCGAAGCCCGCGCCGCCGAAGCCCACGCCGCCACCGCCGAAACCGGCGCCGGTCGAGGCCGCCAAGCCGGAGCCGGCACCGCCGCCGCCGCCGCCGCAGGCGGTGCCCGACGAGGTCACCGATCAGCGCCCGCAGCCGCCGCCGTTGCCCGACCAGGCCGCGCTCAATCTGCAGCGCCAGCAGCAGGAGGAGCTGACGCGGCAGCAGGAAATCGAGCGCCAGCGCGCGCAGCAGTTGGAGGATATCCGGCGCCAGCGTGCCGAGGCCGCGCGCCAGACTCAGGCCCAGGAGCAGCGTCTGGCACGGGCGCAGGAGGCACAGCGCGCGGAGCAGATTCTCAATCAGGCCGCCACCAGCGAACCCGAGGGCAGTCCGCGACCGGGCGCCGACGTGGCCAACGATCTGCTCAGCCAGTACGCCGGCCTGATCCAGGAGGTGGTGACGCAGAACTGGCGGCGCCCGGCGAACACGCCTGCCGGTATCCGCTGCACCTTGCGCGTGCGCCAGATTCCGGGCGGCGAGGTCATCGGCGTCTCGATTGGCTCGCCCTGCAATGCCGATCCGCTGATTCAGCAATCGATCATCGAAGCGGTCGAGCGCGCCAGTCCGCTGCCGTACATGGGCTTTGAGGCAGTCTTCCAGCCCGCGTTGAACTTCAACTTCCGCTATGACGGGTGAACCGATGCAACGACTAATCAGCAGCTTGTTCCTCCTGGCGATGCTCGCACTGGCGCGCAATGGTGCGGCTCAGGGACTGGAGATCGACATCGTCAACGGGCGCGAAGCGGCGATCCCGATCGCCATCGTTCCCTTTGCCTGGGAAGCCGCGGCGATGCCGGACCCCACCGGGATCGACACCGTGGTGCGTGCCGACCTGAATCGCTCCGGCCAGTTCCGCGCCCTGCGCAAGGAGGATGTGATCGAACTGCCGTCGCGTGGCAGCGACATCAAGTTTCCGACCTGGAAGCTGCTGAAGCAGGACTACGTGGTCGTAGGCCGCGTGCAGAGCAGTGGCGAGGGCGGCTACCGCGTCGAGTTCGAGTTGCACGATGTGCTCAAGCAGCAGTCGCTGCTGGCATTGGCGCTGCCGGTGCGGGCGGGCGAGTTCCGTCAGGTTTCGCACCAGATCGCCGACCTGGTGTACGAAAAGATCCTCGGCGTGCGCGGCGCCTTCTTTACCCGGATCGCCTACATCACGCAGAAGCGCGTGGGCGACGGCAAGTTCGAGAACGCGATCTGGATCGCCGATTCCGACGGCTTCAACCCGCAGCGGATTGTCTGGAACGCCGAGCCGTTCCTGTCGCCGGCGTGGTCGCCGGACGGCAAGTCGCTCGCCTATGTCAGCTTCGAGCGCCAGGGCGGGCACACCATCTACATCCACGAACTCGCGACCGGCGCGCGTCGCCTGGTGACTTCGTTCAAGGGCATCAACGGTGCGCCGACCTTTTCGCCCGACGGGTCGACGCTGGCGTTGACGTTGTCGAAGTCCGGAAACCCCGAGATCTACACGCTGAACCTTGCCAGCAACAACCTGACCCAGTTGACGCGCCACTTCTCGATCGACACTGAAGCGGCATGGATGCCCGGAGGCAACAGCCTGCTGTTCACCTCCGATCGTTCGGGCAAGCCACAAATCTACAGTGTGCCGTCGGGCGGCGGGTCGCCGGAACGCGTGACCTCATCCGGCGATTACAACGCGCGGGTATCGGCATCCTACGACGGCCGACTGCTGGCAATGGTGCAGGGCAACAAGAACGTGTATCGTATCGCGGTTGTAGACCGCGTGCGCGGGGGCGCCGGTGCGGTTCGATTGATTTCGCCGGGTCCTCTGGACGAGTCCCCAAGCTTCGCACCAAACGCAAGCATGGTGTTGTACGCCGCCCGCGAAGGGAGTCGTGGGGTGCTCTACGCCGCATCGGTCGATGGATCGGTGCGTCAAAGGTTGGCCCTGCCGGACGGCGACGTCCGGGAACCCGCCTGGGGTCCCTTCAGGCAACGTTGAACGAAGCATAAATAGACTCCCGCATCCTGTTGCTGTCATTCGTAAGAAGGAAAAAAACAATGAATACCCCGATCCGTGTCCTCGTCCTCGCCCTGGCGATCGCTGGCGTTGCTGCGTGCAAGAAAGAAGTGGTGAAGCCGGTCGAGCAGCCCCCGGCTGACACCTCGACCCAGACCCCGACCCAGCCGATGCAGGAAGAGAGCTGGACCAACCCGGCGCTGCTCGACAGCAAGCCGTGCCTGGTCTCGCGCATCGCCTACTTCGACTTCGATCAGTCGACGATCCGTTCGGAAGCGATGGAAATGCTGAAGTGCCACGGCAAGTGGCTGGCCGCCAACCCGGGTGCGCGCATCTCGCTGGAAGGCCATGCCGACGAGCGCGGCACGCGCGAGTACAACCTTGGTCTGGGCGAGCGTCGCGGCAACGCCGTGCGCGATCTGCTGCTGGCCAATGGCGGTCGCAGTGAGCAGGTCGGCGTGGTCAGCTATGGCGAAGAGCGTCCGATCTGCACCGACAGCGACGAAAGCTGCTGGTCGAAGAATCGCCGCGCCGAGATCGTCTACACCGCCAAGCAGTAACGGCGTCGGTGGTCATGATCGACGTGCACAAGTTGACGACTCGATCCCTGACGGCGGCCCTGGTGGCCGCCGTCTGCGTATTCGGTACGGCACAGGCGCAAAGTCGCCTGAGTCTGGCGGAACGCGTGGATCAGTTGGAAAGGCAAGTCCAGGGCAGCGGCGATTCCGGCAACATGTCGGAGCTGATGTTGCGCAACCAGGATTTGCAGGCCGAGGTACAGAGCCTGCGTGGACTGGTCGAAAGTCAGGCCTTCGAAATCGAGAACCTGAAGAAGCGCCAGCGCGACCAGTACGTTGATCTGGATTCGCGTTTGCAGCGCCTCGAGGGTGGAATGACAGTGCCCGCCAGGGTGCCGGCCTCGGAACCGATCGAAGCCACTGCGCCGGGACAGTTGAGTGTGGACGAACCCATGCCTGAACTGGCGTCGGGTCCACGCGTGCCGCCGAGCAACTTGCCGCCGGGTGCGGAAACGGTCGGTGGAACGCTGGCAGCGCCCGGCTCAGCTGAGGAAAAGCTGGCCTACGAAGCGGCCTTCGAGGCGCTCAAGCAGGGTCGTTATGCAGAGTCCTCGCAGTTGTTCTCTGCCTTCCTGCAGCAATTCCCGAATGGCGAGTTCGCCGCCAACGCGACTTATTGGCTGGGTGAATCGTATTACGTCACGCAGAACTACCAGATTGCGTTCGAGACCTTCCAGAGCTTGCTCGCGCGATTCCCCGACAGTCGCAAGGCGCCGGATGGTCTGCTCAAGATCGGTTATTGCCAATACGAGTTGGGCGACACCGAACGCGCGGCGGCGACCTTGAACGAAGTGGTCTCGCGCTACCCGGACACGCCGGTCGCTCGCCTGGCGCAAGGGCGCTTGCGCGCGCTGCGCCTCGACGGACGCTGAGCCGCCCGCAAATGCCGTTGGCGACAGTGCGGACGCAGGAACTTGCTCCACCCGCCGCTGGGCGCGCGCTCAGCGTGCGCGTCACCGAGATCTTTCATTCGATTCAGGGCGAAGCGGACGCGGTCGGCTGGCCAACCGTGTTCGTGCGCCTGACCGGTTGCCCGCTGCGCTGCACTTGGTGCGACACCCCATATTCATTCCAGGGTGGCGACAAGCGCCCACTCGACGATGTGCTGCGTGAGGTTGCCAGTTACCGGACGCGACATGTCTGCGTGACCGGTGGCGAGCCGCTGGCGCAGCGTAACTGCCTGCCTTTGCTGACAACGTTGTGCGACGCCGGTCATCAGGTCTCATTGGAGACTTCCGGTGCTCTCGACATTTCCGCAGTCGATCCGCGTGTTTGCAAGGTCGTCGACCTCAAGTGCCCCGGTTCCGGCGAATCGGCGCGCAATCGCTTCGAGAATCTGGCGCACCTGACGCCACGCGACCAGCTCAAGTTGGTCATCGCCGATCGCGCCGACTACGAATGGGCCCGCGAGTTATGCCAGGCGCACGGCCTGCCGACGATCTGCACGGTACTGTTCGCGCCGGTCGCCGACGCTCTACCCGCGACGACGCTGGCTGAGTGGATCCTCGCCGATCGCCTGCCGATACGCTTCCAGTTGCAGTTGCACAAGGTGTTGTGGGGAAATGTGGCCGGAAGGTAGGAGCGACGTGCACGTCGCGACCGTACAGTTCGACATTATCTTGATCGCGACGTACACGTCGCTCCTACACAAAGCACCCATATGTCAAACGCCATCATCCTGCTCTCCGGCGGTCTCGATTCCGCAACCGTACTGGCCATGGCGCTTGCCGCGGGTCACCGCTGCTACGCGCTCAGCGTCGATTACCGTCAGCGCCACCGATCCGAACTGGTCGCCGCGCAGCGCATCGCAACTGCGCTTGGGGCGCATGAGCATCGGGTGATTCCGCTCGACTTGCGCGCCATCGGCGGATCGGCCCTGACCGACGACGCCATCGCTGTGCCCGAGTCGGCGACCACCGGCATACCGGTGACCTACGTGCCGGCGCGCAACACGCTGATGCTGTCGCTGGCGCTGGCCTACGGCGAAGTCATTGGCGCCAACGACCTCTACATCGGCGTCAATGCGGTCGATTATTCGGGCTATCCCGATTGTCGCCCGGAATTCATCGCGGCATTCCAGAGCATGGCGCGGCTGGCTACGAAAACAGGAGTCGAGGGTGCCGCGATTACCGTGCACGCGCCGATCATCGGCATGAGCAAGGCAGAGATCATTGCGATCGGCGCTCGTCTCGGGGTCGACTACGGCATGACCGTCAGTTGTTATCAGGCCGATGCCGACGGCCGCGCCTGTGGCCGTTGCGATTCATGCCGACTGCGCGCCGATGGCTTTGCCGCCGCCGGAATCGCCGATCCGACACGCTACCGGTCATGATTGTTCTGCCCGACGCGCAGCAACTGCGTCGTCTCGGCACTCTCACCAAACATAACGCAAGTATCTGAAAGAAGAGCTTTTCCGCAAAGGACGCAAAGAACGCAAAGGACGCAAAGGAAAGCAAAGCCAGCAGAACATCAACACCTGGGTTCTTGGCTCTCTTTGCGTCCTTTGCGTCCTTTGCGGACAAAAAGGCAGTCCGCATGGTCGCCGCCAGTTTGATGCGCGAATAAGCGCACCGACAGGGGCGACCGTGACTCTCACAGAACATCCTTTAAACGTTTGATTGTAGAGCATTTATTTGTAGGCCACGTTGCCTGCGCAGCGGGCTATGTGACAATGGACAGCGTCACGTAGCCTGCTGCGCAGGCAACGTGACCTACTTCCGTGAGTTCTTTGCGCGAATAAGCGCACCGACATTGGCCACCGTGACTCTCACCAAGGGACTCCGGCGTCGCCCGGCGCATGTTGAGTGCGGTGTTCGCGGATCTCATCCGCGGACATCAGATTGCCTTGCTCCAGCGCAATTCGGAAATGCCCGGAGGCGGCGCGAAACTGTCCGAGCGCGCGTCCTGCCAGAAGCGCTGGAATACCGCGTGGCTGGGCGTGTCGTGCAGCAACTCTCCCGGCCTCAGGAACGGATACAGCGTCGCCAATGAGCGCACTTCGCTGCCGGAGACGCGGCGGATGATGTGCTCGGGACCGAGTTCGCCGGGGTGATTCAGGCCGGCGGCGCTGATCAGTTCCTTCAGCGCGCGCAGCGTGTTCTGCTGAAAGTTCTTCACCCGCTCGGCCTTGTCGGGCACGTCGAGCGCGCGCCAGCGCGACGGGTCCTGGGTCGCAACGCCGGTCGGGCAGTGATCGGTGTGGCACGCCTGCGACTGGATGCAGCCGATCGCGAACATGAATCCGCGCGCGGCATTGCACCAGTCGGCGCCGAGCGCCAGCGTGCGCGCGATGTCGAAGGCGCTGATGATCTTGCCGGCGGCGCCGATGCGGATCTGCTCGCGCAGATCCAGGCCGACCAGCGTGTTGTGAACCAGCATCAGTGCCTCGCGCAGCGGCACCCCGACGTGATCGCTGAACTCCATCGGCGCTGCCCCGGTGCCGCCCTCGGCGCCATCGACGACGACGAAGTCCGGGCGAATGCCGGTGGCGATCATCGCCTTGGCGATGCCGAACCATTCCCACGGGTGGCCGATGGCGAGCTTGAAGCCGACCGGCTTGCCGCCGGACAGTTCGCGCAATTGCTGGACGAAGCGCAGCAAACCTTCCGGCGAATCGAACGCCGAATGTCGGGCCGGCGAGATGCAGTCTTCGCCGATCGGCACGCCGCGTGTCTGCGCGATCTCCGCGCTGACCTTGGCCGCCGGCAGGACGCCGCCGTGGCCGGGCTTGGCGCCCTGCGACAATTTGATTTCGATCATCTTGACCTGATCGAGCAGCGCTCTTTCGGCAAACTTGCTGGCGCTGAACACGCCGGCGCGTTCGCAGGCGCCGAAATAACCCGAGCCGAGTTCCCAGACCAGGTCGCCGCCGCCCTCGCGGTGATACGGGGAGATCGAACCCTCGCCGGTGTCGTGATAGAAGCCGCCGCGGCGCGCGCCTTCGCTCAGCGCTCGAATAGCGGTCGGCGACAGCGAGCCGAAGCTCATCGCCGAAATGTTGAATACGCTCGCCGAATAGGGTCTTGCGCACTGATTGCCGCCAACCGGGACACGGAAGTCGTGGCTGTCAAGGTGCGTCGGCCGCATCGAGTGGTTGATCCACTCGTAGCGGTCGGCGTAGACATTGAGTTCGGTGCCGAACGGCCGCGTCTCGCGTTGCTGCTTGGCGCGCTGGTAAACGATGGCGCGCTGCTCGTGCGAAAACGGCACCTCGTCGTGATCTCCTTCGACCACGTACTGGCGCAGCATCGGGCGCACCGATTCGAAGAAGCCACGTACATGGCCCACGATCGGATAGTTGCGCCGCAGCGAATGGCGCCGCGCGCGCAGGTCGAAAACACCGACGACCAGCAGCGCGACACACACGCATGCCGCGATACGCCAGCCGATGCCCTGTTGCCATTGACCGGCTGCGAGCAGCAGACATACCGCAGTGGCCAGCAGCGGCCAATAGCGTAGCGCCCACCATCCGCTCATGCGGCGACCTCGACAGCATCGACCGCGGCCAGGAACTCGCTGATCGCCCGATTGACCGCATCGGGGGCCTCGATGGTGCTGGTGTGTCCGCACCCGGCCAGCCTGACCAGGCGCGCGCCGGCGATCTGGCCGACAATGCGTTCGGCTTCCCTCGGCGGCGTGGTGTGGTCCTCGTCGCCCGTCAGCACCAGCGTCGGGCAACGGATGTATTTCAGCTCGTCGAGCACCGATTTGCGGCCGATGACGCCGCCGACCGGGCCGACGATGCGGCGTGGCAGCGACTGCACGTGGTGAGCCCAGCGCTCCAGTTCGGCGCGCCGCGCAGGGTCGCTGCGAAAGCTGGCGCCGAACATCACCGGCAATACCTGCGACAGCAGCGGGCCAGGGCCGAATACCGACACGAAGGCCTGCATCGCACGGAAGCGGATGCGCTTTGGCAGCGGGTCGGGCGTTGCGCTGGTATTGAGCAAGGTCAGCGAGCGCACCAGTTCCGGATAACGCGCCGCCAGACGCATGCCGACGAAGCCTCCCATCGAAAGGCCGATGAAATGGCACGGCACGCTGGCCGTGCCGCGGATCAAATCGACGGCATCTTCGGTCAGCGAGTCCATGTCGTAACCGCCGGTGGCAGGAGCCGAATCGCCCTGTCCGCGATGGTCGTAGGCGATCACGCGATAGCGGTTCTCGAGCGCCCGGCGCTGCGCCTCGAACATGTGCTGATCGAGCAGCAGTCCATGGGCAAACACCACGGTCTGAGTGCCCTTGCCGGACTCGACGTAGTTGAGGTCGATGCCGTTGGCCGTGGCGATCGGCATGGGCGGGCTCCGCAGCGGCGATGGCATCGAGCATGGCCGAGAGTTCGACGCGGGGGAAGCGCTCCGGCGTTCGCATTCATCGGCGGTTGCTGAATGCGGGCCGCAATCAGTCGTGTCCGGTTCCGGTTACAAATCGCGTTCCCTGCTGTTGACGCCCACGGAATCCAACATTGTCATGTCCAACCGTTCTGATCGTTCGCTTCGCAGTGTCGCCTCGGTGCCAACGGCGACACGCTATCCCGTGCATCTGCCCGGTTGGACTGCGCTGCTGTTGCTGGCTTTCGCCAACGTCGCGCAGGCGCAATTGGTGATCTCGGAATTTCGCCTGCGCGGTCCCAACGGCGCCAACGACGAGTACATCGAGATCCACAATCCAGGGGCCACTGCGCACGTCGTCGCGGCGAACGGCGGCAGCGGTTATGGCATCGCCACATCGAACGGCGTGACGCGCTGCGTCATCCCGAACGGCACCTCGATCCCGGCGCGCGGACATTGGCTGTGCGTGAACTCGGTCGGCTACGGCCTGGCCGCGTCGCCGGCGGGAAACGGGACCACGGCGACCGGCGACGCCCAGTTCACCACCGACATTCCCGACAACGCAGGCATCGCGATCTTCCTCAACAGCGTCGCGGCGACTTACACGTTGGCCAATCGCATGGACGCGGTAGGCTCGACCAGTGAGGTCAACACGCTGTACCGAGAAGGGGCCGGCTACCCGCCGCTGACGCCGTTCTCGATCGACTACGCGTTCACGCGCGATGCCTGCGGCAAGGCAGGGTCGATCAGCAACACCGGTCCCTGCACGCTGACCAGTCTGCGCGACAGCAACAACAATGCCGCCGATTTCGTGTTCGTCGACAGCAACGGCACCAACGCCGGTGCTGGACAGCGCCTCGGCGCGCCTGGCCCGGAGAACCTCAATGGGCCGCGCCGGACCGGCACCGCGCTGGCCAACCAACTGCTCGACACCTGCCGCTCGGCGGTCGCACCACCGAATGTCGTGGAAGACTTCACCCAGGATCCTGCGAACAACTCGACCTTCGGCACCTATGACGTGCGCCAGACCTTCACCAACAATACCGGTGCACCGATCACGCGCTTGCGTTTCCGCATCGTGGACTTGCGCACCTTTCCAGCGCCCAGCGGATTTGCCGACCTGCGCCCGCGCACGTCGACGGCGGTGATGGTCACCGTCGATCGTCCACCCTGCGGCAGCGGCACCAGCAACATCACGGTCCAGGGTACGACACTGGAGCAGCCAGCCCCCCAACCCAACGGCGGTGGCTTCAACAGCGTGCTGTCGGTGGCCACGGTCACGCCGGCCAATCCGCTGGCGGCCGGCGCCTCGATCGACGTTCGCTTTCTGTTCGGCAAGCAGCAAACCGGCAACGCCCTGATCGGCTTCGTGCCGGAGACGCTTCCCGGCAGCCCGGCCAACGTCACGGTGCGCATGATCGATCTGCGTGCCGTCTTCGCCAACGGCTTCGAGTAATTGCGCCCGCGCAAACCGGCGCAGCGTCAGTAGTCGCGCGCGGCGAGCCGCGCGCGACACCGCCGGACTACTTTCCCGCCTTCGGCTTTGCCGGCTTCTCGTCTTCGAGCAGGAAAGTCAGCCGCAGGTTCACGCGGTAATCCACGATCTTGCCCTTGTTGACCAACACCTTCTGTTCCGACACCCAGGCTCCCTGGATGTGCTTGATGGTCTCCGAGGCGCGCGCGATGCCGGTGGCAATCGCATCCTCGAATCCTTTGGTCGACGATGATGAAATCTCGATGATCTTGGCGACGCTCATGGGTGCTGCTCCTGCGATCGGGCTCGACCTCGCCAGTGTACTCCCGCGACGGCGCCGGCAACGTGCGCCAGCGCACGTGGATCATCCCCGGCGCGTAACATGTCCCACCCTGCAGTCGGCGCACGCCCGTGCGCCGCCAGACCACACGAGGCAAGCGCATGGCCAACCGCGAACCGCAACTCAGCCGCAGCGACAGCGATCAGAGTCGTCTGGCGGTGTTGATCGACGCCGACAACGCGCAGCCCTCGGTGATCGATGCGCTGCTGGCTGAAGTTGCAAAGTTCGGCGTCGCCAGCGTCAAGCGCATCTATGGCGACTGGACCTCGACCAGCCACACGCAGTGGAAGAAGAGCCTGCTCAAGCACTCGATCCAGCCGGTGCAGCAGTTCGCCTATACCAGCGGCAAGAACGCCACCGACAGCGCGCTGATCATCGACGCCATGGACCTGATGTACACGCGTCGTTTCGACGGCTTTTGTCTGGTGTCGAGCGACAGCGATTTCACCCGACTCGCGCAGCGCTTGCGCGAGGAAGGACTCATGGTGTTCGGATTCGGCGAGAAAAAGACGCCGGAACCCTTCGTGGTCGCCTGCGACAAGTTCGTCTACACCGAAGTGTTGCGGCCGTCGATCAAGAAATCGACGGGCAAGGCAGCCGAAGCGAGTGCGGGCACCAAGCCAGCCGCGTCTTCCGGCAAGGCGGGTTCCGAGGCAAGGGCAGACAGCGATTTGAAATCGGCGGCACCCGAGGTGTCGGTGCTGCCGAGCGAGCTGATCCTGCAGGCAATCGACGATGCCGAGGATGAAAGCGGATGGGCGGCGCTGGCCAGTGTCGGTACCTATCTGACCAAGCTGCGCCCCGACTTCGACCCGCGCCTGTACGGCCACAAGAAACTCAGCGGCCTGTTCAAGAAACATCCGAAGCTGTTCGAGATCGAGGAACGTACCCCGCCAGGCAGCAATTCCAAGTCTTTTTTCGTGCGGGCGCGGGGCTAGCAGCCCGGAGCTCTTTTGGGTCCAGACTCGTCTGGACGCCTTTCGGCTTCGGCTCTCATGGGTCCAGACCTGTCTGGACGCCTTTCCACTTCGGCTCTGGTGGGTCCAGAGTTGTCTGGACGCCTTTCTTCGGCTTCGGCTCTGGTGGGTCCAGACTTGTCTGGACGCTGTTCAATCCGCCACGGTCGCTCGACGCACCCGATAGCGGCAGCGCCCGTCGCCATCGATCAGCGCATGTTCGACCAGCCACGCCCGCGCATCCTCCGCATCCTGTTCGAACCAGGCTTTAGCCGAGCCCAGCCGAAAACTGTAGCCCCAGGCGTCCATGTCGTTGAGTGCGCGTTCGCGGCCAAAGCCCGGCACATCGTCGGCGAGCACGATCTGCAGGTAGCAGGTGGCGCCTTCCTCGGCCTCGGTGTCGGCGGCATCGGTATGCAGCGTGGCGCGGCGCTCCGGCGTGCAGGTAAACCAGTGGCAAGCCTCATGCAGGATCGAGTGCAGCGGCGTGTCCTGGCGCGCGTAGAGTCGATCGCCGATCAGCCCGGCTTCGGATTCGCCCCAGTAGCTGCCGGGAATTTCGGCGTCGTCGGCGAGCACCTCCAACCGCAAACCGAAGCGCAGCAGCAGCGCGTCCACCGTGGCGCCGTCGACGTCGCGCAGGCGCGCGACGGCGGCCTCGGAGTCAGCGGACATTCGTGCAGCGGGAACGCGGCGGGAAGTCGCCATGCCGCGAGTCGCACTTCCCTTTTCCTTTTTCCATTCCCTTTTCCGCCGCTACTCCTTGTCCGGCAAGGTCACCGACAGCTCCAGCACTTCCTGGTCGCCCTCGCGCTGGACATTGACCATCACCGCATCCGGATCGACATTGACGTACTTGCGGATCACTTCCAGCAGTTCGCGCTTGAGCAGCGGCAGATAGTCCGGCCCCTTCTCGGTACCGCGCTCCTGCGCGACGATGATCAGTAGCCGTTCCTTGGCCAGCTTTGCGGTGTTCTTTGGTCGGCTCCTGAAGAGATCGAACAATCCCATGTCAGCCTCCGAACATGCGTTGGAAGAAGCCTTTGCGCCTGGGTTCGGTGAAGCGCAGCGGGCGGTCCTCGCCAAGCAGGCGTGCGACCGCATCGGCATAGGCCTGTCCCGCATCGGCGGTCTCGTCGAGGATCACCGGAACGCCGGAGTTCGATGCCGACAACACTTCGGGTGCTTCCGGAATCACGCCGATGACCTTGACGCCGAGGATCTCCTCGACATCGGCCACGCTCATCATGTCGCCTTTTTCCACGCGCTCGGGCGAATAGCGCGTCAGCAGCAAGTGCTCCTTGACCGGGCTCTGGCCCTGCTCGGCACGCCGCGACTTGCTCGACATGATGCCGAGCACGCGGTCCGAGTCGCGCACCGAAGACACCTCGGGATTGACCACGACCACGGCGCGATCGGCGAAGTACATCGCGTAGAAGGCGCCACGCTCGATGCCGGCCGGCGAATCGCAGATGACGATGTCGAATTCGGCCTTGAGATCGTCGATCACCTTGGCCACGCCTTCCTGGGTCAGCGCGTCCTTGTCCTTGGTCTGCGAAGCCGCCAGCACCGACAAGTTGTCGAAGCGTTTGTCCTTGATCAGCGCCTGCTTCAGCGAACAGTCGCCGTTGATGACGTTGACGAAGTCGTACACCACGCGACGCTCGCAACCCATGATCAGGTCGAGATTGCGCAGGCCGATGTCGAAATCGACCACTGCAGTCTTCTTGCCGCGCTTGGCAAAGCCGCAGGCCAGGCTGGCACTGGTGGTGGTCTTGCCTACGCCACCCTTGCCCGAGGTCACGACGATGATTTCGCCCAAGTTCACTCTCCTCAAATGCGTAACGGACGGATCTCCAAGCGACCCTCGTCCAGGAATATCTCGACCGCCTTGCCCGCGACATCGCGGCCGGCGGACTCAAAGACCTTGAAGTTGCCCGCGATCGAAACCACCTCTGCGGCGAAACTCAGGCAATAGACCCGTGCGCGCAAGTCACCGGCCGCCCCCGCCATGGCCTTGCCGCTGAGCCGCCCGTAGACGTGCACGCAGCCGTCGGCGGCGACTTCCGCGCCGGCGCTGACCGCGCCCGTGATGATCAGGTCGCGACCGCGCGCGTACACCTGCTGACCGCCACGGATCGGGCCCGGCAGCACCAGTGGCGGCTGCAGTCCGTCCGGTTCCGGTGACCGATGGACATCTGCCTCGATCTCGGTTTCGATGTCCTTTGGTGCGGACTGCTCATCCACCACCCGCGTGCGTTTGCGATCCAGTCCCAGCAGCGGCAGGCCCAGGGCGGCTGCAGCATCCTCAACTCCGGGATTCGCCGCCAGTGCGATCACCCGCAGGCCGGCATGCTCGACACGCACGATGAGTTCGCGCAACAGGCCGTGGTCGGCCAGTTGCGACAACGGATTGAGATCGAGCACCACCGGAGCGCCGCGCAGCAGCGCCGGCGCCGAGGCGACGTGTTCGCCAAGGTCGGTCTGCAACTGCAGCAGGTCGAGGTGACGGATGGCCAGTACCATCAACGAAAACTGGCCCGAACGCAGTTCAAACACTGCGCCGTCGCGCGCCTTGCTCGCCAGGTCGCCGCGACTAACCATCAGGCCGTCCTCCGGCTCAAGCGATCCCCGTTGAGTGGGTTCGGCAGCGGTTCGCCAGCGGCGCCGCCATAGGTTTCCCGAACAAACGGGTAAGCCTTCATCTCCTTGACCATCAAGCTGACGCGGCGACCCTCCGGCAGCACCTGCTGGCCGACTTCCTGGAAACCGTTGGTGCCGAAGAACACCAGAGACACGTCGTCGCGCGGCTCGATGAACACCTCACAGGTCAAGAGCGGATAGCGTACCTCGGCGAAACTCAGCACGTCGGCGTAGAACACGCGGCCGATGCCGTGGCGCCGGAATCGGCCATCGACAACGATCCGGTCGATGTAGAGAAAATCCGGGAAATGATCGCGAAACCAGAGGAAATTCGGACTGTCATAACGCGCCTCCGGCGACAACGCGATCTGGAAACCCGCGAGTTCGCCGTTGTAGTGCGCGACCCGGAAGTAACGCGCGACGTCGAACAACTGGCGCATGCGCTCGCGGTCGATCGGCACGATGCCGGGACCGGCGGCGTTGTTGAGTGCCCAGACGGCATCCAGGTCGTCGACGTCGATGTCACGCAAAATCAAGGACATGGCGGCGCTGGGGCTCGTGTTGTGAGAAGCATGAGAGAGGGCCCGCGATTCCCGGTAGGGCGGGGCCGGCGAATTATGCACGGGGATACGAGGATCGGCGACCGCCACCGCATGCCGCCAGACAATCGGCATGCGTATCGGCGCGCATGACTAATGGTCTTTCCGGTCGTCGCCGATGACGGTTAGGCTGTTGCGTTGCCGTACATCCTTGCGTCCCAGGCCGATTCCTCCACCCATGCGCTTCATCCGCACCTATTCGCAAAGTCAGTTGTTGCGCTACGCGGGTCTGTTCACCTGGGCCTGCGCCGGTGTTTCGCTGCCTTACATGCCGCGACTTGCCGCGCCCGGAGCCGGCAACGAAGTGGTCGGCACGGCGACGGCGTACCTGGGTTTTGCCGTCAGCTTCTGGGTTTTGACGCGAGAACTGGACGGCGGTGGCCGCCGTGGCGTCTATCTGGCTTCTCTGGTCGCGATGACGATCTCGGCGCTGGCGATCGGGCATCTGACCGGATCGGGCATCGGAGCCATTCTGTTGATGGTGTGCGCCAGCGTTCTGCCGTGGGTGCTGCCGCTCGGCCAGGGCGTGTTCTGGCTCTTGCTGCAGAACCTCGGCATGTTGCCGGTGTTCATGGCGCGACCAAACTTCAGCGCACTCGATGCCGCTCTGCAGGTCGGGCTCTATCTCAGCCTTTCCACGCTGACCTTCATGACCTCGTACGTGGCGCGGCGCCAGACCGAGGCGCGTGAGGAGTTGCGAGTGGTCAACTCGGAACTGCGCGCAACGCAGTTGCTGCTTGCCGAAGGCGAACGCGCTGGCGAGAGACTGCGCATCTCGCGCGAACTGCACGACGTCGTGGGGCATCACCTGACAGCACTCAGTCTGAATCTCGAAGTCGCCAGCCACCTGGTCAGCGGCAAAGCGCTGGATCACGTCAAGCAGGCCCAATCCGTCAGCAAACAATTACTTGCCGACGTGCGCCAGGTGGTCAGTGCTTTGCGCGGCAGCGACACCGTCGATCTCGACCGAACACTGCGCGAACTGGTCGCCTCGGCGCCAGCCCCCAATGTGCACTTGAAGCTGCCGGAACCCTTTCGCCTGGCCGATGCCCGGCGTGCCCAGGTGCTGGTGCGACTGACCCAGGAGATCCTCACCAATACGATGCGCCATGCGCGCGCGCGCAATCTCTGGCTGAACTTCCGTCTCGACGGCGACCTCGTCGAACTGGTGGCGCGCGACGACGGCCGCGGCGCCACCGAGGTCAAGGCCGGCAACGGATTGACCGGAATGCGCGAACGCCTGGAGATTTTCGGAGGATCATTGGACATCGAGACCCGACCCGGGTATGGATTCGTAGTCCTGGCACGTTTGCCACTGGAGACCAAATCATGATTCGTGTGTTCCTGGTCGATGACCAGACCCTGGTGCGTCAGGGCGTGCGCAGCCTGCTTGAGTTGTCCGACGCGGTGCAGGTGATTGGCGAGGCGCGCGATGGCGATGAAGCAATCGCGGAAATTCCGCGGATCAAGCCCGATGTGGTGCTGCTCGATCTGCGCATGCCGGGCAAGTCCGGACTTGAAGTGCTCGAACACCTGTCGCGCAGCGGCGAACTTCCGCCGACCATCATCCTCACCACGTTCGACGAGGATCAATTGGTCCTCAGCGGGCTGCGCGCCGGCGCGCGCGGCTTTCTGCTCAAGGATGTCTCCCTCGAGCAACTGGTCAACGCAATCAAGACGGTTGCCGAAGGTGGCTCGCTGGTGCAGCCGGGATTGACCGACCGTCTGCTGCGCGGCGTCAGCCACCTGGAGAACAAGTTCGCCAGTCTCGACGAGCCCGATCCGCTGACCGAACGCGAAACCGAAATCCTTCGTCTGATGTCGGGCGGCTATTCCAACAAGGAGATCGCGCGTTCGCTGGATGTCGCCGAGGGCACCGTCAAGAACCACGTCTCCAACATCCTGTCCAAACTCGGCGTGCGCGACCGGACGCGCGCGGTGCTGAAGGCGCTGGAACTGGGGCTGGTACAGGGCGCAAAGCGATAGACCTGAGCGGGTCCGACGACCCGGCATGGAAGCCCTTCAGTTTCACCAGAAAACTGCGCGCTCACCTTTTGAACCTCGTCATTGCGAGGAGCGCAGCGACGAAGCAATCCAGTGGCTCTTCGCTTTTCATGTTTGTGAAGAGCAGAGACACTGGATTGCTTCGCTGCGCTCCTCGCAATGACGAATGGGTCGGAGGATTCCCGGCTCCGAACCTACGCCGCAAACATGCGTGCCAGAAAGTGCCCCGTATGCGAGCGCGGACAGCGCGCGATCTGCTCGGGCGTGCCGCTGGCGATGATCTGACCGCCGCCGTCCCCGCCCTCCGGGCCGAGATCGATGACCCAATCGGCAGTCTTGATCACGTCGAGGTTGTGTTCGATCACCACCACGGTGTTGCCGCGCTCGACCAGCTGATGCAGCACGCCGAGCAACTGGTCGATGTCATGAAAGTGCAGGCCGGTGGTCGGCTCGTCGAGGATGTACAGCGTGTTGCCGGTGTCGCGCCGGCTGAGTTCGCTGGCCAGCTTGACCCGCTGCGCTTCGCCACCCGACAGTGTCGTCGCGGCCTGACCGAGCGTGATGTAGGACAGGCCGACATCCATCAAGGTCTGCAGCTTGCGCGCCAGCGCCGGGACCGGCTGAAACAGTTTCAACGCATCCTCGACGGTCATCCCCAGCACATCGGCGATCGAATGGCCCTTGTAGAGGATCTCCAGCGTCTCGCGGTTGTAGCGCTTGCCGCTGCACACGTCGCACGGCACATAAACGTCGGGCAGGAAGTGCATTTCGACCTTGATCATGCCGTCGCCCTGGCAGGCTTCGCAGCGGCCGCCCTTGACGTTGAAGCTGAAGCGACCCGGTTGGTAGCCGCGTGAGCGCGACTCCGGTACCTGCGAGTAGAGCTCGCGCATCGGCGTGAACAGCCCGGTATAGGTGGCGGGATTCGAGCGTGGCGTGCGTCCGATCGGGCTCTGGTCGATATCGACGACCTTGTCGAACAGGTCCATGCCGTGAATCTCGCGGTACGCCGATGGCTTGCCGCTGGCGCCGTTGAGCTGGGTGGCTGCGATCTGGAACAGGGTGTCGTTGATCAGCGTCGACTTGCCGGAACCGGAGACCCCGGTCACCGCGACGAAACAGCCGGCCGGCAGCGCCAGGTCGACATTCTTGAGATTGTTGCCGCGTGCGCCGAGCAGTCTCAGCCAGCGATCCGGCTGCGGCTCGCGGCGCTCGACTGGCGTGTCGATGCAGCGCGCGCCGCTCAGGTACATGCCGGTGATCGACTCCGGCGCGGCGACGATATCGGCATAACGGCCTTGCGCGACCACGCGTCCGCCGTGCACACCGGCGCCGGGGCCGATGTCGACGATGTGGTCGGCCAGGCGGATAGCATCCTCGTCGTGTTCGACCACGATGACGGTATTGCCGAGATCGCGCAGTCGCATCAGCGTACCGAGCAGGCGCTCATTGTCGCGCTGATGCAGGCCAATCGAAGGCTCGTCGAGCACGTACATGACGCCGACCAGCCCGGCGCCGATCTGGCTGGCCAGGCGGATACGTTGCGCCTCGCCACCCGACAAGGTTTCCGCCGAGCGGTCCAGCGTCAGGTATTCGAGCCCGACATCGGCCAGGAAGCGCAGGCGCTCGCGGATCTCCTTGACGATCTTGGTGGCGATCTCGCCGCGCCAGCCGGGCAAGGAGAGCTGGTCGAAAAACGACAGCGCGGTTGCGACGGACAGCGCCGAGCACTCATGGACTGCGCGGCCGTCGACGCGCACATTGCGCGACGAGCGATTCAGCCGCGCGCCGGCGCACTCCGGACAAGGTCGATGGCTGATGTACTTGGCCAGTTCCTCGCGGATCGCGGCCGAATCGGTCTCGCGGTAGCGGCGCTCGAGGTTGCCGACGATGCCTTCGAACGGCTGCTTGCGCGCCACGCTGCGCTGGCCGTCGCCGAAATAGCGAAATTCGATCAGTTCGCCGGCGCTGCCGAACAGCAGGTGCTGCTGGATATCGGGGTCGATCTGCCGCCACGGCGTATCCACATCGAAGTGGTAGTGCCGGGCCAGTGCCTGCAACATCTGGAAGTAATATGGATTGCGCCGATCCCAGGTGCGGATGGCGCCCGCCGACAGCGGTTTGTCCGGATGCGCGACCACCCTTGCCGGGTCGAAGAACTGGGTCACGCCGAGACCATCGCAACTGGGACAGGCGCCCACCGGAGAGTTGAACGAGAACAGTCGCGGCTCGAGTTCCTGCAGGCTGTAGTCGCACACCGGGCAGGAAAACTTCGCCGAATACAGGGTTTCGGCAATGCCGCCATCATCCATCGGTGTAACGACGGCGATGCCGTCGCCGAGGCGCAATGCGGTTTCGAACGACTCCGCCAGGCGCTGCTTCATGTCCGCGCGTGGACGGAAGCGATCGACCACGGCTTCGATCGTGTGCTTGCTGCGCAGCGCCAGCTTGGGAACCGCGTCGATCTCGTGGACCACGCCATCGACGCGCACACGCACGAATCCTTGCGCACGCAGTTGCTCGAAGACCTGCTGATGTTCGCCCTTGCGACCCCGGATTACCGGGCCGAGCAGCATGTAGCGATGCTCCTCCGGGTAGGCGAGCACGCCATCGACCATCTGGCTGACCGTCTGCGCCGCCAGTGCGATGCCGTGATCCGGACAGTGCGGCGTGCCGACCCGCGCATACAGCAGGCGCAGGTAGTCGTAGATCTCGGTAACGGTACCAACAGTCGAGCGCGGGTTGTGCGACGTCGACTTCTGCTCGATGGAGATCGCCGGAGACAAGCCTTCGATGGTGTCGACATCGGGCTTCTCCATCATCGACAGGAACTGCCGCGCGTACGAACTCAGCGATTCCACGTAACGCCGCTGGCCTTCCGCGTAGATGGTATCGAATGCCAGCGAGCTCTTGCCCGAACCCGACAGGCCGGTGACCACGATCAGGCGATCGCGCGGCAGGTCGAGCGAGATGTTCTTCAGGTTGTGCGTGCGCGCACCACGGATCTTGATCGACGACATGTGTTGGCAGGTTGCTTTGGTGGTCGTTCGGGTTCGGCCTCTGCATCCTGCCCGGCGATCGGGGGATGGGGAGGAGTTGGGGGAAACATCCGAGCAAAGGTCGCGGCGGGCAAGCACCTGAAGAGTTCCGGGTGGCGCGCGCCATGGCCAGGGTGGGGCGCTAATTGCCCCACAAGACCTAGAGCTTGGACTCAACGCAGTCTACGTAGTGTCCGCCTCCCTGACGCCGACACGGTGCCAGGTTGCCCGCAGCAAGGGCAAGCTGAACGAAGACTGTCGATTTTCGAAAGTTGGAAATGAAGGTGTTGACAGCCATCGAAGTTGAAGTATGATTGCTGGCTCACCCGACGA
>ERZ761602.1077-NODE-1077-length-52345-cov-16.091471_pt1 | contig 52345 bp, 42 predicted proteins | sample MGYA00512165_ERZ761602 | MGnify/ENA primary metagenome ERZ761602 (study PRJEB28899, sample SAMN02445085) | bioreactor sludge metagenome | biome: EBPR sludge; isolation source: Thorneside wastewater treatment plant | place: Australia: Brisbane, Thorneside...
AGCGGATTGCCGCCGGCTTCGCCGGCGGGACCTCCGTCGTCGTCACGACGCACCACGGGAAGAGACTATCGTCCGCCGGCGGTATCGTCAGGCATAAGGAAGTCGCAGCCCGAGGGCGCGCTCGCATCGCCGATCCCCCTCCACGCCGGCTCCAAGGGCGAGCTGGCGCCGCGCCCACCGACCGCGGCCGAGCCGCAGACCGAGGAGGCGTTTCGTCGGCTCGTCGACGAGAACACGCGCCGCTCCGGCCTGTCTCGCCGCGACTTCCTCATGTCGGCCTGCGGCTCCGCCGCCGACTTGCTCGGCGGGAACGGTGCGCGCGTGAACGGGCCGAGCACGGGAGCCGCGCACCGGCAACGCCGGGCATCGAGCACGAGCTCGCGCTGCGCGCCGCCATGGTGCGGTGATGGGCGCTGACGAACGCGCTCAGCGATCGCGCAGGAACTCGAGCACGAGCGCGAGCCGCTGCGGCACCGCCGGGTCGGTCGACGTCCACATGAGCGCGATGCCGGCGGGGCGGCCGGGGCCGCCCAGGTCGATGCGCACGACCTCGGCGTCGACCTCGAGGTCGAGCGGATCGCCGTAGGAGTCCGGACCGACGTCGAACTCGACGACGACCGCCTCGCCCAGCACCGACATGGGGCGCTGCGTCGGCGGCAGCCGCAGGAAGATGCCGCCCGCCGAGATGTTCTCGATCTCGAGCTCGATCTCCCGGTTGCTCCCGCGCATGGTCACCTTGGCCTTGCACGGCTGACGCTCGGATCTGCGGCGTTCGGCTCCGCTCATGCTGTCCCGCAAATAGTGCCATCGTTTCGAGCGGCAATGGACACGGGCGGCGGCGGGCGGCGCGCGACCATGGCGCTCCGCCCGAGGAGTGACCATGCCATCGAAGCACTCTTGGTCCTGGCCCCTGGCCCTCGCGTTCGCGCTCCCCGCCTGCAGCCCGAGCGACGCGGGCGACCCCGACGCGCGGCCGGCGCGCGACGGCGGCGACGGGAGCCGCGTCGATGCCCGCATCGTCGACGAGGGCAACCTCACGTGGCGGCGCGCCAACCTCACCAACTTCACGTCGTACCCGGAGCCGGGCAGCGAGGAGTGCGAGGAGTTCAACGGCTGCACGTGGGCCGGGCACTTCGCCTTCGTCGAGGGCCAGCAGTCGGAGGCGTGGGTGATGGCGCACAACATCGCGGCCGTGCACGCGCGCGACGCCGATGCGTACGCGCTCAAGACGCTGCGCCTGCGCAGCGACGACGGCCGGCGCATCGACGTGACGGTCTACGACCTGTGCGCCGACTCCGACTGCGGCGGGTGCTGCACGCGCAACGCCGCGGAGACCGGGTTCCTCATCGACCTCGAGTCCTACACCGCCGAGCGCTTCGGCCTGTGGCACGGGCTCGTCGACTTCGCCTGCCTCGACTGCTGACGCGCGTCCCGCCGGTCTCAGCGAGCGTCGGCCGCGCAGCGGAAGCCGACCATGTCGAGCCCGCGCGCCGGCGGGTTCGAGTGGCGATACGCCGCGCGCAGGCACCAGCTCGAGTTGCCCCAGCCCGCGCCGCGGATGACGAGCTTGCCCGGCGCGCGCTCGTCGGGGCTCGTCGTCCACTCCCAGACGTTGCCGACGAGATCGAGGTGACCGAAGGGCCCGGCGGCGGCGGGGAAGCGCCCGACGGGCGCGACGCGATCGTAGCCGTCGGCGCCGGACGCCGCGCAGCAGGCGAGCGTGCCGACGTTGCCCCGCGCGGCGGGCGCGCGCGACGCGGGCGGCGTGTCGCCCCAGACGTAGCGGCGGCCGTCGGGGCCGCGCGCCGCCCACTCCCACTCCTCCTCGCTCGGCAGGCGCAGGCCGTGGTGGGCGCAGAACGCGGCGGCGTCGCGCTGCGAGACCATGACGACGGCGAGCTCGCCGCGCGCGTCGCGCCAGGTGACGCCGTCGACGACGCGCCACGTCCACCGGCGCCCGTCGTGCTTCCACCAGACGTGCCCCCGACCGCTGCGCTCCGGGTCGGTGACGTGGGCCGTCGCGGCGACGAACGCGGCGAACTGCGCGACGGTGACCTCGGTGCGCATGAGGCGAAACGGCGCGACCGTGACCTCGCGCGGCGCCTCGTCGGGCCGCCCGCGCGCGTCACCGAGCCCGTAGGTGCCGCCCGGCACGTCGAGGAGCTGCGACGCCGGATCCGGCGCCGGGGCGTCGGCGACCGGCGCGCGCGCGGCCGCGCCGCAGGAGACGACGCACGCCGCGAGGAGCGCGAGAGCGGGAACACGCGCCGGCACGACCGGACCGTAGCGCAGGTCGACCGCGGTGCCGCGCCACGCGCGCGGCGAACGGGCGACGTGGCGCTGGTGACGGGTCCGGCTTCGCGCTACAGCCACGAGGTGCCACGCGCCGCCCTCGTGACCGGTCTCGCCGCCGCGCTCGCGGCCGGCTGTGGCCGGGCGTCGGCGCCCACGCCCCCGCGCGCCGCGGCGACGCCCCGCCCCGCCGTGCCCGCGCGGTTGCACGAACTGGCGCTGCCGGACGCGCCCGCCGGCATCCCCGACGGCGACGACGACGGTGCGCCCGACCTCGCCGCGCTCGCGCCGCTCGCCGACGCGCCGGCCCTCCGCTTCGAGCGCGTCGCGCCGCACGCGGGCGCACACCCGCGCGTGTGCGACATCGTCGGGCTCGACGCCTCCGTCTACACCGCGACCGCGGTCGCGCCCCTGGAGCTCGACGGCGCGCACGTCGATCGCTACGACCCGGCGGCGGGCACCTGGGCCCGCATGCTCGACTGGGATCGCGGCGGCGCGGCCGGCGTCACGCACGAGGTCGGAGGCCAGGGCTTCACGCGCTTGCGCGTGATCGACGGACGGCTCTGGGCGACCGACGCCGACGCGCCCGCGTACGGCGGCTTCGGGCTCGTCGAGCCCGGCCTCGAGGACTACCTCTTCGTCTCGGAGCCCGACGGCCACTTCCGTCCGCTCGCGGCGGGAGACCGACCACCCGCCGGCACGCGCGTCGTGACGCTCTCGTTCCACGTGCTCGACGTCATCACCTACGCCGGCGCCGTGGTCGCGACCGGCGGCACCGTCGACGCCACGCGCGCCGGCGGCACGCGGTTCCCCGGCGGCGTGTTCGTCGGCGACGTCGACGCGCCGGTCCTCCGCCCGAAGTTCTTCCCCGGCGCCGGCCATCCGGTCGGCGTCGTGCGCACCACGACCGCGCACCGCTTCCGTGGCCGCCTGTACCTCGGCCTGCAGAACAACGAGCGCCGCGTGCGCTGGGACGTCGTCGTGCTCACCGGCGATCCACGCGCACCGTCGGCGCCGGAGCCGGTGCTGGCCAGGCTCACCGACGAGGGCGGCTGGATCACGCGCCGCTTCGCGTCGGGCGGCGGCCGCCTCTTCTGGATCGCCGCGCGCGCCGGCAAGGGCGCCCTGTTCACCTCGCGCGACGGCGTGCGCTTCGCGCCGGTCCCGCTCCCCGCCGGCGCCGGCGAGCCGCAGGACCTGCTCGTCGCCGGCGACGTGCGCTGGCTCCTCACCTCGACCGGCCTGTGGCGCGCGCGCGGCGACGACGACGCGTTCGTCCGGATCGCGGACGCTCCGCCCGACGACCCCTTCGGCCGGGGCGACTCGTTCTGCAGCGCGCCGCTGGCCGCCGCGGCCGGCGCGCTCTGGGCCGGCTCGACGCGCGACGGCGCGCTCTACCGCGTGGTCAGCCCCGCGGCCGCGCTCACGACGCCCTCGCCGCGACGATGACGGCGAGCCGACCGGCGCCTTCCCACTCGACGAGGAAGCCCTCGAGCGTGTTCTGGCGCAGCCCCTCGGCCGGATCGAGCGTCACGACCAGCCGTCGCTCGCGGTGGTAGGCGACGACGATCTCGTAGTGCGCGAGCGTGCCGCGCCGCTGCGGCTTCTGCATGCCGACGAGCACCGGCCGACCCGCGGCGAGCTCGTGCTCGAGGTCGGCGACCTCGCCGGCGATGACGAAGGCGGCCAGATCGCGGGCGCGCGCCGTGTCGCGCAGCCGCGCGGCCTTGATCCCGGCGGGCGGCGCCGGTCGCAGGTCGGCCGCGATGGTGTCGGGCGGCATCCGCTTCCAGTACCCGACGACCATCCCGATCGCCGCCGCGCCGCAGTCCGACGCCGCGCGCTGGCGCAGGAACGTCACGCCGCGGACGTGGAGCCAGCCCGGCTCCTCGAGCGCGGCCGGCGTGATCGCCCGGGCGCTCCCGGTGTACGACGCGCACGCGCCGAGCGCGAGGCAGGCGAGGCACGCGAGGACGGCGACGAGCGCGCGCATCGGGCCTCAGATCACGATGAGCACGAGGATCACGACGAGGAGGACGATGATGATCGTCGTCGCCTCGATGCCGCGCCCGCGGCGGCCACCCTCGAACTGCTCGAGCTGCTGTTGCTCGGCGGCCTGCTCGCGCTCGCCGTAGCGCGCGAGCTCGTCGGGCGTCGCCGGACGCGGCGCGGTCTCGGCCGGGACCTCGCGGACCGCCTGGGCGGCCGCGGGCGCGATGGGCGCCGACGCGAGGGCGAGCGCGAGGAGACAGGTGGCGAGCTGGGTCGATCGCATGGGCCTTGGACCCGATGATACGCCGAAAACAGCGACGGCCCGGAGAGGCTTGCGCCTTCCAGGCCGTCGATGTCGTCGGCGATTCCGTTGACCCGTTCCGAGCTGATCGCCCCCTTCGAAGGATCGCGATGGTCTGTCCCGAGCCGCGCATCCGTCACCGGTGCGAGGCAGCCTCTCGTGGAGTTGGCTACGCTTCAGAGTGTTGTTTGTGAAGGTGTACCAGGGCTGTTGGGTTACCCAGGTCCCGACCGATGCCTCGTCGTTTCCGACGGACCGTGGTGGTCTTCCACCGTCACCGTAGCCCGACATCTTGCGATGCCGGATGCATCCTCTCGTGCGCTTCGTTCTCCTTCAGAGTTCCTTCGGACAGTCATCTGCTCGTGCGCTCACGCGTCCGAGCTCCTCCCGTGGGGTCTCGTCCCTCTTCGCGACATCAGCACCAGGAGTCCACGTTCCGCCGGGCATCCCGAGCCCGACGGTGTTCCGCCCGCAGCGTTTCGCACGCTCTCGACGGCTTGCTCCTCCCCGTGCCTTGCGCGTTTGTTTCGCCGCGCTGCCGTGTCCAGGGTTTCGCTCCAGGGGTTTGTCTCCTCCGACCGAGCCGCACCACCTCGTCGGTGGCCGTTACCCTCGCGCCGTTGGCGCCGCTCGCCTGCCGGTTGCCCGGCGCCAGCGAACGTCGCGTCGACCTCAGGGTCTTGCTCTCGTCCGGAGTCCGTGGTGTCCGACGAGGTTGTTCACCCCGCCGTCACTCGTGTCCCCTCGTGCGTTTTCAAGCTCCCTCGGGCATTTCACAGGGACCTGGGCCGTGCCATCGCACGTCCTCCGCTCGCGGCCTTGATGGTGCGGTGCTGCGTGTGCCCCGTACCAGTGACCCTCAGCGTATCGATCAGTCCCTGTGCTTCGCCTCTGTCCCCAGAGGCTGTTCCCGTCCGAGCTTCGTGGCCTTCGAGTCAGTTGCCCTTCCCGCGAGGCCCATCAGTTCTTGAGCGGCTCATTGCAACCGCCGACGAGAGGTCCTATGAGCAGGCGGCGTGCCAGGCTCGACGCGGGCGCAAGCGCGCGGATCACCGTGGCGCCCGTGGTGAGGCAGTGTCGTCCACAGCGCCGGGGGCTCTGGACAAGATGATGACAGCGTGTGGAGGTCGCGCGGGAGCGACAGGCGCCGCGTGCGGTTAGGTCCGGACTGTCGCTGCGGCACACAGCGCGGGCGGTGTCGTCGCTGTGGACAGCTGTGGACAAGTCCGGGTGGTCACGTGTCGGCGATGCGGAAGACCGCGACGTCGACGCGGCGCGCGTGGAGCGCGTGATCGGGCGGGCGGCCGGGCGCCTCGAATCCGGCGAGCTCGATCACCCGGGAGTCGTACGCGGTGACCTCGGCGGGAGCGAGCGGGTACGGCGGATGGTGGACGCTCGCCGTCCGGAGCCGGCCGTCGCGGCGGCGCGCGAACAGCCGGTAGCGCTCGGCCAGGAAGAACTCGAGCGTGCCCGCCTCGGCCGGGCGCGCGCGCGCGCACGGCCGGTAGGTGAAGCGGCCGGTGTGGGCGTCGCCCCGGCGCCGCGCCGTGTAGTCGACGCGGTCGCCCTCGACCCGGGCGGAGAGCGCGGCGTGCTGGTACGGCAGGTGGAAGCGCCAGCGCGCGACCCAGACCGCGAGCGCCCGGTTGCAGTCGAGCGAGTAGAACCAGATGCCGGGGCGGCCGGCGTCGTCGTGCACGTAGGTACGGAGGTTGAGCTCGAGGAAGTACGAGAGCCACGGCACCGGCGGCAGCAGCGGCGGGCGGATGCGGCGCATGAAGAACGGGACGACGCCGAGGAAGGCGCGGCCGTCGTACGTGTCGACGGTGAGCCCGGGCGGCAGCGTGCGCTGGATGACCGCGGCGTCGTACGCCCAGTGCAGGAAGAGGAGCTGATCCCAGCGCTGGTAGCCGAAGGCCGCGGTGTCCGGTCGCTCGCGCTCGGCGAGCCGCTGCGCGAGGGTGGGCGTGGTCATGCGCCGTGGCACTTCTTGTACTTCTTGCCGCTGCCGCAGGGACACGGCTCGTTGCGGCCCGGCGCGGCCGCCGCCCTCGCCGGCGCGGCGCGCGGGGTGGTGCCGTCGACGTACACCCACCGGCCCTCGTCGCGGCGGAAGCGGGAGCGCTCGTGCAGCACGAAGGGCTCGCCGCGCGTCGCGCCGCGCGCGATGAACTCGACGACGCCGGTCTCGTCGTCGCGGGCGCCGGCCGACGTCGCGACGATCTCGAGGCCGGCCCACGCCGTGTCGCGCGACCACGCCGTCGCCGCCGCGACGTCCATCGCCGCGCGGGTCTCAGGATCGTGGGTCTCGATCAGGTAGTCGATCTCGCCGCGCACGTACGCCGCGTAGCGCGAGCGCATGAGCGCGAGCGCGGTCGGCGCCGGCGCGCCGGCGTGGAACCGTCCGCAGCACGCACCGTAGGCCGCTCCGGTCCCGCACGGACACGCCGTCGTCTCCGTCATCCTCGCGACGCTACCACCGCGGCGCCCTACCCGCGCGCGAGCACGAGCGCGGCGGCGAGCGCGGCGAGCGCGAAGACGAGCACGGCGAGCCAGGTGACGAGGCCGAGCCACGGGCGGCGCAGATCGCTGCCGCCGGCGGCGCACGTCGTGCAGACCGCGAACGTCGTGGCGCCGCCGCTGGTGAGCACCGAGCAGTCGCCGCACACCGGGCGGCGGCAGCGCGCGCACGGACCGGCGGCCGGGCGCTTGCGGCAGACGCGGCAGCGCTCGACGGGTCCGTCGCCGGTGACCTGCAGCTGGCTCAGATGCGGGCTACTCTACCGCGGCATGCGCCTGAACAAGTTCATCAGCGAGACCGGCGTCTGCTCGCGCCGCGAGGCCGACGAGTGGATCGAGGCCGGCCGGGTCACGGTGAACGGCGCGCGCGCCGGCATCGGCACCGTGGTGAACGACGGCGACACGGTCGCGCTCGACGGCCGCGTCATCACCGCGAAGGACAAGCCGAAGCCGGTCTATATCGCCCTCAACAAGCCGGTCGGCGTGGTGTGCACGACCGAGCGAAGCGTCGAGGGCAACATCGTCGACTTCGTCGACCACCCCGAGCGGGTGTTCCCGATCGGCCGGCTCGACAAGGACTCCGAGGGGCTCATCCTGCTCACCAACGACGGCGACATCGTCAACGAGGTGCTGCGCGTCGAGCACGATCACGAGAAGGAGTACGTGGTCGCCGTCGACCGCAACGTCACGCCCGAGTTCCTCGCACAGATGGCGCGTGGCGTGCGCATCGACGTCGGTCACACCCGGCCGTGCAAGGTCCGCCAGGAGGCCGCGCGCGCGTTCCGCATCGTCCTCACCCAGGGGCTCAACCGCCAGATCCGGAAGATGTGCGAGGTGCTCGGCTACAACGTCGTCGCGCTCCAGCGCGTGCGCATCATGCACATCGAGCTCGGACACCTGAAGGTGGGGCGCTGGCGCAACCTGAGCGAGGCCGAGGTCGCGGGGTTGAAGCCCAAGGTTGAGAGCCCGCGCCCTTCGACTCGGCCGCCAGGCGGCCTCGCTCAGGGCGAGCGGAGAAAGCCGAAGCCGAAGTCCGCGGCGATCCCGTTCGGCCAGCCCGGCGGCGTGGGTGGGCCGCCGCTCGACCGGCGCCGTCGTGGGCGGTGACCACACGGTGACCACGACCATGCGCGTCCTCCTCGTCACGCCGCCGATGACGCAGCTCAACACGCCGTACCCGGCGACGGCGTACCTGTGCGGCTTCCTCGCGCAGCACGCGGCGCGCCTCGACCTCGAGGTCGCGCAGGCCGACCCCGCGCTCGAGCTCTTCCTCTCGCTCTTCTCGCGGCGCGGCGTCGCCGAGCTCGCCGCGCGCATCGCGGCGCGCGCCGGCAAGCGCAAGAAGAGCGCGCTCGAGCCCGCGGTCGCCCACTTCCAGGCCGAGCGCGAGCGCTACGCCGCCACCGTCGACGCCGTGGTCCGCTTCCTCCAGGGCAAGGACCCGAGCCTCGCGCTCCGCATCGCCGGCCGCGAGTGGCTGCCCGAAGGGCCGCGCTTCGCCGCGATCGATCCGGCGCTCGCGATGGAGCCCGGCGGCGATCCGCTGGCGTGGGCGTTCGGCGAGCTCGGCCTCCAGGACCGCGCCAAGTACGTCGCCAGCCTCTACATCGACGACCTCGCCGACGCGATCCGGCTGGGCGAAGATCCGCACTTCGAGCTCTCGCGCTACGGCGAGAAGCTCGCCGCCAGCGCCGCGCGGTACGACGGCCTCGCCGCGGCGCTCGCCGCGCCGCCGACGCTCGTGGACGAGCACCTCGCCGCGATCACGCGGGCGCTCCTCGACCGCCACCGCCCCGACCTGCTCGGGCTCACCGTGCCGTTCCCCGGCAACGTCTACGGCGCCCTGCGCATGGCGCAGACGGTGCGCGCGTCGTCGCCGGCGACGCGCATCGCGCTCGGCGGCGGCTACGTCAACACCGAGCTGCGCGGGCTGCGCGAGCCGCGCCTCTTCGACCTCGTCGACTTCGTCACGCTCGACGACGGCGAGGCGCCGATGCTCGCCCTCCTCGATCACCTGCGCGATCCGTCGCGTCCGCTCCTGCGCACGTTCGTGCGCGACGGCGGCGAGGTCGTCCTGCGCACGACCGATACGCTCCACGACGTCCCCGCCGCCGCCGCGGGCACGCCGACCTACGCCGGGCTGCCGCTCGATCGCTACCTCTCCGTGGTCGAGCTGCTCAACCCGATGCACCGGCTGTGGTCCGACGGGCGCTGGAACAAGATCACCGTGGCGCACGGCTGCTACTGGAAGAAGTGCAGCTTCTGCGACGTCACGCTCGACTACATCGGCCGCTACGATCCGGTGGCCGCCGACGTGCTCGTCGATCGCATCGAGGCGATCGTCGCCGAGACCGGGCAGACCGGCTTCCACCTCGTCGACGAGGCGGCGCCGCCCGGCGGCCTGCGCGCGCTCGCCGAGCGCCTCATCGCGCGCGGCGTCACGATCACGTGGTGGGGCAACATCCGCTTCGAGAAGACGTTCACGCCGGCCCTGTGCGCGCTGCTCGCGCGCGCCGGCTGCGTCGCCGTCTCCGGCGGCCTCGAGGTCGCGTCCGATCGCCTGCTCGCGCTCATGAAGAAGGGCGTCACCGTCGAGCAGGTCGCGCGCGTCACCCGCGCCTTCACCGACGCCGGCATCATGGTCCACGCCTACCTCATGTACGGCTTCCCCACGGAGACCGAGCAGGAGACGATCGACAGCCTCGAGCGCGTGCGCCAGCTCTTCGAGGCCGGGTGCCTGCAGTCGGCGTTCTGGCACCGCTTCGCGGCGACGACGCACAGCCCGATCGGCCACCGCCCCGATCTCTTCGGCATCCGGCTGGCGCGCCCGCGCGACGTCACGTTCGCCGAGAACGAGCTGCCGTTCACCGATCCCACCGGCGTCGACCACGACCGGCTCGGCGCCGGGCTGCGCAAGGCGCTCTACAACTACATGCACGGGCTCGGCCTCGACGTCGACGTGCGGCGCTGGTTCGACGGCGGCGGCAAGAAGGTGCCGGCGGCGAAGGTGCCGCGCGACCTCGTCGCCCGCGCGCTCGACGGCTGATCGACCAGGCGAACTGATCAGGCAAGGAGCTTCAGCGGCGCCATGCGCCTGCGATTCCGCGGGGTCCGGCGTGGCATCCCGGTTGCTCAGGTACGGCGCCATGAACAAGCTCGTCGTCTCCGCCGCCCTCCTCTCCACCCTCACCGCCGCCGCCGCCGCCCCCGACGCCCACGCCGACGTGGCGAGTGATCGTGTCCTCCTCGTCACCGGCTCCGCCTACGGCTGCACCGGCGCGACCGGCTTCAAGCGGCTGCGCCAGGATCCCGACGGCGGCACCGTGACCGAGAGCGCCGAGTTCCAGGTCCCGAGCGGGTACTACCTCGACATCTCGAGCGTCGAGTACACGACGCCGTACTCGACGCCCTGGGCGATGAGCTACGTGCAGTCGCTCGACCTCAACATCCGACGTCGCGCGGGCACCGGCTCGTCGCACGTGTTCTCGGCCCGCTACCAGAACCGCACGGTCTACGCGGGCGGCGCGTCGTTCGACGTGACCAACGAGTACGTCGCGCCCGGCGCGGAGACGTACGTGGCGACGCTCCCCGACGGTCCGCTCATGGGCACCGGCGGCCGCCTCTGCGTCAGCGCCGCGTCGAACTTCTGGGTCTTCGGCGGCAGCGTGCGCGTGCGCGGGCGGCTCATCCCGACCGGTTCGCCCGTGATCAACCCGCCCCCGCCGATCAACACGTTCTGAGTGTACGCTCGGCGGATGATGACCCCGACGCGCGCCACGCTCCTCTGCGTCATCCTCGCCGCCGGGTGCGGCGGCAAGCCCGCCCCGGCCGCGACCACGCCCGGCGATCAGGGCAGCGCCGACGACTGCGAGCCCGGCCGCTGCCTCGCCGAGGTCTCGGCGCGCGTCAACGACCGGCGTGACCTGGCTCGCGCCTGCTACGACGAGGGGCAGAAGCGCATCCCCGAGCTCCAGGGGCGGCTCATCATCAACTACGAGATCGATCCCGACGGCGTGGTCGTCGACGCATCACAGAGCGCGCAGGACGAGCAGATCATGGACGAGCAGGTGGTCGCGTGCGTGGAGGACGTGATCCGCAACATCAAGTTCCCGAAGTCGCAGCGCGGCAAGCGCACGCGCGCGTTCCATCGCTACGAGTTCAACCCGAACCCGCACTGACGGTGTCAGCCACCGACGACCGGGGACGGTGTCAGCCACCGACGACCGGGGACGGTGTCAGCCACCGACGACGGACGGGAGCGGCGCGGCGAGGTCGTCCTGGTAGCGGGTCGCCAGGTCGACCCTGCCCAGGTGGGGGGTCGGGCGGTCGGCGCGGCGGGCGAGCGCAAACCGGGCGCCGAGGTCGAAGCGGCGGACGAGGTAGTCGGCCAGCTCGGGGCGCGAGACCGTGCGCGTCGCCGTGATGTGGCGGACGCCGGTGACGTCCGAGCGCGCGATCGCCCAGACCCGGCGGGCGGCGTCGGTGGCCCACACCGCCGAGCGGTGCTCGTCGGCGACGACGGTCATGGGCAGGCCCCGCTCGTGGCGGTGGCGTAACCAGTCGAGGTGCCCGATGCGCCCGGTCGCCGACGGGCCGATCCACAGGCCGGCGCGCACGACGACGGTGTTCGCGCGCGCGAGGACGTGCGCCTCGGCGGCCACGCGCGTCCGGCCGTAGACGCTGATCGGCGCCGTCGGCGAGGCCTCGTCGTACGGCCCCGCGTCGCCGCCGAACACGTGGTCGCTCGAGCAGTGCACGAGCCGCACCTCGGGCGGCGCGTGCTCGCAGAGGAGCCGCGTGCCCACGACGTTCACCTCCCAGGCGAAGTCGGGGGAGCGCTCGCACGTCTCCACGTCGCACACGCCCGCGCAGTTAATTATGAGGGACGGCCGTGCGCGCGCGAACAGATCGCGCACCGCGGCCTCGTCGTCGAGGTCGATCGCGTGGCTGACACCGTCGGGGAGGCGGCGGGTCGATGCGTTGCAGAAGCCGATGGTCTCGCCGGCGCGCTCGCGCCAGATCGACCAGCCCAGCATCGAGCCGGCGCCGAACAGGAAGGTCACCACGTCGGCCCGGAGTATGCGTGATCCGCGGCGCGTCCGGAATCCGGCCGCGCGCGTCCGGCAGGCCGGACGATGTCCGGGAACCGGACGGACCGACCTCACGGGTTTCGCGGACATCGCCGTGGCGCGCGCCATGCAATCACGCCCCGCCATGCGCACCCTGCCCATGCCCCACACCATCGACGTCCTTCCTCCCGAGACCGATCCGGCCGCGGCGATCGCCTCCATCCATGCCGACTGCCCCGAGTGCCAGGCGGCGCTCGCACGCGGGGAGAAGCCGATCATCATGAGCGGCGCCGAGATCATGGCCGCCCTGACGCGGCCCCAGCGCCGACGCCTCCAGCGCGAGCTGGCGAAGGCGGCGCGGCGCGAGCTTCGCGAGTCCGCGCGTCTCGGCGCTGGATCCCGGCGCGACACCGTCGGTCCCTGAGGGACGCGGATCACTGCGTGGCGACGCCGCCCGTGCTGGCCGCGGGGCTGATCGTCGCGCCGGTGAGCGTGGGCGCGGTCCCGGACCTCACGTTGATCCGGATGCGCCCCGCCGCGCCTCCCCCACCGCCCGCGGCGCCCGTCGACGCCACCGGTGCACCGCCCGCGACGGCGGCCGTCGCCGCGGCGGCGCCGGCGCCTCCCGCACCGGCCTCCAGCGGCCCGTCGCCGCCGGTGGCGACGACGGCGTCGGGCGTCGCGTCCCCGCCGGCCTCGCCCGCCGGCCCGGTCGTCGTCACGTTCGGGCCGCGGACGCCGCCTCCACCGGCCCCACCGCCGTTGGCCGCGATCGTTCCGGCGATCGTGACCGCCGCCGCCTCGATCAGGATGCCGCCGCCACCACCTCCACCGGCGCCACCGCCCGGGGTCCCCAGGCTCGTCGCACCGATGCCGCCCTCGCCGCCGCCACCGCCCACGTGGATGACCGCCGTCGCGGTGATCGACAGCGAGCCGCAGCTCACGAGCTGCACCGCCCCGCCGCCACCACCGCCGTCGGCGGTGGACCCGATCCCGGTGTTGCCGCCGGTGCCGCCGTTGCCACCGCCGGTGAGCGGGGTCAGCGCCTCGCCGCCCCGCACCGCGCCCGCCGTCCCTGCCATCGACTGCGCGCTTCCCCCATGGGCTGCGCCCGCGGCGCCGATGGTCGCGTGACCGCCGCCGCCGCCGCCATCGCTCGTCGTCGCGCCGGCGCCACCGTTGCCGGCGCCGCCCCCGCCGCCGCCCGGCCCGGTCGTCGCGCCGGCGGCGCTCGCGTCGATCGTGCCCTCGATGGTCATGGCCCGGGTCGCGACGAGCACGAGCGCGCGTCCGCCGGTCACCGTGAGCACCGCGCCGTCGGTGACGTCGACGTCGCGGGCACGGACCACGCACAGCTCGGGGCCGCCGGTCTGGCTGACGACCGAGCTGCACTGGTTCCCGCTGGTGTCGAACGACGTCGCGCCGGTGAACTGACGATCTGCCCCCAGCGGCGCGCACACCGTCGGCGCGAGGTTCGACGGATCGAGCTCGAAGCAACGGTCGGGATCGGCGGCGGCGCTGCAACCGAGCGCGCACGCCGTCGTCTGCGTCGCCACACCATCGGCGTCGCACTGCACGAGGCTGTCTCCCTGGCAGGCGAGCGTCGACGGCGCGCACGCGTTGCAGCGGCCGGCGGTCGCGTTGCAGCCGTACGCGCACGTCGATGTCGTCTCGGCGGTGCCATCGGTGTTGCAGACGACCGCCATGTCGCCGTCGCAGCGGAGGAAGGCGTCGGCGGTGCACACGACCGCCGCGTCGATCCCGCCATCCGGTGCGTCGTCGGCGTCGGTGCTCGCGGCGTCGCGCGCGGCGTCCACGCCACTGGAGAGCTCGTCTTCTCCGCAGGCGGAGACGAGGGCCAGGCTCACGAACAGCGCAGTCGAGGATAGGCGCATGGGCGCATGGTGCCGTGCGCGCGACCTCAGGTGCGCCGGCCTCCCTTGGGCCTCACGCGCCGGCCGTCAATCGAGCTCGAACGGCGGGATCACGCGCCCGTCGATGTCGGTGAAGCCGTACTCGCGCGCCAGATCGCCGACCTGGTACACGCCGCCGGTGCGGCGGAAGACGTCGGGATCGGCGGCGAGCGCGACGACCGCCCGGCCCACGTAGCGCGGCGACTCGGTGCGCGCCAGCGGCGGCCGCTCGCGCCAGCGCGCCTCGTCGGTCTGGAACGCCGCCAGGATGATCTCGGTGCGCATCCAGCCCGGCGAGACCGCGAGCGACGTCACCCCGTGCGGGCGCAGCTCCTCCGCGACCGCGAACGCGAGCCGGCTCATCGTCGCCTTGGCGAGATCGTAGAAGAGGTTGCCCTTCACGTAGCGATCGCGGTCGCGGTACGTCGTGGTGACGACGAGCCCGCGCGCCTGGCGCACGAGGAGCGGCGCGGCGAGCTGGCAGGCGATCACGTGGTTCCTGACGCCGTGCTCGAACATCGACGTCCAGTGATCGAGCGGCTGCTCCCAGAACGGCTTCTGCAGGTACTCGTGAGTCAACGTCTCGTGCCCGCCCCAGGCGTTGTTGACCAGGAGATCGACCCGCCCCGCCTCCCGTTCGACTTGCGCGAACAGCGCGCGCACCTGCGCCGGATCGGTGTGGTCGCAGCGGACCGCGATCCCGCGGCCGCCGGCGGCGGTGACCTCGTCGGCGGTTTCGTCGATGGAGCCCGGCATGGCTGCCAGCGAGCCCTGGGCGAGGAAACGGCCGTACGTGTCGGCCGCGGCCGCGCGTGTGGAGCGCCCGGTGACGTACACGGTGGCCCCGGCGGCGCCCAGCTCGTGGGCGATCCCCCGGCCGGCGCCACGGCTCGCGCCGGTGACGACGGCGACGCAGTCGCGCAGTGGCTTCATGGCGGCAACCGTACCGCCGTCCCGACGTCGGATCGACACGCTATGGTGTCGCCGGCATGAACCCGGCGTGGCTATCGATCGAGCTCGAGGCGGCGCTCGTGCGCGAGCTCGACCACTGGTACGACCTGCTGAACGATCGCCTGTTCGGGAGCCGCCTGCGCCGGCCGCTGCTCGCCCTGTCGCCCGGCGTCACGCGGCTCGGCGCCTGGTGGAGCCGGACGCGAGCGATCGAGCTGCAGCGCGCGTTCGTGCTCGACCGGCCGTGGCCCGAGGTCACCTCGGTCCTGAGCCACGAGATGGCGCACCAGTACGTCGACGAGGTGCTCGGCGTGCGCGACGAGACCGCCCACGGCGAGACCTTCCGCCGGGTGTGCGAGGAGCGCGGCATCGACGCGCGCGCGAGCGGCGCGCCCGGCGCGGCCGGCCTCGGCGTCGACGACGGCCTGGCCAGCGCCGCGATCGACCGGGTCCTCGAGCGCGTGCGCAAGCTGCTGGCGCTGGCGGGTAGCTCCAACCAGCACGAGGCCGAGATCGCGATGCGGCGCGCCCACGAGCTCATGCTGCGCCACAACATCGAGGCGGCGGCCGCGCGCGAGACCCGCGCGTTCGAGGTACGCCACGTCGGCGAGCCCCTCCGGCGGGCCAGCCGCGTCGAGCTCGACGTCATGAGCGTCCTCGAGGAGTTCTTCTTCGTCGAGGCGATCCGCATCCCGACGTACGTCGTGCACGCGGGCGCGCGCGGCCACGTCTTCGAGCTCTGCGGCACGCGCGCCAACGTCGAGATGGCGGTCCACGTCTACGAGTTCCTGCGCGCGACCGCCGCCCGGCTCTGGGAGGAGAACCGGCGCGACGCCCGGGTCACCAGCGGGCGCGATCGGCTCGCGTACATGGCCGGCGTCATCCGGGGCTTCCGCGACAAGCTCGCCGGCGAGCGCGCGCAGCTGCGCGGCACGGGGCTCGTATGGCGCGGCGACGCCGGGCTCGACGACTACTTCCGCGCGCGCTATCCGCGCATCATCCGCCGCCGCCGCACCGAGCGCATCAGCGGCGCCCACCAGGCGGGCCGCGAGGCCGGACGCCAGATCGTGCTCAACCGACCGATCGAGCGCGGCCCGTCGGCGGGGACCGCTCCCCGCCGTCTACGCGGCTGACACCGCCGGGGGCGCGTCGAGCACCTCGCGCACCTTGCGCGCGAGCGTCGCCGGCGTGATCGGCTTCTGCAGGAACGCGATCTGGCGGTCGAGCACGTGGTGGCGCAACACGGCGTTGTCGGTGTAGCCCGACATGCAGAGCACGCGGATGCCCGGACGCCCCGCGGCGATCCGGCGGACGACCTCGGGCCCGCTCATGTGCGGCATGACGACGTCGGAGAGCACGAGGTCGATCGTGTGCGGTTGCTCGGCGATGAGCAGCGCCTCGCCGGCGTTGCGGGCCTCGAGCACGCGATAGCCCTCACGCTCGAGGATCCCGCGGATCACGACCCGGACCTGATCGTCGTCCTCGACGAGGAGCACGGTCTCCGTGCCGCGCGAAGGCGTCAGCGCGCGGCTGACCGACGCCGGCTCGGCCGCGGCGTCGACGCACGGCAGGTAGATCTTGAACGTGGTCCCGACACCCGGCTCGCTGTACACCCAGATCGTCCCGCCGCCCTGCTGGACGATCCCGAACACCGTCGAGAGCCCGAGCCCCGTGCCCTTGTCCTGCGGCTTGGTCGTGAAGAACGGCTCGAAGATCCGTGCCTGGGTCGCGCGGTCCATACCCACCCCGGTGTCACTCACCGCGAGCATGACGTGGCGACCGGCGCTGGCGCCGACGTGGGCGCGGACGAAGTCCTGGTCGAGCGCGACGTCGCAGGTCTCGATCGTGAGCCGCCCGCCCTCGGGCATGGCGTCGCGCGCGTTGACCACGAGGTTCATCACGATCTGCTCGAGGCTGCCCGGATCGATGAGGACGCGCCCCACATCTGGATCGAGCACCGAGGTGACCGCGACGTCCTCACCGACCAGCCGACGCGTCATCTTCTCCATGCCGCGGATGACCTCGTTGAGATCGAGCACGCGCGGCTCGACGACCTGCTGCCGGCTGAACGCGAGGAGCTGTCGGGTGAGCTGCGCCGCGCGCTCGCCGGCCTGGTGGATCTCGTCGAGGTCGGCGCGCATGGGATCGCCGAGCGGCAGCTCGGCGCGCACGAGGTCGCTGTAGCTGATGATCACCGACAGGATGTTGTTGAAGTCGTGGGCGACGCCGCCGGCGAGCTTGCCGACGGCCTCCATCTTCTGCGCGTGGCGGAGCTGCTCCTCGGTCTGACGCAGCGCCTGCTCCGACCGCTTGCGGGCGGTGAGATCGTAGATCACGGCGATGCTGCGGGTCGCGTCGAGCATGGCGGCGCTGACCAGGACCGGCACGCGCGACCCGTCCCGGCGCAGGAGGAGCGTCTCGACCGGCGGCAACACGCCCGCGGAGGCCAGGTGCACCAGCGAGCGCGCGTTGGACGTGGCCGTCTCCGGCGCCGCCAGCCCCGTCCACCGCATCTGGCCCCGGTCCAGCTCCTCGCGCGCGTACCCGGCCATCGCGAGACACGCGTCGTTGGCCTCGAGCACGAGACCGTCGATGTCGGCGATCGCGATGCCGACCACGCCCGATTCGGCGAGCCGGGCGAAGCGCGCCTCGCTCTCGCGCAGGGCGTCCTCGGCGCGCCGGCGCTCGATGAGCGAGCCGAGCTGGGCGGCGACCGTCGAGGCGACCTTGACGAAGCGCGCGTCGATCGATCGCGTGGCGCCGGCGAGCTCGAGCAGCGCGATGGTCGCGCCGCGGACGAGGATCGGCACCAGGAGGCTGTCGCCCGCGAGGTGCACCTGGCCGTCGCGCCACGCGAGGCCGACCGCGCCCTCGCCGATCGCCACCGACGGCTCGGCCCCGTGCCCGCGGTGAGGATCGGCCGCGGCCCAGACGTGCGCGGGCGCGAGCGTGTGACGGTCGGGGCGCGCCATCCACGCCGCCCCGTGTCGCCATCCGACGTGCTCGCCGAGCGTGCGGAGCACGACGTCGAACAGGGAAGCCAGGTCCGGCGCCTCGGCGGCGGCCAGGGCGAGGACGTGGATCATCTCCATCTCGGCGGCGGCGTGGCGCTCCTCGGTCACGTCGCGGAAGATCGCGAAGACGACGCGCTCGCCGTCCACGTCGATCATGTTGCCGACGATGTCGACGATCGCGAGCGAGCCGTCGGCGCGGAGGATGCGGCGCCCGCGGGTGCGGATCGCGCCGCCCGCGCACAGGCTCGCGAAGCGGGCGCGCGACTCGGCGCGGTCCTCCGGTGCGACGTAGTCCCAGAGCATGGTCCCGGGCAGGCGCTCGAGCGCGACGCCGAGCACGCGCGCGAGCGCGTCGTTCCCCTCGCGGAAGTAACCGGCGACGTCGAGGATGGCGATGCCGTCGTCGGCGCCCTCGACCAGCAGCCGGTACCGACGCTCCGACGCCGTCAGCCGCTGCACGGCGCGCGCGGAGGCGAGCGCCTGCGCGATCTGCGCGGCGACGACGCGCGCGAGCGCCAGCCAGTCCACCGCCGACAGGTCGCGCGTCACCGACGCGAGGACGAGCACACCGAGGCAGCGGTCGCCCGCGACCAGCGGCGCGACGATCGCGCTGCGCGCATCGAGCAGGTGGAGCGACGCGGCGGCGAGGGCATCCGCGCTCGCGAGCGCGAGCGGCCGCTGCTCCGCCAGGGCGCGCGCCACCGGGCCGGGTCGTGTGCACAGGTCGACCAGCTCCGCGTCGGAGAGCTCGACCCCGGACTTCGCGACGAGCTTCAGCTGCTCGTCGCGAAGCAGGAGCAGCGCGCCGCGCGACAGGCCGGTCGCGTCGAGCAGACGTTCGAGGACGCCGGGCAGGAGGGAACATGGGTGCTCGGGCCGCGACAGCGCCTCCGCGATCGCCGCGACCGTCGCGAGGACGACCTCATGTGTGACCGGACGCCGGACGTGCTCCATCGATTCTCCCCGTCCCCAGCCATTGCAAGGGCGTGACCAGCGCCGGGCGCGCCAGGAGGGTTCGATTTCGCGCAGACGTTGCGTCGGCCCCTATTCCTCGAGCAGCTTCTGCAGATCGGCGGCCGGAAGCGTCACGGTTTCCCCGATCTGGGGGATCCGGTAAGACCCATAGGTTCGCTCCTCCCATCGCCGCCACACGAGCTGCGGGTCCTCCAGCGGACGATCGAAGCGCGCGAGCACGGTGATCGGCCGCCCACGCTCGACCGTCTCGATCTCGATCATGAGCCCGGTGAGCGCGATGCGCTCGCCCGCAGCGAACGGTCGCTGCGGCGTCCGCAGCATCTGATCGATCTCGTGGCGGAGGAAGCCGCCGGCCGGCGCCACCCGCAGCGTGCGATCGTCGAGCCGGGTCAGCGTGAGCGGCGCGGTGCCGGTCGCGAGCCAGTAGAGGCGGCGCGGGCGCACCTGATGGCGGGCCTCGCGCATGAGGAGGACGTAGCCGGCGAAGGCGTCATTGGGCGGGTTGACGAGGATCACCGTCTTGTCGGCGACGGAGGGATCCGACGGGATCCCCGCGTCGGCGCGATCGAGGATGCGGTTCACCGCGACCATCGAGCGCGCGCGCATGACGAGCAGCGGCGGCGCCGCGACGACGTGGACGAGGACCAGCCCGACGACGACGACCATCGCGGCGGCGCGGCGCGACCGGCCGGCGCCGAGGAGGTCGCGGCGCTGGAAGGCGGCGGCGAGGAGCTGCGCCACGAGCCCCATCGCGCCCAGGCCGACGAAGCCCAGCAAGCGGTCGGCGGGGAACGTGCTCGCCACCGGGATCGCCGCGAGCACCATGCCGGTGGCGAAGAACCGGCTCACCGGATCGACGCGCAGGAGGCGGGCGCACGCGAACGCGATCACGGCCAGGACGACGACGGCGAACGCGACCATCGTCGCCAGGACGCTGCCGCCCATGAGCGTGTAGAGCGACGCCAGATCCGACCAGGGCGCGGCGAGCTGCCCGAGGAGCAGGAGCGGCAGACGGACCACCGCGGCCTCGACGAACGCCGCCGGATCGGCGCCGGGATCGAGGTAGATGCCGGAGCCGGCGACGCCGTAGCCGAGGAGCTGGTAGACGACGCGCCACGCGACGACGACGGCCGCGTACGGCGCCAGCGCCAGGAGCCGATCGCGCCAGGGACCACGATCGAGCCAGAGCGCGTGCGCCGCGAGATAGGCGGTGACGGCGAGCGCGGCCTCGCCGGCGCCGAGCGCGAGCGCGAGCAGGAGCGGGCCGACCCAGCCGCCGTGGGTCCAGCCCTCGCGCCGCCACCGATCGTGCGCGAGCAGGACCGGGACGGCGAACACGATCGCGACCAGCGCGTTGCGGTTGGCGATCCAGCCGACGACCGGGCCGCGCGCGTCGTCGATCGCGTAGAGCGCGAGCGCGAGCACGGCGATCCACCTGATCTCCGCGAAGCGCCGGTAGAAGAGCCACGCCATGACCAGCGCCAGCCCGAGCCAGGCGAGGTTGTGGGCGAGCATCGCCGTCGCGCAGTCGGGCCAGAGCGCGTGATCGGCGGCGTGGGTCGCCGACGTCACCGGGCGGAGGAACGCCATCTTCACGTCGGGATCGGTCCACCACGGATAGACGCCCTCGTCGCGCAGCGTGCGCGCCGCGTCGGCGTCACCGCTGGCGAAGACGAAGAGGTCGAACGGCCGCGACGCGAGCCCGCGGACGCCGGGGTCGTCGCGCGAGATCAGGCGGTGGAGGTGGTCGTCGGCGGAGAAGTCGGCGGTGAGCGCCGACGCCGCGAGCGTCAGGCCGAGGAGCACGACGACGAGCGGGGCGCGCCGGCTCCCGAGCAGCCTAGTAATGACGCTCGAGGACATACCAGCCGAACGCGCGCAGCATGATGCGGGTCAGCGACGGCTCGAGCAGCGGCTCGGCGCGACGCCAGCCCTCCTCGACCAGCTCGCGCGCCTGCGCCGCGCACGCCGCGATCGCGCCGCAGCTCTCGAGCAGCTCGACGGCGGCGGCGACCGTGACGTCGTCCTGCGGCTTCGACTGGAGCGTCGTCCACAGCCACTCGCGCTGCTCGCGCGGCAGGCGCGCCATCGCGACCGCGACCGGTAGCGTCACGGTGCCGTTGCGGATGTCCTCGCCGCGCTGCTTGAGGTCACCCTTGAAGCCGCGCAGGTTGAGGACGTCGTCGATGATCTGGAACGCGAGGCCGACCGCCTCGAAGAAGAGGCCGACCGCGGCGACCTGCTCGTTCGAGCCGCCGCCGGTGACCGCGCCCATGCGGGCGAGGCAGCCGGCGGGCGCCGCCGTCTTGAGCCGGTGGCAGGCGAGGATGCGCGCCTCGAGGGTCGCGCTGTCGCCGGTGCGCACGACCTCGGGCATGAGCGCCGCCATGCCGCCGAGGTCGATCGCCTGCCCGGCGTGACCGGCGCGCATCGCCGCGAAGTAGAGGTCGTAGAGGCGCAGCTTGGTCTCCGCCGACATCTCGTCGGAGAACATCAGGTTCTGGGTCAGGAAGTAGGCGGCGGTGCCGGCGTTGATCGCGACCGGCTCGCCGTACGTCACGTGGCAGGTCGGCCCGCCGCGCCGCACCGTCGACTGGTCCTGCACGTCGTCGATGATGAGCGAGCCGACGTGGAGCAGCTCGGGCATGGCGAGCCACTGCACGTACTTGCGCGAGTCGCCGCCGACGACGTCGCAGCACGCGAGCGCGGCGTAGCTGCGCCACGACTTGCCGCCGCGATCGACGATGGCGCGGATCGGCGCGACCAGGCCGTCGGCCATCGCGCGCGGGTCGACGCCCTCCATGTAGTGCGCGAGCTCCTCGCTGGCGATGAGCTCGCGTGTCTCCTCGTAGGTCGGCGCCAGCGGCAGGCACTCGGCGACTGAGCGCTTGACCTGCTTGCCGACGGCGGAGAAGAACTCGTCGAGCGAGTCGATGTTCTCGAAGCCGCTGCGCTCGACGAACGCGAGCCCCTGCACCGCGGCGCCCTGCATGACGCCGTGGGCGCGGCAACGCCCCTCCCAGAACGCCGGCTTGGAGATGACGGTGATGAGCTCCTGATCGTCGAGCTCGGCCTCGATCGCGAGATCGACGCCGAGCTCGGCCGCGCGCAGCCGCCAGGTCGTCGGGTACTCGTGGAACGTCCGCGACGAGGTCCAGACCTTGCCCGGCTCGAACGTGAAGTCGGTGATCTCGCGGCGCACGCCCTGGGCGTCGATCGCGATGAGCCACTTGCCCACGGTCGTGCGCGCGGTGGCGTCGACGATCTCGTAGGCCGAGAGCTCGACGCCGCTGTCGAGCTGCACCGCGGTCCAGTTCCAGGCCAGGCCGTGCACGCCGGCGGCGGCGGCGCCCTCGGCGCCGTCCTTCGCCACGGCCGTCGCCGCGATCGTCCCCGGCGCCGGCTCGGCCGGCGGCACGTAGCCGCCGAACTCGTGGTCGTACCAGCCCTGCCCGCTCGCCAGCGGCAGCGCCTCGCCGTCGAGGGTGATCGTGCCCTCGACCCGGCAGCGCGGGACGAAGTAGTAGAACATCTGCTCGCCGTCGGCGCCGCGCACGACGCCGTCGTCGCCGTGGCGCGTGGCCGGCTTCTCGGGGTGGAAGACGACGTCGCACCCGGCGCCGTCGCGCTCGCTCGCCAGCCGCAGGTGATACCCGCCGTCGGGGCGGCGCTCGAACTGGGCGCCGCCGTAATCGAGGCACAGGCGGTCGGTCGCGACCACGACCGGACCGTCGAAGACCCGGTCAGGCGTCGGGATCTTGCCCTGCTCGAGGATCTCCGCCATCGCGCGGTTGAGGCGGTCGTCCTTCGAGCCGCGGCCGGCCTTGATGCGGTCGAGACCCATCTCCGGCGCGCGGCGATCGACGCGCGACTCGCCGACGTACCGCTTGCCCGCGGTGTCGGTGATGGCCCAGGTCAGCGAGTGGGCATACGCGATCGCCCCCGTCTCCTCGTCCCGCGAGTCGATGATGCGGAAGAAGGCCGCGAACAGCGACAGGCCCCGGCCATCGGCCGTGCGTACGTGGCTGTTCACGTACCACCATTCCGTATCGGCGGCGGCGTGCGGACGATCGTGGACGACCAGATCGATCGTGCCGGGACGTGGCCAGAATGGGAGCGTCTGGGTCATACCAACCTCGGGTGTGTGGAGCCCCCCGACTCGCTGCGTCACCCTACACGAAGCGAGATCGATCACGTGCACACGAAATGAGGGCGACGGCTGACCTGATGTCGCCGTGATGTCGAGGCAGAATGCCCCGGCCCGTCGTTCGGCGTAGGCTCCGGGCGTGCCGCTCACCGTCGGAGACCTCGCCGCCCAGCCCCGCTGGGAGCGCGCGCGGATCGAGGGCGTGCCCGGCCGCTGCCGCGGCGACCTGCTCGGCCCGTGGGGCACGAACCTCGCCCGCCGCTTCGGCCCCGACGCCGTCGCGCGCGTGCGACGACGGCTGGGCGCCCCGCTCGATCAGCTTGGGACCGTGCTCACGGCGAAGGACTGGGTGCCGGCCCACGCACAGGTCGTCCTCACCGAGGCGATCGTCGACGAGCTCCTGGCCGGTGACATGCGCGCGCTCTACCCGCTGCTGGTCGAGGACACGCGCGCGAGCCTGGGTCGGGTCGAGCTCGCGCTCGTGCGCGCGATGGGCGCGGCGCGCGCGATCAAGCTCGCGCCACGCAACTTCGGCAAGGTGCACGAGGGCGGCAAGGTCGAGGTCACCGTCACCGGCCGCCGCGCCGAGCTCCGCTTCACCGGCCACCCGCTGTTCGAGCACCCGAGCTGGCGGCTGCTCCAGCTCTTCGCGCAGCGCACGCTGCTCGAGCTCACCGGCACGCCGGGAGACGCCGTCGGCGAGGACGCCGGCCGCGACGCCTTCCGCTGCGTCGCGACCTGGTGAGCGCGCCCGTCAGGGCCTGGGCTTGCGCGCGTGGAACTTCGCGAGCAGCTCCTGCTCGCGCTCGATCGGCGGGCCGGCGCGCAGCTGGTCCGGCGGCGGTCCCTTGGGCGGCGGCGCGCCCTTGGCGGCCGCGGCCTCGGTCAGCTCCCGGGTGACGCGGACGCGGCGCGCGATCTCCTTCGGGTACCAGTCGAGGATGCCGGTCACCGTGTCGTCGAGGCTACGGAAGGCGAGGCCCGCGCCCTCGGCCCTGGCGTTCTCCCAGCGGTGGAAGCCGGCGTACTTGCCCTCGGGCGCGGTCCAGATCGGGAACGCCCCCTCGCCGGCGCCGTTCTCCTCGAGCCACCTGGCCGGGACCCACGTCAGCCGCGCGTCGCTGCCCGAGCGCTCGACGCACGTCGTCAGCACGTCGCCCCAGCGCGCGGGCTCGGCGGGACCGACCGCGTGGAGCTCCCCGAACGTGCGGTCCTCGACGAGCTTCACCAGCCACTCCGAGAGATCGCGCACGTCGATCCACTGCAGCGGATCATCGGGCGAGCCGGGCGCGAGCACCTCGCCACCCTTCGAGATGCGCACCGGCCAGTAGCTGAAGCGATCGGTCGGATCGCCCGGACCGACGATGTAGCCGGGGCGCACGATCGTCGCGCGGCCGGGGAACGCGGCCTGCGCCGCCCGCTCGCACAGCACCTTGAGCCCGCCGTAGTGCTGGAACTGGTCGCCCATCGTCTCGACGGTGGGATCGGCGAGCTCCGCGAGCTTGACCGTCTCGTCGCCGCCCGCCGCCGGGATCGACGCCTCGTCGTACGCCGAGATGCTCGAGATGAAGATGTAGTGGCCGACGTTGGGCGCGAGCAGCTCGGCCGACGCCTTCACGTGGCGCGGGAAGTAGCCGGAGTTGTCGATGACCGCGTCCCACTGGCGACCGACGAGCTGCTCCAGTCCCCTGGGTGAAGCGTCGGGGCGCAGGAGCTGGCCGTCGGGGCCGCGCTCGTCATCGGCGGGCAGCTCGGGGTCGCGGTTGCCGTAGAGGTGGGTGACGTCGTGCTCGAGCGGCAGAAACTTCTCGCGCTTGCCGCGGTTGAAGATCGTGATCTCGTGGCCGCGCGCGATCGCGGCGTCGATCGTCTTGGGCCCGAGGAAGCCGGTGCCGCCGAGGATGAGGATGCGCTTCTTCACGGGCTCCGGTGCGGCGGGCGGAGAGGACGGGCCCGGGCGCGTCTCCCTGGCGCAGGCGGTGGAGACCAGACCGAGCGCCGTCGCGGCGAGCCCGCCGCGCACGACGTCTCGGCGACTCGGGTCGCGACGAGAGCTGGACATCGCGCGGGACCTTAACGCACCCGCAGCGCCGGCGGAATGCGACGCGATCTTGTCGCACGTGTCGCACACGTCCAGCCGTTGCCGGTCGTTACCGGCGCGCCGCGCCGGGCCGCGCCGCGCCGGAGGAAGGTCCGGCCACCGCTCGACGTAGTATCGTGTCGCAGACATGAGCGAGCACGGGCGCAGGCGGCGCGGATCCGCACCGACGTCGGACGACGCGGCGCCGGCCCGCGTCCAGCGGGCGCCGGGCAAGAGCTCGCGCGCCGAGAGCCGGTACGGCGCCGGCGCAGGCACGGACGTGCAGGAGACGGCGACGCGCGGTGTGTCCGGCGGCGGCGAATCGTTGCCGTTCATGGACGTGATCCAGCGATCGTTCGGGCGCCACGATCTGAGCGGCGTGCGCGCGCACGTGGGTGGCGCCGCGGCCGACGCTTGCGACGACATCGGCGCGCAGGCCTACGCGACCGGCACGCAGACCGCGTTCGCGTCGTCGCCCGACCTGCACACCGCGGCGCACGAGGCCGCGCACGTCGTGCAGCAGCGTGGCGGCGTCCAGCTCAAGGGCGGTGTCGGCGAAGCCGGCGACACGCACGAGCAGCACGCCGACGCGGTCGCCGACCGGGTCGTCGCCGGCGAGTCGGCCGAGTCGCTGCTCGACACGTACGGCACGGGCGCGGATGCGGCGAGCCCCGCGGTACAGCTCAAGGGCGAGCCCAAGCTGAAGCGGGGCTCCTCGGGCAAGCACGTGAAGAAGCTGCAGCAGCGGCTCAACGCCAAGGAGACCACCGAGCCGCCGCTCGGCGTCGACGGCACGTTCGGCGAGAAGACCGAGATCGCGGTCATCGCGTTCCAGAACAACCACAAGGACACCACCGGCGAGCAGCTCGAGCCCGACGGCATCGTCGGCCCGCTCACCTGGGGCGCGATCAACCTCGAGCACGCCACGCCCGAGATCGACGCCACGCAGGAGGCGCTGGGCGAGCACGTCGCCGAGGAGATGTACAAGAACAACAACGATCCCCACACGGCGACGCGCGGCGTCCACTACGACTTCAACTACAAGGCGAACTTCCCGGACAAGTGGCGCGACGAATGGTCGGACGGCTACGCCGACCCGACGTACTTCGAGCACCTCGGCTGGATGGACTGGCGGCTCAAGCCAGGCAAGAGCGCGTCGGCCGCGGTGCAGTCATGGCTCCACGGCCTGACCATCGCGGAGTGTCTCTCGGCGATCATCGCGATGGAGAGCGACGCGGTGCGCGCCGCGATCGGCGACCAGAAGTTCGACGAGCGCTTCGGCTCGACCGACAAGAAGGTCCCGGAGCAGGATCGCCTGCGCATCAAGACCGGCAAGAAGGGCACCGTCATCGAGAACCTCTTGACGCTCACGCCCGAGGCCGAGGTCCAGGACGGCGGCAGCTTCAACAAGCGTCCGCTCGAGAAGGGCGACTGGTGCTACTTCTACAACCATCCCAAGTACCTCCTGAAGCACCCGGGCGGCGCCTTCCAGGGCGAGAACTCCATCTACATCGGTGACAGCACCGCCGGCGAGCAGCTCTTCTCGGGCATGGGCGTCGACGGCGTCAACGAGACGCAGATGCTCGAAGCGATGATCAGCTCGTACAACGTCGACCGCGACGAGTGGGACCACAAGGAGCTCGCGCGCATCAAGGCGGCCAACGGCGGCGTGCTGCCGCCCAGGTACGACGACACCAGCGGCGAGTTCCCCGACAAGCTGACCAGCATCAAGGAGATCCTCGATGCACCGGCGTACGAGCTCGACGGGACGACCCGCAAGGGTGGCTTCGTGCCGCGCAGCGGTCGCCGGCTGGACGCGAAGAAGGTAGAAGCATTGAAATGAGATCGCTGGCGACCGCGCTCGCCGCGGGACTCGTCGCTTGCTGTACCTCGTCGCCGCGTCCGATGCAGGATGTCGACCCGAACCCAGGCGCGAATCTCGGCACGAGCACGTCCGACGTGAAGGAGCCCACGGTGCCCTCCGCTTCTGCTTCCGCCTCCGCTTCGTTCACCTTCAAGTCGCGACGGCGTGACCATCCGCCGCTGTCGACGCTGTTCGTCGACGTGTCGCTGCGCAACCCAGGCCCGCGCCCGCGCTGGTTCCTCATCACCGCGTCGACCGGCAAGGGGCAGAACCCGATGGCGCAGAGCGCGTTCGGCGTCGGCGTCTGGTCGTTCCCGGGGACCGGGAACGTCGTGGTGGCGGAGTTCAGCGGCGCGTCACCGTTCTACGCGATCGAGCTCCCGCCCGACGCCGCGGTCGAGCTGCGCGAGCTGAAGATCAGGCTCACCGGCGAGCCCGAAGCCGATCCGCTCCCGCTCGCGGTGATCGTCGCCGATGAGCTCACGCTCGGAGGCCAGCCGCCGATCGCGTGGACGCAGGTGCCGGCGACGTGCGAGGCGCGCGCCGATGCGACCCAGCAGGACGCCACGAAGCTGCGTGCGTTCACGGTCCCCGACCTGAAGGACGTCGCCGTCGACATCAAGGGCGGCAAGCGGCTCGACGCGGCGGTCACGATCCCGAGGTGACCGGCGCCGCCGCGGAAGCGGCGCGCTCGATCGCGCCGACGATCTGCACCATCGATGACAGCTCGCGCGCGAGGGCGCGCGGGCCGCGGGCGCCCTCGAGCTGGGTGTGGCCGTAGAGGCCGGTGAGGTGGACCGGAGGGCGCGCGTGCGCCGGGAAGGCGCGGGCCAGCGACTCGGCCTGCGTCCACGGGATCACGTCGTCGGCGACGCCGTGGGTGATCCACACCGGGCAGCGCACCGACGCGAGGTGCGGGCGCACGTCGAGGAACTCGATCTTGCCGCGTCGCGCGAGGGCGCCGTCGATCGCCTCGGCGGCGCCGGGCGCGAGCCCGCAGCCGCGCAGGTAGAAGTCGCGCGCCGCCGCGGGGACCGACGCCGCGTGGGTCCGCGCCACCGCCTCCCACGCCTCGCGCGTGCGCATCTCGTGCTTGCCCCACGTCGCCGCGACGTAGCGCCGCCACGCCTCGACGACGGCGGCGCGCTCGGCCGGCGCGTCGCCGAGGTCGTCGAGCAGGTTCAGGAACACGACCGGCAGGTTGCGCCAGTCGCGCGCGACCCAGCGCCGGCCGTCGAGCTCGCCGGTGACCGTGAAGCGGATCGTGGCGTCCCAGTCGGCGTAGCCGCCGAACACGACGACGCCGCCGACGGGACGCACCGCCGCCGTGCGCAGCGCGAGCAGCGAGCCGAAGGAGATCGAGAAGACGCCCGGCGCCGCCGGTCGACCCGCGGCGAACGCGTCGTACGCGCGGGTGAAGTCGTCGATCGCCGCCGGCGTCACGCGGAGCGCGACGAAGTCGGGCAGGAACGGCGCCATGGTCACGAGGCCCGACGCCGCGAGGATGCGGCAGAAGCGATCCATGCGCCGGTCGTCGGGGCCGTCGTGGTGGAGGCCTGGCGCGATCGCGAGCGCGCCGCGCGGCCGGCCCGGCGGATGGTAGACACGCGCCGGGAAGCGCCCGTCGACGGTGAGGGTCTCGGCGCGCGCCGGCGGCACACGCGCTTCCGGCGTCCACGGGCCGAGCCACCGCACCAGCGAGGCGATCGTGCGCGCGCGATCGACCCTCACGTGCGTCGCGTCCGGGGGGCCGCGCGCCTCGGCTTGCGCGCCGCGGGCTTCGGCTTGCGGGCGGCGAGGAAGGCGCGGCCGCGCGGCGAGATCTCGTAGCCGACCTCGAAGCTCTGGGTGAGCCCGAGCTTCTTGAGCTTGCGCACGTCGATCTTGAACGGCTGGGTCTCGCGCCCGAGCGTGGCCGCCAGCTTCGAGGCGGCGACGCGCGGGTGCTTCGCGATGATCGCGAGCGTCTGCTTCGTCCACGGCGCGCCGCGGTCCATCGCCGCCAGCTTCTTCTCGATCAGCGCGACGTCGTCCGCCGACAGCTCGGCCTCGAGCGCGAGCTCGACGCGGTCGCCGTCGCCCCCGTGGTGCAGCTCGACGCGGTACAGCTCGGTCGCGCCGTCGATCGGCCCGAGCTCGCCGAGGTACGAGACGAGCGACTCCCGCGACGGAAAGCCGGCGCGCGCCGCGTCCGCCTCGGTGATCGTCGCAACCCGCACCTTGGCGACGGCGTCGACCTCGAGCACGCCGATGGGATGACAGCGATACCGACCTCCGGGCCGCACGTGCGGCTTCTGCCAGCGACGGAAGGTCAGCGTGATCGCGCCGCTCTCGAGGCCGGCGAAGAACGGTTTCTTGAAGAGGAGCATGACGCGGGCGTTCTCGCGGGATGATACTCGGGGACAGGGAGACCATCATGGGCAGCGCGCACCACACGTCCGAGCGTCCGTGTCCGTTCTGCCAGGGCACCGGGAAGTACCGCGACGAGGACCCGGTCACGCCGCGCGACCTCCGCTGGACCGTGGCGAGCGATCACGAGACCGGTACGCACGTGTGCCTCAAGGGCGAGATCACCGAGCTGGCCAAGGTCGCCGGCCTGCGCGAGCTGCCGCGGCCGCTGGTCTTCGACCTCTCCGACGTCCGATACATCAACACCGCCGGCTCGCTGTGGCTGGTCAACCTGCTCGAGGAGCTCGGCGGCGGCATCACCGCCGAGCGCTGCTCGCCGGCGGTCGTGCGCCAGCTCAACCTCCTGCCCCACCTCTCCGATCACCTGAAGGTGACCTCCGTGGTGCTGCCCTACGAGTGCCCGGACTGCCAGGTCGGCTACAGCGTGGTCGTGAGCGTCGGCACGCGCCGCCCCACGCTGCCCGAGCGGCGCTGCGGCACGTGCGACGCCGCGCTGGTCCCCGACGATCCGGTCGACTACTACTTCGCGTTCCTGCCGCCGCCGTGACGGTGATATAGAGCGGCGCATGCGTCGCCTCGCCGCTCCCGCGCTGCTCGCGATCGCGCTGGCGGCATGCGGCGCCGGCACCGGCGGCTCGGATGACGACGACACCGCCACCGATGCGGCGCCGGCCGACGCCGCCGCGAACGACGGCGCGGCGATCGACGGCGCGGTGATCGACGGCGCGGCGATCGACGGCGCGGTGATCGACGGCGCGGTGATCGACGGCGCGGCGATCGACGCCCAGGTCATCGACGCCCAGATTGTCGACGCCCAGGTCATCGACGCTCGCGTGGTCGACGCCCAGATGGTCGACGCGCCCACGGGGCCGATCACGGGCGGGCCGTGCAGCTCGGGCGCGCCGGGCGCGACCGCGTATCGCATCCGCTGGGCGAACGGCGGCGGTACGGCGTACGTCGTGTACGAGGTCCACGCCATGCCCGACACGTCGCGCTTCCGCGCCGGCGCGTACGGCTACACGATCCCGTTCACGCCGTCGTACGTCGACACCGCGCTCGCGCAGGGCGGCCTCCTCCTCAACTCGAGCGACTTCGTCGACATCGAGCTGTCGACCGTCGGCATCGCGTCGATCGGCGCGGCGCACCTCGCGCTCTACGGCCGCAGCTACAACACGACGGCGAGCGGCAGCTTCGGCTGGCAGACGTTCGAGGGCGTCGGCGCCGCGCCCACCAACCTGGTCGCCAACTCGGCGCCGTACCAGTGGTACGCGGCCGACATGACCACCGAGCTCTCCGCCGGCGACGACCGCGTCCTCATCCGGATCAAGGCAGGCCCCAGCTCCGGCAGCCTCGCGGTCAATCGCATCGAGATCTGCCTGCAAGCGACGTGAGCGCGCGTACGCTGCGCACGAGTCGCAGCTTTACGGACCCGATCGAGCCGCGTAACGTGGACCGGCCGGCTGCGATCGTACATGCAACCGCCGTCCACCGACTTCGACCCCGACGACGCCACCGCGACGGCCGCGACCCAGGCGTCCGAGGGTGGCGAAGCCAGGGGCCCGCGCGCGCCGGGCACGCTCTTCGGCCGCTACGTCGTGCAGGAGGAGCTGGGCAAGGGCGGGATGAGCGTGGTCTACGCCGCCTACGATCCGGAGCTCGACCGCCGCGTCGCGCTCAAGGTCGTGCGCGCGGATCGGCTCACCGCGCCGCACCGCGCCCGCCTCCACCGCGAGGCCCAGGCCCTCGCCCGCCTGTCGCACGCCAACGTGGTGACCGTCTTCGATGCCGGCGACGTCGGCGACGAGACCTTCGTCGCGATGGAGCTCATCTCCGGCAAGAGCCTGCGCCACTGGGTCCAGACCACGCGCACGTGGCGCGAGATCCTGCGTGTCATGCTCGCCGCTGGACGCGGCCTCGCCGCCGCCCACGCCGCGGGCATCATCCACCGCGACGTCAAGCCCGACAACATCGTCATCTCCGACGCCGACGTCGTGAAGCTGGTCGACTTCGGGCTCGCCCGCGACCTCGGCGACCGCTCGCTCGACTCGGACAGCGGCGACGGACTGCCCACGCCGACGTCGATCGACAGCGGCGCGCTGCGGCCGCTGGAGGAGATCACGCAGCTCGGGCACGTCGTCGGCACGCCCGCCTACATGGCGCCGGAGCTGCGCGCCCGCCGCGGCGACGCCGATCAGGCCTCCGACCAGTTCAGCTTCTGCGCCTCCCTCTACGAGGCGCTCTACGGGCAGCGGCCGTTCCACGTCTCGCGCAAGCAGGCGCTCGATCCGGGCGAGCAGCTCACCATCGCCGACCGACCGGGCGCCCCGCTCCGCACGCTGGCGGCGCAGCCGCCGCGGGACGCCGACGTCCCCCGCTGGCTCGCCGACGTCGTCGCGCGCGGCCTCGCCGCCGACGCGCGCCATCGTTACCCCAGCGTCGACGCGCTGCTGCGCGCCCTCGATCGCGATCCCGAGCGCACCCGCCGCCGCGTCGCGCTCGGCGCCGCGGCCACCGTCACGATCGTCGGCGCGACCGCGGCGGTGACCTGGGCGCTCGCACCGTCGCCGGCGCACACGCCGACGTGCAGCGACGGCGCCGATCGCGTCGCCGCCGTGTGGAGCCCGGGCACGCAGGCCTCGCTCGCGGCGGCCGCGCGCGCCCGCGGCGTGCCCTGGGCCGACGCCGCGATCGCCGCCTTCGCCCGCGACGCCGAACGGTTCGGGCAGCGCTGGCGCGCGATGCGCCTCGAGGCGTGCACCGCGACCCGCGTGCGTGGCGAGCAGTCGGCGGAGGCGCTCGACCTGCGCATGGCCTGCCTCGATCGCCACCTCGCCGGCTTCGACGCCCTGGTGACCGTGCTCGGCGAGGCCGACGACGACGCGCTCCGTCGCGCCGGCGACGCGGTCGGCGAGCTGCCGTCGCTCGACGCGTGTGAGGACGCGATCCGCCTGCGCCAGGTCGTCCGGCCGCCGGACGACGCGGACGTGGTCGCCAGGCTCGTGGCGCTCGAGGGCGACCTCGCGCGGCTCGCCGCGCTCTACGCCGTCGGCGACTTCGCCCGCGCCACCCCGCTCGGCGAGCAGGTCGTGGCCGCCGCGCGCACCACCGGCCACGCGCCGGTGCTGGCCCGCGCCCTCTACTGGCGCGGCCGCACCATCGCTGATCGCGGCGGCGCCGAGTCGCGCGCGCTCTTCGACGAGACCTTCACCGCCGCGCTCGCCGCCGGCGACGACGCCATGGCCGCCGACGCCGCCGCGCGCATCGCCCAGGAGGAGCTGTTCGGCGGACGGCTCGACGAGCTCGATCACTGGGAGCGCACCGCGCTGGCCCTCGCCGGCCGCACCCGGACCCGGGAGGTCGAGCTCTTCGTCGCGCAGCTCACATGCATGGCGCATCACTGGACGGGCAAGGTCCAGACCCGGCTCGCGTGCCTGCGCGCGCTCGCCGAGCGCCGCGACCAGGCCGGCACACCCAGCGAGTGGCTGGTCACCACGCTCGGCATCGCCGCCGCCGAGGCCGGCCGGCCCGTCGAGGCGATCACCTGGCTCGAGCGCGGCGTCGAGCTGTCGCGGGCCGAGAACGGCGCCGATCACCCGCGGACGATCGAGATGCGCGCGCACCTGTGCCGCGGCCTCGAACAGGCGGGCGAGGACGCGCGCGCCGCCGCCGAGTGCAAGGACGCGCTCGCCCGGCTCGCGCACATCGCCCCCGACGACGTCGCGCTGCGGACGCTGCTCGAGGCCCACCAGGCGCAGGCCGAGAAGGACCTCGGCAACATGGCCGAGGCGCGCGCGCTGTGGACCAGGGTCGCCGCCGGCCCCGACGCGGAGCGCGCGCTCGAGGCCAGGGCCTCGCTCGCCGCCCTCGACGGCGCGCGCGCCGGCGCCGCCACGCCGGCCCTCGCGGAGCGGCGCGCGAGCCTGGCGGCGACGATCGAGCTCTACGCCCCCTACGCGCCCGGCCACCCCAACATCATCGCGGAGCGCCACGAGCTCGGCGCCGAGCTGCTCGCGGCCGGCGACGCGAAGGCCGCCGCCGCCGAGCTGGCGCGCGCCGACGGCGACGCCGACCCCGCCGAGATGAACCCGCTCTCGCTCTCGCGCCTGCGCCACGCCCGCTCGCGCGCGATCGCCGCGAGCAAGGGTGACCGGGCGCTCGCGCTCCGCCTGGCCCGTGACGCGAAGAGGCTCCTCGCCGGCGCGCCGGCCACGGCGCCGTTCACCGCCGAGCGCGCGGCCGTCGAGGCCTGGATCGCCGAGCTCGAAGCGCGGCAGCCGAAGTAGACTCGCGGGATGTCGTCGCGCGCGCACCTGGCCGAGCACGGCTGGCTGATCGTGCGCGGCGCGATCGCGCCGGCGCGGATCGCCGAGCTCGAGCGCGCGCTCGACGCCGTGGTGCCCGAGGCCAGCTACCCCGCGTGGGGCGATCGCGTCGTCGAGCTCGCCGGCATCTCGCGCGCGTCACCGGCGCTCGCGGCGCTCGCCGCCGACGCCGCCCTCGCCGAGCTCGCGGGGCGCGCGCTCGGCGCCGCCCGCGTCCAGCTCCTGCAGGACACCGTCTTCATCAAGCCGGCGGCGCGTCCCGCGGCCGTCGCATGGCACCAGGACTTCACGTACCTCGGCTACCTCGACCGCGCGTCGGCCGTGACCGTGCGGCTCGCGCTCACGCCGTGCACGATCGCGAGCGGCTGCCTGCGCGTGCTCGACGGCAGTCACCGCTGGCCGCACACGCCGGCGAACCTGGCGCTCCGCCGCGACCACGTCGAGGACGCGCTCGCCGCGCTGCCGCCCGAGCTGCGCGCCCACGCCGACGGCGGCGGCACGCCGCTCGAGCTCGAGCCCGGCGACGTGACCGTCCACCACTGCCTGACGTTCCACGGCAGCGAGCCCAACACCAGCGATCGCCCGCGCAAGACGCTCGCCGTGCGGCTCGTCGACGGCGCGTGCCGCCTCGTCCCGGAGCGGCTGCCTTCGCCCGAAGCGCGCGGGTATTTTCCGATCGATGCCGACGGACACCTGGACGCCGCGGCCTTCCCGGTGCTGTGGGCTGATACCGTCGCGCCATGAGCCACGACGAGCCGGTCACGCGCGCCGACTTCGAGCGCGCGCTGCGCCACCTCAACCTGAGCGATCTCGAGCTGCGCGACGCGCTCCTCCAGCTCGGCGCCCGCGTGGTCACGCTCATCGACGAGCTCACCCGCCGCGTCGACGGCGTCGAGCCCGATCCCGCGCCGCCCGGAACGCCGGCGACGCCGGCCACGTCGACCGTCGAGCACGCCGTCGCCGCGCAGCTGGGCGAGACGCTCCACGGCGTCCGCGTCGCCGACGCGCGGGTCCGCGGCCGCGTCAACTTCGACCTCGGTCCCGACAAGTACACGGTCGAGTCGTCGTCGCCGCCGTGCGACGAGGTCCTCCACCTGTGCCAGGCGCGCTGCTGCACCTTCGACTTCGCGCTCTCGCCCCAGGATCTCGACGAGGGCGTGCTGCGCTGGGACTACGGTCAGCCGTACCTCATCCGCCAGCGCGCGAGCGATCACTACTGCGTGCACAACGACGCAGGGACGCACCGCTGCACCGTGCACGCGCAGCGGCCGCGCATCTGCCGGCAGTACGACTGCACCCACGACCCGCGCGTCTGGATCGACTTCGCGCGGCGGATCCCCGCGCCGATGGAGGCGGCGGTGAAGACGCCGGAGCTGCCGCCCGAGACGACGTTCGACCTCGTCGAGCGGGCCCGGGCGCGGGCCGCCGTCGTCGCCACCGAGCGGACCTCGATGGCGGCGCCGTGGGGCGACCCCAAGGGATGAGGATCATTGCCATTATCGGCGACTGGCGGAGGGGAGATTCTGACCGACCGATCCGTACAATGATGCGATGCACGCGATAGGCTCGCACTGATGGATCGCCTACGTCGGGGAGAGTCCGTCAACGAGGAGCGCGATCGGCGGATCGAGCAGCGCGCGATCATGCTCGTCCGCGCGGGCCGCGACTGGCTGACCGCCGTCGTCGAGGCCACGCGCGAGATCGAGGGCAACACCCGCGCCACGCATCCGTCGGCCGGCCGCGGCCTGCGCGCCGGCAAGACGACGCGTACCGCCGCGTTCGCCGGCGTGCCCGCCGGCCTCCTCGCGCGCCCGCCGGTCGGTGACGACGCGGGGCGCGAGCCCGCCGCGGCCGACGGCGAGCGCGGCCCGACGCTGTCGCAGTCGCTGCGCACCCAGCTGGTCGCGCTGCTCGGCTTCGATCCCGCGCGTTCGGTGCGCACCGCCGAGGATCGCGCCGCCGCGGCCGCCGGCTCGTTCGCGTCCGGACGCGACGTCGAGTTCGCCCCGGGCACGAGCACCGAGAGCGACGAGCCAGTGCGCGGCGAGGGCAAGGTCATGCGGGCGAAGACGCTCGCCGAGACGCTCGCGCTGCTCGACGATCCCGAGGTGCCGACGGAGTTCGCGCGCCAGGCGGCGGTCGCCCACGCGCTGCTCGCCGCCGACGCCGGCGAGTCCCTCGACGGCGACCTCCAGCGCGAGTTCGGCGATCGCCTCGACGTCGCGCTCGAGGACGTGCGCGTCCACCGCGATCCGGTGTCGAGCGTGATCGTCGAGGCGCTCGGCACCCGCGCCTTCGCGTTCGGCCGTCACCTGTTCTTCGCCCCCGGCACGTACGCGCCCGGCACCGACGCCGGCCGCGTGCTCATCGCCCACGAGCTCGCCCACGTCGCGCAGCAGCCGCACGGCGACGTCCGCGATGCGCGTCAGGTGCGCATCGGCCGCGAGGGCGACGCGTGGGAGGAGAACGCCGACCACGCCGCCGGCGCGCTCGTCGCCGGCCTGCGCCCGCAGATCCAGCGCGGCGCGCCCGTCGCCGCGCGCATGGACGGCGGCGGCACCGTCAACCCCGAGGCGGTGCTGCGCAAGCACATCGGCCGCAACGAGGCCAAGGCCAAGGACGCGCTCAGGAACGCCGGCGCCAAGCGCGGCATGGTCGAGCGCATCATCCGCGACAGCTTCTCGAAGGAGGACGCGGACAAGATCATCAAGGACACGCCGGCAGGCGGCGGTTCGGCCGAGAAGGCCCCGGCGGTCGAGGCCAAGGGCGGCGGCGCCAAGGGCAGGGGCAAGGGCGATCCGGGCGCCGGCAAGGGCGCGCAGAGCAAGGGCGAGAGTCAGCTCAAGGGTGGCGGGAAGGGCGGCGCGGCCAAGGGCGGCGCCAAGGGCACCGGTCAAGCCGGCCAGCTCGTCGACGCGTTCACCGGCGAGCTCTCGCAGGCAGATCGCGATCTCATCGCGACGGAGCTCGCCGAGCACCAGGCGTGGGGCGCGGCGGCGTCAGCCGTCGGCGCGCCGGGCTCGATGGACCGCGCGCTGTTCATCGCGGGTCAGGTCGGACGCGGCTTCGGTCAGGGCTTCGCCACCGGCGCCGTCATGGGCGTCGCGATGGGCATCGTCGGGCAGCTCGCCACGCGCTTCTGCCCGGTCCCCGGCGTCGGCGCCATCATCGCCGGCGGCATGGCCGCGTACGGCCTGGCCACGCGCGACTGGGGCGCGACGCGCGAGACGATCAGCAACTTCGGCGAGGGCGCGTCGAAGTGGGAGCGGATCGCGAACAGCCTCGCCGCGATCTCCGAGGTCCTCGACATCGTCGTCCAGGTCATGAACGTCGTCGCCGGCATCATCGGCCTGGTGTCGGCGATCATGTGGCTCATCACGATCATCACCGTCGGCGTCGCGTCGCCGCTCGCCGGCACGCTGTCGGCGATCGCGCTCGGCATCCTGACCGTGTCGGGCGTCCTCGACAACATCAACAACCTCATCATCCAGCCCGCGATCATCGCGTTCCGCGCGATGCACGTGATGAACTCCGACGCCGACCCGCGCGAGATCGTCGGCCAGGGCGCCAAGCTCGCCGACTCGGCGTCGAAGGTCGGCAGCGCCGTCGGCGGATACCTCGCCGGGCGCGCGGTCGACGCCGCCGGCAAGGGCATCGATCGCCGGCTCTACGGTCCGGGCGGCAAGCCGGGCGCGCGCCCGGCCAAGGCCGGCGCCGGCAAGTCGACGGCCAAGACCAACGCGCCCGATCCGCACACGACGGCCAAGCCTGCCGGAGGCACCCCGGATCCTCACGCGACGGCCAAGCCCGCCGGCGGCACGCCCGATCCGCACGCGACGGCCAAGCCCGGCGGCACCCCCGATCCCAACGCGCCCACCGCCAAGCCGGCCAAGCCGACCATGACGCCCGAGGAGGTCGCGCGGCGGGAGGCCCACGCCAAGCGCACGTGGATGGAGAAGGCCGGGCAGGTGCGCAAGGAGTTCGCGGACCACCGCGAGCGCTACCGCGAGCGAGCGCGCGCGGAGCAGGCGAAGATCGCGCAGGCCGAGGACGAGGCCCACGCCCAGCGCAAACAGGAGATCGAGGACGAGCGCGCGCGCGCCAAGGAGGCGGCCGACAAGCGATACGAGGACGACGTCGCGAGCGCGCGGAAGACCGCCGAGGAAGCGGCGGAGGCGCGGGCGAAGGAGGACGAGGCCCGGGTCCAGAAGGACTACGACGAGGATCGCGCGCAGAGCCTGAAGCGCAACGCCGACGAGGCGCGCCGCACCGAGGAGCGGTACAAGTCCGCCAAGCAGCGCGCGACGGAGGAGTACGACGGCTCGATGAAGCGGATCGCCGAGGACCGCGCCGAGGCTCAGTCCCGCTACGCCAAGGCGATGGACGACGCCGCGCAGATCAAGGATCCCTCGGATCGAGCACGCGCCGAGCAGTGGGCCAAGCAGAGCCTGGAGGGGAGCGAGTCGTTCGCCAAGATGCGCGAACGGCATGCCATCGAGGGCAAGGACAGCGCCCTCTCGCGCGCCGACCGCGACTACGCGCAGGCGAAGATCGACGACGCCAGGTCGGTGACGCGCCGGGAAGAGCTCGACCTCCAGTCCAAGGAATCGGCGGCGCAGCGTGCCGCCGCGGCGCGAAGGCGGGCGCAAGCGCAGGCCGAGGCCTCGGCGAAGAACAAGGCGGACGCGACCAAGCGCGGCGAGTACGACAAGGCGTTCAACAAGCGCAACGACCGCATGGAGGACGAGCCCGACGACGCGGCGCGCGCGGCCCGACAGAAGGAAGAAGGCGGTCCCGAGCGCGTCCGCGACGGCCTCAACCTGCGCAAGACGTACCGCGAGCAGCGCGAGATGGTGAAGGAGTACTCGGGCCGGGAGGGTGGTCAGAAGTCGCTCGAGTGGGGTGACGTCTCGGCGAAGGAGCTCGATCCGGGCTTCAGCCCAGGTGGCGCCATGGCCCGCGAGTGGGTCGACGAGCGGACCAAGAAGGCGTTCGGGTTCGAGAGCACCCAGGCCGAGCAGGACTCCAAGGAGGCGGCGGAGAAGCGCGAGTACGGCGGTGACGGCGGCTACCTCGACAAGTTCGCCAGCGCGCCGGGGCGCATCTGGGACGAGGCGATCACCGGCAACAAGAAGAGCGAGACGCAGATCGCGGCGCAGAAGGCCGACGACGCGCAGTACCTGCCCGACCACGCCAAGAACGAGAACGGCGAGCGCAAGAACCCGCACTACACGCCGCCGCCGGCCGGCAGCCTCAAGGACCTCGACACGATCAAGGAGAACTGGCAGAAGGCGCTCGACAAGCAGCACGAGGCCGAGGCGGCCGCGAAGGCGATGGACGCCGAGAAGGCCAAGCACCAGGCCAACGAGGCGCCGATCGACGGGCTCCACGGCGAGGCCAAGAAGGCCATCGAGAACACGGGCGCGCACAAGGCCGACGTCAAGGCCAAGGCCGACGCCAACGTGAAGCAGACGGCGAAGCAGGCCGAGGCGGCGCAGAAGATCGACGACTACGCCTCGCAGCAGTCGAAGTTCGACGCGGTGATCACGCCGATGCGTGGCCTCGAGCGGTTCACGCACATCGGGGCGGCGGTCGGCGTGTCGTACTTCGACGACATGAACAAGGAGATCAAGAAGACGCTCGGCGGCCTCGAGGACGCGAGCGCGGCGATGAAGAAGGAGCAGGCGGCGCAGCCGGCGAACAAGGCCGAGCTCAAGGCCAAGGCCGAGATGATCGCGCAGACCGACGCCAAGGCGGCGGCGACCGACACGTCGTTCAAGGGCTCGGAGAAGGGCGTCGCCCAGCTCAAGCAGGACAACACCGACGCGATCTCCAAGGCCGGCGCGGCGCAGGCCGAGGCGCAGGGCCAGAAGAGCCAGTACGCGGCGAAGGTCGCGCAGTACCAGCAGCAGTACACGACGATGGCCGGCGGGCTCCTCAGCTGGGCCCGTCAGCACCAGTCGGAGCGCACCGGACAGCCGGCGGTCGTCGAGGTCGCCGACGGCGGCCCCGAGCAGGCCGACGACGCGGCGGACGGTGGTGGTGGTGGTGGCGGCGGCGACCACGAGGACGGCGCGCCCGCGGCGCCGCCACAGGGCGCGGCACCCGGCGCGCCCGGTGCCGTGCCGCCGCAGGCCGCCGGACCGAACGCCGCCGCGCCGAACGCCGCCGCGCCGAACGCCGCCGCGCCCGACGCCGCCGCACCACCAGCCGCGGCGCCCGCGCCCGACGCTGCGGCGCCCCCGCCGGCGCCGCCACCTCCCCCGGCGGCGCCCGCGCCCGAGGCGCCGGCGGCGCCCGCGGCGAAGCAACCGTAGCGTCGGCTCTCGCGCGACGGCCGTGTTAGCGTGACGCGATGAGCGCCGAGGCCGACGCCCTGGTCGAACGGGCCGCCGAGCTGATCGAAGCCGGCAAGCTCGGCGACGCGATCGCCGCGCTCGACACGGCGCGCCCGCTGTACGAGCGCGAAGGCGACGAGGGCGCGATCGCGCGGTGCCTGCAGCTCTCCGCGACGGCGTGCCGGCTCTCGGGTGAGCTCGCGCCGGCGCTCGAGCGTGCACGCGAGGCGGAGCGCCGCGCCGCGCCGGCGACCCCCACGCGCGTCGCGTCAATCACCGAGCAGGGCGAGGTCGAGATCCTGCGAGGCGAGCATGGCGCCGCCGCCGACCACTACGCGCGCGCGCTCGAGGAGGGCCGTGGCGCCGGGCTCCTGCCCGACCACGCCGCGCGGCTCATGCGCAAGCGCGGCATGGTGCTCGCGGCGGCCCGACGCTTCGAGGAGGCGAGCGCGTCGATGCGCGAGGCGCGCGCGCTGCACGAGCAGACGGGCGCGCGCACGGAGGCGCGCCGCGCGATCGTCGAGCTGGCGGTGGTGCTCGAGCAGGCCGGTGACGGCGACGCGGTCGAGCGGGTGATCGCCGAGGGGCTCGAGGTCGCCGGCGAGACCGGCGACGCGCACGTCGCCGCGGATCTGGAGCTCCTGGCCGCGGGCCGCGCCGTGCAGCGCAAGGACCTCGCGGCAGGGCTCGCGTGCGCCCGGCGCGCGCGGGCGTATGCGCTGCAGGCGACCGCGGTGCTCTCGTACATCTCGGCGGTGATGTCGATCGCCGACATCTGCGACGCGACCGGGGACCGCGCCGGCGCCTACGAGGCGCTGGCGTCGGGCTGGGTCACGACCGGCGACGCGATCGGCGCGGACGCGGCGCGCCAGGTCTTCGAGCCCAAGCTCACCGCGCTACGAGACGCGTGGGGCGACGCTGCCTTTGCTGCCGTCCGCGACGCCTACAACGACCGGCGCCGCGCGATCCTGCGCGGCGCCGCCGGCGGTGATCCCGACCACCGGGCGTGACAGGCGATCCTGGATCGCCGCCGGCACGTCGGGCAGCCCGTCGTCGCCTTGCCCCTCCTGCTCGGCGAGCACGCGCAGTCGCCAGTCCCGCGCCGGCGCGTACGACGGATCCTGCTCGAGCGCGCGATCGAACAGCGCGAGCGCCTCGTCGAGCCGCCCCTGCTGGAACTCGCACAGGCCCATGTTGAAGAGCGTCACGGGGTGCGGACCGTAGAGCTCGAGCGAGTGCTTGTAGTAGGACATCGCCTCGCGGTAGCGGCGCATCGCGTAGTAGACGTAGCCGAGGTCGAACGAGACGTCCTTGCCGTCCTTGAGCGGGAAGTGGAGCGTCCACACCTTGTGCAGCGCCTCGCGCAGGCGGGTCGTCTGCTCGACGTAGGCGTCGCCGGCGCAGCGGTGGAGGTGCTTGGCCAGGCCGAGGAACGTCACCGGATCCCACGACGCCATGCGCAGCACCGAGAGCAGCGCGTCGAGATCCATCTTCTCCAGGTCCAGGTGCTCGACGAGGCGGAAGACGTCGGTGGGGCCGACGCGCTCGAACGCCTGGGCGAACGCGAGCCGCGTCTCGCGCAGCGGCTGCCCGTGGCACATCGTCAGCGCACACAGCTCGAGCGACGCGTTGCGGTGCCCCTGCGCCAGCATGAAGCCGCCCTGCCCCGCCACCATCTCGCCCAGCGCGTGGAAGTTCACCATCATCGAGATGCAGCCGTTGTGGTGGGCGAGCGACGGATCGCCGAGCGAGAGCAGATCGAGCTCGCGGGCGTGCCCCTTGTCCGCGGAGAGCACCAGCATCCGGCGGCCGGCGATCGCGCCGAGGTGATCGAGGCAGCGCAGCGCGCCGAGCGGGAACGTGAACGCGGTGTCACCGAGGCGCCCGGCGTACGCGGCGAGGATCCGGTTGGCGATCGGGTCGTCCTGGTAGTAGCTCGCCGGATCGGCGATCGGCTTGTACTCGTACTGCACGTCGACCTGCTCGAGCACGTCCTTCTCGCCGGGCCGCGCCGGTCGCGCGAGGCGGAGCGTGGCCAGCCCCTCCTCGAGCTTGCCGCCGGCGATGCGGAAGACGTCGTGGGAGAGCGAGTCGAAGACGTAGTTGGCGACCACGACGATCGGGTTCTTCGCGGTGCCGGGCGCGAGCCGCTCGCCCGAGCGCTCGAGCACGAGCTCGGTGTCGCGCTCGGCGTCGAAGCGCGCGAGGTCGAGCATGCCGGCCTTGAAGAAGGGCTCGAGGCGCGGGTGCGCGCGCCAGGCGGCCAGGTTCGACTCGGTGAAGTCGGTGAGCACGTAGCGCACCGGCGGCATCGCGAAGGGGAGCTGCGCCGAGACCTCGAGCAGCTTGCACAGGAAGAGGTAGCCGAAGTAACCGTGACCCGCGCCCAGCTCGAGGATGTGCACCGGCTGCGTGGGATCGATCGCCATCGGCGAGCCCGGCGGCGCGGTGACCCCGTCCTGGATGAAGCGGAGCGCGAGCTGGAGGTACGCCTCGGCGATGTAGGCGTTCGACGTCACGTGCGACGGCACGCGGTTCTCGCTCCACGCCTTGGCGCCACGCCGGTCGAAGAACTCGCGCTGCAACCGCCAGGTCGAGGACTCCGACAACCGACGCCCCGACTCGAGGACGTCACCGTCCCTGGGTTGCTCGCTCATCGTCGGCGAGCATACCATCGCGGTTCGCGATGAACGTCGCCGACGCGCTCGAGGAGGTAGAGCTCGCCGTCGCCGAGGACCGCCTCGGCGACGCGACGCGCATCCTCGGCGCGGTCGCGCAGCGGCTGCTCGAGGGCCCACCCGCGCCGCTCGCGCTGGCGCACGCGAACTGGCTCGCCGGCGCGGTCGCGCTGCGCGAGGGCGACGAGCGCAGCTTCGTCACGCTGTCGCGCCACGCGGTCGAGGGCCTGCGCCTCGCCGGCGAGGACGAGCGTCTGCGCTCGGCGATCGCGTCGCGCGCCGAGCTGCTCGAGCAGCTCGCCGATCTGCAGGCGGTGCAGGAGCGCGGCGTCGCCGGGCTCATGGACGTGCTCGATCGCCAGTGCGCGCGCCTGTGCGAGATCGCGGCGAGCGGCGGCTGGAGCGATCCGCGGTGGCCGCTGGTCAACCGTCAGCGCGCGCTCCTGCCCGCCCTGATCGCGCTCGTCGAGGCGACGACCGGCGCCCCCGCGCCGCTGGCCGCGGTGATCGACGAGCTCGAGCTCGACGCGGTCGAGAGCGTGCTCCTCGCGGCGCTCGCGCCCTTGACCCGCGCCGGCCGCCCGATGCGCCCCAACCAGCTGGCGCGCACCTGCTTCGGCGACTCGCGCGCCCACGACGAGGCGCTCCTCCGCCTCCGCGACGACGCCCGCCTCGCGCGCGGCCGCGCCCTCGCCCCGACCGCCCGCGGCGAGCTCGCGCTCGCACCCGAGCTCGTGACCCGCCTCTACCGTTCACCCTGAGCGAGGCCCGAAGGGCCGCGTCGAAGGGCGGGCGCCTCCACGGTGGCCGCCCCTACGGTGGCTGACACCCAATTGGCTTAGCCAATTGGCTTAGCCAATCCCGTGACGGTGGCTGACACCGTCGATGGGGACAGCCGACCCGTCGACGCGGTCGCCGGCTACCGCAGTCGTCAGGCGGGGCGGCGCGCAAGCGGCTGAAACGACGCCGGAAGCGGCGGCATCGGGGTTGCTGATTGACCCGGCATGTCCCGCCTCGCCCGCCACCTGCTCCTGGCCGTCCTCGCCTCGACTGCCGCCGCGTGCGCCGGCTCCGGCGACCCGGACATGCCGCCGCTGCCGCCGGACAACCCGTTGCCGCCGCTGCCGGCCGGCACGGTCGCGGTCGTCGAGATCTACCCGCTCGACCTCTGGGCCCAGATGCTGCCAGCCCAGCTCGCCGACCTCGACGTCACGCGCGAGGGCGCCGCGGTCGCCACGACCGGCGGCTCACCCGACGATCCCATCCGCTACCTCGCGCTGTCCGCGGCCGACGCGGGCGCGTACGCCATCACGCTGGCCGCGCCCGACCACGACCCGGTCACGGTCACGCTCAACTTCGACGGCAGCGGCGACCTCGACGGCGCCAGGGTCGGCGCCGCGCCGGGCGCCGCGTTCTCCGTCAGCCACGAGCTGCGCGCGCACGACAGCGGCGCCGCCGTGCCGGTGCACTCGCTCTATCTCGGCGTCCGCCACCAGTGGTTCTCCGCCGAGGGCCGCCCCGCGCGCCGCGGCAACCGGGTCGCCTTCCTCATGGACGGCGAGGAGGCCTGGGGCGCGGTCGACCAGGCGCTGGCGTCGTCACGCGACTCGATCCTGCTCGCGTCGTGGTGGTTCGAGAGCGACTTCGAGCTCACCCGCACCGAGGGCAACCTCACCGCGGCCCAGCGCCGGAGCCGCACGATCATGAGCAAGCTCGAGGCGAGCCCGGCCGAGAAGCGCGTGCTCGTCGGCCAGTTCTGGACCCAGGACGGCATCCTGTCGGGCCTCACCGTCGACGACGCCCTCACCGCCAAGGGCGCGCGCACCGGCGACAACTTCGAGTACATGGGCCAGGCCAACATCACCGAGGGCCTCTTCCGCTTCGAGCTCCCCGGCTTCGAGCTCGGCGACCGCGTGCGCGCCGCGCACCCCGAGACCGCCGACCGGATCTTCGACGCCGAGCGCCTGGTCGAGTCACGCGTCGCCCCACGCGACGTCGACCTCACCGACTGGCCGGTGACGCTCGAGGTGCAGCACGCGTCGTGGCACCAGAAGTTCGCCGTGATCGACGACCTCGCCTTCGTCGGCGGCATGAACGTGAAATCGACGGACTGGGACAGCTCGCAGCACCACGTCTTCGATTCGCGCCGCATGGAGATCGGCGCCTCCGACGCCGCGCGCCAGGACGTCCGCGACAAGGAGTCCCTGCCCGACCTCGGCCCGCGCAAGGACTACATGGTCCGCATCGACGGCCCCGCCGTGCAGGACGTCGCCGACGTCTTCCACAAGCGCTGGGAGCTGGCGCGCCTGGAGGGCGTCGAGTACGCCGACAGGTCGACCATGTTCACCGTCGACCGCGACCAGCCGGCGCACACCGACGGTATGCAGATCCAGGTGACGACCACGATGCCCGACCCGCTCTGGGAGCACGGGATCGTCGAGTCTTGGCTCAACGCCGTCGCCCGCGCCGAGAAGTACATCCTCATCGAGGACCAGTACTGGCGCGCGCCGATCCTCACCGAGGCCATCCTGCGCCGCATGGCCGAGGTCCCGTCGCTCCAGCTCGTCGTGATCACCAAGCCGATCAACGAGTGGCTCGACCCGGGCTGCGCGTGGAGCTACCGCACCAGCAGCCAGCTCGCCGCCGCCGTGCCCGGCCGCTACCACCTGCTCCAGCTGCGCGCGTTCGACACCGTCGTCACCTGGGGCTGGGACGAGACCGAGTCGCGCTTCGCCGACATCGACACCCACTCCAAGCTCCTCATCGTCGACGACGTCTTCATGAGCGTCGGCTCGGCCAACAAGAACAACCGCGGCCTCATCTACGAGGGCGAGATGAGCGTGGCGATCAAGGACGCGACCTGGGTGCGCGACGCGCGCCGCCGCGTGCTCCAGAACCTGCTCGGCGCCGGCGTGGTCGTGAGCGACGACCCCGTCCAGTGGAAGAACCAGCTCCTCCAGGCCGCCGCCTGGAACGACGCCGTCCACGCCCGCTGGGAGACCGAGGGGGGCGACATCAGCCTCGACGGCGCGCCCCTGCCCACCGCCTACAGCCCCCGCGGCTTCGTGTACTCGCTGCGGTTCCGCGATGTCAGCGAGTGCTTCCTGGAGGACGTCGGCCCCGACATGACCTGACCTACACTGGAGGCGTGCGCGCCGTCGGGTCGAGCATCGTCGCGGTCCTGCTCGCGTCCGCGTGCGGCGCGGGCGACGACGACCCGGTCGTTCCGGTCGGACACTTCGCGCACGACGTGATCGTCGGAACGACGAGCGTGACCGTCTGGATGCGCGACGTCGACGATCCGCCGTGCGAGCCGGAGGAGCGCTTTCCGCATCCCGGCGAGTGCGCGCGCTACACCGACTACGCGTCGTGCTCGCGTCCCTTCGACGCGTGCTCCTGGCGCGTCTCGCTCGAGCGGCACGGTGTCGTCCTGGCCGAGGCCGCACCGCAGCCGCCGCACATGCAAGCGTGGCTGCCGGCCGAGCTGTCCGATACCGGGGCCGAGCTCGTCATCGAACGTTGCGATCGTACGCGATGACCGCGTACAGCCTCGGCGGCGAGGCCTGCCAGGTCGCCGGGACCGAAACGTGGACGGTGCCCCTCGAGACCGACGCAGATGGATCCTGGCCGGCCCCGGAGCTCCGCGTCGCCGCGATCCGGCGCTTCGAGGCATCGATGACGCCGTGGGGCACGGCGGATGTCTGGACGATGTCGTATGCGTCCCCGCCGACCGAGCTGACGAGCGTGGCGAAGCTCGGGTCCGATCGCTGGCGCGTCCGGCCCACGGCGCCGCCCACCTGGAGCGTCTGGGTCGACGGCGAGCCGTTCGTGGACCAACGATGGACCGGGCTGTCGTGGGAGCTCGTCACGACGCCCGGCGGGCCGCGGCACCAGCTCGCCAGCGGCGACTACTTCGTCTACGAGGCCGGCGCCACCGAGGATCGCCTGCGCGTGCTCCTGACCAACGGCTGGCACGCGGCCACCATCCCCCACGTCGCGCCATCGAACGAGCTCCTCTTCTCCGTCGCCGACGACGGCCGCTTCGAGCTCGCCGTCGGGCCCGTGACCCTCACGAACGAGGCCGAGCCCTCGCTCATGCGCGAGCTGGCGTTCACCGTCACCTGGGACCACGCCGTCGTCCCCCGCCCCGTCCCCTGAGCCCCCCGGCCCGTAGCGGGGCACCGTAATCGGTGTACACTCGCAGACCCACGCAACGATGCAGGCGCGTTACACGATCCTCGAGCGACTGGGCGGCGGCGGCCAGGCGGAAGTCTTCCGCGGCGTCGCCGAGTCGATGCAGGGCTTCAAGAAGCCGGTCGCGATCAAGCGCGTCCTGCCCAACCTGACGTCGAACTCGAAGTTCGTCGCCATGTTCCTCGACGAGGCGCGGCTGTCGCTCAACCTGCAGCACGCCAACATCGTCCAGGTCTTCGACATCTCGAAGGCCCCCGACGGCACGTACTTCCTGGTGATGGAGTACGTGAACGGGTGCGACCTCAAGGCCCTCATCGAGCGCCAGCTCGCGATGGGCAAGCGGCTCGAGATCCAGCACGTCATCTACATCATCCTCGAGTGCTGCAAGGGCCTCAACTACGCCCACAACCTCGACAACCCCGAGACCGGGCAGCCGCTGCACATCGTCCATCGCGACATCTCGCCGCCCAACATCATGCTGTCGCGCAACGGCGAGGTGAAGGTCGTGGACTTCGGCCTGGCCAAGGCCAACAGCCAGATCGAGATCACCGACCCGGGCGTGGTGAAGGGCAAGTTCGCGTACCTGTCGCCCGAGGCGGCGTCGGGGCTGGCGATCGACCACCGCACCGACGTCTTCGCCCTCGGCATCCTCCTCTGGGAGATGTTCACCGGCCGCCGCCTGTTCTACGCCGACACGCCGCTGCAGACGGTCGAGCTGGTGCGCCGCGCGCGCATCCCGTCGATCGCGGCGCAGAACCCGAGCGTCGAGGCCGAGCTCGAGCAGATCGTGCGCAAGGCGCTCGCCCGCGAGCCGGACGAGCGCTTCGCCAGCTGCGCCGACCTCGGCGACGCGCTCGCGCAGTACCTGTTCTCGCGCGGCCTCAAGGTGACGGCGCGCGACATCACGCGGCTGGTGCGCGAGACCAAGGCCGAGGCCGCCAAGCAGCGCGAGGCCGCGCCGCCGCCGTCGCTGGTCGACGCCCTCATCACCGACGAGCTCAACCGGCTCACGTCGCTGGTCGACGCCGACAACGACGCCGTGCCCGAGCCGCTCAAGCAGGACGTCACCGGCTCGACCGAGCTGGTCGACACCGCGGCCTGGGCCGCGGATCTCGGCCTCGACGACCCGTGACCGCCGACGTCCACGCCGGCGCGCGCGTCGTCGCCCGCGAGCTCGCCGAGTCGCCGGACGAGGCGATCGCGCGCGCCTTCGCGCTCGAGCCGATGGCGCCGCCCGATCCGGCGGCGCTCGGCCCCGCCGACGTCGTCGTCGACATCCGGAGCGCGTCGGTCGGCTGGGTCGATCTCATCATGGCCAGCGGCCAGTACCAGCACCTGCTGCAGCCGCCGTACACGCCGGGGCTCGAGTACGCCGGCACCGTGCGCTGGGCCGGCCCCGAGGTGACGCACGTCGCCGCCGGCGACCGCGTGCTCGTCGACGGACTGCTCGCCGGCCCGCGCTCGCTGGGCGCCTATCAGCGCTGGGGTGGCTGGGCGTCGTACGGCGTCGCGCCCGCCGCCGCCGTCCTCCCCATCCCGGGCGCGCTCGACTTCGATCAGGCGTGCAACCTGCTCGGCAGCTACGAGACCGCGTACCACGCGCTCGTCACCCGCGGCCGCCTCCAGGCCGGCGAGACCGTCCTCATCCACGGCGCGTCGGGCGCGACCGGGCTCGCCGCCGTGCACCTGGCCAAGCTGCTCGGCGCGACCGTCATCGCCACCGGCCGCTCGCCCGAGAAGCTCGCGATCGTCACCGCCGAGGGCGCCGATCACGTCATCGCCACGCGCGACGAGGAGCTGCGCGCCCGCGTGAAGGAGCTGACCGGCGGCAAGGGCGTCGACGTCGTCCACGACGGCGTCGGCGGCGACATCTCGATCGAGAGCATGCGCTGTGTGCGCTTCGGCGCGCGCTACCTCGTCGTCGGCTGGGCGGCGACCCCGAGCGTCGCGCGCGGCAAGGGCCAGCGCGGCGCGCCCAACGCCAACCACCTGCCGACCAACCTCATCATGATGAAGGGCCTCGACGTCCTCGGCTGCCCCGCCGCGATCTCGATCGTCCACGATCCGTCGCTGCGCCCGCCCCGCCTCGCCCAGGTCCTCGCGTGGGCCGCCGAGGGCAAGCTGCGGCCGCGCGTCTCGCACCGCTTCGCGCTTGGGGACTACCAGGCCGCGATGCGCGCCCGCTGGACCGGCGAGGTCATCGGCGGCTGCGTCGTGCACCCCTGACGCGCCCGCGCCCTTCGACGACGATCAGTGCGCCAGCCAGAGCGACAGGAGGAACGTGCGCCCCGGCTGCGGCATCTCCGACGCGAAGAAGCCGTTCGAGCCCTGCCACTGCCCGTCGACGAACTGGCCCGGCGCGTCGCCGGCCGACGCGTCGTTGATGCCGGGGTGGACGTACGCGGCGTCGAGCAGGTTCAGGCACGTGAGCGACACGCCGATGCCGCGGTCGCCGATGTCGCGGTACGAGACGGTCGCGTCGGCGGTGCCGTAGGCATCGACCGAGCCGACGGGGTTGGTCGGCGTCACCGACCGCCGCCCGAACCAGCGCGTACGCAAGGTCGCCGACAGGTGACGGTCGCGCTCGATCGACACCCCGAGGTGGAGCTTGTCGCGCGACAGATCGCCGATGCGCGCCCTCGTGCCCTCGAGCTCCTCCTCGGCGTGGAAGATGCGCGTGTAGCTGCCCCACAGCTCGATCCGCTGGAAGCGCGCGACCGGCACCAGCGCGCGAAACGTGTAGTCGAGCCCGATCACGAGCTGCTCGCCGACGTTGGTCGGCGTCGCGCCGACGACGATCGTGTCGGTCGAGTGCACGGTGTAGAAGGCGAGCCCCTGCCACAGGTTGGTCAGCGTGAGCGACGCGTCGAGCTCGAGCGTCTGCGAGCGCTGCGGCTCGAGGTCGGGATCCGAGCCCGAGCCGTCCCAGCCGCCGTAGAGGACGCGCGGCGGCGGCTCCTGGAACGCCTGCCCGTAGAGCGCCTTCACGCCGATGCCGTTCTTCAGCTTCCCGACGTAGCCGGCGCGCACCGTCGGCGCGACCTCGTAGCCCGAGTTGCGATCGACGCGCCCGCCGAGGTGCAGGTGGTGATCGTCGGTCACCTCCTTGCGCAGCTGGACGTACGCGCCCACGTCCTCGGTCGTGATCCGGTTCTGCGGCTCGCGCACGTCCGCCGGCGGCTCCGGGTAGGCGTAGTCGCTCGCGTCGATCATGTCGACCGGCTCGTACCCGCCCGGCGTGCCCGCCGGCCCCTCCCCGTTCACGTCGTACGCCTTCTGCAGATCCTTCTGCTCGAGCTTGAGGCCGGCGACGAGCGAGAAGCCGTGCCGCACCTTGATCGCGACGTCCTGGAACGCCGACATGCTGTCGTTGCCGGTCTGCCAGTACGAGAACGCGGCGACGCGACCGGCCAGCGGATCGCTGTAGCCGTCGACGAAGAACGAGTCGTTGCCGATCCCGCCGCGGCGGTAGCGGAGCACCGTGCGCGACTCGACCTTCGCCGAGAGCTGCGCCTTGTGGCGCAGGAACGCGTCGAGCTCGTAGCGCCGCCACACCGCGTTGTTGAGCGCGCGGTCGCCCGCGTACTCGACGCCGTAGCCGCTGGCGAAGCTCATCCAGCGCGCGGCCAGCTCGGTGTCGTCCTTGTAGAGGTGCGCGTCGATCGCCTGCGCGACGTGGCGCGAGTGGAAGCCGGCGAGCCCGGGGTTGTCGACGAACCCGCCCCACAGCGCGCGGTCGCGGTAGTAGTCGGGGCGCGTGTACTCGTAGAGGCCGGCGTGGGCGTCGTCGAGCACGCCGGTCTCGAAGCGCGCGCCGAGCCGGAAGCGCAGCGTGCCCTGCTTGTAGAACACGGTCGCGTCGGCCACGCGGGCGCCCTCGGTCCCGACGCCGAGCTGGATGCGGTGGGTCAGGCCGTCGACGTCGGCGTCGCTCTGCGTGATCACGTTGACCACGCCCATGAACGCGTTGGGGCCGTACACCGACGAGGCCGGCCCCTGCACGATCTCGACGCGCTCGACCGACGACAGCGGGAACGCCGTGATCGGGACGTCGACGTCGAGGAAGTAGAGCGAGTTGACAGGCAGGCCGTCGATCATGAGCAGGAACGGCGCCGACACGTCGCCACGAAAGCCGCGCCAGTAGACGAGCAGCCAGTTGTCCCCGTACGGCCGGACCACGTCCATCCCGGGCAGATCCTCGAAGATGTCCCCGAGCTGGCGATAGCCGCGCTGCTCGAGCTCGGCCCGCGTGAGCACGATGACGGTCGCCGGCGCGTCGCCCAGCTTCTCCTCGACGTTCGACGCCGTCGACACCTTCACCTGCATGAGCTCGTCGAGCGTCATGTCGACGAGGTCGTCGTCGTCCTCCGCGTCGTCGTCGTTTCCAGCCGACGCCGGACCACTCGCCAGCGTGAGCCACACGCCGGCGAGGGTCGCGAACCCCCGTCGCGACGTCCCGAACATGGGCGGATGATAGCCCAGCTCAGGTCTGGTAGCTGGGGTCGATCCGGTCGAGCTTGCGCCGGAGCCCCGGCCACGGGAGCGCGCCCATCTGGCCCTGGAGCGCGAAGCGCGCGTAGGTCGCGTTGGCCTCGATCGACTTCGGCGGCAGCATCACGAGCTCGCCACCGGCGGCCTTCGCCCGCACCTGCACCATGCACGCCGCCTCGAAGTTGTACATGAGCAGGAACGCGTCGGCGATCGTCGAGGCCACGACGAGGAGCCCGTGGTTGCGCAGCATCAGATAGCTGCGGTCGCCGAGGTCGTTCACCAGGCGCGGCTTCTCGTCGGGGTTGAGCGCGATGCCCTCGTAGTCGTGGTACGCGAGCGACGGCAGCACCAGGGACGCCTGCTGCGAGATGGGCAGGAGGCCTTCCCTGGTCGCCGACACCGCGACGCCGTTGATGCTGTGCGTGTGCAGGATGCACTTCGCGTCGGCGCGACCGGCGTGGATCGCGCTGTGGATCGTGAAGCCCGCCGGGTTGATGTTGTGCGGGCTGTCCAGCACCTTGCGGCCGTCGAGATCGATCTTCACCAGGCTCGACGCGGTGATCTCGTCGAACAGCCACCCGTACGGGTTGATGAGGAAGTGATGCTCGGGCCCGGGGATGCGCGCCGAGATGTGCGTGAAGATGAGGTCGTCCCAGCCGTAGAGCGCGACGAGCCGGTAACACGCGGCGAGATCGACGCGCAGCTTCCACTCGTCCTCGCTGACCAGGGACTTCACGTCGGTCGACATTGGTAGGTTTACTTTCCCCCGCCCGCAGAGCGGGTTTCCATACAACC
>ERZ761602.1078-NODE-1078-length-52333-cov-12.038965_pt1 | contig 52333 bp, 47 predicted proteins | sample MGYA00512165_ERZ761602 | MGnify/ENA primary metagenome ERZ761602 (study PRJEB28899, sample SAMN02445085) | bioreactor sludge metagenome | biome: EBPR sludge; isolation source: Thorneside wastewater treatment plant | place: Australia: Brisbane, Thorneside...
CGTTGTCCAGGCGGATACCATTTTGTATGGCTCCGCACGGGTCTCGGTGGATTACAACGATGAGAAAATCCCTAGCCTCATTGAGGACCCAAACAATTCAAGGCTGTTAAAACTGGATATCTCAAAAGTCGGCTCTTGGGACGTAGTCAACAACGATTCTCGTCTGGGCATTTTAGGACTTGAGGATTTGGGTGGTGGCCTCAGCGCTGTTTACCAATACGAGTTCGGCGTGGACGTGACCGAAGGTGGCAATTTCGAAAGTAACCGCCCTAAATTCGTCGGTATCAAAGGTAGCTTCGGCACCCTGACCTTGGGTACTCAGGAAACCCCTTACTACCATATTGCAGGCGTGACTGACATCTTCAACAGTGGTAAGACATTTACCGGTACGGCTTGGCTGGGTGGCTCGTTTAATGGATTTGATGTTGACTTATCGGGAAATACCAGCCGTGGCGAAGGATCTCTGACCCGATTAGATAACAGCCTCTACTATACGACGCCTGATTTTAATGGCTTTAGCGGCGAAGCCCTGTTGGTCATGAACGGTGTAAAGGGTGTTGGAATTAGCCAAACATCGGATGCACTCACACTCAAAAACAACCCCTCGGACGGTATCGATCTTTGGAACATTGCCGCCAAATACAGCAATGGCCCATTTTTCGCTGGCGTCAGCTATATCAAACTCGATGGTGGCACCGATTATTCAGACAATCTTACTCGAACCATTGTTCGAACCCTCGATTTTGATCTGGATCAATGGGTCGTAGGCCTGGGGTATAGCTCAGGACCCTTCAGCGTGGGCTTCATTTACGAGCAAGGCACCCTGAATCTGTTTGGACTCCAAAGCAACATGAGCTTCAATGGCACCCGCTGGGGTGGCGATGATGCGACCAACTATTACCTGACCGGTTCCTACACCTTCGGCAACAACATGATCAGTGCTGCTTACGGTCAGTTAGACCCTGGTACCTCTGGATATAGCAAAATCGATAATTACATCCTGGGCTATCAGTACAACTTCAGCAAACGTACGCGGCTTTGGGTTGAATACATTGGACGTAGTAATGACCCAACAAAGGTCTCGCTACCCGTGGGAAATGTGAACATAGTTGACGCTGATCCCTTTGGGGATCAAAACGCCTTTTCCATCGGCACCCGTGTAGATTTCTAATTTTCAGACCTGGGGCAAATAACAGGCGTAAGGGCAAACGGGCACCACCGCAAGGTGGTGCCCGTTTTTTATTATCATTGTGCCCAATCAACCCTGGATAGTTCGTATGCCATCCACGGTCCCTAGCAACAACACATCGGCTGGACGCTGTGCAAATAACCCCACCGTCACGACACCAGCGATATTATTCAATTCCGCTTCTAGCTTAAGGGGTTCCATTATCACCAGGTTATAAACATCCAGGATTAGATTGCCGTTATCCGTGATAAAATTGTCTCGTAGCACCGGTTGACCACCGCGCTTCAGCAACTCGCGCCCAACATAGCTGCGCGCCATCGGAATAACTTCAATGGGCAGAGGAAATACCCCTAGCACATCCACGAGCTTGGATTGATCGGCAATACACACAAACCGCTCGCTGGCGGCAGCGACGATCTTTTCACGGGTCAACGCACCGCCGCCGCCTTTAATCATCTGCAAATAGCAGTTGATTTCATCTGCTCCGTCCACATACAACGGCAACGGTCCGGCAGCGTTCAAATCCAGCACCGGAATTTTACATGCTCTCAAGCGCTGCGCGGTCGCTTCAGAACTCGGCACGGCTCCTTCAATCCGATGCTTGATCCGTGACAGGGCATCAATAAAATAATTGACCGTTGAACCCGTGCCGACACCGATGATTATGTCGTCTTCGACATACCCCAGAGCCGCTTCAGCAGCACGTTTTTTCATGTCATCGCTGGACATGCGATGTTTCTCCTCATCAGATTCTCAAATCACCATGCAAGATTACATCAAGAAAATTCTCACTGCCCGTGTCTACGACGTCGCCATCGAATCGCCACTGGAAGCGATGAACCGCCTCTCCCGGCGCCTGAACAACCGTGTATTGCTCAAACGCGAAGACCTGCAACCGGTGTTCTCTTTTAAGTTGCGCGGCGCATACAACAAGATCTCCAAATTACCGCGCGAAGCGTTGGACAAAGGCGTGATCTGTGCCTCCGCCGGCAATCACGCCCAAGGGGTCGCCTTGGCCGCGCAACGGCTTGGTATCAAAGCGACCATCGTTATGCCCCGGACAACGCCAGCTATCAAGGTACAGGCAGTGCGCGACCGGGGCGGAAAAACGGTGCTGTACGGCGATACCTATGACGAAGCCTACCAGCATGCCCGGCAACTGGAAGCGGATAAGGGGCTGACTTTTATCCATCCTTACGACGATCCGGATGTCATTGCCGGTAATGGCACCATCGGCATGGAAATCTTGCGCCAACACCCCGATCCCATCGAAGCCGTCTTTATCGCGGTCGGTGGCGGTGGTTTGATCGCCGGCGTAGCCACTTATATCAAATTCCTGCGGCCTGATATCAAAATCATCGGCGTGGAGCCGGATGACGCTGCTTCCATGCATGAAGCGCTCAAGCACGACCAGCGGATCACACTCGATCAGGTCGGCATTTTTGCTGATGGTGTGGCGGTTCGACAGGTCGGCGAGGAGACTTTCCGCCTAGCCCGAGATCTGGTAGATGAGGTCATCGTGGTGTCTACCGATGAAATCTGCGCAGCTATCAAGGATATTTTTGACGATACCCGCTCGATTGCCGAACCTGCTGGGGCGCTGGGCGTGGCCGGGTTAAAAAAACATGTGGCGCGGACTGGCGTCAGCGATGCCACCCTGATCGCTATCAACTGCGGTGCCAATATTAATTTTGATCGGCTGCGCCATGTCGCTGAGCGGGCGGAACTAGGCGAACGGCGCGAGGCTTTGCTGGCGGTAACCATCCCCGAGCGGCCCGGTAGTTTCCGGAAATTCTGCCAAACGATCGGCAAGCGCTCCATCACTGAATTCAACTATCGTTACGCCGATGACCACGATGCGCAGGTATTCGCTGGCATTCAGCTTAGCGAGGGTGAGGAGGAAAAAAACCGGATCATCGATGCCCTGCGCGAACAGCATTATCCGGTAGTCGATATGAGTGACAACGAAATGGCCAAGCTACACGTGCGCTATATGGTGGGAGGCCATGCGCCAGGTGTCCGCGATGAAATTCTCTACCGGTTCCAGTTCCCGGAACGGCCTGGCGCCCTGCTAAGGTTTCTGACCGGCATGGCCCATGGCTGGAATATCAGCCTGTTTCACTACCGCAATCATGGCTCTGATCATGGCCGGGTGCTGGTGGGCATCCAGGTGCCCGTAGCAGAGCGTCCAAAATTCTATGATTACATTCACGAACTGGGCTATCCCTGTTTCGAAGAGACCGGTAATCCCGCCTACCGGCTATTTTTGGATGGACGGAGCTAAACCAGCCTCCAGCATCAAGATCAAAACCCATTGCGCGGCAGTGACCGGCAACACTGACAGCCGGTTGCCTTGACGTAGCAAGGCGAAGTCCCCTAACGCTTCTCGATGTTGTTTCAATTCAGTTAGGGTGATTGGCCGGCGTAACCGCCGGTTCAAACGCACATCGACCCGATACCAGCGGGGTTGTGCCGACGTGCTGGCGGGGTCGTAGTAAGCGCTAGCTGGATCAAAAGCGGTTTCGTCAGGGTAACCTTCTCGCGTGATCTCAACGATGCCAGCAATAGCTGGACTGAGGATTCCAGAATGATAGAAAAATGCCTGATCACCTACACGCAGTCCATCCCGTAGAAAATTACGGGCTTGGTAATTGCGCACTCCTTCCCAGGATGTGGTTTGCTCTGACGCGGCCTCCAGATCAGCAATGCTGAATGTGGCCGGTTCCGATTTCAATAACCAGTAACCCATGTTAAGGCTCCCTTACTTGATTCTTGGCGAACAGATACAAAGCCTCCTCGGTCACTGCTGCGTCCAATGGCACATCCCAGGGTTGGCGGATTAACGCCTCAACCCGCTGAAATGCATAACCTAACCCCAGCAACTGCGGGTGATGGCCTTGCCAGCCCGGCTCCAGCAGGAATGCGAAACTGCGGTCATAAAATCCCCCACCCATGCCCAGACGCGTCCCCATAGCGTCGAAGGCAACCAACGGCGTCAGAACCCAGTCCATATCAGACGGCAGCCGCAAATCTGCAAGAGGGACTTCAGGCTCAGGAATATTAAAGCGATTGCGGCGCAGCGGATCGTCAGGCTGATAGGGCGCAAACAGGAGCGTATCACCGGCCAGCACTGGTAGATAAACTGTTTTATCTTCGGTCCAAGCGCGCTCCAACAGTGGTGCTGGATCCAACTCGCCTTGACAGGCCCAGTAACCGGCAATAGCCGCCGCCTCAGTAAAACCGGGTTCCATCGCCAATCGTTGAGCAACTGCTAGCGCCGCCGCATGTCTCTCAGCAACGGACAAGGCGCGGCGCTGGGCAAGCAAGAATTGGCGAAGCCCATCCCTCTCCCCGGATGGAGAAGAGGGCAAAGGAATGGAGGTATTGTTGATCACGGGACAAAATAAAGGCGATGACCATGCATCGCCTGAATAGAGAGAGGGCGTCCTCCGCCTGTGCCGTTTCGGACCTTGCCCTTGAACCAGGGAGGTTCAAGTGGGGCGCAGCGCGATGCATCAGGCTTTCCACAACGAAGGTGGACATGCACACCTGCACCAGCAACCACGTCCCCGGGTATAATCAATTAGGATCAAGGGGTTACCCGGCCCGCTACTCGAACACCGCAGAGAACGCCCGAACTAAAAACCGTTGGACACAAAACAATTATATACCTAATTCACACTGCAAGCTAAAGTACGGCGTCCACTCTTTGTAATAAGTCTCGTACCTGACGGCTGATGATCGCTTCGGCATCCGCCGCCTGCCGCTGTTGCCGCAGCAGATCATGACTGAGATTCAATGCGGTCATCACGGCAATCGCTTCCAAACTCAAGTGCTTGCCGTGATTGCGAATCTCCCCCATCTGCTCGTTTAGATAATGGGCTGCCTCCAGCAACTCATCCCGTTCGGACGGTTGGCAGGTAAACCGGTATTCGTACCCGATCAATTGAACGACAACACTGTGGGTTTCCTGGCTCACGATGTTTGCTCCAGATCTCTCAAGCGCACGATCATGGCCTCGATGCGGGAACGGGACTGCTCGTTTTTGTCATATAAGACATCACGCTCAGTCTGCAAGACCGTCATTTGCTTATGCAACTCCTGATTTTCCTGAGTCAGTTGCTCGCAAAGCTGCACAAGCCGTTCAACCCGCTCAGCGAGAATCGCTAAATCAGTTACCACCGTTCCGGAGGAATCATCAGAGTCTTCAGCCATGAAAGACGAAGTAGTTTCTTCAAAGTTCTCGTTATCCATAAAAACACTATAAAGCGATTATTCCAATCAGGTCAATTCCAGGGTGCTTTAGGAATCTCGTCCAGAAATGATAGGATGAATCATCTAATGTTCCACCTATTGGCTCTGGAGTTTCCCATGCGTGCCAATGATTCGTCCCAATTTCAGCAGTTGAGCCAGTTACTGGCCCCTATCAATCAGGCTGAGCTACACGGATTGCTATGTGGCCTGTTGTGCACAAACATAAATCTGGACCGTGATCAATGGTTGCAATATGCTCGAGAGGCGTTAGTCGGCGATGGCACATTTTCCCCAATGACGGACAAGTTACTCGCGCAACTATTCGATGAAGGCATTGCCCAGATCGATAATTTTGACGAGCCTATTACACCGGTGCTGCCTGATGACGATACCCCCTTGCGCCAGCGAGTGAATGCACTGGGTGGGTGGTGCCAGGGACTGCTCTACGGATTGGGACTCGGTGAAATTGGGCGAGGCAGCCAGCTTAGCGAGGAAAGCCAGGAACTCCTGAAGGATGTTGCGGACATCGCCCAAATAAGTTTCGATACTGATGAGGGGGATGAAGCCGATGAAAATGCTTACGCTGAAGTCGTCGAATATTTACGAGTTGGTTTGTTAATGATTCAGCAGGATATCGAACAAGATCGTTACCGCATATGCTAGAAATGGAAACTATCGCTCATGCTTGCCCGCACCCTTCCAGCCCCAGTCTTTGCCCGTCGCCGCCGCACCTTAATGGATCTGATGGGAGCCAATTCGGTCGCGCTGTTACCCGCTGCGCTGGAAGCGCCCCGCAATCGTGATGTTTACTATCCCTTCCGTCAGGACAGTGATTTCTACTATCTGACCGGTTTCCCGGAGCCGGAGGCGATCGCCGCGCTCATTCCCGGAGCAGAACAGGAATTTTTGCTGTTCTGCCGCGACCGTGACCCGCACATGGAAATCTGGCATGGCCGTCGCGCCGGCCCGCAGGGCGCCAAGGAACGTTACGGGGCAGATAATGCACACCCCATTGCGGAACTGGACAAAATCCTGTTGCCGCTTCTGGAAAATCGTGAGCGGGTATATTACGCCATCGGGTATCATCCTGATTTTGATGAACAAGTGATGAGTTGGATCAATCAGACCCGTGCTAAGGCGCGAATCGGCGTACAAGCACCGGTCACCTTCATCGCGCTAGAGCACCTGCTGCATCCTATGCGGCGCTGCAAAGAGACCGAGGAAATCGCGGTGATGCGCGAATCAGCCCGGATCGCCTGCGAGGCGCATTGCCGGGCGATGCAGATCTGCCGGCCTGGTATGATGGAGTACGAGATCGAGGCTGAATTTTTTCATACCTTCCTGCGCAATGGCGCCGGTTGGTCGTATCCGGCCATTGTCGCTGGCGGCGATAACAGTTGCATTTTGCACTATACGGAGAATAACGCGGAACTACATGATGGCGATGTGCTATTGATCGACGCGGGCGCTGAAGTAGACGGCTATGCCTCCGATATTACGCGCACATTCCCGGTTAACGGACGGTTTTCCGCGGAGCAGCGGGTAATTTATGAGCTGGTGCTGGCCGCGCAAAAAGCAGCAATTGACAAGGTTCGGCCTGGTTGCCATTTTAACGAACCGCACGATGCGGCAGTCCATGTGCTGACCGAGGGATTAATCGCGCTGGGTTTGTTACAGGGTAATGTGGACGAAGCGATCAAGGCGGAAACGTATAAGCAATTCTACATGCACCGCACCGGTCACTGGCTGGGCATGGATGTACATGACGTCGGTAGCTATAAAACCGGTGAAGACTGGCAGGTTTTTGCACCCGGCATGGTCACCACGATTGAGCCGGGCCTGTATATTCCCGCCGGTAGCCAAATCGCCGATGGATGCTGGGCGCAACTCGGCATTCACTTGGAGAGTGATGTGGATGAACGCTGGCAGCGGATTGGCGTGCGTATCGAAGATGATGTGCTGGTTACGGAAGGAGAGCCTGAAGTGTTGACTGCCGGTGTACCCAAGGAGATCGATGCGATTGAGGCATTGATGCGGAAGACGCATGGCTAAAGCCAAAAGATGGCTAAAGCTAAAAGAGGGTGTGGCTAAAATTAAGATGAGAATTTACTTGCGTTGCCGTCGCCAGAAAAAGGGTTGAGAGTAAACCATGGTTCAACCAGATTATGATCTACTCATCATCGGTGGCGGCCTAGTCGGCGCCAGCCTAGCCTGCGCGCTGGATGGGCTAAATTTACGCATCGGCTTGGTTGAAGCAGCGCCGCTGGCCGTTAGCGAACACCCCAGCTATGATGACCGCATCTTGGCTTTGGCCCAGGGAACCCGGCGTATCTTTCAAACCTTGGGCCTGTGGGAGATGCTGGCTGAAACCGCAACCCCTATCCGCCACATCCATATTTCTGAACGCGGCTCGCCCGGTTTCGCTCATCTCGACTGCTGCGATGAGGGCGTAGAGGCGCTGGGTTATGTGGCCGAGGCGCGACAGATCGGCGCAGCGCTCCTGACGAAACTACCAGCCTTGCGCCATGTGGAGCTGCTCTGCCCTGCCCGCTTGGAAACAGTTGCTATTGAACCGGATACAGTTTGCGCCACGGTTCGTTTCAGCGGCGAACAAACGGTAGAGCTGCGGACCCGGTTGCTGGTGGCCGCTGACGGCGCGCAATCGCCGGTGCGTCAGCAATTGGGTATCGCCGCCTTGCGTTGGGAGTATGGCCAGCAAGCAGTGATCGCCAATGTCACTCCGGCTTTACCGCATCGGAATGTCGCCTACGAACGGTTCACGCCAGATGGGCCCATTGCGCTCCTGCCGATGAGCGAGAATCGTTGCGCAGTGGTTTGCACGGTCAATGATGCTGATGTGCCAGCCGTGATGGCATTGGACGACGCGGGTTTCCTAGCCCTATTGCATCAGCGCTTCGGCGACCGGCTTGGTCCGTTCCAGCGCACTGGGCAGCGGCAGGCGTATCCACTGTTCCTGTTGAAATCCCGTGAGCATGCTCGCCAACGAGTAGCGATCATTGGCAACGCTGCCCATACCCTGCATCCCATCGCTGGTCAAGGGTTTAATCTTGGAATCCGCGATGTGGCGGCACTGGCGGAAGTGATCGCTGATGCTCATCATGCGAATGAGGATATTGGCGATTTGAAGGCGTTGAACCGTTACGCCGGTTGGCGGCGCTGGGATCAGCAGCAAACGATTGCTTTTACCGACGCCTTGCATCGGGTGTTCATCAATCCGTTACCACCGGTGCGCGCCGCCCGCAATCTGGGACTACTGGCCTTCGATCTGCTGCCGCCGATCAAGCACTGGTTTGCCCGGCAGACTATGGGCCTGGACGGACGGGTGCCGAAACTGGTGCGGGGACTGGCGCTGACAGCGTGAACCCAAGCACTCATCGCTCTCTAAGAGAGAGGCTGGAGATTAGAGAGAACATCATGAACTCCATCAAAATGGACTACGATCTCATTATCGTTGGCGGTGGCATGGTGGGCTCAGCACTGGCCTGTGCACTGGGCGAGACGGATTTGCGCATTGCCCTACTGGAAGGTAAGCCGCTGGAACATATCTGCCCAGACCCGAAGCCGGATCTGCGTGTCTCCGCTATCAATCGCGCCTCACAACGCATCTTTGCCGCAGTGGGTGCCTGGGACAGCATGGCTGCCTGGCGAGTGAGCCCCTTTCGCGATATGCAGGTCTGGGATGCAATGGGTTCCGGTCACATTCATTTTGACAGCGCGGCCATCGGCGAGCCATTGCTAGGTTGGATCATTGAGAACCGGGTGATCCAATATGCCCTTCTGGAACGAGTGCAGCAGCTGCCAGCGGTTGATCTGTTTTGCCCAGTGGCGCTGGATACCGCTGAGCCGCTGGACGGCAAAGGTTGGCGAGTGCGATTGAATGACGGATGTGAATACGCCACACGATTACTGGTCGGCGCGGATGGGGCGCAATCCAAGGTCCGGCAACTGGCCGGTATCGATGCCCGTGGCTGGAGCTATGATCAAAAAGCGGTTGTCAGCAACGTCCGCACCGCTGAATCACACCAGGAAACCGCTTGGCAGCGTTTTCTGCCGGCCGGACCGCTGGCGTTCCTACCACTGCATGATGGCGGCTGCTCTATTGTTTGGTCCACGCTGCCAGAACAGGCAGATGCGCTGTTAGCCTTGGATGATTCCGCATTTGCCCAGGCGCTGACGGAAGCATTTGACCGGCGGCTGGGCGCGATCACTGACGTTGGGCCGCGCGAGGCTTTTCCTCTCCGTCTCCAGCATGCCCACGATTACGTCAAACCCGGTCTGGTTCTGATTGGTGACGCCGCGCATGTCGTGCATCCACTGGCTGGCCAGGGCGTCAACCTGGGCCTGCTGGACGCCGCAACTTTGGCCGAAGTGATTCTGAACGCCTTGGCTGCCGGTCAGGAGATTGGTGCATTCAAGACGCTGCGCCGCTATGAACGCTGGCGCAAGGGTGATAACCTTTTGATGCTAGGTGTGATGGACGGCTTCAAGCGGCTGTTCAGCAATTCGCTACCACCGGTGCGGCTGTTGCGCACTCTCGGTCTTCATCTAACCGACGCCGCTAGCCCGCTGAAGAATCTCATCGCCCGCCGGGCCATGGGGTTAGAGGGTGATTTGCCACGATTGGCGCGAGCTATGCCTTAGAAGCGCTTTCTCATCTACCCGCCCAACTACTGGAAACCCTTTATCTATGGGGAAGAAAATAACTAATTACAGCATTAAGGTCGCTGCACAGGCCTTCTATTTGGAAGAACAATCTGATCCTGCCCAAGATCGCTACGTGTTCGCCTATACGGTGTTGATTCAAAACCAAGGCAATGTTGCTGCCCGGCTGATCAGCCGCTACTGGATCATCACTGACGCTAATAGCAAGGTCGAAGAGGTGCGCGGCGAGGGCGTAGTCGGAGAACAACCGTATCTGCGTCCCGGCGAAGGTTTCCAGTATACCAGCGGCGCGATTTTGGATACGGCGGTGGGTAGTATGAAGGGCAGCTATCAGATGCTAGCCGATGATGGCGTAACTTTTGACGCTGAAATCCCACCGTTCGTGCTATCCATCCCACGCACCTTGCATTAGGTGCGTCTGTGACCCTACGCTACACTTATACCTTATTTGCACCGATCTACGACGCCTTTGTCGCGCCCTTCACCATTGGAATGCGGCAACGCAGCTTGGCTAGGTTGTGTGATGGACCTCACGACGATATTCTGCTGGCCGGTGTCGGTAGTGGCTTGGACATACCGCTGCTGCCTGTTGGACCACACTATACCGGACTCGATTTGACCCCGGCTATGCTGGTCCGCGCCCGGCGCAAGGCCATTGCCCGAAATCTCGAACTGCGCCTGGATGAAGGCGATGCGCGTACTTTGCCCTACGCTGCTGCCGTGTTTGATGTCGTGATTCTGCATCTGATTCTGGCGGTTACTCCTCACCCGGAGCGGGTACTTGTCGAAACAGCGCGAGTGCTGCGGCCTGGCGGGCGGGTGCTGATTCTCGACAAGTTTCTTCGGCCCGGACAGCGGGCACCGGTCCGGCGGCTGATCAGCCCCTTATTGGGCTTGCTGGCGACACGCACTGATGTGGTGTTGGAAAATATCCTGGCACAGACGCCTGGGCTGGAGGTGCTATTAAACCAGCCAGCACTGGCTAATGGCTGGTTTCGTCAGATCATCTTAGGCAAAAATTTGTAGGCCGGATTATCGATCAATACCTTGTGCATGCTCTGCCTCAACAGCAGTTACCTCTCAACTGATCCGTGAAATCTCACGAGCTGAATGAAGGCCTAGTGCTATACTGATAACAGTACATTGCTTAGGCATGTCCTCATGATGCACCTACAGACTGGTTTTTATGGATGGATACTATAGCCGTTTGAATAATGGCTACCCTTGGCATCGCGCCCTGGACAATGCTGCTGCCCCTACCTGCTCTGCTATTAACCGGTCAAGTGGGCGATTGAAGAAAGTGTTTATCTGTCTGACGGTCACGCTATGGCCATGGATGCTCACCGCTCAGGAATTGATCGTCAACAAAGCAACGCCAAATACTCAAATCAGTCAAAATCAAGCGCGACTTTGCTTTACCATGCGACTACCGCTCTGGGAAAATAATGTGCCGGTAAAAGTGTTTGTTTTACCAGACAATCATCCATTACATCGTAAATTTGCCAAAAACATTCTGGGTCTTTTTCCCTATCAATTGCGGCAAGTCTGGGATCGCCAGATCTTTTCCGGAACTGGACAGGCACCCATCATGGTAGCAACCGAGCAGGAGATGGTTGAACGGGTAGCGTCCACGCTAGGAAGTATTGGCTATGTAGAGTCTGGATCAAGCTATCCCCAAGTCCGAACACTGGAGGTTCGTTGAAATGCACAGGCGGGTCATTGCGCTATTGCCGGTTCTTGGCCTGATGAGCGCGAATGCCGAAGAATCCCAATCCATCTGGGATCCTTTGCAAGTTCATGGCTTTGCCAGCCAGGCAGTAGTTAGAACCAGCGATAATCACTTTTTTGGAAACAGTCCAGAAACTTCGTTCGATTTCACGGAGATTGGCATCAATGCTTCGCTACTAATTAACCCGCAAATCCTCTTATCCGGTCAATTGCTGGCCCGGCGCGCGGGCAATATGTACGATGGGACGCCCAATCTGGACTATGGGTTAGCGGATTTCACGCTAGCGTCCTCAATCGAACATCGCTGGGGTCTTCGCGCAGGGCGCATCAAGAACCCTCTAGGAATCTACAACGAAACCCGCGATGTGCCGTTCACTCACCCCGGCATTTTTCTGCCTCAAGTAGTATATTTCGACAAAATCCGCAACTTAGCGCTTTCCCTGGATGGACTCATGTTTTATGGGGAGACTTACAGCAACTTAGGCGCCTTATCGCTCACAGTGGGTGGCGGCCGCTCCGTGCTCGATGATAACGTTGAATGGACATTCCTCCGCAATGACTACGACGGTGAATTCCAGCCCAACGGTATCGTGGGACTGGCCCGGCTCTGGTACTCAGCGCCAGGAGAACAACTCAAATTCGGACTCAGCGGCACAACACTGTCCTTACAATTCGATCCCGGCCAGCATTCACCGTTAAATGCAGGAACCACGGATATCTTCTACTGGATCGCTTCCATCCAATACGATGCCGAGGACTGGACACTCACGGCTGAGTACGCCCACGAACCATTGGAATGGCGTGACTATGGCCCACTTCTTTCAAATTTTAGAACCACTGTTGAGGGGTACTACCTGCAGGGAACCTACCGGATCCGGCCGAATGTTGAACTACTACTGCGCTATGAAGAGGGCTTTGCTAACCGGAATGATCGGGACGGCGTCGAATTCTCGTTGCTTAGAGGTCCGCCGCCCTTTACCTACTTTTCTAAGATTTGGACGGCGGGCCTACGCTGGGACATCAATCGAGAATGGATGGTGCGAGCTGAATATCAACGCCACCACGGGACCTTCGTGCTGTCATATAGGGAAAACCCAGATCCCAGCCAATTGAGCGAATACTGGAATCTGTTTGCCGTGCAAGCCGCTTTTCGCTTCTAAGTAAGAACGGCGCCATGGCCAGATTCGCTCCTTCGAACTTACCGGCACTCTATCTCAGCCTGCGCTGGAAGGCGCTGATCGTCCTTAGCCTTGTCCTGATGCTGGTCAACGCTTCGCTGGCGTTTTTAGCCTATCGCCAGGCAGCAGAGCAATTCAAGCAGCAACAGATCGAGGTACGGGATCGGCAGGTTCGCCAACTCTACGCTTTGTTGGACGACGGCTACCGGCAAATGTCACGGCTCGCCAATATCGTGCCGTTACTGGGATCAGATCAGTCTGATCAAGCCATCAATGAACGCTTGCATCAAGCGCTGGATCACAACGGTTTCATGCTGGATTTGGAATGGGATATCCGCTCAGCTTACTGGATTCAGCCCAAAGGCCAATCGATTCTGCTGTGGCCGGACCATGCCCAAGGATTACCTGCTGAATTGATCGAGCGATTGCAGCGGTGGCCGGAACAAACAGCCACTATGCTGGCCTGTGCTCCAGATTGCTACCAATATTTGGCTGCTCCCTTGCTTTGGCAAGGCCATTCCGCCGGAGCTTTGGCATTGGGCCGTTCAGTCGCTGATGTCCTGCTAGCCTTTCATGCGCTGACCGGCGCCGATGTGGCGATCATGGTTGAACAAGCCAATCTCACCCAATTTCCGGCAATCACTCATCCCGAACAGATCGAGGCCTTGCTGCACGACACCGATCTTAGACAATTGGATATCGGGGGAAGCACCAATACCCTACTGATTCAGCGAGATCAGGACTGGTTCGAGATCTCTCGGCTACCGGCTCTGGCGCCAGAAGTGGACGCTCTGTTAATCAATCCAATCACTGCACAGCAGCAGGCTATCGCCAAGGTGACCCGCGACAGCATTCTCATTGGGTTTCTGGGTCTCGTCCTGTCGGAAAGCCTGCTGCTATTAGTAATGCAAACTCTGGTCAAACGGCTCAGACGGTTAGCGGATGTGTTGCCCCTGCTCGCCGAGGATCGCTTTACCGACTTGCGCAATCGTTTACTCACTCTCGATGCTTCCTGGTTCCCGTTGCGCGATGAAATGGACCAGATGATCGATACGGTGGGCACTCTGTCCGAACGAATGGAGCACATTCAACGCGACCGGGAAGAAGCGCGGTCAGAGCTGGTCTGGCTGGCAGATCATGATCCATTGACCCGGTTACTCAATCGCCGGCGTTTTAACCACGATTTGACCCGCTTGGTCGACCAGTCGGTTCATAAGAAACTGAGTGGAGCGCTACTGTTCTTCGACTTGGATCAGTTTAAAGATGTCAACGACATCAGCGGCCATCCGGTGGGTGACCTGCTGTTACAGCAGGTTGCTGAACAATTGGAAGCACTCCTTGGCACAGGCGGTTCCTTAGGGCGGTTTGGCGGGGACGAATTCGCTTTAGCACTGCCCCAGGCGAGTTCAGAACAAGCCATCGCTACCGCTGAACAGGTGCAAATGTGTATCCAATCTGTGGTGATTCGTAATCACGGTGTGCGGCATCAGGTTTCCGCTAGCATTGGCATCGTACTGTTTCCCGAACATGGCGTTGACACCCAGCAACTGCTATCCGACGCTGATCTAGCCATGTATCAGGCTAAGGAAAGAGGCCGGGGCCGCTGGTACTTATTCTCTCCGGAGGATCAAGGCCGGGAACAGGCCAACGCACGGGTGTTGTGGTCGGAGCGAATCACTGAGGCGTTGATCGAGGATCGTTTCGAGTTGCACTTCCAGCCGATCATGGAGCTAGCAACGGGGAGCATGCAACGTCGAGAAGCCCTGCTACGCATGAGTGATGTTCAAGGGCAACTGGTCTACCCCAATCACTTTATTCCGGTTGCTGAGAAAACCGGTCAGATCCATGCTATCGATCATTGGGTCCTAGCACGGTCAATTTTAGTCTTGCAAATGCATCCGGGGATTGATCTGTCGGTCAATCTTTCCGCCAACGCGATGGAGGATCCCTCACTGCTGCCAGACCTGAAAGATCTGCTGGCTCAGTATGATGTTGATCCGACACGGCTCACATTCGAGATTACTGAAACTGTGGCGGTTAACAGCCTGCAAAATACCACACGGATGATGCGCGATATCCAGAAGCTCGGTTGCCGGTTCGCATTGGATGATTTTGGCAGCGGGTTTGCTTCATATGCTTATCTACGCCAACTGCCGATGAGTGCGATCAAGATCGACGGGGCTTTCATTCGCAATATTGCCCACAATCGTGAGGATCAAATTTTTGTCCGGGCAGTGACTGACATTGCCCACGGCATGGGCAAGCGAGTGGTTGCCGAATTTGTTGAGAATGAAGAAATTTTGAGCATCCTGCGCGAGATTGGTGTCGACTACGCGCAAGGCTATCATATCGGTCGGCCGGTAAAGTTACATACTGACAGCATTTAATGCGCAGAAACGAAGCCAACTTAAAGCGCATCGGGTGACAAATCACCAAATTCAGAAGCCCTTATCGATGGAAAATTTCTCAAGGGGTAGCCACATCGACCTGCCGGGCCAGTTCCATCTGATGAATGGATTCCTCTAGATTGATCTGATCCGGGTTCTCGTTGGATTGCCCGCGTAAGTGCTCGAAAAGCTCTACCTGCTCCAGGGTAGAGTGGTTGCCATCAGGTTGCTGCACGAACGCTGCCCACGGCACAAACTTGGTCAATGGGAAACGCTGTCCAGCCTGAGGGGAAATGTCGATATGCAGTCCAGAGATGTACAAAACCCGCTTGCCTTGATAGCCATGTTCCCGGACGATAGTGCGGAAAGTGCGATCGAATTCCACTTGCGTATTCACCTGAGCAGCCGTCAGCAGCGGATGCGGCGCAGTGACGATCCAAGCCATCGGATCGAACAGGTTTTTCTCCAAATGACTACGGCCTTCCAGATCGCCCTGAACGTCGCGCTTGAAGCGAAAATACTCTGGCTGCAGCCATGTGCCAATCGGTTCACGCTGGCCATCGGCCCAACCCGCTTGTTCCATTCGATAGCGCAGTTCGGGCGAAGCGAGCAAGCTCTTGGCCGTGCTGCGGCAATACACCGGATGCCACTCATGGCTGGCCTGATCTGCAGTCGCTAGCCGTTCCAAATTCAGGAACAAACCCTCGTCGCGATTCTCGCGCAGCAATTGGTTATCGATCGTGACCCGGTATTCCTCTCCCTGGCGCTCCAGCAGAATGTTGTCGCGAGCAAAGGCGTATTCATCCTGATACCAGCGCAGCACTGCTTCAATCTTCCCGCAACTGGCGGTCAAGTGCTGATCTTCGCTTTGGATGCGCCGGTAAACGCCAAACACGCGGCGCTCCGGATCATAACCCACATGGCTGGCGTGAATGATCACCATGTCCTGCCCGTGCTCGGCGTGGGGCGCGTGGCGATCGGTGGCAACGATGCCGCCGACCTGGCCATGATTGAACGGAAATACGCCAAAGTGTTTGCTGATGAGAATGATCGGATAGCCCTGGTTTTCATCCGAGCAAAACGCCCGCGAGGGCATGATCTTGCCAGGGGTGAAACCCAGCGATTTGCACAGATTATACAAACGGGGAACGAAACTGCTGTAGCGCAACATCACATCAGTGATGTGAAAATCAGCCATCAGGGCGCGGATATTGGCAGTGGATGAGTACATGGGCGCGGACCAGTGGATTGCGTTTGCCGGTTTCAGCAGGGTTGCTTTGATGAAAGTATAGATACCCTTGACAATCCTCCAGCCCGCCCGCATTTAGAAGATCAATATTCTGTTACCGCCGCGTGAAAAATTATGACTGATCACGAAACTATCGAAGCGGAAGTCGTGCGCGAGGACAACGACGCCTCCGACGCCTCCGACGCCTCCGAAGCGTCCGCCAACCACATCGTTCCCGCCGTCGACATTCTGCCCAATACCCTGTACCTGCTGCCGCTGTCCGAACGGCCCTTCTTCCCGGCGCAGGCCCTGCCATTGCTGTTGAATGAAGAACCCTGGCTGCCGACCATTGAGGCTGCCGCCAGCCGCGATCAACGGGTGATCGGCCTGATCCTGGTCAAGCCGGACAGTGCCGAAAACGTCCATCCCGATGATTTTCATCCGGTAGGCACCGCTGCACGAATGCATCAACTGGCGCGCAATGAGGGACGGCTGCAATTCATTGCTCAGGGGCTGCGGCGATTCCGTATCGAGCGCTGGCTGTCCAATGAACCACCTTACCATGTTCAAGTCGAGTACCTGAATGAGGACGCCGGGCATGCCGGTGTCGAAGAATTACGCGCCTATTCCTTGGCGGTGATCAACACCCTCAAGGAATTGATCCCGCTCAATCCGCTATATTCTGAGGAACTTAAGTTCTTCCTCAATCGTTTCAATACCAATGATCCTTCACCGCTGGCTGATTTCGCCGCCAGCCTGACCACCGCCAGCAAGGAAGAGTTACAAGAAATCCTGGCCACGGCACCGGTTCTGGAGCGGTTAAAGAAAGTGATTGTATTGATCAAAAAGGAACTGGAAGTCGCCCAGCTTCAGACCAAAATTCGCAAGCAAGTCGAAGAGAAGATGAGTGAGCATCAGCGCAAATTCTTCCTGCGTGAGCAACTCAAGGCTATCCAGCAAGAATTAGGTATTGCCAAAGACGACCGCACCGCCGATGTGGACCGTTTCCGTGAACGGCTGGAAACCCGCCAGGTTCCCGAAGCGGCTAAGAAGCGCATCGACGAGGAGCTGGACAAACTGTCGATCTTGGAAACCGGTTCCCCAGAATACGCTGTCACCCGCAATTACCTGGACGTGATGACCGATCTGCCGTGGGGAGTTTATTCAACGGACAACCTGGATCTCAAACATGCCCGCGAAGTGCTGGATCGCGACCATGACGGGCTAGCCGATGTGAAGGACCGGATCATTGAATTCCTGGCCGTCGGGGCGCTGAAGGGTCAGGTTGGGGGTTCGATTATTCTGCTGGTTGGCCCACCGGGCGTGGGCAAAACGTCGATTGGCCGCTCGGTGGCTGCGGCGCTGGATCGCCAGTTCTACCGGCTCAGCTTGGGCGGGATGCGTGACGAAGCCGAGATCAAGGGCCATCGCCGCACGTATATCGGCGCATTACCAGGTAAGTTTATCCAGGCCATCCGCGATGCCGAGACCGCTAACCCGGTGATCATGCTTGACGAGATTGACAAGATCGGCGCTTCGTATCATGGCGATCCAGCCTCAGCGCTGCTGGAAGTCCTCGACCCGGAGCAGAACACTGAATTCCTCGATCACTATCTAGACGTGCGTTTCGACCTATCCAAAGTGCTGTTCATCTGCACGGCCAATCAACTCGACACGATTCCAGCGCCGCTGCTCGACCGCATGGAGACGATTCGCCTGTCCGGCTACATCACCGCCGAGAAGCTGCAAATCGCCCGTAACCATCTGTGGCCGAAGCTGCTGGAGCGCAGCGGGCTGGAGCGTGACCGTATCCAACTGGATGATGAAGCGTTGCAACAAATCATCGAAGGCTATGCCCGCGAGGCCGGCGTGCGCAGCCTGGAAAAGCAACTCGGGCGGATTGTCCGCAAGAGCGCGGTGCAGATCGTCGAAAATCACCAAGAGGGAACGATCACCGTGGAGCGCATCGACCTGGATCATTATCTGGGCAAGCCGCCTTTCAAGGTCGATACGCTGATGGCCGGAGTGGGCGTGGTGACGGGGTTGGCGTGGACCGCGATGGGTGGCGCGACGCTCAATGTCGAGGCCAGCCTGATCCACACCAAGAATCGCGGTTTCAAATTAACCGGCCGGTTGGGCGAAGTCATGCAGGAGTCGGCCAATATCGCCTACAGTTATGTGAGTGCTCATTTGGAAGAATATCAGGCTGACCCCAAGTTTTTTGACGAAGCCTTTGTGCATTTGCACGTTCCGGAGGGCGCGACGCCCAAGGACGGCCCCAGTGCTGGCATTACCATGGCCACCGCCCTGTTATCGCTGGCCCGGGGTCAGGCCACGACACGACCGTTGGCGATGACCGGTGAGTTGACCCTGACCGGGCAGGTGCTACCGATTGGTGGCGTCCGTGAGAAACTGATCGCAGCCCGGCGGGTCTCCATTCATGAGATTCTCCTGCCGGAAGGGAATCGCGGCGATATTGACGAATTGCCGGATCATATCCGTGAGGGTATGACCATCCATTTTGTCGAACGCTTCCAGCAGGTGGCGGATCTGGTTTTTACTGCCGGGCATCCCGGCTGAGGACATAGTTTGTGATGACAGTGATGATTCCTGGCAAAGCCCGCGCGATTTTGTTCCCGCCGCTCTGTCTGCTGGCGTTGCTCCAGGTGTCCACTGTGAGCTGGGCTGCCTGCGATGATCCCCCGGCCCGGAGGGTCAATTGGCTACGCTGCGACAAGCAGGGCGTGGACTTGCAGGGCGTGGACTTGCGGGAGGCGGTGCTGACCCAGATCAATCTGAGCGGCGCTAATCTAAGCGGGGCGCGGCTCAGTGGCGCGGATCTGGGCCGGGCGATATTGAATAACGCAAATTTCACCGGCGCTGCGCTGCGCGGCGCACGGCTGGTGTCGGCGCAGCTCAATCATGCGGTGTTGGCTGACGCGAGCATGACCGGAGCACGGCTGGATCGGGCGGTGTTGGCTGGAGCTGATCTGCGCAAAGCGGACCTGAGCAACGCCGGGTTATATCAAGCAGACCTGAGCAGGGCGGACCTGAGCAACGCGAAACTCAATCAGGCCCATCTGGCGCAAGCGGATCTGAGCGATGCAAAACTGGCCAATGCCAATTTGAGTGAAGCCGTGCTGAGCCGGGCGATGCTGGAGGATGCCGTGCTAACCGGAGCCAATCTACAAGGTACCCGGTTAGACGGAGCAACGTTGCTGGATGTGAATTTCACCGGCGCCGATCTCAGCCAGGCGACTTTGGCCGAAGCCCGGATCGATGGCGCTATCTTTACCAATGCCAAACTCGACAGCACGATCTGGATCAATCGCCAACGGTGCCGGCCAGGCTCGGTGGGGGCATGCCGGTGAGAAGTAGCTAGCTTGAGCAAGGGAGTAGGCACTATGCCTCATCGGGCGCCACCCTGCTGGGCGATGACCTCTTCCGAATAAAATTAAGCGTTTAGCCGGCCGGGCTAAACACAGCGTTGCCCAACCTACGGTCTCCAGACAATAGCGTAAAACCTATGCAGAATTGGTATAACCCGCAGTCAGCGATCAAAATCAGCCACCGGATTATCGGGTAGCGTTCAAGCACTGTTTTGAGCGTCAGCAAGGAGGTCGTGATCTCATCCACATTGCCTTCAAGGGCCTGACCCAGTGCGCTTGGAAATAGCAACGATTCTCTAGAACTGGCTAATCACGAATGAGAGAACTACACTTCTTTGAAACTTCTAACGACCATCATAAAAAAGGTAATGTATTGAATAAGATATGTGTTTGGCAACATCGTGGCTTTGTTATGGGCTGCTTACCTGATATTTCCCAGTCCCAACCCGGTTCAACAACGCAAGACTTTGGTGTCGACCGGCCCTTCCAGATGCTGGAAAACGAAAGCAATGGTTGAAATGGTTGGCAGGAATACCGCTTGATGAAAGAAGATTTGACCCTCAGTGACGCAGTGAACGAACTGACTAAGTGTGTAACCCTGTCACCAACCCGGCTGATGTATTGATGCATCTATTCAAGGATAAAGTTGGAGTGCCGATCTGCACCACCAACACCCGGATAGCGTGCGCTTGACCAGGCGCTGATGATGCTTACTCTGATCGATAGTCATAATCATTTCGACGAGGCCAGTTTCGATCCCGACCGGGAGGCCGCTTACCAACGGGCGCGCGACGCCGGCGTGAGTGTACAAGTGCTGGCAGCGGTCAGCGCCCGCCTGTGGCCCAAACTTAAGGCAGTGACAAAACAATATCCAGGGCTGTATCCATGTTACGGCCTGCATCCAGCCTATCTCAATGAACATCGCCCGGAGCATCTCGATGCATTGGCGCATTGGCTGCACCGGGAACGGCCCGTCGCTATCGGCGAATGCGGGCTGGATTATTACCTGCCTGATCTCGACCCCGATGCCCAAGCTGAATTTTTTTCCGGGCAATTGCGCCTGGCTTGCCGTCACGATCTGCCGGTCGTGATCCATGCTCGTCATGCGGTGGATCACGTCATCAAATTTCTGCGGCGCTTTGCCGGGGTGCGTGGCATGGTGCATAGCTTTTCCGGCAGCGAAGACCAGGCCGGACGGCTGTTGGATTTGGGAATCCTGCTCAGCTTTGGCGGTCCGCTGACCTATCCGCGTGCCGCCCGTTTGCGCAAACTGATCCGTTATTTGCCACTGGATGGCTTCATAATAGAGACCGACGCTCCCGACCAGCCGTTGAGTAATCATCGCGGCGAGCGCAATGAGCCGGCATTCGTGACGGAGGTACTGAGTTGTATTGCTGAGTTACGCGGCGCTGATCCTGTTGAAATCGCTGCCGCTACCACGAAAAATGCCTGCCGCTTGTTCAGATTGTCCGATGCCTTATCCACAGGCACGCACTGAGATATTGATCGGCGCTGAACGATTGGCCCGGTTGCGGGCAGCACGGGTGTTAGTGGCCGGACTGGGCGGAGTCGGTGGTCATGTAGCTGAGGCCCTGGGCCGAGCCGGTGTGGGCCGGCTGACTCTGCTGGATCACGATACGGTGTCGCCTTCTAATCTTAACCGCCAATTGCTGGCGTTGCACTCAACACTGAACCGGTCCAAGGTTGAGGTTATGGCGGAGCGGTTGCACGACATTGACCCGATGCTGGAATTGACACTGCTCAATGAATTTCTCCAGCCGGATATGGCCGATGCGTTGGTGACCACCCTACCTCTCACGCCTAACCACTCCCTTGCAACACATAAGGAGAGCCAACCCCTCTATGACTATGTAGCCGATTGTATCGACAGCATCGCCTGTAAGGCAGCACTGGTTACAGCTTGCCACCGCCACGGCGTACCAGTCATTTCAGCATTAGGGGCGGGTAATTGTCTGGATGTTAGCCGCGTCCGTGTGGCAAAACTGAATCAAACTCAGGGTTGCCCCTTGGCCCGCGAGCTGCGCCGGCAGCTACGGAAATCGGGCACACCGCTAAATTACCCGGTGATTTATAGTGACGAACAACGCAGCTCACCCCTGCCACATCAGCCCGCCGGCGGCGATACCCCCGGCCGCCCACGAGCGGTAAACGGCACGATTTCCTATATGCCAGCACTGTTTGGCGTGATGCTGGCCGGGGTGGTGATTCGGCAATTGCTGGAAGGAGGCGAAGGGATTGAATGATGACCTTCTGCCAGAACAAGGCGCTCGCAACTGTCCGGAATCCATACGAAGCCTGCTTTTCAAACAAATATCAGTTTTTGGTGGACGGCGGAGGAAGGGGCGGTTGAGGCAACTGATCGAGAATGCGCCGGGCTACGCCCTGATAATCCTCGTCAAAGTGATGATCACCTGGCATCTGTTGAACGATGATTCCCAAATCGGCCAGCTTCGGACAGGAAGCATCCTCCTCCTCGGTACCGTAAATACACAACCGTTTGATAGTATTTAACTTCGCCAATTCTGGCCGCACGGGTTGATCGCCTTCATCCGGATTGTCGCTAATCCAGTCGCTGAGATGAAATTCGAAAGAGGCATTATCCGATAGTCCGAGGAATACCATCAGATCGATCCGCGCGCGCAACGCTGGTGGCAAACGGTTGGCAATGGCGGGTAAGGCATCGGCTCCAAAGGAATAGCCAATCAATACGATTCGTTCTTTCTTCCAGGTATCCAGATACTGGCGCAGTGTCCGCTCCAAATCCAGCGCGACCTCGTCCGGTTGACGGGCTTTCCAAAAATAGCTCAGCGAATCCCAGCCAATCACCGGCAGGCCGTTCTTGGCTAATTCCGCAGTCATCGACCGGTCGAGCAGCGCCCAGCCGCCATCCCCGGACAGCATGACCGCCAATTGTGGCCGATCGGGGCCGCCTGTCACCGGAACTTCAGTGAGCGGTATGCCCGTGACGCTGGCATCCGGCTGCACTTGCTTAACGATGCTTGGATCGAGCCATTGCAACAGGGCGGATACTTGCGGCAGCCAGTCTTTGACGCCTGCCTTGCCGGGTATTCCAGTCAGCCGGGCTAACTGGATCGATTGGACAAACTGTATGGTGGTCGCAACTTCACAAGCGGGCTGATTCTGAAACACAAACCAGGTAGCTGGCATCCGGGTGATGGGTTTTAAACGCATTCCCTGATGATCGGGCAACGCCACGCCTTCCAATTTACCGGCGCCAGGGCACAAGGGCTTGGACAAGGGTAGTTCCGGGCAGAAGTTCACTCCGATTCCAGCATGGAAGCGGTCAGCCGGCGCCTGGGCCAGTGCTACGTAGCCCAGCGTTGCGCCGGTACCGTAACCAAGCAGAACTGGCGGCAAGAGGCTCGCCAGCGGGTAACGCTGAGCTATCCACTGATTCAACTGCCCAAGATCCGCCGACAGATCAAGGCAAGCAGCTTTCGATTGGTCCAGCCAGACCAAGTACTGATTCAGATCGATCCCAGCGACCACATAATCCAGTTGAGCAATTTCTTGTGCTATAGGGGTCATATCGGCATTCCAGCCAGCCGCACCAGACAGTAATAACACCACGCCCTTGGGTTCGCCGGCCGTGTGGTAGATGGCCAGCTTGCCGAAGACGGCGTTATCCAGTGTTTCCTCAGCAATCCCTGCCTGCGTATTGGACATTACCAGCACGGCGATGGCCAGACAAAGCGCTTGTGATAAGCGATGCAGGATCGAACTCTTCATCACGGCTGGATTCTGACGGCGGTTATTCCGGATGATCAGCATGGGTCCAGAGAGGTCTTGCTAGCCAAAAAGGATTAGCGATACCTTGCCGATAGGCTTTCAGTGCTTCCGAAGAGGAATTCACTCTAAGATTACTGATAGAACCATCATCGTTTTGCCAGCGCTCATGCCAAAAAACGGCAGCGCGGATTCTCGGGTAATCTTTAGACGCCCGTTCAAGAAAATCAGCGATCCAATGCGCTTTGCTTCCCTGCTCCGGAAATTCCCCGACGCCCCACTCGGCCAGCATAAGAGGTTTTTCTTCATCGAGCTGGCAAAGCTGTTGGTAGTAAGTTCCTATTGCCTTATCGACCGTTACCCAGTTTCCTTCGGATTTGAACTGTACACCATACGCGGTGATTCCAAGCCAGTCGACGTACTGCGGCCCTGGATAGTATTGCGCCATAGCGTTCCAGGGTTCATCGGGATCGGAGGCATTATTCGCGTGCCAAACCCAGAGGATATTGCTGGCTCCCTTGGCTCGCACCCGGTCAATGACATAACGGTAAGCCTTTTTAAAGGTTTCCGGGCCTTCGAAACAATTTTTACAGTTTTGCGATGGTTTCCCCGCGCCGTAAAAAATCCCCGACCAAGGGAACCAATACCCATTCATCTCCAGTCCCCAGGAAACGAATAAGGGGTTTCCATACGCCTTGGCTTGAGTAGCCCAATAATCGATATAGCCGTCCCATTGGCCTGCAATAATAGCATTTAGATCGAAGCGCCCAGGTTTCGAATTCCATCCTTCAGTTGGCCGGTCCCACGGCGACCAGAAGATTAAAGGTATCGCTCCATAACTTGAAATAATGTTAAGTTGCTGATCGGGGAAACTCTGATTTCCCCAGTCGCTCGAAAATGCAATGATCGCTTGTTTTTTGCCCACCAGCTTATCGAAGCGCTCAATACCTTCCAGTGTTACATTATCTTCGTGGTGTCCGAATTCAATATAGGCGCCGCTGTACGCTTGGTTTTTTGGAACTACGATTTTCATCTGCCTATTATTTGTTGTCTTTTTTTGCGAAGGAAAACCTGAATTAGTTGGCTGACAAGCAACCATAAAGCTTGAAATAAATATAAATAACAATATGTTGATTTTAGTGAGATTATGTGGATTTCCTCTGCGCTGGTTGAGATATTTTAATATTGTATTTGACATTCACAGTCCCTCTCCGGTCAATTTTTCCCCAACCATACCATGCACCCTTCAATGCGCGAATAATGGCTACCCAGACTGATAAACAAAGCAGGGGCCGATAGAGAATTCTCATGGGGAAAATCCACAACGAAGCACGCAAAGGCTCTTTCTCAAGAAAACAGCCTAGCAATGCAAGTAGCCACTCCAGCGCGAAAAAGAAAATAGCGTATCCGATGATAGAAAACCCTGATCCCCAAGAGATAGAAATAAGCAGCATCATATCGACCAGCGGCACTAAGGCCACTAGAAACACATGGCAAAACCATACACTCGGCAAGCTGAAGAACCCCAATCCAGGACGCTCAAGGCTGCATAGAAGGCCGCGATGTTTCCAGAGACACTGAAGAGTACCAAAAGCCCAGCGAATCCGCTGACGCACGAGCAGTCGAGCTGTGTCAGGAGCTTCCGTGTAAGCAATGGCACTGGACGCGTAGCGGATACGATAGGGAGTGCGATGCAGGTGAAGCGTCAGATCTGTATCTTCAGCAAGGGTATCCGCGATAATCCCCCCCGCGCTTTCAATCGCCTGTTTTTTGAAAGCACTGATGGCGCCAGGGACCACAGTAATCGCGTTCCAGTAATCATAGGCGCGACGATCCAGATTGAAGCCACAAATGTATTCGAGCGATTGGAAACGCGCGATCAGCGATGTCAGATTGCCAACGCGGATATGGCCACATACCGCGCCAACATCCGGCTGAACCAGGGGAGCGACGAGCCGGCGAAGGGTCTCCGGTTGAAACTGGGTATCTGCATCAAGCATCACGACCGTTTCATAAGCCGCAGCCTCGACCGCCCGGTTGAGGGCATGCGCCTTGCCCGCGTTATTTTGCGAGATCAGGCGGATCCGCGTATCTTCAGCCGCAAGTCTGGCGACGATGGCCGCAGTGTCGTCCGTTGAACCGTCATTGACCACAATCAATTCGAAGAAGCCCGCATAATCGCTAGTTAAGATCGAACGAACCGTTGAAGCAATGACTTTGGACTCGTTGTAAGCAGCGATTATGACAGATACGGGTTCCTTGAAGACCGATGATTCCTCCGATAGCGCCTGTTGCGTCCGCCGGTATTGCCGTAGCGCAAGCGCCACGACAATACCCGTTCGAATCAGCAGGAGCACTGTAATCCCCATCATGAAAGCCCAGGCAAATTCTTCGATACGCTGGGCCAAATGCAGCCCTGTCTGGGCTACGGCGCGCGAGCCTGCAGGATCATCGGTTGGGATCGGCGGCATTAACGCCTCACGTGAGAGATTTAAAAGCGTCTGAAGCGACACGATCTGATCACCCCGATGACGGAGATAGCGAATGATTTCCGGAAGCGCGGCGACAGTTGCCGAACGGTCGCCGCCGCCATCGTGAAGAAGAATGACATTTCCCTCATGGCGGCGCTCGTTAATGCGCGTCATGATGTCTGCGGCATTGGGCTCATTCCAGTCTTCGCTATCAATACTGTCGCTCACACAGAGATAACCTAGTTGCTGCGCCCTCACGAGCGTCCTAAACTCTTCAAAGGATTTGGGATAGGTATCTGCAGCATAGGGTGGGCGGAACAGAAGCGTTGATATTCCGGCACCGTCTTGAAGAATGCGCTGCGTAGCATTAAGTTCGAATGCTGTCCACGCTTCAGTGGCTACGCTGAGATCAGAGTGTAAATAAGAGTGGTTGCCGATCTCATGTCCTTCAGCCAGAATCCGGCGAACCAGTGCCGGATTTTCAACCACTCGACTTCCCACGACAAAGAACACGGCATGAACGCCTTCCTGTTTGAGAATATCGAGGATGCGTGGCGTCCAAACCGGGTCGGGGCCATCGTCAAAGCTCAGCACCACCTGATTCGTTGCCGAGCCGCCCCGGTGGTAAATAGAGGGATATTTGGGGAATTTCTCGTACCGCGCTTCCCAGAACTCAGCAGACGGTGTTGTCACCCGGCGAAACCCTTGTTCCCGTTCGTCCGACGGAATGAGGAGATCGCCTCTGCCTACGTTAGCGACCCGATCGGAAGTTCTGATCGGCTCAATTGATTTCGAGTTCAGCTTTGGATGAGCAACGATGCGCCAAATCGACTCGTCTTCCTTTCCCAGCCGATAAATCGCTGTTCCCGCGACTCCTTTTTTCAAGGCTATTTTGTATTGATTGCGGAAGGTCACCGCGTCAAGAAACCACACAGAGTGCGGAATACCGTCCTCTTCATAAGTAAAGTGCGGCTGGTAAAGCGGTGCCTCAATAGAGATGGCCTGGGTTCCTGAAAACCGGGCCCGGCCCATGACATCGGCAAAGCTGAGGATTGCCGTTTCTGCTTCATTGCTCTTGGACCAATCGTATCCATAAGCGCCTATACCGACGATCCACTGATGGATATCGCCATATCCAAGTAACGTATCAAGCCATTCATGCCACCAGGGCAGAGAGGCAACCGGACCCGGTGAATCGTCCTCACCATTTTCGTCAAACAGTAGCGCGACAAATCGATCAACGACCGGCGCCAAGGCATCAAGGTCAAAAACTGCAATATCATTACCTACGGGAATACAAAGCCATAGCTCTAATTTTCCACTGTGCAGATAATTTGCAAGATCAGTCAACAATGACGTCAAATTATTGCGGTAAGCTGGATCGATTTGCTCCCAGTCAACAAGCACTCCCATTGCATGGATAGCGCGCAGTTCATTTTTTAGCTTCTCGAAAAAGGGGAGTCGCTTTTCTGGATGCCGCGCCAATTCTTCGATCAGCTCCGGTTGCCACTCATCGCCATCGAGATTCGAAAGGAGAGGAAGCAATTTTACGTCCGCTGAAGCAGTGAATTTGATGAGTTGCGGGTCTGGGGAGGCAATCAGTGGCTCTTCAAAGCTGCGCATTGAGAACCACTCCGGCGCCAAATGGGTTATCTCCTGATAATGGGATCTGAGCGAATGGAAGCTTTCCGCATCTGAGGATGTATAAAACGCCAGCACTACTGGCTCCTCGGAAAAACCATGAGGTCGTGGAGTAACCGGCTTTTCTGAGGCAACCGGTCTTTGCCGCAACCAGGGAGGAGGCGCGGGCGAGCGGGGAACAGATTCCTGAGAGGGAGCCGCGGCACTGAGTTGCATTTCAGGACGAGGCAGCGTATCCGGTTTTTGCAATTTCGGCAGAATCAGCAGGGAATGTACGAATATGACCAGGAGGATGAATAGGAGGAAGCTGCTCCAAAGGGTAATGCGGCAAACCCACACCCATCGATTGCCTTTGAAATCAGAAAAGACAAATTGTGATGTATCCATAAATGAGCGTGAAATGAGAGGAGAGAGGGCCTTGAGATCATTTACTTACTGACGATCCCCTTGGAGCCATTAGCAATCAGCGCCGTCAAATCAGCCAGTACGCGGGGCAGCGCCATTATACCGCCGGGCGCCGCCAAGTAGCGGGCTTCCCACTGAGGATCAAACTTTTCCTTATATTGATGCAGGCCCCGGAAATTGTAAAACGCCTCGCCATGCCCGAAGACCAGCGCACCAAATCGATTCCACAACGGCGCGAGGCTGCGATTCTGCAAGCCAGACAACGGTGCCATGCCCAAGTTGAACCAGGTGTAGCCTCGCTCACGGCCCCACAGCATGATTTTGAGAAAGAGGTAATCCATCAAACCGTGAGAGCCATCAGGCAAGTAGCGCATCAAATCCACCGACAGCTCCTCGCCGCCGCCTTGCCAAAGATTGGCAAACGCTTCTACTTGATTATGATGCCAGACGACCGCAACCGGTCCGGTTTGCAGGTAATCCTCGTCGAAAAACCCGAGAGAAAACCCTTTTTCACGGCTGCTTTTTCCAGTAAGCCAGGCATCGGAAACTCTCCTTAACTGTGGCAATAGGGATGGCACAACGGCTGGTTCGACAATTTCGAAACGGCAACCTTCCCGCTCTAAACGGTTGATATGATTACGCATGGTTTTGCGGGCCTTGCCGTCCAGCGAAAAGGCCGTCAACAGCACCCGCGCCTCTTCGCCAAATTTGAGCAGGGTTAGACCCAGTTCCACATACAAACCCAAATGATCAGGGTGAACCTGATAGAACACGGGCCAACCGCCATGATGCTCACACAACTCGCGGAATTGCCAGGCCAATTCCCGGCGGTCTTGCTCGCGACGAGCCACTGGATCGCCCATGACCACCCAGGTGCGGCCTTCCACGGCGTACATCAGGAAAGCGCTGCGATCCGCATTGAACAGCAGTGCCTTGTCGCCCAATAGGGTTAGATAAGCATAAGTGCGTGGGAATGCCGCAGCGATCGCCTGGGCTTGACGCCGTTCTTCCGGCCCTGGCAGCGCTGGTTCGAAGGGCGCCGGCCGCAACAATTTGGCGATACCAAAGAACAACGCTGCGCCCATAGCACCGACCATTGCCCGCAGGAAACGAGGGGCTTCGCCTTGACCGCTGAAACTGAAATCCCACCATAACTCAGCGGAATATTCGACATGCTTGTAGGAGAAGAAGCCCAGCCAGATCGAACACACCACGACCACGGCAATGGCAGCGAGCCAGCCTGGCGTAAATCGTTCGCTGAACAGTGAAGCTTGGCGGTAGAACTGCCGCCGGGAGGGTAACAGCCCAGCCAGCAGAATGCTCAGAATCAAAGCTTCTTCGTAATCTGCACCCTTGAGCAGCGAGACGACGATGCCTGCGCCCAGAAATGCTACTGCCAGCATCCAGGCAGCATCGAGCCGGCGTTGCAGACCTCGTGCGAGCAACAGTAGCCCCATGCCAGCCAGGCTGCTAGCGAAATGGGAGATTTCCAATACAGATAGAGGGATTCGATGATGCAGCCATTCCAGCCGGGCCTCGACCGCTGGAGTCGCCGCTGAAAATAGCAGTACCGCGCCACTAATGAGTGTCAGCAAGGCAAAGATATGCGGCAACAGCACAGGAACCCAGGGGCCGATCATTCGTGGCAGCCACAAGACCCGTTCCTTCTGATGCCGTAGTTCATACAGGCCCAGCGTGACCGCCGCTAGCGCCAGCGGCAACAGGTAGTAGATCAGCCGGTAGGTCAACAACGCGCCAAGAATATCATTGGCGGGCAACTCATTTTGGAGCATGAGCAGTGCCACCGATTCGAAGATACCCAAGCCGCCGGGGATATGGCTGAGCAGGCCAGCAATTTGCGCGACCAAAAATACGCCGAGGATGCGGTCAAAACCTAGTACTGTCGATGCAGGCAGCAAGGTGTACAGTACGATGCTGGCCATGACCCAGTCGAGGGCGCCAATCGTGATTTGCGGCAAGGCCAGGCGCGGCCGGACCATTGGTAATTCCCACGGTCCCGCTTGCAACGGTTGGCGGCGGAGTATGCCTAGTAACACGTAAACCGCTGGTAGAACCAACATCGACAGCCCTAATAAACGGCTATCCAGCGTTAACCAAGGAATCGTGCGTAAATCCAGAGGATCCAGTATCAAAACTCCACCGCCTACGGTGAGAATACCCAGCCATAGCGTCAGAGTGGTAAATAACACAATCCGGGCAATATCTACTGCGGTTAATCCCCAACTGGAGTACAGCCGGTAGCGCAACGAGCTAGAGGTGAGTACTGATAGACCGACTGAGTTGCTGAAAGCATAACTGAGCAACGCGGCAAAGCCGACCTTGAGCCAAGGCAGCGGCTGGCGAATATAGCGCAACGCCAGCCAGTCGTAGCCAGTCGTAAGCAGATAGCTGAACGCTGTGCCCAGTAAGGCTGCGTATAGCTGTATACCAGGCAACTGCCGGAAATAGGCAACCACGTCCTGATAGCGGTATTCAGCCAGCGCTTGATGCAACACCCACAATGCTGCAACAAATAGCATCAGACCGATCATTGGACCTGCATAGCGAGCGAACAGCGTTTTCATGGCAAGGTGAAATAGCACTCTTGTTCGTCCACCCGGACGTTACTTGAGCAGTGTTGCGATGTGCAGCACCCAGGTTATTCATTGCTTCAGAATGATTAAGATTGATAGCTTGCCGCTCGCAGAAAAATCAGATCGTGTGTTTGAAATTATCAATCGCATCAATTTGATATTGGTGTCGAAAAAAACCCCGCCAAAGCGGGGTTTTTCGATTGCAGCCTTTGTGAAGGCTAGTAGTGACGCTTACATCATGTCGCCCATGCCGCCCATGCCGCCCATGCCGCCCATGCCGCCCATGCCGCCACCACCCATGCCGCCTGATTCTTTCTTCGGCAGTTCGGCGATCATCGCCTCAGTGGTGATCAACAACGCCGCCACAGACGCAGCATTCTGCAGCGCCGAGCGAGTCACCTTGGTTGGATCCAGGATACCCATTTCGACCATATCGCCGTATTCGCCAGTCGCGGCGTTGTAGCCATAGTTACCAGACTGCTGCAGGATCTTATCCATAACCACCGAAGGCTCATCACCGGCATTGGCGACGATCTGGCGCGAGGGTTCTTCCATGGCGCGTAGCGCGATCGATACGCCCACATCCTGATCAGCATTGTCGCCCTTCAAGCCCTTGATCGCCTGCAAGGCGCGAACCAGCGCTACGCCGCCACCCGCTACTACGCCTTCCTCGACCGCCGCGCGAGTCGCATGCAACGCATCCTCAACGCGGGCTTTCTTCTCTTTCATCTCGATTTCAGTGGCCGCGCCGACCTTGATTACCGCCACACCGCCAGCCAGCTTGGCTACACGTTCCTGCAATTTTTCGCGGTCATAATCCGAAGTCGCTTCCTCGATCTGCCGGCGAATCTGCTCAACCCGGCCCTGGATCTCGCCGGTCTTGCCGGCACCATCGATAATGGTGGTATTCTCCTTGCCGACCACAATCTTGCGGGCTGTACCGAGATCCGACAGAGTCGCCTTCTCCAGGGTCAAGCCGACCTCCTCAGAGATAACTTGGCCGCCGGTTAAAATGGCGATGTCCTGCAACATGGCCTTACGGCGGTCACCGAAACCCGGCGCCTTGACGGCCGCTACCTTGACGATGCCGCGAATAGTGTTGACGACCAAAGTCGCCAGCGCCTCGCCCTCTACATCCTCGGCGATAATCAGCAACGGCTTGCTGGCCTTAGCGACACCTTCCAGCAGCGGCAACAAGTCACGGACGTTGGAAATCTTCTTGTCGTACAGCAGGATGTACGGGGTATCCAGCTCCGCGCTCATGCTTTGCTGGTTGTTGATGAAGTAAGGTGAAATATAGCCACGGTCAAACTGCATTCCTTCTACGACATCCAGTTCGTTATCCAGGCTCTTGCCTTCTTCAACAGTGATCACGCCTTCCTTACCGACCTTCTTCATGGCGTCGGCGATAATCCGGCCAATGGCTTCGTCGGAGTTGGCGGAAATGGTACCTACCTGAGCGATGGCCTTGTCATCGGTGCAGGGCTTAGAAAACTTCTTCAGCTCTTCGACCGTAGCGGTCACTGCTTTGTCAATACCACGCTTGAGATCCATGGGGTTCATGCCGGCGGCAACCGCCTTCATGCCCTCACGGACAATCGCCTGGGCTAGCACGGTGGCGGTGGTGGTACCGTCACCGGCCACGTCAGAGGTCTTGGACGCAACTTCTTTCACCATCTGTGCGCCCATATTCTCGAACTTGTCTTCCAATTCGATTTCCTTGGCAACCGACACACCGTCCTTAGTAACGGTGGGAGCACCAAAGGATTTATCCAGCAATACGTTGCGGCCTTTGGGGCCTAAGGTAACTTTGACCGCATTGGCCAATACATTGATACCGCGCACCATGCGCGAACGGGCATCATCACCGAACTTGACTTCTTTTGCAGCCATTTTTAATTCCTCTGAAACCAGTTTTAGATATTCGAATCAAGCACTTAAAGTAGAGAGACGCTTACTTCTCGATAATCGCCATGATTTCGTCTTCGCGCATGACGATCAGATCTTCACCGTCCACCTTTACTTCGCTGCCCGAATACTTGCCGAATAGAACCAGGTCGCCTGCCTTGACATCCAGTGGCCGCACGTCACCGTTCTCCAGCAACTTGCCCCGGCCCACCGCCATCACTGTGCCACGCGAGGGCTTCTCAGCAGCAGTACCCGGCAGGACGATACCGCCTGGACTCTTAGTTTCTTCTTCAACGCGCTTAATCAGCACCCGATCATGCAATGGCCGAATGTTCATAGATAAAATCTCCTGAAAGGGACTAGGTTCGGTGACTTGAGGTTGACGCTGGCTTTGTTAGCACTCAACCTTTGTGAGTGCTAATCATAGTCAGCGAAACCCCTCTGTCAAGGGGTTAACCGTGAAGTGGGGGGAGTACCGGGAAATTTCAAGGGAGTGAGTTGAAGAAAATTAGCCGGATTGGGAGTCTATCGTTAGGCTGCTCAGGTGATCGAACTGCATAACATGACAATCTTAAGAGGGAATTCTTTATGGACAATCAACCGCTAGTGGTCTATTGCACTTGCCCGGATCAAGCGATGGCCGAGCGCATCGCCGAGACCACGGTCCGCGAGCGGCTGGCCGCCTGCGCCAGCTTAGTGCCAGGACTCACCTCAATTTATCGTTGGCAAGGCGCAATACAACACGATTCTGAATGGTTGCTAATCATAAAAACCCGCAGTACGGTCTATCCGTTACTAGAAGCGCGTATCCGTGAATTGCACTCTTACGACACGCCTGAAATCATTGCCTTACCCATTCAGATCGGTTCGGCAGCCTATTTGGACTGGATAGCCGGTAACACCGGAGCACCGTTATGAAGCGGCTTCCCATTTGGCCTTGGCTGGCGTTGCTATTGGCACTGCTAGCAGGGCCGGCGATAGGCGGGTTGTTTGACCGGTTCGGCAGTGCTTCGCATGAAATTATTCTTGATGCAGATCAAGCATTTAAACTTACTACCAATGTGCTCGATCCACACACGATTGAGGCCCGATGGATCATTGCCCCTGGTTATTACCTCTATCGCGACAAGTTCCAGTTAGAATTGGTCGACCCCCAAGGCATCGCCATCATCAGCACCGGCATTCCCCCTGGCGAGTTAAAAAACGATCCCTATTTTGGCCCGCAACAGGTATTTCACGACGAAGCATGGATGACTGCTCGCCTGCAACGCAGTTCAAACAGCGCTGGCGAATTAGAAGTAGAGGTGAAAGCTAGTTATCAAGGTTGCGCTGAAGCCGGTGTCTGTTACCCTCCATTGAAACAGACAGTAACGATTGCATTGCCTGCTGACTCCGCGCGTCCACTCATGGGAGAGCAACTCCAAGCGAGATCGAACACGACGTCCTCCACCTCCTCTCGCCTGCTTGCGCAAGAGGGACTAAGGACGCAGGCCGATCCTTCTCAAAATCGACCTGCCGAAGCGGAACAGGACCGGTTGGCACGATTACTCAATCAGCAGCGCTTTTTGGCGATCCCTGCCTTTTTTGGTTTCGGGCTATTGCTGGCGTTCACTCCTTGCGTCTTTCCCATGGTACCGATTCTATCCAGCCTGATTGCCGGTCAAGGTGCGAATCTCACTCGCCGGCGAGCGCTGGTGCTGGCAGCGACCTATGTGCTCGCCATGGCGGCGACCTATACCATTGCCGGGGTACTGGCAGCGTTGCTCGGGCAGAATTTGCAAGCTTGGTTCCAAAATCCTTGGGCAATTGGACTATTCAGCGGCATGTTTGTTTTGCTAGCGTTGTCCATGTTTGGTTTTTACGACCTGCAGTTACCGGCTTTTCTGCAGCATCGATTGACTGAATGGAGTAATCGTCAGCGCGGTGGCCGTTATGCTGGAGTAGCGGTGATGGGCTTCCTGTCGGCATTGATTGTTGGACCTTGTGTAGCTCCCCCCTTAATTGGCGCCCTCAGCTTCATCGCGGTAACCGGTGATGTCGCATTGGGCGCGGCGGCTCTGTTCGTACTGAGCCTGGGGATGGGGGCACCCTTGCTGGTGATTGGCGCATCAACCGGTCACTGGCTGCCGCGCGCGGGCCACTGGATGGAGCGAATCAAAGCTATTTTTGGAGTGTTACTGCTGGCTGTAGCCTTGTGGCTGCTAGAGCGCATTTTGCCGGCAGCACTGATCATGACGCTATGGGCAACGCTGTTGATCGTCACCGCTACCTACATGGGGGCTTTACAATCAGTTGCCCATGGTGCGCCACCTTGGCGAATGCTGGTTAAAGGCTTAGGTACAGTTTTGTTGATTTATGGCGTATTACTGCTAGTTGGTGTCGCCGGCGGTGGCCGCGACCCCTGGCAACCCCTGCGCGGTGTTAACTTCATCGCCAGCGCCGCCAGTGAAACACCAGCACCATTATTCCAACGAGTTAAGACTGTAGCAGATGTTGAGCAGGCACTGCGCAAATCAGGTGGCCAACCAATCATGCTGGATTTCTACGCTGACTGGTGCGTCACCTGCAAGGAACTGGAGCGCGATACCTTCAGCGATCCGGCTGTGCGTATGACACTGAAAAAAATGGTGACCCTGCAAGCTGATGTCACTGCCCATGATGAAGCCGACCGGGAATTGCTGAAACACTTCGATATTGTCGGACCACCGGCTATGTTATTTTTTGGAGCGGATGGTCAGGAACGCCGGAAATACCGGGTGGTTGGGTTCATGGAGGCAAGTGAGTTCGACAAGCATCTGCGCATGCTGCCGCTAGACTGAATCAACGATTAACGCATTGAGGAATGCTCCATGTACATGCCCGATCCCAATCCCAATGTCGCTCTAGCTTTGGCCGAGGATGTCGGCGACGGCGATTTAACAGCGGCCCTGATCCCGGAAGATACCCAAGCTGAGGCCACGGTCATCAGCCGTGAATATGCCGTGCTGTGCGGTAGCGCCTGGTTTGATACGGTATTCCGCCAACTTGACCCACGGGTAGTCATTGACTGGCAAGCAGCCGACAGTGACCGTATTGCACCGGATCAATTGCTTTGCACTCTGCGCGGCCCCGCGCGATCGCTGCTGACCGGTGAACGCACCGCGCTGAATTTTCTCCAAATGCTGTCTAGCACCGCTACTTTGGCCCGTCGTTATGCCGACGCCGTGGCCGGAACCGGGGCAATAATTCTCGATACACGCAAGACCCTGCCCGGCCTGCGTTTGGCGCAAAAATACGCTGTGCGCTGCGGTGGTTGCCAAAATCACCGCATTGGCCTATTTGACGCAGTGCTCATTAAAGAAAATCACATCATGGCCGCTGGTTCCATTGGCAACGCCATTGCTGTCGCCCGCCGTCTGCATCCCAGCGTTACTGTGGAAGCCGAAGTGGAAAACGTTGCAGAACTGGAAGAGGCACTGGCCGCCCAGCCTGACATCATCATGCTCGATAATTTCGACTTAAAGACTATGTCTGAGGCAGTGAAAATCACTGACGGACGCGTCAAGCTGGAAGCATCCGGCAATGTCAATTTCGACACTGTTCGCCCGATCGCTGAGACTGGCGTCAATTACATTTCAATTGGCGGCTTAACTAAGGACGTGCGGGCAATCGATCTGTCGATGCGTTTCCGCACCCTCTAATTTAGAGGTTGTCATTTAAAATTCACTTCGTATGTCTATGCTTTACGTAAACAGGATTTATAAATCATAAGATAATTCTTAAGGAGGAAAAGTAATGTACGTAAATCTAGCTCTGAGCACTCACCCGGTCAGCCTAGGGCATCCGATGGCTGACTATCGGGCAGCGGATTATCTGCGCCAGGAGATCGCCTTTTTCGAGACCCGCCTGCACGAAATGGGTGAGAGTGGCGACTGTGCCTATGAACATGCGCTCAGCCGGGCTTACGAAACCCTACTGTGTGAACGCCGCCAGCAACTGGCGCAATTGCAGGCTTGAATTCCCTCACCCGCTTTGTCGCGCTGGCAGGGTTACTGCTGGCGCCATCCCATCCGCTAGCTGAGGCAATTGACCAGCCAGTTGCGCCTTTTCAGGCCCTCTATGATCTGTACGGTATGGGTCTCCCGCTGGGCGAGGCGCTGATGGTGCTGGACTACCCTGAACCGAACCGTTATACGATGCATTTCGACGTGCGCCCTAACCCGTTAGTTGCTCTGCTGGCGTCGCACCGGGTACAAGAGAAGGCCCGTGGTGAAATCCGCAATGGCAAGGTCCAACCAACCCAATATGTGCAGCAGGCGGACACAGGCGGAAAAACTCGAAACGTGCTGTTGCGCTTTGATCAGCCGGCTCAGCGCGTCGAGGCCCATAACAATGCGGAACAGGTAGTATTATCACTATCGCCGGGCATCATGGACCCATTGAGCTTGCATTTGGCGGTGATGCGGGATCTGGAACGCGATCGTTTGCCGGAACAGTATACGCTGATAGACGGCATTGAGCTTCGTACCTATCAGATTCACAACGAGGGCCAAGAAACGCTGAATACAGCGCTGGGGTCGCTGCCCACTGTGCGTATTAGCCAAGCCCAGTCCAGCGGAAGCCGCATCACCACATTCTGGTTCGCCACCGAATTACAATATCTCCCAGTACGCATCACCCGGCAAAAAAAAGGCCGGGAGGATCTACGCTTGGAAATCCGTTCAGTCGAGCGTCAACCCGCTACTCACTAAAACCACTCGCGATCCAGGGAGTTTTCTCCAATGCCTGTTTCCACCAACTGTATTTTCTGCAAACTCATTCGTGGCGAAATTCCATCTATCAAAGTCCATGAGGATGCGCAAACGCTGACTTTCATGGATGTCCGGCCAGCTAGTCCTGGCCATACCTTGGTGATTACCAAGGCTCATACACCTAATTTGTTGGAGATCGCTGAGACTGATCTGCTTGCAGTAACTTTGGCTGTCCAGCGCACTGCCCAGGCTATTCAAAAGGCGTTAGCGCCCGATGGCATACGGGTCAACCAATTCAATGGGGCCGCTGCCGGCCAGACCGTATTCCATTACCATGTCCATCTCATTCCAACGCAGGAGGGGCAACGGATTGGCGCTCATGGCCGCGATCAAGCCGATACCCAGCAATTAGAGGCGCTGGCCGCGCAAATTCGCGCGGCGTTGGAATCCTAAGCCGGTCAATTCCGCTTTGGCTGGTCATTACGGGCACGGCGGAACAGAACTATATCCACTCGCCGGTTCATCTGCCGGCCTTCAGGCGTGGCGTTGCTGGCGATAGGATCCTGTTCGCCACGCCCCTGGGTGGTCAACCGGCGATTCTTCACGCCCTGGGTGCTGAAAAACGCCGCTACGCTTTCTGCCCGGCGTAACGAAAGATCGAGATTGTAGCTTTCTGAACCCTTATTATCGGTATGACCGATAATCCGCGCCTGGATACCGCGACGACGCTCCATGAAGCGGGCAATTTCACGCAGTGTAGGCGCGAAACCAGGGCTGATGTCGGCGCTGTCGTACGCAAACATCACTTCACTGGGTAGGCGTAGCCGCAAACTGCCATCGGGTAGCGGCTCTACACGCATACCCATCCGGCGGTATTCCGGAGTGATCATACGTTCGAATTCCTGCTGGGCGCCACCGAGATCGTCACTGCCTGGGCCACTGTCCGCATCTTCATAGCCGTTGCCGGATTGTTGCCGGGCAATGACGTCAGTGGTGATAGACCCGATCATGAGGAAAGCGAGGGTCAACAAACCAATTGTGGCAAGACGCGATAGATTCATAGCGAGAGAGCTCCTTGGAATTCAGTGCAAATCGAACTATAGAATAGATATGAATGACTGAAAGAGTACTTAATATCTGTCAATATTTAAGAAGAACGCTTTTGAGCATTTCAAAAACCTCGATGGGGTGGCGGCCATAGGAAAACTATAAAACGATGGTGCGCTTCCGGACCATTGCTAGTGTAATAGTTGAACACCGGGTTTACGCAGCGCATCAAGAGTGACCCGCGCTGAGAGATTGATGCCTTTGCTTAAGCCTTGGCGATCGGTTGGCCGCTATTATTGCTAAAGACCTTGCGGCTATCGTGATCGTAGAGAAACTCTAGGGGATTGCGGCCACTGATAATAGCTAACGCCTGTTCGACATAGCCGCGACTGGCGGTGATAACCGCTCCATTGACTTCATTCTGATCATGGACCTGTTCGATAGCATGTTCGAATTCTGATACAAGCTTACTCAAAACCCCTCGTTGCTCGCGGGTTGGCGCTGTATTTAGACACGCATGCAAACCTTGCCGGTCAGCGGCAAAGCCTTGCTCGCGTAGATAAGTCGCCCGTACTGTATCCAGATTACGCAACTGGTCGACGCTGACCTGTTTTTCACCAGCAATGCGTTCCAAAGCTGAGGCATCGCGAGTACACAGGGCGTCGTACTCTTGTTGAAGCAACTGCTGCAATGTCTCAATGGCAGCCAGCTCCTCACGCAACAACTTCTCCAGCATGGTCAGACGGCCCTATGCAAAGGTTGCTTCAAAATCGAGGATTTTGCTTGCAAGCTTGCCTGAATCGACCTGGTACTCGCCACTAGCGATTACTGCACGCAGTTTATCAATTTTTGCCTGATCCATCGGTGGCCCTTCCTTATCCTGGGTTTCGATCTGGCGCAAACGCAGTGAACTTGTGGTGAGATTAACCTGGTCGACTTCCGCAACTGCTTTGCCAGGCAAACTGCCACTTGGCGTTTTTTCCGTTTTCGCAGGGATGGCCTGATCCACGATGCCATTGCCGCGCAGGGACAAATTCGAAACAGAGTTGATGGCCATGGTGGTTGATCCTTACGCCGTTAGTTTAAAGACTTGCTCAAGTTATCGGCTTTATGCGGTGAAACTTTAATGCAATTTCGATTATCTTCCAATCTCAACACGTCGATTGGCAGTCACTTTGCCCTCGATGACCCGCTGAGAACTTTCGTTGCGCACTCGTAACCGTTCGCCGATGCTAGCGTCGCTGAGAGCGATACCACTGGAGGTAATCTCGATGCCACTTTGTCCAGCGATGAGAGTAACGGTTTCGCCACGGCGGACCGCGGGTGTCACTTTGACGGATCGAGGTGAGATCACCTTACCTATCATTAGCGCGTGTTGTAATTGCCGACCGATCAATTGTTGGGGGTCAGTTTCATAACCACCGGGCAAGGTAGAAAGTTCGCGGCGTTCAAACTGAACGTCGGCGGCACTAAGAATAGTTCCCCGGCGCAGAAAGCGTCTGGCGATTAGTACTTGGTCGTAAATTCGAACATTGGCGCTGAGATAGATGCTCCAGGGTTTAGCATCAGGACAGCGCACGCCGACCGAGGTATTGCCAGCGGTGCGGGCGCCACTAGGCAGAAAGGCTTCCAGCGCTGTTTGACATTTAGGTAGCCGCAGGCGGCGATCAAGAGATTGGAGCCGGATTTTCGGGAGTTCTTTACGGTCGCGATGTTGCGCCGTCAAAAAAGCGTGAGCAGTACGCTGAATGTCATCAAGTGATTGTAAGGCGGGATCCGCTATAACAAACGCCGGCACCGTCAGCCCACAGCAACAACCGAGCAGGAAGTTCCGAACGATATGGGGTTGCATAGGTTTGACCTTAAATTAACATACTATTGAGTTGTATTCATGAATTAAAGAATATTAAGCAAATAGTATGCCATTAATATCTTTCCCCTTATATTGAGTTGAGTACTCTGGCAAATGTCACATTACAGAATGTAACATTCTAAAACTTAGTTAGCTAAGCCTAGCGAGACAGGCCGCTGGTTTTTTCCAATTCAATGATGCGTTGTTTCAACATGGCAGCGCTCACTGTCCCCAAATGGATGTCGGCCAATTCGCCTTTAGGAGAAATCAGGAAAGTTGTCGGCAATCCTTTCAGATCAAAACCCGATATTGGTTGATCACCGCTCAGCACGATAGGAAAGGTTATAGATAAATCTTTGGTAAACTGACGAATCTTGGCGAATTCCAGTTCCTCGAAATTAACGCCAATGACTACGGCATAGTCATGGTTGGCGTTATAGAATGCCTGCAGTTCTGGCATTTCCATCAAGCAAGGTGTGCACCAGGTTGCCCAGAAATTGACGACGGCCCATCGTCCCCGAAAGTCCGTCAAACGTACCAGTTGCTGATCCAAGCCGGGTAGAGTAAAAGCCGGTCTCTGAGCGTTAGCAAGAGACACGGCTATCAGCAAGATCAGGATGAAAACCCAGCCAGAAATGCACCGGTAGGGCTGGTAACAGTACATAGAGAGCATTTCAATGGACATCCCGAGCCGGATTTAGAAAAAACAGCCGATTAGTCAAGGAGTCTGATTGGAGTCGAATGTATTGTTTTTCCGTAACGCCATTTCCCGCGCCTTGATGGCTTGTCGGCGGGCGTCCAGCGCATACTGGCGAGCATCCTCATAAGCACCGCTTTCCAAATGGGTTTGCGCTTCTCGCAGCAAGTGTTGAGCTTCCATCAGGGTTTGGGGCGAGCGCTGGAGGGCACCCACTGCCTCTGCAGAGCGAATGGCCTGGCGAGCGTCGCTCATTTCTTGCACGGGTGCCGTCGCGCAAGCAGCCAACGCTAGGATCGCGACGGCGAATCGCGTAAATTGAGTAATCAATGCCTTGATAATTCAGCGTGGCTGCTGCATAAGAAGTTAATGATAGAGAAAGCAATGATGGTTTATTTAACTAAACTAGCACCGGCTACTGAAACCGTCAAGCCAGTTCGGCATGAATGTAATCTGAAGAACCAGTAACGAAATGGCAGTGATTGGATGATGTTTCCAAACCTAGACAGGAGAGCGGAAAAGATGGCAGAAATTCTAGTGCTGTACTATAGCCGTACTGGGGGAACTGCCGAAATGGCGCGGCAAATCTCCCGAGGCGTGGAGGAAATTCCGAAGATGACATCGCGATTACGCACCGTACCGGCAATTTCGGCGGTTTGTGAGACACTTGAGGACGATATTCCAGCATCTGGCCCCCCCTACGCCTGTCTAAACGATCTCAAGGAATGCGCGGGAATAGCTTTAGGCAGCCCGACCCGATTTGGCAACATGGCCGCGCCACTCAAGCACTTTCTGGATACCACGGGCGGGCTTTGGTTGGCTGGCACGCTTTCGGGGAAGCCAGCAGCAGTGTTTACTTCAGCTTCGACCCTGCACGGTGGACATGAATCCACACTACTGACCATGATGCTGCCGTTGCTGCATCATGGAATGTTGCTGGTAGGCTTACCGTTCACCGAGAGAGTGCTGCATGAAACGCACAGTGGAGGTACACCCTACGGTCCGAGCCATTGGTCAGGAGCTGAATCTTCCGCAGTCCTTAAAAATGAAGAGAAACAATTAGGCCGGGCGCTGGGCCGGCGATTGGCGGAAGTAGCGTGGCGTTTAGAGAGGGGAGGTGTATGAGCCGGTTCTGGCTCGCTGTTGCTTTAACTGGCTATTTTGGCCTGTTTGGATTGCTGTTGTTATGGTTCGCCTGGCTGGAACCTCCACATCGCTTGCCAGTCGCGCTAGTATTGCTAATATTGGTTGGGCCATTGCTATTGCCTCTGCGTGGTTTGCTGCATGGCCGTTCTTATACCTGCGCCTGGACTACATTTCTGGCGCTATTCTATTTTACAGTCGGGATTTTCTACGCTGCAGGCCCCATGTCGCGGCCTTGGCTATCCTGGTTGGAGATTGGATTCACTGCTCTGTGGTTTCTGGGAGCGATCCTATACGTTCGTGCTCAAGGTCAGGCGCGTCGATCGATTGTGGCTGTTAATCCGATCCCGGCAATTATGAATTCTAAGCAAACACAATAAACTCTTAAAATTCCAGGCAACCTAATATTGTTAAGTATCGTCTTAGCAATGCTTCGGGCAGTTTTTGGAGCGATTTGCAGTTTTCATCAAAATAAATAACTTTATGAAATTTATAATTTTCAGAGTAATCTTTGAATTGGATTTAATCCGGGCTATAAACTTTAAGCTATCGATTTAGAGTAGCCAAAACTGTCCGAACCATTGATCTTAGGAATTGTGAAATTAATGGTCTTGCAAAGCCTTGGCCGCTTATGCTATATTCGCTTCTCTTAGATGCGGGGTGGAGCAGTCCGGTAGCTCGTCGGGCTCATAACCCGAAGGTCGCAGGTTCAAATCCTGTCCCCGCTACCAAATTCAAGGAAGCCCTTCATGGGCTTTTTTTGTGGGGGTGCCTCTAGGGTTATTTTAGTGTACGGATGGCCTATAGCGATAGGCGAAAACATCGGGTAGATAGATGCTCGCTTGGAAAGGAACTGGCGGTGCTGAACGGAGGGTTGAGTGAAGTTGTGCCGCGACGGATCAACCAGTCTTTAGGATGAATAAGTGGGCCACAGGCCCATTTTTTATTTCCGGTGATCAAAATGCGCGAGGACATTCAGAGACTCAGGCAGATCTTAACATCTGTAGTGGAATCTATGGGTTACGAATGGGTGGGTATGGAATTTCATTCCAGCCGTCCCAATAGTTTGCTGCGGATTTATATCGACAGTGAGACCGGTATTACCTTGGACGATTGCCAACGGGTTAGCCATCAACTGAGTGGCGTATTGGATGTCGAAGATTCCATTGTGGGGCGCTATACCCTGGAAGTGTCTTCGCCCGGACTGGATCGTCCGCTATTCGAGGCTAAGCATTTTGAGCGCTTCGTCGGCTCACAAGCGCGGTTACAATTGCGTGTGTTACTTGAGGGACGACGCAAATTGGCTGGGCGTCTGCTCGGAATGCGCGGCGACGAAGTGGCAATCATGGACAACGAGGGACGGGAATGGCAGGTGCCGCTCGAGCAGGTTGAAAAGGCTCGATTGGCACCCGAACTCTAAGACGGGATGACAGCGGGCAGAACCGGCTGGGAGGCAAAACTACATGCGCGTTAAAGACAGCAAAGAAGGCAATAAAGAAATCCTGCTGGTAGTAGATGCCGTCTCCAATGAGAAAGGCGTGAACAAGGAAGTGATCTTCGACGCCCTGGAAATTGCGCTGGCTTCGGTAGCCAAAAAACGTTATCCGGGCGATCCCGATGTGCGTGTGGTGATCAACCGGCGTACAGGAAGTTATGAAACCTTCCAATGCTGGTCAGTCGTGGCCGACACCGCGCAGATCGAAAATCCAGACCGGCAGATGGCGCTATCCGAGGCCCGCCAGCTCAAGGCAGATGTTCAAGTTAACGAAGTGGTCGAATTACTGCTAGAAAATGCCGATTTCGGCGGCCGGATCGCTGCCCAAACCGCCAAACAGGTCATCGTCCAGAAAGTCCGGGATGCGGAACGGGCTCAAATTGTCGAAGCCTATCTGCATCGTAAGGGCGAACTGATCAGCGGCACGGTCAAGCGGCTAGAGCGAGGTGAAGTCATTATCGATATCGGTGGCAACGTCGAAGCCAAGATCGCCCGTGAGGATCTGATTTCCCGTGAATCGTTCCGGATTGGTGAACGAGTTCGCGGCTATTTGAAGGATGTGCGCACTGAGAGTCGTGGCCCGCAGCTTTTCGTTAGCCGGGTAGCGCCGGAGTTTTTGGTGGCGCTATTCACCCTGGAAGTCCCTGAGATTAACCAGGGACTTATCGAAATTCGGTGCGCCGCTCGCGATCCTGGTTCCCGGGCCAAGATAGCCGTCAAGAGCAAAGATACGCGCATTGACCCCGTGGGTGCTTGCGTGGGCATGCGTGGCGCACGGGTACAGAGCGTCACCAATGAACTGTCTGGAGAACGGGTCGACATCGTGCAATGGGACGATGATTCCGTCCGCTTTGTCATGAACGCTATGTCGCCTGCGGAAGTTGATTCAGTCATTGTTGACGAGGATACCCATAGCATGGATATCATTGTTTCTGATGAGAAACAATTGGCGCAGGCTATTGGTAAGGGTGGGCAGAACGTGCAATTGGCCAGCCGGTTAACTGGCTGGACGCTGAACGTGATGACCCAGGATCAAGCTTTCGCCCGGCGCGGCCAGGAAGATGAAGCGCTGATCAAGATGTTCATGGAACAGCTAGATGTCGATGAAGAAATCGCAGAAATCCTGGCGAGGGAGGGATTTGCTGGCCTGGAGGAAGTTGCTTATGTACCGGTGCATGAGATGCTGGAGATTGCAGAATTTGATGAAGAAATTGTTGAGGAACTGCGTGGACGAGCACGCGATGTCCTGTTGACCAGGGCGATCGCTGCTGAAGAGCAGATTGGCGATGCTCGGCCAGCCGACGATTTGCGATGGATGGAAGGTATGGATGAGGAACTAGCAATCACCTTGGCGCGTCATGGGATTACCACTATGGAAGATTTGGCCGAGCTATCGGTCGACGATCTGAATGAAATAGCTGGCCTGAATGATGAGCGGGCCGCAAGACTGATTATGACGGCGCGAGCGCCTTGGTTTTCAAAAAATGGGTAGCCCGCGGTTCGTCTTGGGGGTAGAAATGACGGATGTAACAGTCAAGCAATTTGCGACAGTCGTCGGCATACCGGTGGATCGCTTGTTAGAGCAGTTCGCCGAAGCAGGTATCGCGGTCGTCAACGCGGAGGCAGCGATTACGGAAAAACAAAAAGTGGATCTTTTGGCCCATTTGCGCCGAAGCCATGGTGGTCAACCCATTCCGGGTGTAGTCGAACCCAAAAAAATCATACTGAAACGTAAGACCCATAGTGAAATTAAAATGGGCGGAGGCGCAGCCGGACAAGTCAAAACGGTTAGCGTCGAAGTGCGTAAGAAACGAACCTATGTTAAGCGCAGCCTGGTGGACGATGAATCCTCGCGCCGGCGCGAAACTGTAGCTCAGAATGAGGCGCTTGTCCCCACCGCCCCCGAAACGCCAATATCTGCTGTAATCGAAGAAGCGCCACGCACCATTGATAAACCAATTGACGATGCGCTGCAGGAAATAAAAACAACGCCCAAGCAACAAGCGGCCGAAGAAGAGGCCCGCCGCCAGGCTGCTGAAGAAGAGGCCCGCCGCCAGGCCGAAGAAGAGGCCCGCCGCCAGGCTGCTGAAGAAGAGGCCCGCCGCCATTCGGAACGAGATCATCAGCGAAAACCAGCAGAGAAACCGGTTGCTACCCGGCCGATTGAAGCGCCACAGCGCCGAGCGGCTAATGGCACCGTCGTGTCCCAGGTGCAGCGACGTTCCGAAATCAGCAGTGGGAATGAAGCCGAAAACCGGGCTAGAAAACCTTCCCTGCCTGCGCCAGAAGGCAAGGCCCGGAAAAAAGCTGAAACGCCGAACCGTCTAGTTGCAGGCAAAACCCGTAGCGAAGGACGAACCGACACGCATGGCCCGCGCCGTGAAGCCTCCCCAGGTGGCGACCGGTTCCCGCGGGGACGCGCTGATCAAGGGGTTTTGGAAAAAGGTGAGCGCCGTAAATCCAGAAAAGGCAAGAGTGCTAAAACGCCTGTTTCTGCATCATTGCCCCGGCATGGCTTCGCCAAGCCCACCGCTCCAGTAGTGCGCGAAGTGGTTATTCCTGAAACGATTAGTGTCTCTGACTTGGCCCAGAAGATGTCGGTCAAAGCGACTGAAGTCATCAAGGTTTTTTTGAAAATGGGATTGATGGTTACCATCAATCAGGTCATTGATCAGGAAACTGCGGCTTTAGCTGTAGAAGAAATAGGGCATACCTACAAGCTGCTCCGGGAAAACGCGCTGGAAGATGACCTGACATCTGAGACGGGTGGCGGTGAATCACTACCACGCCCGCCAGTGGTGACCATCATGGGTCATGTCGATCACGGTAAAACCTCGCTGCTCGATTACATTCGCCGTACCCGGGTCGCCGCTGGCGAAGCAGGCGGTATCACTCAGCATATCGGTGCTTACCATGTCAAAACGGCTCAGGGAGTCATTACCTTCCTCGATACGCCTGGGCATGCTGCATTCACCGCCATGCGTGCCCGCGGGGCCAAGGCCACCGACGTGGTAGTGCTGGTGGTAGCGGCGGATGACGGGGTAATGCCACAGACCCTGGAAGCGATTCAACACGCTCGCGCTGCTGGCGTACCGATCGTGGTGGCCGTCAATAAAATGGATAAACCGGGTGCCGACCCGGAACGGGTCAAGAGTGAGTTATCGGCCAAAGGTGTCATTTCCGAGGAATGGGGTGGCGAAACCCTGTTTGCTTATGTCTCAGCTAAAAACGGCCAAGGGATTGATGCATTGCTCGACCAAATTCTGGTACAGGCTGAGGTGCTGGAATTGAAGGCACCGGTTGATGGCCCAGCCCGAGGCGTAGTCATCGAATCGCGGCTGGACAAGGGGCGTGGTCCAGTTGCCACGGTGCTGGTGCAAAGTGGCACCCTGCATAAGGGTGATGTGGTGTTGAGCGGCCTGGAGCATGGCCGGGTACGAGCCATGCTTAACGAGAACGGCCAATCCGTAGGTGATGCTGGTCCCTCGATTCCTGTTGAAGTCCTCGGTTTGTCTGGAACGCCCAAGGCCGGCGACGAGGTCATTGCGGTCGCTGACGAGCGCAAGGCTCGAGAAATTGCCTTGTTCCGGCAGACCAAACAGCGTGAAGAACAGTCGAAGAAACCGGCAATTAGCCTGGACGATATTTCGAAACAGTTCGAGGCTGGCCAAACCAACATTCTCAATGTGGTGCTAAAAGCCGACGTGCAAGGTTCCGCTGAAGCAATTGTCGATGCCCTGACCCGGCTGTCCACCGACGAGGTGCGGGTCAAGATTATTGCCAGTGGTGTCGGCGGGATCAACGAATCGGATGTGAATCTGGCCCGGAATGCTAAAGCCATCATTATTGGCTTCAATGTCCGCGCTGATAGCGTCGCCCGCAAATTGGCCGAAGAAGAGAGCCTAAAGCTGCACTACTACAGCGTCATCTACGAGTTGATTGATCACATCAAGCAAGCAATGGTCGGGATGCTGAAGCCAGAATTCAAGGAAGAAATCATAGGCTTATCCGAGGTTCGCCAAGTTTTCCGCTCACCGAAATTCGGGGTAGTGGCTGGCTGTATGGTGGTGGATGGCGTGGTGCGCCGCAATAATCCGATTCGGGTATTGCGTAATAATGTGGTGGTCTTTGAAGGGGCGCTGGATTCGCTGCGGCGCTTCAAAGACGATGTCAGTGAAGTGCGCGCTGGCACCGAATGCGGCATGGGCGTCAAGAATTACAATGACATCCATGAAGGTGATCACATTGAAGTCTTCGAGCGGGTGCAAGTGGAACGCACTCTGTAGCGCCGCTACCTCGGGGTACTGGAGTCAAGCTAATCGATGGCGATAAAAACCATTCCGCGTACCCGGCGCATCGGTGAACAACTGCGCCGGGAACTAGCGGAGTTGATCCGTGATGAGCTCGGCGATCCGCGCCTGGCATTGGTGTCGATGACGAGCATTGAGGTGAGCCGCGATCTGGCGTATGCCCGGATCTATGTGACCCTGTTGGGTGATCCGATGGAACGGACCGAACGGGTAACTGAGCTAAATCGGGCTGCACCATTGTTACGCCGGGAGCTTGGCCGGCGCCTGCATCTCCGCACTATTCCCAAACTGGAATTTCGCTACGATGAAGTTGTGGAACACGGTGCCCATCTATCGGCGCTCATCGATGCTGCAATAGCCGCTGATGCCAGCCGTCATCCCGATGACAGCCGTGATGACGATCTCCCCGTAGCTCCTCCTTCCAACCCGGAGTCGAGAATGTGATAGACGCGCCCAAGCGTCAACGCCGTCCGGTTGATGGTCTCCTCTTGCTGGACAAGCCGGTAGGCTGGACTTCCAATGCTGCCCTGCAAGCGGTTAAGCGATTGTATCAAGCGGCCAAGGCAGGCCATACAGGCAGTCTCGATCCGCTCGCCAGCGGGTTGCTGCCAATCTGTCTGGGCGCAGCCACCAAGCTATCTGGATGGCTGTTAAATGCTGACAAGACCTATCAATTTACCTGCCGCCTAGGGATTACCACGGCCACTGGCGATGCCGAAGGCGAGGTCGTGACGACCCGCCCGCCCGGCCCGCTGACCCGCGAGCAGATTGAAGCGGCCACGCAACGCTTTATTGGGGTAATCGCACAGATTCCACCGATGTATTCCGCTCTGAAGCGTGATGGTCAACCCTTGTACAAACTGGCGCGCAAAGGCATTGAAGTCGAACGTGAACCCCGCCAAGTCACGGTTCACGCTTTACGGTTGCTGCGATGGGAAGGTGAAGAACTGGAGTATGAACTGATCTGCTCCAAAGGGACTTACGTTCGAACTCTGGCTGCTGATTTAGGTGAAGTGCTGGGCTGTGGCGCGCACATTTCCGCCTTGCGCCGCACAGCGGTGGCGCCTTATGACGCAGTGCGCATGGTGACCCTGGACGTTTTACGTGAACGGGCGGAACAGGGGTTGGCCGCGTTGGATGAACTATTGCTGCCGCTGGACAGTGCAGTAGCGCAGTGGCCAGCCGTCCAGGTGCGAGGTGACGCTGCCTTTTACCTGCGCCAGGGCCAGCCGGTGCTGGCGCCACATGCACCGACGCAGGGCTGGGTTCGCCTGTATGAAGGCAAAGATACTTTCCTGGGCATCGGCGAGATTCTTGATGATGGCCGGGTGGCGTTGCGCCGATTGTTGGCCGGATGATGCATAGCCCTCCGCCAGTATGCTTGTTGACCGACCCCATATGGGGTTAGCATTCTTTTTTTGATTCAACTGACTGAATAAATCCGAATTGGAGTTTGATCGAATGCCGCTTAACACTGAACAGAAATCGCAGATTGTGCGGGATTACCAGCGGGGTTCCGCCGATACTGGATCGCCGGAGGTGCAGATCGCACTGTTGACTCACCGTATCAATGGCTTGCAGTCGCATTTTGGCGCACACAAAAAAGATCACCATTCCCGTCGCGGGCTACTAAAGATGGTCAACCAACGCCGCAAGTTGTTAGATTATCTAAAGCGCAAGAATCTGCAAGGCTATCAGAATCTGATCAGCCGCCTTGGCTTGCGCCGCTGAGAGGCTCTCTCCCGTTTTTCTTGCACAGGATGTTTTCGTGACGCCTATTAAAAAAACTTTTCAGTACGGTCAGCATAACGTTACTTTAGAAACTGGCGAAATCGCCCGGCAATCGAGTGGCGCAGTGTTGGTCAACATGGCCGACACTGTGGTGCTGGTCACCATGGTGGTTTCTGGAGAAACCGAAGAGGGCCGGGATTTTCTGCCGATGCGGGTCGACTACCAGGAGCGCAGTTATGCCGCCGGACGTATCCCAGGTGGCTTCTTCCGCCGCGAAGGCCGCCCTTCTGAGGGTGAAACCCTAACTGCTCGACTGATCGACCGGCCGTTGCGTCCTCTATTTGCTGATGGCTTCACCAATGAAGTACAGATTATTGCCACCGTGATGTCACTCAACAATCAGGTGGACCCAGAAATCCCGGCCTTGTTAGGCGCATCGGCGGCAGTGGCATTATCCGGCGCGCCGTTCAACGGCCCGATTGGCGCGGCGCGCGTTGGTTACCGCAATGGCCAATATGTGCTTAACCCTACCCGGCGCGAACTGAAAACCTCAGAACTCGATCTGGTGGTGGCCGGAACCGAACGGGCAGTGCTGATGGTGGAATCCGAAGCAGAAGGTTTGCCCGAGGAGGTCATGCTGGGCGCGGTCATGTTTGGCCATGAGCAGATGCAGGTGGCGATTCGCGCTATTCAGGAATTAGCGGTGGAGGCTGGCACCCAACCGCTGAAATGGCAGCCGCCGGCCAGAGACGAGGCGTTGGAAAGCACCGTCCGCGCAGTGGCTGAACCGGCACTGACCGAAGCCTACCAGATTGCTGAAAAGCTCAGCCGCCAGCAGCGGGTCCGCGAAATCCGCGAAGAGACGATCACTCAGGCAATGGCCCAACAGCCGGAGCGGTGGACAGCGCAGACCATTGAAAATGCCTTTTCAGTGCTGGAAAGTGAAATTGTTCGTGGCCGGATTCTATCGGGCCATCCACGCATCGACGGTCGCGATACCTGCACAGTACGGCCGATTACTATCCGGGTTGGTGTGCTACCGCGTACTCATGGCTCTGCATTGTTCACCCGGGGCGAGACACAAGCGTTAGTGATCACTACGCTTGGCACCGACCGTGATGCGCAGATTATCGACGCGATCGAGGGTGAATACCGTCAGCCGTTTCTGCTGCACTACAACTTCCCCCCCTATTCAGTCGGCGAGATTGGCCAAGTGGGCAGTCCCAAGCGCCGCGAGATCGGCCATGGCCGGTTGGCAAAACGCGGGGTTCAGGCGGTCATTCCTAAGCCTGATCAGTTCCCGTACACTGTACGCGTGGTGTCAGAGATTACCGAATCCAATGGTTCCAGTTCCATGGCATCGGTGTGTGGCGCTAGCCTGTCGCTGATGGACGCTGGTGTTCCGATCAAAGCACCGGTAGCCGGTATCGCCATGGGTTTGATCAAAGAAGGCGACCGTTTTGCTGTGTTGACTGATATCATCGGCGATGAAGATCACTTGGGCGATATGGATTTCAAAGTCGCTGGCACCACTGAAGGTGTCACCGCCCTGCAAATGGACATTAAGATCGATGGCATCACCCGCGAGATCATGGAACAAGCACTGGCTCAAGCCCGCGAAGGCCGGCTGCACATTCTCGGCAAGATGGGCGACGTGATTGTCAAACCGCGTCAGGAAGTGTCCGAGCATGCGCCGCGCTATACCACCTTCCGCATCAATCCAGATAAGATCCGTGATGTAATCGGTAAGGGTGGCGTTACCATTCGCGCCCTGACCGAAGAGACCGGCGCTACCATCGACATCAATGACGATGGAGTGATCAAAATCGCTGCCGTGGACAAAGCTGCTGCCGACGAAGCCCGCCGCCGCATTGAACAAATCACGTCTGACGTGGAAGCAGGGCAGATCTATGAAGGTAAAGTAGTGCGGATCATGGATTTCGGAGCGTTCGTGGCAATTTTGCCGGGCCGCGATGGCATGGTGCATATCTCCCAGATCTGTGAGGAGCGAGTGCAAAATGTCACCGACAAACTGGCGGTTGGCGATCTGATCAAGGTACGGGTGATGGAGGTCGACAAGCAAGGCCGTATCCGTCTGACCATGAAAGGTTTAGACTGAACCAAGAGTGTTGAAGCCAAGGTAGATTTGCTTGGCGTGACCACTTCGAGTATATTTTCAAGTCCTGTCACTAAGGAAGAAGTGGTGTTTCGGAGAGGTGGCCGAGCGGTCGAAGGCGCAGCACTGGAAATGCTGTTTAGGGGTAACTCTAACGAGGGTTCGAATCCCTCTCTCTCCGCCAAATTCTAGTCCATAACGTTCCATCCTGGATTTTTAAGCCCGCCAAGTGCGGGTTTTTTCATGTCTTTACTTCCATAGCCGTCCATAGAAATCCATCCGCATCCTCCGTAAGTTATACCAATCCCAATTTTTAGAATTCCAAGTTTAGGGATACTGATACTAAATTGCGTTCAATGGTATATTGATAACCCATTCGAACCCCGCGA
>ERZ761602.1079-NODE-1079-length-52304-cov-11.221440_pt1 | contig 52304 bp, 50 predicted proteins | sample MGYA00512165_ERZ761602 | MGnify/ENA primary metagenome ERZ761602 (study PRJEB28899, sample SAMN02445085) | bioreactor sludge metagenome | biome: EBPR sludge; isolation source: Thorneside wastewater treatment plant | place: Australia: Brisbane, Thorneside...
TGGAAATCGCCACCGCCCAGACCGGCCTGCTGACCGGCACTTTCACCAACACCGGCAACCTGCAACTGGCCTCGGCCAACCACGTGACTGATCTCACCCTCAACGGCGATGTCACCCTGACGGGCGCCGGCACGCTGACCATGAGCAACAGCACCAACAACCGGATCTATGGCAACTCCGGCTCGGGCAGCGAAGTCCTCACCAACGCCTCGGGCCACACCATCCAGGGCGCCGGGCAGTTGGGCCTCAACCGGACAGGCCTCAATAATCAGGGGCTGATCCTGGCCAACCAGTCAAACGCCTTGACCATCGACACCAGCGCGGCCGGCTTGATCAACGACGGCACGCTGCGTGCGCAAAACGGCACCCTGACGATTAACGACGCGCTGGGCGGCAGCGGAAGCTTGCAGGTCGACCCGGCCAGCGTGATGAATCTGGCGAACGTGGCCAACACCCAAGGACGCCTGCTCATGGGTGCTGCGGGTTCGATGCTCAACATCGGCACCCAGAACCTGACTATCAACGCCGACTACACCAACACCGCCGCCGGTGCGGGCAACGCCTTCGACCGCCGCGCGGGAGTAAGCGGGGCCGGCCTGATCCTTGCCGGCGGCGATGTCGCGCAAGTCATCACCGGCACCACGGTCACCAACGGCGATACGGCCAACGCCACCCTGACCATCGGCAACGTCCGCGTCGGCGCCAACGACGTCGCCTACCAGATCGCCAACACCGGCAGCACCGGGCCGGCACTGCGCGGCGCCGTTCAGACCAGCGTCAACGGCGCCAACCTGAGCGACGCCCGCCTCACTGGCGCCGGCGTCAGCGCGGGCAACTACAACACCGGCGGCCCGGGCAGCAATACCGGCGATCAGGTGGTGACCTTCACCGCCGCCGCCGCAGGCGCCCTCGCCCCACTCACCGGCCAGGTCCTCAACCTGCGCAGCAACTTCGAGAACATCCCCGACCAGAAGCTGAACATCGTCCTTGGCAGCGGTGCGGCAGCGTACAACGCCGCTGCTGGCAACGCTACCCCTTCGCCGATACAGATCGCCAATCAGCGCGTCGGCGGAACGCCGGTGACGCAGCTCTTCACCGTCAGCAACAACGCCGCCGCAGGCGCCTTCTCGGAAGATCTGAATGCCAGCTTTGCGGGCAGCAGCGGCGACGCCGCGATCAGTGGTGGCAACATCCTCGGCCTGATCGCCGGCGGCAGCAACGCCACCGCCATGGGCGCGCAGGTCGACAACAGCACCGCCGGCGCGAAAACCGGCACCGTGACGCTCAACTATCAGACGGCCGGAACGGTAAACGGCGTCAGCAACGGCCTGGGCACCGCCAGCGCCGGCAGCCAGGTGCTCACCGTAAACGGCAATGTTTACCAGGTTGCCGCGGGCGCAGTCCAGACTGCGGCGCTGAACTTCGGCACCATTCAGGTTGGCCAGAGCGTCAGCCAGAACCTCGTTATCCGCAACACCGCCAGCGGAGCCGCCGGCTTTGTCGAGGACCTCAATGCCGACTTCGGTGCGACCAGCGGCACCGGCGCCAGTCGGATCACCGGCACCGGCAGTCTGAACGGCATACTCGCCGGCACCAACAGCAATGCTGGTAACGGCGTCATGACGGTGAGCGTCAACACCCTGTCGGCTGGCGTAGTGGCAGGCGACATCGCGGTCAACTACACTAGCGCCGGCGCGGTCGGCGGTGTCAGCAACGGTCTGGGGACGACCCCTGCCGGCAGCGAGGCTTACGGTGTCAGTGGCACTATCCAGACGGTGGCCAACGTGATCAACCAGGCCAGCCCGCTGGTCAATAACCCGCTGATCAACCTCGGTGCTAAGCGGGTAGGCGACAGCGCAGCATCTGCCAATGTCAGCGTCACCAACCAGGCCACGCTGTCGCCGCAAGCTGCGCTCAACGCCTCTATCGCTCCGGCCGGCGGACCGGTCAGCGCCAGCGGATCTTTCGACCTGCTGGACCCGGGGGCGACCGATAGTTCAAGCCTGGTGGTCGGCCTGAACACCGCCACCGCTGGAAACTTCACGGGCGGCAATGCCGGCTCGGCGACGATCAGCTTCGTCTCCGACGCCAACAATGTTGGTGGCTGCGCGCCCAACTGCCAGATGACGCTGGCTTCTCAGAACGTCAGCATCGAAGGCAAGGTGTACACCCAGGCGGTGAGACAACTCGACACCACCAGTGTCGACTTCGGCATCGTACGCGTCGGTGACAGCGTCAGCGCACAGAACATCGCCGTGAGCAACACGGCCGCGGTGACCGCACTGAACGACACCCTGCGCGCCAACCTGAGCGGCGTGTCCGGCCCCTTCAGCGGTAGCAATACCGTCGGCGGAGTCAACGCGCAGAGCAGCGGTAGCATTGGCGTCGGGCTGAACACCAGCACCGCGGGCATCTTCACGCAGAATGGTACGGTCAGCTTCCTGAGCCAGAACGCCGACATGAGCGATGCCTCGGCCGGTGCCAATGGCGGCGTGCAGGTCAGAGCCCAAGTGAATAATCTGGCCAATGGCTATTTCTCCTTGTTCGCTGGCCTGGGCACGATGACGCAATCGGGTGACACCTTCACGCTCAATCTCGGCAATATCGCAATGAATTCGACCAACGAGCTGAAGCTGAAACTGAGCAACAACGTCGGCGGCCCAGCAGACGACTTGAGCCGCGGCCTGTTCGACCTCACCGCGGCCGACGACTTCACCTTGACCGGCTGGGGTCCGATCAGCAGTCTGGGCGCCGGCCAAATGAGCGACGACCTGGATCTCAGCTACCTGGCGACAGAAGTCGGTCTGTTCCGGGACACGATCGACTTCAGCGGCTTCAGCACCAATGCGCATGATCCCTCTGGTATCGCCCAGAAGCGCCAGTTGATTATCCTTGCCAACGTCGTCGACCACAACGGCACCGTGCCGGAACCAGGCACTCTGCTGCTCCTGGCGATGTCCTTGGCCGGCATGCTTCTCCAGCGTCGGCGTGAAATGCTAGACTAGAGGCCCAAGCGGGTTCCTCGAAAAAGAGGAATCCGCTTGGTCTTTGGCCATCCACATTGGCCAGCCTCTTGCCGCCTTTGGCCGCCAGTGGCTGGCCCTTCCGCTGCAAGGCGCCATACTTGAATTTCTCGGGAGTCCGCGATTGACCACTTTGCAATATCGTGTCCTGCTCGCCCTGGGGGCCTTGGCACTGGGTCTGGCGGTTGTTAACGCGGTCATGTTCAGCGGCAACCGGCAAGCTCAGAATGAACTGGCCACGCGCGGCCAATACATCCAGCAAAGCCTGCAACTGGAACCGCTCTACCAGTCCCTCATCAAATCGCTGGCCGATCTGGCTGCGCGCGACAACGACACCGCCCTGCGCGAGCTTCTGGCGTCACAGGGAATCACTTTCACCGCCGGAGCAGCAGCGGCTGCGCCACGGTCAGCGCCATGAACGAACATCCGCCGCAACAAACGAACCTCTTTCTCCCGCTGCTGCTGATCGCTCTGGCGCCGGTCGTCTGGTTCGGCTTCCAGGCCAGCCAGCTGAATCAGGAACGATCCCAGCTGGCCAATCTGCGCGTCAATCAGGAAAGCACCTATCAGAACGCCCAGAAGATGCGCGCGCAGCTCGATTCGCTGGCCGCCGGTACGCAGAAACTGGCTAGCGCCGGCAACAAGAATGCTCAGGCGCTGGTCAGCGCCCTGCAGCAGCGCGGCATCACCATCAATGCCGAGGCCAAGCCGGCCGCCCAGTAGTCCTGATCAGAGGCTGCGCGCCGCGCGCCCGACACCGGGGCACGAGCTTGTGCAGCCCGGGTACCGGGTATCCGACGTAGATTCGTCTTGCTTGCCGACTCGCAGACGCTAAGATGACGGGCTTTGCGCCTGCAAGGCGCCGCCCGGAGCCGCAATGAATCTCCTGAAGACCCTCGCCACCGTCAGCAGCATGACCCTGCTGTCGCGTACCCTCGGCTTCGTTCGCGACTTCGTGATTGCCCGTACCTTTGGCGCCGGCCTGCTCACCGACGCTTTCTTTGTCGCCTTCAAGCTACCCAACCTGTTGCGCCGGCTGTTTGCCGAAGGTGCTTTCTCGCAGGCCTTTGTACCGGTTCTCGGCGAATACCGGAACCGGCGCGGCAACGAGGAGACCCGGCTGCTGGTGGATCGTGTCGGCAGCGCACTCTTTCTGCTCGTCCTGGCGGTGACCCTGCTCGGCATGGCCGGCGCCTCGCTGCTCGTTTACGTTTCGGCGCCAGGCTTTGCCGACGACCCGGAAAAATTTGCCCTGACCGTCACCCTGACACGCATTACCTTCCCCTACATCCTTTTCATGTCGCTGGTGGCGCTCGCCGGCGGCGTGCTCAACACCTGGAGCCGCTTTGCCGTTCCGGCGTTCACGCCGGTGCTGCTCAATGTCTCCTTCATCGCCATGGCGCTTTTCGCAGCGCCGTACTTCGAGCCACCGATCATGGCCCTGGCCTGGGCGGTATTCATCGGCGGCGCCATGCAACTGGCCTTCCAGATTCCGGCGCTAAAGCGCATTGGCATGCTGCCACGATTCTCGCTGAAGCTCGGCGACGAGGGCGTGCGGCGCATCCTGCGGCTGATGGCGCCGGCCCTGCTGGGCGTCTCGGTGGCTCAGGTCAGCCTGCTGCTGAATACCGTTTTCGCCTCTTTCCTGGCGACCGGCAGCGTCTCCTGGCTGTACTATGCCGACCGCTTGATGGAGTTCCCGGCCGGGCTGCTCGGCGCTGCCCTGGGCACCATACTGCTGCCTTCGCTGTCGCGTCACCATGCCGCGCAACAGCACGACGATTACTCGCGGCTGCTCGACTGGGGGCTGCGGCTGACTTTTCTGCTCGCCGCGCCGGCGGCACTGGCGCTGGCAATTCTGGCGGTACCGCTGATCACGACACTGTTCTTCCACGGCGCGTTCACCGCGAACGACGTCCTGATGACCCGCAGCGCACTGCTCGCCTACAGCGTCGGCCTGCTCGGACTGATCCTGGTAAAAGTTCTCGCACCCGGTTTCTACGCGCGCCAGAACGTGCGCACACCGGTCAGGATCGCGATCATTTCACTCTGCACCACGCAACTCTTGAACCTGGCACTGGTGGGCTGGCTGCAACACGCCGGTCTGGCGCTGGCCATCAGCCTGGCGGCGATTCTCAACGCCAGCCTGCTTTTTCGCGGCCTGCGGCAGAGCGAGATCTATGTTCCGCAACCGGGCTGGCTGCTGTTCTACGCTCGCTTGGCACTGGCCATGCTCAGCATGGGTACAGCGTTATGGTTCGCCGTCGGCGAAGAAAGCGCATGGTTGAGCTGGAACCTCAGCCAGCGTTTGCTCAGACTTTCGCTGCTCGTTGCTTTCGGTGCGGGCGTCTATTTCGCTACACTATGGATTGCAGGTTTTCGCCTGCGCGACTTCAAACGCAGCGCGGCCGAGTAATCAATCAGGAGGATCAACCATGAAATTGAGCAGTAGTAGTTTCGGTGACGGGCAGCAGATCCCCGGTGACTTCGCTTTCTGCATTGCCGACCCCGATCACCATGTCTGCCTGGGCAGCAACCGCAACCCGCAGCTGGCTTGGAGCGACGCCCCGAGCGGCACACAGTCGTTCGCCGTCATCTGCCATGACCCCGATGTCCCGAGCCAGGGCGACGACGTCAATCAGGAAGATAGGACGGTGCCGGCGTCGCTCGCGCGCGTCGATTTTTTCCACTGGGTGCTGTTCGATCTACCGGCCAGCCTCAACGAAATCAGGGACGGCGAGTTCTGCAGCGATGTCACGCCGCGCGGTAAGCCGGGTCCACACGCCGCACACGACGCACGCCAGGGAATCAACGATTTCACCAGCTGGTTTGCTGGCGATAACGACATGCGCGGCGACTACTACGGCTACGACGGCCCCTGCCCGCCCTGGAACGACGAGATCGTCCACCGCTATGTGTTTACGGTCTTTGCGCTCGACGTGGCCAGGCTCGATGGCGAAGGCAAGCTGACCGGCCAGCAGCTGCGTGCGGCGATGCAGGGGCACGTCCTTGCACAGGCCAGCCTGACCGGCACCTACACGCTCAATCCGGCGCTCAGGTAAGGCGGCCGGCAGGGCACACCGCTCACCGGTAGACCACAGATAAAAAAAGCGGGCCGCACAAATGTGCGGCCCGCTTCCATTTCGCGATCAGGGTACAGCGCCAAGCCAAGGCATTGGCCGCACGCTGCCCCTGTCCACTACAGGTTCGACTACTTCACCTTGACCTCGACCCGGCGCGCCGCTGCACCTTCACCGGTGCCGGTTATGGTGACATTGATCGACTCGGGTTTCTGCATTTCGATGCGCTCTTCGGCAACTCCAGCCGCTTTCAGCGCCTCACTAACCGCCTCGGCACGATCCGTCGACAGCGCCGCACGAGCTTCCGTGCTGACGCTTGCATCCTGGAAGCCCGAAATGGCCAGCTTGGCGCCGGCATTGGCTGTGACATGGAGGAGGATGCCTTCAAGCGTGATCGCCACATCACCCGGCAACTCCGCCGAACCGACATCGAAATACAGCGTGGCACCCGGCAAGGGGGCGGCCATCGCCGCCGCAGGAGTAGCCGAAGCGGCGTGAGCGGCCACCGCGGCTGGCGCGGCCGGAGCCTGTGCTGCCGGCATCGGCTTGGCACCCGCGGCAGGAACCATCAGCGGCACGATCATCAGCGCAACGATGTTGATGATCTTGATCAGCGGATTGACCGCCGGACCCGCCGTATCCTTGTACGGGTCGCCAACGGTATCGCCGGTCACCGATGCCTTGTGGGCTTCGGAACCCTTGCCACCAAAGTTGCCGTCCTCGATGTGCTTCTTGGCGTTATCCCAGGCGCCACCACCGGTGGTCATCGAGATGGCGACGAAGAGGCCGGTGATGATTGTTCCCATCAGCAGGCCACCAAGTGCCTGCGGGCCAAGCATCAGACCGACGACGACCGGTACCAGCACCGGCAGCAGCGAGGGGATGATCATCTCGCGGATCGCAGCAACGGTCAGCATGCCGACAGCACGGGAGTAATCCGGCTTCGCCGTACCTTCCATGATGCCCTTGATTTCCGCAAACTGCCGGCGCACCTCGACGACCACGGAACCCGCCGCACGACCCACCGCCTCCATCGCCATGGCCGCGAAGAGGTAGGGAATAAGACCGCCGAGGAAGAGACCGATGATCACCATGTGGTTCGAGAGATCGAAACGCATGCTGGCACCGAAGTTTGCTTCGAGGGCGTGCGTGTAATCGGCGAAGAGCACCAGCGCGGCCAGACCGGCGGAGCCGATGGCGTAACCTTTGGTGACCGCCTTGGTGGTATTGCCAACTGCGTCGAGCGGGTCGGTGACATCACGCACCGATGACGGCAAACCGGCCATCTCGGCGATACCACCGGCGTTGTCGGTAATCGGCCCGTAGGCGTCGAGGGCAACGATGATCCCGGACATCGACAACATCGCGGTCGCGGCGATGGCAATGCCGTAAAGGCCGGCCAGCGCATAGGTGATGTAAATTGCCGCGCAAACGGAGAGCACCGGCAAGGCACAGGCCTTCATCGAGACGGCCAGGCCAGCGATGATGTTGGTGCCATGACCGGTGGTCGAGGCCTCGGCAACACTCCTGACCGGCGAATACTCGGTGGCGGTGTAATACTCGGTGATCCACACCAGCAGGCCGGTCAGTACCAGGCCGACGGTTGCCGCGCCGAAGATGCTCCCCGAGGTGATCAGCGAGCCATCAGCGAGCGTCACGCCCTCGCCAAGCAGCATTCTGGTCACCGGATAGAAGGCGACCAGCGCCAGGGCGCCAGCCACGGCCAGGCCGCGGTAGAGCGCGTTCATGATCTTGCCGCCATCGCTGGCCTTGACGAAGAAACAGCCGATGATCGAGGCAATGATCGAAACGCCACCGAGGACCAGCGGGTAGATGATCAGGTTGTCGTTGGCGTCAGGGACACCCTTGAGCATCATCGCGCCAAGCACCATCGTCGCCACCACGGTCACCCCGTAGGTCTCGAAGAGGTCGGCCGCCATGCCCGCGCAGTCGCCAACGTTGTCACCGACGTTGTCGGCGATGACCGCCGGGTTGCGTGGGTCGTCTTCCGGAATGCCGGCCTCGACCTTGCCGACGAGGTCGGCGCCGACGTCGGCACCCTTGGTGAAGATGCCACCACCCAAACGGGCAAAGATCGAAATCAACGAGCCACCGAAGGCCAGACCGATCAGCGGTTCAACCGCATGATGCAGATCGCCGCCCGGGTCTCTGAGAATGGCGTAGTAGCCGGCTACCCCGAGCAGGCCCAGACCGACGACCAGCATGCCGGTGATGGCACCCCCCTTGAAGGCGACATCGAGCGCCGCGGCAATGCCGTTGCGCGCCGCTTCCGCCGTGCGTACGTTGGCCCGTACCGAAACGTTCATGCCGATGAAGCCGGTGGCACCGGACAGGACGGCGCCGATCAGGAAGCCCATGGCCATGCCCATTCCGAGCGCCAGCCAGATGACCACGAAGAGCACGGCACCGACGATGCCGATGGTGGTGTATTGCTTGTTGAGATACGCAGAAGCGCCTTCCTGAATAGCTTTGGCAATCTCCTGCATTTTCGGATTGCCGGCAGGCAAACCGAGAATCCATTTGGTCATTACAGCGCCGTAACCCACTGCAATGAGCGCGCATAGCAGCGCGAACACCAGATAACCCATATACAACCTCCCTCTTTAAAGTTTCCCAGCTCCCAGGGCAACTTCCCCGTGGCTCGAATTTACCTCATAAGCGACTCAAACAATACGATCTTGGACACTGCTTGTGCGCTCACACCGAGTGAACCGCTGCAGCCGACGCAGCGACAGCAGCGCAACACACCTCGGCGGCGAACAAAGCCTTGGCCGCTCCGCAGACGCAACAAACGCCGCGGTGGCGGCGCTGGTGAGACCGCGACAGCCCCATGCCCGTAAGCGAGAAGCGGCCGCGCCGGTGCTGGCGAGCTGCACAGACGTACTTTTCTTCCGAGCCACCGCCAGCGACGGCGGATGCTTACTTAAGGGCATCGAAAGCGGCTTTCTTGATCTCCTCGACGCTACCCACACCGGCAATTCTCGGACACTGCGGTGCCTTTGGGTCACCAGTGGCTGCCCATGCACGGTAGTACTCGAGCAAGGGCTTGGTCTGCGAGTGATAGATCTGCAGACGCTTGCGGACGGTTTCCTCCTGGTCGTCGGCGCGCTGGATCAGCTCTTCGCCGGTCGCATCATCCTTGCCGTCCACCTGCGGTGGATTGAAGCGCAGATGATAGGTGCGACCGGAAGCGAGATGGACGCGACGACCGCTCATGCGCTCGATGATTTCCTCATCGGCGACATCGATTTCCAGCACGTAATCCAGCGCCACGCCGGCAATCTTCATTGCTTCGGCCTGCGGCAAGGTGCGAGGAAAACCGTCGAAGAGGTAGCCCTCAGCGCAGTCCGGCTGTTGCAGGCGATCGGAGACCAGGCCAATGATGATCTCGTCGGAAACCAGACCACCCGCGTCCATCACTTTCTTGGCGGCCAGCCCCAGGGGGGTGCCCGCCTTCACCGCCGCGCGCAGCATGTCGCCGGTCGAGATCTGCGGGATACCGAAATGCTCACAAATAAACTGGGCTTGAGTGCCTTTCCCAGCCCCTGGAGCACCGAGCAGAATGAGTTTCATGGTTCGCTTTCGTTGATTTTCAAGTCGAGCAAATTGTCCAAAAAGTTCAGACACTTGCACTTCAGCCACAGGTTCAAACCAGAACGTTGTCGTTACCAGGACGTCCCAACTTACCCTCAATCTGGCGCAGGGTCAAACTTTTTGAACCAGGCCTGAACGCGCTGCGCATCTGCAAGCGTGTCGACGCCGGGAAGCGGCAGTCGGTCGGAAATCGCCACACTGATGCGAAAGCCGTGCCACAGGGCACGCAACTGCTCGAGCGCTTCGAGGCTTTCCAGCGGCGAAGGCGCCAGGCTGGCATAGGTGCGCAGGAAGCGTGCGCGATAGGCGTACAGTCCAACGTGCCGATAGGCCAGCATCCGCGCGGGCAGCGTTTCGCCACCGGCCTCGCGGGCAAAGTGGTCGCGCGCGTAGGGAATCGGCGCCCGCGAAAAATACAGCGCGTCGCCGCCGGCGGCAAGCACCACCTTGACCACATGTGGGTTGAAGAAGTCGGCAGCATCGGTGATCGGGTGCGCGAGGGTGGCGATGTCAGCGCCGCTCTGCGCCAACTGCGACGCCGTCTGGGAGATCAGCGCCGGATCGATCAGGGGCTCGTCGCCTTGCACATTGACCACCACGGTGTCATCGCTCCAGCCGCTGGCCTCGACCACCTCGGCCAGGCGATCGGTGCCGCTGAGGTGATCGGCACGGGTCGGCAGGGTGCGCAGGCCATGGCTCTCGGCCGCCGCCAGGACTTGCGGATGGTCGCTGGCCACCAGCACCTCGTCGGCCCCGGACAAAATCGCCCGCTCGGCTACGCGCACGACCATCGGCCTGCCGGCAAGGTCGAGCAGTGGCTTGCCTGGCAGGCGGGTCGACGCGTAGCGCGCCGGGATCACCACCTTGAACGCCACCTTGAACGCCCCCTCGTATGCCATTGCCTCCCTCCTTGCGCGCAGCGCTCAGGCCTCGTCGGCGCTCAGCGGGCGGGCTTCATCCTGCAGCATGATCGGGATACCGTCGCGGACCGGGAAAGCCAGCTTGCAGGGCTTGCAGACCAGCTCCGACTGCGGCTTGCGGTATTCGAGGTTGGCCTTGCAGATCGGGCAGACGAGAATATCAAGCAGTCGTGCGTCCATTGAGTTTCTCCAGAATTGTCTCGAAAAGACCGGCACCACCCGGCGTGCCGCTGATGACCGCTTCGACCGGCAGCACCCAAGCCTCGCCGGTTACAATCGGCGCACATTTTACCGCATCTTTCTCGGTCATCAGCAGCACGCCATCACCGGCAAAGGCTAGCTCGGCCGCGACATAAGGATGGTGATCGGGAAAGGGATGGGCCTCGAACTCCAGCCCCAGCGCCTGCAGCTGCGCGAAGAAACGACCGGGATCGCCGATACCCGCCAAGGCATACAGCTTGCGCCCACGCAAGGATGCCGCATCGCAGCTGTCGGCAGGCCGACCAGCAAGCCCGCCGGCAGCGACGAAGCGCTGACCGAGGAGGCGCATCTCGAACTGCGGACAAGCCTCGGCGGCGTCCACCACGCCTGCCTCGCGACATCCGTTCCAGACCACCGCCGCGACCCCCGCCAAGCGCCGCAAAGGCTCGCGCAAGGGGCCCGCCGGCAGCAGCCAGCCATTGCCAGCGCCGCGCCCATCAAAGACCACCACTTCGGCGGTGCGCTGCAAACGATAGTGCTGCAAGCCATCGTCGGAGACGATCACGTCACATTCGGCATGGGCGGCCAGCAGGGCTTGCCCGGCCGCCGCGCGATCGCGGCCAACGAAGACCGGCACACCACTACGCCGCGCGAGCAGCAGCGGCTCATCGCCAATCAGCGCCGGCGACGCGCCAGCGGCCACCGCGCGCACGCCCTCGCCGCTACCACCATAGCCGCGACTGATGATCCCGGGTCGCCAGCCCGCTGCACGCAGGCGCTCGACCAGCCACAACACCAGCGGCGTCTTGCCGCTGCCGCCGACGGTGAGATTGCCGACGATGATCACCGGCACCGGCAAGCGCTGCGTGCGCAAGACACCGCAGCGGTACAGCCAGCGGCGCAGCCCGGCGAGCGTGCCGAACAGCCAGGACAGCGGAAACAACAGCCACAGAACGGGGGCCGGAGGGCGCTCGTACCAGCGCCGCGGCAAGCTGCGCGCAAGGCCGCCGGCGGCCATTAGCGCGGCGATTGCGTGGCGAAGGAAATGCGCGGGTAACCGGCAGCCTGCGCGGCCTGCATGATGTCGACCACGCTCTGATGGGTGGCCTTGGCGTCGGCGTTGATGACGATCACCGGCTCCTTGGCGTCGCCGGCGGCCCGGCGCAGGGCATCACTGATCGCCTGCACGCTGACCGCCTCGAGCGGCGTCTTGTTGACCAGCACCTGGCCGGACGGCGTCACCGTCACGCTGACTTCGTTGGGCGGCTCGTTCTGCTTGCTGGCGTCGGCCGTCGGCAGGTTGATCTCCAGCCCGGAGAACTTGGCGTAGGTAGTGGTCAGCATAAGAAAGATGATGATCACCAGCAGCACGTCGATGAACGGAATCAGGTTGATCTCGGGAACGTCGCTGCTGCGACCGCGGCGAAAGTTCATCGTCGCCTCCTCCTCAGGACCTGCGTTCGCCGTGCAAGACCTCGACCAGACGCACCGCCTGTTGCTGCATGTCGACGACAAAAGTGGAAACGAGGGCCCGGAAGTGCCGCCAGAAGATCATGCTCGGAATGGCGATCAGCAGGCCGAAGCCGGTGTTGTACAGGGCAATCGAAATCCCGTGCGCCAGCTGCATCGGATTGCTGCCGCTGGGCGACTGCGACCCGAAGATCTCGATCATCCCGACGATGGTACCGAAGAGGCCCATCAGAGGGCTGATCGAGGCGATGGTGCCAAGCGTCGTCAGGTAGCGTTCGAGTTCGTGCGAGACGACGGTGCCGGCCTCCTCGATCGCCTCCTTCATGATCTCGCGCGAACTGCCCTCGTTGCGCAGACCGGCGGCGAGCACCCTGCCGAGCGGCGAATGCGCCTCCAGGTCGACGACCATCGCTTGCGTGGCACCTCTTTGCCGGAACTCGGTGACCACGCGCTGCAGCAGGTCGGGCGGAACGACTTTGACTCGACGCAAGGCCACCAGGCGCTCGATGATCAGCGCGACAGCCACGATCGACGCCAGCAGCAAGGGCCAGATGGGCCAACCAGCAGCCTGAACGATGGAAAACACGGTGCACCCCAGGTGATTTTCAAGGGGGGAACTTTAGCCTGCAGCAGCATTTGCGGCAAGTGCGCAGCCCATGCGCACCGAGGGGAACCCTGTTGCTGGCAAACCGGGAATCCACAGGAACTGTGGATAAAAGTGCTGCCAGCCTGTTGGCAAACGCTGCAAGTGACCGACCGGCAAGCGTTTTTCTGCGGCGCCTGCGGTACGAGCAGGGACCAGGCGCGCCCAGGCATGTAGAATTCGCGGATGTCAGAGATCGTCGCAGGCAACACTTCCTTTCCCGCGCCTCCTCCGGTGATCCCGGTGGCCATGCTCAACCGCCTGGTCCGCGAGCGGCTCGAGGCCGCTTTTCCGCTGTGCTGGGTGGCCGGCGAGGTCTCCAACCTCAGCCGCGCGCCTTCCGGACATGTCTACTTCTCGCTCAAGGACGCCGCCGCGCAGGTGCGCTGCGTGATGTTCCGCAGCCGCGCACAGCTGCTCGGCTGGCGACTGGAAAACGGCCAGCACATCGAGGCGCGAGTACTGGTCACGCTCTACGAGGCACGCGGTGATTTTCAGCTAAATGTCGAGGCGGCACGGCGCGGCGGCGTCGGCAACCTCCACGAACAATTCCTGCGCCTCAAGGAAAAGCTCGCAGCCGAAGGGCTCTTCGCCAGCGCCGGCAAACGCGCTCTGCCCCCGTTTCCACGCTGCGTCGGCGTCGTCACCTCGCTGCAGGCGGCGGCGCTGCGCGATGTGCTGACGACGCTGGCGCGCCGCGCCCCGCAGGTGAGCGTCGTCCTCTACCCGACGCCGGTGCAGGGTGAAGGCGCGGGTGCGCAAATTGCCGACGCCATCCGCCGCGCCGGCGAACGCCGCGACTGCGAACTGCTGATCGTCTGTCGTGGCGGAGGCAGCATGGAAGACCTCTGGGCATTCAACGACGAGCGCGTCGCACGCGCAATCCGCGCCTGCCCGCTGCCGGTGATCTGTGGTGTCGGCCACGAAACTGATTTCAGCATCGCCGACTTCGCAGCCGATCAGCGGGCGCCGACGCCGACCGCAGCCGCCGAACTTGCCGCCCCCGAGCAGGCCGCCCTGCGAGCCCGTCTGTCCGTCCTGCAAACTGCCCTGCGCCGCCAGATCGAGCCGCTTCTCGAACAACGCAGCCAGCAGCTAGACTGGCTGGCCCGCCGCCTGCAACACCCGGCGCAGTACCTGGCCCAACACCGCGAGCGGCTACGCAATCTGCAACGCCAGCTCGGCGCTGGATTGCTGCAAGCCAGCGCGCGCGCGCGCGGCGAACTGACCCACCTTAGCCGTCGCCTGCTGCTCAACCGTCCACACCCGGCACGCCACGCCGGCCGACTGGCCGCGCTGGCGCCACGGCTGCGCAGTGCCTGGCACGACGCCCAGCACGGCAGGCGCGCCAAGCTTGAACGGCTGACTGCCGGACTGGCACACCTCAATCCGCAGGCGGTCCTGGCGCGTGGTTACAGCGTCGTCACCAGCGCCCAGGGCGAAATCGTTCGCGACAGCCGCAGCCTGGAACCAAGCGCGCGAATCGCTGTCTTGTTGCACCATGGACGCGTCGAGGCCGAGGTGACTGCGCTTTTCGAAGATCATGGCGCAGCCGCTGGCCTGCCCTTTCCAGCAAGCGGCATTGCCACTAGGCCGGGCGGCGAATAGAATTCTGCCCTCACCGATCCACGGCTGAGAGTCCTGAGCCGATCGACTATTCACGGCGGAAGCTCCTCAGCCGATCGACTATCCACGAATGAAGGTCTTTGGCCGATCGATTCATCGCGATCCCTTTCACCTTTTCACCCAATAACAACTCGCACGGAGAACAAGCAATGGAACATCAACTGCCGCAACTGCCTTTTGCCATCGACGCACTGGCGCCACACATGTCGCAGGAAACGCTCGAATACCACCACGGGAAGCACCATCAGGCCTACGTCACCAACCTCAACAACCTGATCAAGGGTAGCGAATACGAAGCCCTCGACCTCGAAGCAATCGTCAAGAAGGCGCCCGCTGGCGGCATCTACAACAACTCGGCGCAAGTATGGAACCACACTTTCTTCTGGAACTGCCTGAAGCCTGCCGGTGGCGGCGCCCCGACGGGCGCACTGGCCGCGGCAATCGACGCCAAGTGGGGCTCGTTTGCCGAATTCACCAAGGCCTTCCAGGCCTCCGCGGTCGGCAACTTCGGTTCGGGCTGGACCTGGCTGGTCAAGAAAGCCGACGGCTCGGTGGATATCGTCAACATGGGTGCTGCCGGTACGCCGCTGACCACTGGCGACAAGGCCCTGTTGTGCATCGACGTCTGGGAACATGCCTACTACGTCGACTACCGCAACATGCGCCCCAAATTCGTCGAGACCTTCCTCGCCCAGCTCGCCAACTGGAGCTTCGCCGAGAAGAACTTCGCCGGCTGAGCAGCAACAAGCATCGTTGATCGGCAAAACGGGGGCACGCGCCCCCGTTTTTCATTGGTGCGCAAGCTTCGCGAGCTTTGCACAGCGCGCATCCTGCGCTACGCGAGCGGCAAACTGAGCGTCACTTCCAGCCCGCCGCCCGGCCGGTTGCGCGCGCAGACCTGCCCCCCGTGCGAAACGACTGCCCGCCGGGCGATCGCCAGCCCGAGTCCGTAGCCGATCGTGCCGGCATTGTTGTCGGCGCGGTAGAAAGGTTCAAAGATCGCTTCGAGATCGGCTTCGGGCACGCCCGGACCACGGTCCGAAACGACGATCTCGAACACGCCTGCTGCTCCGGAGGTCACGGAAGTCCCCGGCGTGCCTGATTCCTGAGCCTCGACTCGGCGGCGCGCCATGATCTCGACGGCGGTGCCAGCGGCGGTATATTTCGCGGCATTGCGCACGACGTTTTCGACAGCACGATAGAGCAGCTCGCCCTGCACCGCCGCCGTCACTTCGCCGGCACCGCTGAAATGCACGCTGCGGCCGCTCGCCTCGGCCTCGAAACCGGCGTCGTCGGCAATGCTGGCAACCATTTCCATGAGGTCGATGGTCACCGGCGGCGCACCTGGCGTGCCGGCTTCGAGGCGTGACAGGGTCAGCAACTCGCCAACCAGTTCGTCGAGGCGGACCGACTCGCGTTCGATGCGCTCAAGCGTCATTTCGAGTTTCTCCGGACTCTGCCGCGCCAGTCCGATGGCTGCGTGCAGGCGCGCCAGCGGTGATCGCAACTCGTGCGAAACATCGTGCAGGAGGCGCTGCTGGCTATGGATTTGCGCCTGCAGGCGCTGTGCCATGCGGTCGAAATCGCGTCCGAGATCAGCCAGTTCGTCACGCCGATTACCCATCGACGGCTGCACGCGTGTCTCCAGGCGCCCTTCGGACACGGCGCGGAAAGCGCCGCGCAAGCTGCGGATCGGCTTCGCCACGTACCACGCCAGGGCAGCGCTGAAAGCCAGGCTGGCGAGCAGGCCGGCGACGATCGGCAGCGCTGGCGATGGCCGTTCGCGGCGCAGCAGGTGACCGCGAGCAGCCGGACGCTCGTAACGCGCGACCAGGGTGTAAGTCTCTCCGTCTGGGGCGAGCACGCGGCGCGCACCGGACATCGGTCCACGCCGGAAATCTCCCGAAGCCAGGGCGGCGCGCAGGTCGCCGGGTAGTTCACGGCCGAAAAGGTCACGACCGCCGGCGTCAATCACGAACAATTGCGCCTTGCCCGGCGCCTCGGCCCATTCACGCAATACCTCGCGCATCATCTGCGGGCCGCCGCGGCGCAGAAAGACCTCCGCGGCATCGAGCATGACCGCTGCCCGTGGGCCACCGGGCAGGGCCGGCGTCGATTCGAATTCGGCCTCGGCCTGACGATGCAGCCAGACGACACTGCCAACGCCGACACCGGCGAGCAACAGCGCCAGCCAGAAGGCAAAGAAGGATTTCCAGAACAGGCGTCCCATCTTCAGGCCTTGACGAACTGGTAGCCCTGGCCGCGCACGGTCTGGATCCAGGAGTCACCGTCGGGTCGCGCGCCCAACTTCTGGCGAATACTGCTCACATGGACATCGATGCTGCGGTCGAAACGCGCCAGCGGGCGCCCCATCGCCAGCTCCGAGAGATCGCTCTTGCTGACCACCCGTCCCGCCTGCCGGGCCATGACTTCGAGAAGGCTGTATTCGGTGCTGGTCAGTTCGAGCGGCTGTTGATGCCATTGCGCGCTACGCCGCTCCGGCCACATGCTCAAGGGGCCAACGACGATCGGCCCCTCCGACTTCCGTTCAGCGCTGTTGTCGGCAACCCGGCGCAGGATTGCCCGCAGCCGGGCGACCAGCTCGCGTGGCGAACAGGGCTTCGGCACGTAGTCGTCGGCGCCGAGCTCCAGCCCGATGATGCGATCGATGTCGTCACCCCGGGCGGTGAGCATCAACACCGGCAGGGGACTGGCGGCGCGGATTCGGCGCAGCACTTCGACGCCGTTGAGCCGCGGCATCATGACATCGAGAACGGCGATCGCGTAGCGTCCGCTGAGCGCTTCGCGCACACCGCTTTCCCCGTCGTGCACCGCCTCTGCTTCGAAGCCCTCCTGTTCGAGGTATTCGCGCAGCATGGCGGCGAGTTCGACATCGTCATCGACCAGCAATACTCGAGTCATCACGCCCATCCTTTCAACAGCGCTGATGATAAGCGCCCGAAACGCCTGGTCACGCGTCTTTACCGCCCTTTACCCGCTTTAACACCCGCAGGCGCCTCCTCGGAGCCATCGGCCGCCCATTTACACGGCTTTACAGACGATTAACTGCGCTTTACGACCTGCTGCGCGAAAGTTAAGCCAACAGTCGAGACAGCAGATGCCCGACTGGAAAAACCCAACTGACAAGGAGCAAAAGATGAACACATTCAAGCGCACTCTCGCCGTTTTCCTCGCCACCAGCAGCATCGCCCTGGCCGTCCCGCTGGCCGCCAATGCAGGCCCGATGATGGGCGGCGGCATGGAAGGCGGTTGCGGCAAAGGCGGGTCAGAAATGCGTGGCGGCCAGCGCGACGACCTGCCGCGGATGATGAAGAAGCTCGACCTGACCGCCGAACAGGAAGCGCAAATCAAAGAGCTGCGCAAGCAGGACGGCGAGCTGATCAGCGAGAAGTACCAGAGCATGCGCGACAGCCGTGCGCAACTGCACGAGATGCAGAAGAAAGGAGATTACGACGAGGCCAAGGTCAAGGCACTCACCGAGCAGGGCGCCCAGGCAATGGCCGAAATGGCGCAGCTGCGGGCACGCCAGCATCATCAAATAATGGAAGTCCTCACCCCCGAGCAACGCCAGAAGTTCGCGACGCAGCGTGAAGAGATGATGAAGCGCTGGGAGAAGAAGCGCGGCGAGAAGCCTGCGGCCTGATCTCGCGGCGCATGGCCAGCCGCGCGCCTGGCGCGCAGCTGGCCAAACGTTCATGACACGTGGAGACACCCCAAATCATGAAAGTCATGGCCGTCCCCTTCCCCTGGCCCTTCTCGCGCAAGGGGAAAAAGGAGGTTCGCGAGTCGCCTACGCGACTTTCACGGTAAGCACTAGGCCATTACGCCGCTTCTTGCTGCGACCGCCTGGGCAGGCTGGCCTGCATGCGGTTGATGCCGGTGATCACCGCCCGTAGTGAGGCGGTGACAATATTCGTATCCACCCCGGCGCCGTAGAACTCGCTCCCCCCACCGGCCACCGGTGCTACTTCGATGAAGGCGCAGGCCCGCGCGTTGCCCCCCTCGCCGCTGGGACTCATCGCACGTTCTTCGTAACTGCGCACCTGAATATCGATACCGACCCTCTGGAAGGCATTGACTGCCGCGTCGATCGGGCCATTGCCGGTACCGGTCAGCACCTGCGGCACACCATCGATATCGACATTGAGCCGGATGCCTTGCCCATTGCCGCCGCCATGCTCGAAAAGATGGTGCTCACGATAGCGTACCGGGTCCACGCCATCGATATAGGTCGCCGAGAACAGATCCCAGATGGCGGCGGCGCTCATCTCGCCGCCATGCTCGTCGACCTGCTGCTGGACGACGCCCGAGAACTCTACCTGAAGGCGGCGCGGCATGACCACCCCGTATTCGGCTTCAAGCAGGTAGGCGATGCCACCCTTTCCGGACTGGCTGTTGACCCGGATCACCGAGTCATAGCTGCGCCCGACGTCGGCCGGGTCGATCGGCAAATAGGGAACATTCCAGAAACCATCGCGCGGCTCGAGCGCAAACCCCTTCTTGATCGCGTCCTGATGCGAGCCCGAAAAAGCCGTGAACACCAGATCGCCGACGTAGGGATGACGCGGGTGGATCGGCAACTGACTGCACTGCTCGAAAGTACGCGCAACGGCGTTGATGTCCGAAAAATCGAGCCCGGGCGCAACGCCCTGGGTGTACAAGTTGAGCGCCAGGGTCACCAGGTCGACGTTGCCGGTGCGTTCACCGTTGCCGAACAGGCAGCCCTCGACGCGCTCGGCACCGGCCATCAGGGCGAGTTCGGCCGCGGCCACGGCGGTGCCGCGGTCGTTATGCGGGTGCAGACTGATGATCACGCTGTCGCGCCGTTCGAGATGGCGGTGCATCCACTCGATCTGGTCAGCGTAGATGTTCGGCGTCGCCATCTCGACGGTGGTCGGCAAATTGAGGATCACCTTGTCATCCGGCGTCGCGCCCCAGGCCGCGGTGACGGCATTGCAGACTTCGAGCGCGAAATCGAGTTCGGTGGCGGTGAAGGTTTCCGGGCTGTATTCGAGCACCCATTCGGTTTCCGGCGCCTGCGCGGCCAGCTCCCTGATCAACTTCACTGCCGACACCGCCATGTCGATCACTTCTGCCCGGCTCATCTGGAAAACCGTCTCGCGGAAAGGCTTGGAGGTGGCGTTATAGACATGCACGATCGCCCGCCGCGCGCCCTTTACTGATTCCATCGTCCGCCGGATGAGGTGCTCGCGCGCCTGCGTCAAGACCTCGATGCTCACGTCGTCGGGAATGTGCCCGCCATCGATGAGGCTGCGCACGAAGTCGAAGTCGGTCTGCGACGCCGACGGGAAGGCTACCTCGATCTCCTTGAAACCGATCGCGCAGAGCATCGCGAACATGCGCGTCTTGCGTTCGGCATTCATCGGCTCGAAGAGCGACTGGTTGCCGTCGCGCAGATCGGTGCTCATCCAGATCGGCGGCTTGCTGATCGTGACATTCGGCCACTGCCGGTCGGCGAGAGCGACCGGGGGGAAAGAGCGATACTTGCTGGCGGGATTGGACAACATGACGGCGACTCCTCGGGGTTCGGGTGTTGAATCTGATGACCGACATGGTAAGGAAAAGCCGCCCGCAGGTGCTTGCGTATTAACGCTCCAAACAAGGCCTTAGAGAAACAATATTGCGTACACAATCATCTAACGGCATTAAAATTGCGCCATCCCTTCAACGGAGCAATCTCGTGAACCTCGATCGCTACGACTGGCTGATTCTGCGCGTCCTCCAGGAAGACGGCCGAATCAGCAATCAGGAACTCGCCGACCGCATCGGCCTTTCCCCCTCGCCCTGCCTGCGGCGGATGCGCGCACTCGAGGAATCAGGGCTGATCACCGGCTATCGCGCGCTGCTCGACGCCAAAAAACTCGGCCTGTCGCTGATGGCGCTGATCTCCATTTCAATGGACCAGCACACCCCCGAGCGCTTCACCAGTTTCGATGCCGCCATCGCCGAAATCCCCGAGCTGCTGGAATGCCTGCTGATCACCGGCCAGGACGCCGACTACCAACTCAAGGTGGTGGTCAAGGACATGGACGCCTATCAGGAGCTGCTGCTCAATCGCCTCACCCGCATCCCGGGCGTGACCGGCGTGCATTCGAGTTTCGTCCTGCGGCGGGTGCTTGATCGAACGGCCTTGCCGCTGGCAATGCCGGCCAATTTCCTGACGAGTTGAGGAGGGGACAGGGGCAGCACTGGTGGTGGCGCTACACCAGCGTGTTTCTGCGATGACGGCTGTTGGTCTATGATCATTGTCGGAGGCGCCGCCGGCGCCGATTCAATCACGATTTCTTGTTCAACCAGAGTGTTGTTGGAGGATTGCAAAATGGCCAACGAAGGCTACCACGAACCAGTTTCCGAACTGAGCGACGAAGCACGCGACATGCATCGGGCCATCGTCTCGCTGATGGAGGAGCTTGAAGCAGTGGACTGGTACAACCAGCGCATGGATGCCTGCAAGGATGACGAGCTGCGCGCCATCCTCAAGCACAATCGCGACGAGGAAAAGGAACACGCGGCGATGGTTCTCGAATGGATCCGCCGCCGCGATGCGGCCTTCGACAAGGAATTGCGCGATACCCTGTTCACCGACAAGAAACTCGATCACGACTGATCGTTGGCCCGCTCGCCAGCCTGCCAACGACGCGGCGCCAGCTTCCTGGGAGGGACCGGCGAATGGAAAAGACCCTTGACGTCATCATCATCGGTGCCGGCTCTGCCGGCCTCGCCGCCTTGCGTGAAGTACGCAAGCGTACCGACAGCTTCCTGCTGATCAACGACGGCGCCTACGGAACGACCTGCGCGCGGGTCGGCTGCATGCCATCCAAGGCGCTGATCGAAGCCGGCAATGCCTTTCATCGCCGGCACAGCTTCGACGCTTTCGGCATTCGCGGCGCCGCCGCGCTGAGCATCGATGTCGCGGCGGTGATGCGCCGCGTGCGTGCCCTGCGCGACGATTTCGTCGGCGGCACGCTGAAGGCCAGCGACGACTTGGGTGAGCGCAGTCTGCCCGGCCGCGCCAGGCTGATCGATGCGCAGACGGTTGCCCTCGGCGACCGCCACTACCACGCCCGGCGCATCATCATCGCCAGCGGCAGCCAGCCGGTGATTCCTGACGCCTGGCGCGCCTTTGGCGAGCGCATCGTGACCACCGACACGCTCTTCGAACTGGAAACGCTGCCGCGCCGGATGGCGGTCGTCGGCCTCGGCGCGATTGGCGTCGAGATCGCGCAGGCACTGTCGCGACTGGGCGTCGAAGTCACCGGCTTTGGCGGCAACCCAAGGCTCGCCGGCCTGAGCGACGACGCCGTCGATGGGGCTTTGCGGGAAGTGCTGCACCAGGAGTTCGCTTTTCACACCGGCACCAGCGCTGAATTGGCGCCAGCAGGCGACGGCATCGAAGTGCGCAGCGGCGCCGTGCGGGTCATTGCCGACCGGGTGATCGCCGCCATCGGCAGACGCCCGAACATCGCCGGCATCGGCCTGGAAACGCTCGGCGTCCCACTCGACGCCCGTGGCATGCCGCCGGTAAATCCGAACACCCCGCAGATCGCCGACCTGCCCGTCTTTCTGGCCGGCGACGCCAACGGTCGGGCAGCCTTGCTGCACGAGGCCGCGGACGAAGGCCATATCGCCGGCATCAACGCCACGGCCACCGAGCTGCGCTGCTTCCGTCGCCGAATACCACTGGCGATCGTCTTCACCGACCCCAACATCGCGATCGTCGGCCAGCGCTTTGCCGAACTCGACGCGGCCGAAGTAGTGATTGGGCAAGCCAGTTTCAAGCGCCAGGGCCGGGCACGAACCGCCGAGCGCAACAAGGGCGTGATGCGCCTGTATGCCGACCGCAACAGCGGCCGCCTGCTCGGCGGCGAGATGTGCGTACCTGCCGGCGAACACATGGCACACGTTCTGGCGCTGGCCATCGAACGCGAGCTGAGCGTGCAGGAGCTGCTGCGCCTGCCCTTCTATCACCCGGTACTCGAGGAAGGCATGCGCAGCGCACTGCGCGAATTGTCGGCGCAGCTACCCGCGGGCAGCGACTCCGACCTCGCTTCCTGCGGTGCGTATCAGGCCGAGGCACTGGACTGAAGCCCGCCGCGCCGACAAGCCGCAGACAGCGGATTGACCGCACGCCGCCAGCGACGATATGGTGTGCAAACCCCCACCGACAGGAGAACCCGCCATGCTCTTCCATGACTGCAATTTTGCCCCCAGCCCGCGCCTGGTACGCGTGTTCATCGCCGAAAAGGGAATCGCTATCCCAAACTGCGAGGTCGACCTGCGCAACGGCGAACACCTCGCGCCGGAATTCCGGGCGGTCAATCCCTACTGCACCGTGCCGGTACTCGAACTCGACGACGGCACGCGGCTGACCTCGACGCAGGGCTGCTGGCGCTACCTCGAGGAGACGGTTCCCAATCCACCGCTGCTCGGTTCGACGCCGACCGAAAAAGCGCTGATCGCCGACCTGCTGTGGCATATCGAAACGGATGGCTGGCAGGCAGTGACCGAGGCGATACGCAATACGCTACCGGGGATGAAGGACCGGGCATTGACCGGTGCAGAGAACTACGCACAAATCCCGGCGCTCGGCGAACGCGGCAAGCTGCGCGGCGAACGCTTCCTCGCCCAGCTCGACAAAATGTTGGCCGGACGCGACTACCTCGCCGGTGATCGCTACAGCGCCGCCGACATCATGGCCATGGTGCTGGTCGATTTCGCCGGCTGGCTGAAGATCGCGCTGCCAGCTGACGCCGCCAACGCCCAGCGCTGGTACGCGGCCGTCAGCGCCCGGCCAAGTGCCAAGCTGTAAAGCTGCCAAGGTTTGCGCACAGGCGAGCAGCGCGGCCTCGCCCCGCTACAATTCGCCCTTTTCGCGCGACCCGCGTCGTCACTGATCGCCCCTCCTTGCCGCTTGTCGGCGGCAGCCCGCCGCCGACACCCTGCTAGACCGGCGGCTGTCGATGCCGTGAACGCTTCGGAGCCTGTATGGACATTCTCATCTCCCCCGTAACCGCCGCCGATGTCGAAGCGGTTGCCGCACTCGCGCGCCGCGTCTGGCAGCACACCTACCTGGGAATCATCAGCCAGCAACAGATCGACTACATGCTCGAACAGCGCTACCGAACGCAGCTGGTGAACGAGGAACTGCGCATGGACACCATATGGTGGGATCAGCTGCGCATTGATGGCCAGTTGGCGGGCTTCGTCTCCTGCCTGTTGACCGGCACGCCCGGCGAAATGAAGCTCGACAAGCTCTACGTCGACCCGCAGCGACAGCGGCTCGGAATGGGTCGGCGCCTCGTCGATCAGGTGCTTGCACGAGCGCGGGCAGCAGCTTGCCAAACGCTGATCCTGGCCGTCAACAAGGGCAACGAGAAGGCCATTGCCGCTTACCGCAAACAGGGCTTCGCCGTCCGCGACTCGGTCTGCGTCGATATTGGCGGCGGATTCGTGATGGACGACTTTATAATGGCACGCTCATTGCCATAACGGTCATGACAGGTCACAAGACACCTCAGATGAAAGCTATGACCGCCCTTTTCTTGCCCTGCAGTGGGGATTCCGGCTTGCACGCCGGAATCGTTCGCCGGGCAGGGAGCATGCTCCCTGAATTCCCCGCCTCACCCCGCGAGGGGAGAAGGGAGCTTCGTGAGTCGCTTGCGCGACTTTCGCATTAAGGCCCGCCGCCGGATCCTGAACACCCATGAAACTGAGCTTTGTCAAAATGCACGGACTCGGCAACGACTTTGTCGTGCTCGACGGCATTCGGCAGTCAATTGAACTGGCGCCGGCACAACTGCGCTTGCTCGCCGACCGCCACTTCGGCGTCGGCTGCGACCAGATCCTGCTCGTCGAAGCAGCCCGCCAGCCGGGCGTCGATTTCCGCTACCGCATCTTTAACGCCGACGGCGGCGAAGTCGAGCAGTGCGGCAACGGCGCGCGCTGCTTCGTACGTTTCGTCCATGAGCAGGGGCTGAGCGCGAAGCGCGAAATCCGCGTCGAAACGATGAGTGGGATCATCGTCCCGCATCTCGAGGACGACGGCACGGTGAGCGTGGACATGGGGGTACCGGTCCTGGCGCCAGCAAGAATCCCGTTCATCAGTGCCAGCGATGATCTACTGCAGACGCTGCGCATCGCCGACCATGAAATTGCCATCACTGCCGTCGGCATGGGTAATCCGCATGCCGTGCAGGTGGTCGACGACGTCGCTACGGCAGCGGTCGAACAGCAGGGACCACTGATCGAAAAACACCCCTGCTTCCCGCAGCGCGTCAATGCCGGCTTCATGCAGGTGCTCGACCGGCAGGCGATTCGCCTGCGTGTTTTCGAACGTGGCGCCGGCGAAACCCTGGCCTGCGGCACCGGTGCTTGCGCCGCCGTCGTTGCCGGCATCAGCCGCGGCCTGCTCGCTTCGCCGGTAAGCGTCGAAATGCGCGGCGGCTCGCTCAGCGTCGCCTGGAATGGCCCCGGCACCTCGGTGCTGATGACCGGCCCCGCAGTCACCGTATTCAAGGGAGAAATAGAAGTATGAAATCCAGCGAAGTCGCAGAGTACCTGCACAGCAATCCACAGTTTTTCGAAGAGCACTCGGACCTGATGAGCAATATGGTCGTTCCGCACCCGCACGGCGGGCGAACAATCTCGATCACCGAGCGCCAGATGCTGGCGCTGCGCGACAAGAACAAGCAGCTCGAAAGCAAGATGGGCGAACTGCTGCAGTTCGGCGAGGAAAACGACGCCATCAGCGAAAAGATGCACCGTCTGGCGGTGGGCATGATCGCCGCCAACAGCTTCCAGTCGGTCCTGCACACGCTCAACTTCCACCTGCGCGACGACCTCGCCGTTCCGCACGTCGCCGTGCGCCTCTGGGATCGTCCCGCCGAAAGCGAAGAACTCCCTGAATTCACCGAAGTCAGCGAGGAACTGCGGGCGCTTGCCGAGACCCTGGCGCAGCCCTACTGCGGGTCGACCGCCGGCTTCGAGACCTCATCATGGTTTGGCGAAGCCTCCCTGCATATCCGCTCACAGGCCTTGATCGCCATGCGCAACGGCGGCGGCACGATGGGCATGATCGCCATGGGCAGCGAGGATAACGAACGCTTCTACAGCGGCATGGGCACCATCTACCTCGAACGCCTCGGCGAAATGGCCTCGGCAGCGCTGGCACGCGTCCTGCGCTGAGCGCTGAAAACAGAGCATCGCGCGCAGTGTCCCTGTCCGCAGCGTCCGCCGCCGCGGCCGGCGAGCGCCAGGGCAGCGTCAGCGCCTACCTCGACGAACTGGCACAGCAGCGGCGGCTGTCGCCGCACACGGTCGACAACTACCGGCGTGATCTGCAGTCGCTCTGCCGCCTGATCGGCGAGCTGCGAGGCGTGCCGGGCGCCGCCGGCGACGCAGCACCGCAAGACACCTGCGCCGACCTGGCCTTCGAGGCCATCCAGACGCATCACATCAGGCGCTTCGTCGCGCAACTGCATGCGCAAGGCCTGGGCGGCCGCTCGCTCGGGCGCACACTCTCCGCCTGGCGCGGCTTCTATCGCTGGCTCGGACAACGAGGGGCGGCAACCCACAACCCCGTCGATGGTCTGCGGCCACCGAAAAGCCCCAAGGCGCTGCCGAAAACGCTTTCGCCCGACGAAGCCAATCGGCTGCTCGAAACCGCCGACGAAAGCCTGCTGGCGATTCGCGACCAGGCGATGTTCGAGCTCTTTTACTCCTCGGGCCTGCGCCTCGCCGAACTCGCAGCCCTCGATCTGTCCTGCCTCGAAGACCTGCTGGCCGGCGAGGTACGGGTCCTCGGCAAGCGCAGCAAGCTGCGCATCGTCCCGGTCGGCAGCAAGGCCAGGGAAGCGGTCGCGACCTGGGTCGAACAGCGCCATCGGCTCAGCGGCAGCGACGAAAGCGCGCTCTTCGTTGGCCAGCGCGGCCAGCGACTCGGTGTACGCATGATCCAGCTGCGACTGGCGCGACGTGCTCTGGCGCAAGGCCTGCCAGCGCGTGTCCACCCGCACATGCTGCGCCACTCCTTCGCCTCGCACGTCCTGCAATCGTCGGGCGACCTGCGCGCAGTCCAGGAAATGCTCGGCCACGCCAGCATCGCCTCGACACAGGTCTACACCCACCTCGACTTCCAGCACCTGGCAGCGGTGTATGACAAGGCGCATCCGCGCGCCAAAAGGAAACAGGAACCCGAGTAGCCTCCCCGCGGGGTCGACTCATCACGATCGCCGCCAGCGCTGGAACAGCCAGCCGTACACGCCGAGATTGACGACGATCACTACTGCCGCCAGAACAAACTGAATCTCGCGGGTGAGGCCGAGCGGATAGATGATCGGCAACAGGTAGTGCTCGATGAAGCTGCCGGCATAGCCGGCTTCACCGGCGGCTTGCCGCCAGGCGTTTTCCAGCGGCGTCAGCGGACAAATCCCGCCACTCAGTTCGATGAACGCGCCCCAGCAGGCGGCCGGAAGATGGAGCAGCGCGAGCCGTGGCCGGCACAGCACCAGGCCGCCGCCAAGGACGACGAAGACGATGAACAGCAGATGCGCGAGGAGGAGCGCGTCGGCCAGCAGGCGGTAGCTCATGCCCATCGTGCCATCACGCCCCCCGCTCCCCGACGCTCAGAAGTTGTCGTTGAAACCGCGGATCAGGCGGCGCGCTTTCTTTGTTGGCCGGCCGCGCAGCTCGCTGCCGGGAACCGGTGCGAGGCGCTTGGCCTCCTGCTGTGCCAATCGGCGCGCGCGGCTGTCCGCGGTTTCCTCGTAGAGCTGCTGCGCTTCGACCGCCGGGCGGCGCTGCGCGTTGAGACCGCGCACGACGACGGTCCAGAGCGCGTCGCCGACGGCGATTTCGAGGCTCGCGCCGACCTGCAGTTCGCGCGCCGCTTTCACCGCCAGGCCTTCGAGTCTGACGTGGCCGGCAGCAATCGCCTGTGCAGCCAGTGAGCGCGTCTTGTAGAAGCGCGCCGCCCACAACCACTTGTCGATGCGCATCCGTGCCGCGGCGCTGAAGTCTGCTGTTTCTGCCATGACTATTCCCCTATTCGCGCGTGGGCCGTTTGCCGAGCTTGCGCTGCAGCGTACGGCGGTGCATTTTCAGGGCCCGCGCGGTGGCCGAAATATTCCCCTGCTGCTCGGCCAGGACGCGCTGGATATGCTCCCACTCCAGCCGGTCGACCGACAGCGGCGAGTCGGATACCGGTGTCGCCGAATCGCCTTCGTTGCTCTTGTTGAGGGCCGCGACGACCTGATCGGCATCACAGGGTTTGGCCAGGTAGTGGATGGCACCCAGCTTGATCGCCTCGATGGCGGTGGCGATGCTGGCATAGCCGGTGAGCATCACCACGCGCGTATTCGGGTCGAGCTCGATCAGTTTCTCGATGAGCACCAGCCCCGATGCGCCAGGCATCTTCAGATCGACGACGGCATACTCGGGCGACTGTTCAAGCGCGCTGGCCAGGGCGGTATCGACCGTCGCCGCAACGCTCACCGCGTAACCGCGGCGCTGCAGTGCTCGCGCCAGGACGCGGCGAAAGACTTCATCATCGTCGACCAGCAACAGGGTCGAGCGCTCATCGTCGGGCAGTTTCAGGGCTTTCTCGAAAATGGCAGGCATGGATTCAGCTCTCAGCTTTGCGCTTTCAGTCGCGCCAGCGGCAGGGTGACGCGGGTACAGGCGCCGCCTTGCGGCGCATCACGGTTGAAGAGTTCGACCTTGCCTCCGAGGCGCTCGAGGGTGGCGTTGGTCAGAAAGAGGCCGATGCCGAGGCCGCCGGCACGCTCGCCGTCGTCGGCCTTGGTGGTAAAGAAGGCCTCGCCATGCCGGTTTCGCGCTTCGGCATCGAGCCCGGAGCCGGCGTCGAGGATCTCGATGCGGCAGCAGTCGGCATCCCAGGACGCCGTAAAGCGTAGCACTTCCTGGCTGGCGCCGTTGGCATCAGCGGCATCGGCCGCGTTATCGAGCAGATTGAGCAGCGCTTGCTCGAGGGTACGCTCGGCGGCGATCAGGGGCGCCGGCTGCCAGCCTCGCAGCGTCGCACTGAGCCGCGCCTGCGGGCGGATCAGCTGCCATTCGTCGAGCACGTGGTGCAGGTAGGCATCGAGCGCCAGCGAGCGCAGGCTTTCCTCGCGACCCTGCCCGGAGGAAGCCAGGATCTGCGAAATCGTCAGCTTGCAGCGATCGACCTGTTCGCGCAGCAGCAGCAGGTCGTCGCGTAGCTCGGCGTCACTACTGCCATGATTGAGTTCAAGTTCGCGAATGACCACCGCCATCGTCGCCAGCGGCGTGCCCAACTGATGCGCCGCGCCGGCGGCCAGGGTGCCGAGCGAAAGAATTTGCTCGTCGCGCAGAACAGCTTCGCGGGCCGCAGCAAGCTCGCGTTCGCGCTGCTTGAGCGCCGCTGCCATGCGCGTCAGGAAGAAAGCGACGATGCCGACACTGATCACGAAGTTCAACCACATGCCGAGAATGTGCAAGGCAAAGCCGCTGCTATGGATGGCGTGTTCGCTGGCGCCACCGGTGGCGCGGGCGAGCAGCGCATCGAACTGGGCAAGATCGCCTTGCGGTGGCGGCAAGGGCAGCTTCCAGAAGATCAGGAAGGTGTACGCCAGCAGCGTAATCGCCGCCATGGACCAGGCGTAACGCGCCGGCAGCATCGCCGCGGCCAGCGTCGGCGGCAGCAGGAACAGCGAAACAAAGGGGTTGGTCGAGCCCCCGGCAAAATAGAGGAGGACGGCGAGGGCGCCGACATCGATCGCCAGATGGGCGAAGATCTCTCCTTCGCTGACCGGAGCACCGCGGGCCAGCCGCCAGCGGGTGAGCAGGTTGACCGCGGCGAGCAGGGCGATGACCGCCATCATCGGGGCAAGGTCGAGGGGGATCTTCAGCCAGGTCACCGCCAACAGCAAGACCACGGCCTGGGTCAGCACCTCAATGCGACGCAGCACGAGCACTCGGTTCAAGGGATTAACGGTCATGACATGTCGAGATAGCCCAGGTCATGAAAGTCATGACCGTTTCCCCCTCTTCCCCAACCCTTCTCGCGCACGGGAAGAAGGGAGCCTCGCGAGTCGCTGGCGCGACTTTCACAGTAACGGTGTCGGGCATGACTTCCATGGTCTGCGGCATCTCGACAGGGAATGAGCGCTACGGTGGTCGAAAGCCTTGATTTTACGCCTCGCGCCACAGCTTGGCCGGGGCTGCGGCAATCTGACGCAAGGGCGTCGAGGCGAGCGCTTCTCGTCGTCAGCGTCGGACCTCGGCAGGCACGAAAGAGAAACCTTGAAAATAACCACGCCAAGCTATTTTATTGCGAATGATTCTCAAGTATATTGGAGCCCTGTGCACTCGGTCGCTTGCCGTTGGTGCACCGCACTGACAGGGTCCACGCCCGCAGAGGCTAGACCTCCCTGTCTTTTCTTGAACACCTGAACGCTTGACCGCGTTCACCGTGCTGCAGATGCACTCGCAGGAAGGTTGCAAACGACATGAATGGCCCATTGGAACTGATTTCCCTTTTCGACCTGCCGCGGGGTCACGAAGCGACGGTAAGCTGCGGCGACTTTGCCGCCTTCGGTGAGCGCAGCGATCGTGAGCTGGCGCTGCGGCTGTACGAAATCGGCTTCGTCGACGGCGAGCGAGTGCGCGTCGTCGCACGTGGCTTCCCGGGAGGCGAGCCGATCGCGGTCCGCGTCGGCAGCACGATTTTCGCCTTGCGTCGTTTCGAAGCCGAGCGGGTGTTGGTCGCCCCCCTGCGCAACGGGAGAGCGAAAGCATGAGCAGCACCAGTGAAGCCATGAGCCTGGTCCTGCTGGGCAACCCGAATTGCGGCAAGACAGCCCTGTTCAACCTGCTCACCGGCAGCCGGCAGAAGGTCGCCAACTATCCGGGTGTCACCGTGGACCGCAAGGAGGGGCAACTGACGACGCCGGCCGGCCGGCAGTTCCGCGTCCTCGACCTACCCGGCGCCTACAGCCTCAACGCCGTCAGTATCGACGAGGAGATCACCCGCGACGTAGTGCTCGGCACGCTCGCCGGGGAGCGGCGCCCGGACATGATCGTCTGCGTCAGCGATGCCACCAACCTCAAGCTCAACCTGCGCCTGGTACTGGAAGTCAAACGTCTCGGGCTGCCGATGATGCTGGCGTTGAACATGACCGATCTGGCCCGCAAGCGAGGCATCGTCATCGACGTCGCCGCGCTGCAGCGCGAGCTGGGCATGCCGGTGGTCAATACCATCGCCGTCAGACGCGGCGGCGCCAGTGAACTGCTGACCCAGCTGGAGAGTAGCGTACCGGCGCAGCTGCCTCACCCCGCTGGCGAGCTACCGCCCGCGGCCGCCTGGCTGGCGCCAGATGTCGCCGACGTCAGCGCCACGCAGCGCGAGGTGCGCCGCATTCTCGCCGCCAGCGTCCGCGAGCCGGCGATCGACACGCGCTTCGACGAACACATCGATCGCGTCGTGCTGCACCCGGTGTGGGGGCTGCTGATTCTGGCGGCCACGCTGTTCCTGATGTTTCAGGCGGTCTTCAGCTGGGCCAGCCTGCCGATGGAGATGATCACCGCCAGCGTCGAGGCCTTCGGCGCATTACTCAGCACCCATATGCCGGAAAGCCTGCTGCGTAGCCTGCTCGTCGATGGCATCGTCGCCGGCGTCGGCGGCGTGCTGGTTTTCCTGCCGCAGATCCTGATTCTCTTCCTGTTCATTCTGGCGCTTGAAGATTCCGGCTACCTGCCGCGGGCGGCTTTCCTGCTCGACCGCCTGATGGGGACGGTTGGCCTCTCAGGACGTTCGTTCATCCCGCTGCTCTCCAGCTTTGCCTGCGCCATTCCCGGGATCATGGCCGCGCGCACGATCAGCAACTGGCGCGACCGCCTGGCGACGATCATGATTGCGCCGCTGATGACCTGCTCGGCACGTTTGCCGGTCTATGCGCTGATCATCGGCGCCTTCATTCCACAACAAGCAGTCGGGGTCTTCAATCTGCAAGGCCTGGTGTTGTTCGCTCTCTACGTCGCCGGCGTGCTCAGCGCGATGGCTGTTGCGGCAGTGCTCAAGATCACTGTCAGCAAGGGCCTACAGCATCCGCTGCTGCTCGAACTGCCCTCCTACCGCCTGCCGCACGGCCGCAATCTGCTGCTCGGCCTCCTCGAACGCGCGAAGATCTTCCTGCTGCGCGTCGGCAACATCATTCTTGCCCTGACCGTGCTGCTGTGGTTCCTGTCGACCTTCCCCGGCGCGCCGGAAGGCGCTACCGGCCCGGCCATCCAGTACAGCTACGCCGGCATGCTGGGGCAGGCACTCGAAGTGGTCTTCGCGCCAATCGGTTTCAACTGGCAGATCTCGATCGCCCTGGTGCCCGGCATGGCCGCGCGCGAAGTCGCCGTCGGTGCCCTGGGTACGGTGTACGCCCTCTCGGCAACGGGTGACGACGTGGCCGGACAACTCGGCCCGCTGCTGGCAGCCGGCTGGTCGCTACCGACGGCCTTTTCGCTGCTCGCCTGGTTCGTCTTCGCGCCGCAGTGCCTGGCGACCCTGGCCGCCGTCAAGCGCGAGACCAACTCCTGGCGCTATCCGCTGCTGATGGCTGGCTATCTGTTTGCCCTGGCCTACCTGGCGTCGTTCATCACCTACCGGGTGGCCCTGCTCCTGACCGGAGGCGGCCATGCTTGAGGATCTGATCGTTTACGCCGCCGTTGCTTGCGCCGCAATGTACGCCGGCTGGCGCCTCCTGCCGGCGAGCGCCCGTTGCTCGCTGGCCGAGCACACGGCCACGCTGGCGCTAGGCCTGGGCCTTGCGAAAGCCGATCCCGAGGCGGTAGTGGTACGCCAACGCCGCGCCGCTGCCCGACCGGAAAGCGCTTGTGGCGGCGGCTGCAGCGGCTGCGCCAGCAAGCAGGGAGCACAGCCCGTGCGCTTCATCAAGAAGCGGGATTCGTAGTCTGTTCGATCGCCATCGCTGCCGCCAGGTAGCGCGCCCCTAGTCGCGCAGCGAAATCGACTCCCCCGCCTGCTCCGAAAGCAGCCGCGACAGGGCGGTCATCAGCTCCTCGCCACCCCGGGTATCCTGCCAGCCGCTGCCGTCCCAGCGGTAATGAAAGCCACCGGAACGGGCGGCCACCCAGACTTCCTTGGCCGCGTCATGGCGGTTGACGATGATCTTGCCGCCGTCGGCGAACTCGATTTCGAGTACGTTGTCGCCGATCCTTTCAAAGTCCAGATCGGCGCCGCCACGTTCCAGCCCGGCCTCGATTTCCTGCAGCGCTGCGTCGGCAAGCGCGTTGAATTCGCGATCATTCATCCTGTGCTAACATTTCCCGTTTTTGGCGATTCGACCTATGCGGCACTATCTTGCGCTGGCTGTGCTGGCGACCATCACGCTCGCCGCCTGCGGCAGCAAGGGCGGACTGACGCTGCCCCCGAAACCAGTGGCCACGACCCCGTCGCCTAGCCCGGCAACGACTGCGGGCGATTCTAGCACGGCGCCAGCGAGCGCCGAAAAGTCGAGCAAATGACGCCCCGCCCGATGACCGCCTTGAACCCATTCCACACCCGTAACGGCGTCCTGCACGCCGAATCGGTGGCGCTGAGCGACATCGCCACCGACTTTGGCACCCCGTGCTGGGTCTACTCGCGGCAGGCGCTGGAAGAGGCGCTCGATGACTTCCAGCAAGAGCTGGCCGGGCTCGATGCACTCGTCTGCTACGCCGTAAAAGCCAACTCCAACCTCGCCGTCCTTGATGTCCTGGCGCGCCGCGGTGCCGGCTTTGACATCGTCTCGGCCGGCGAACTCAAGCGCGTCCTGGCCGCCGGGGCCGATCCGCAGCGCATCGTTTTCTCGGGTGTCGGCAAGACCGCCGCTGAAATGGAACTGGCGCTGAACACCGGCATCCTGTGCTTCAACGTCGAATCGGCCCCCGAACTCGAACGCCTGAACGCCGTCGCCGGCAAGCTCGGCAAGCGGGCGCCGATCAGCCTGCGCGTCAATCCCGACGTCGACGCCGGCACGCACCCCTACATCTCGACCGGCCTCAAGGAAAACAAATTCGGCGTCGCCTACGACGAAGCCCGCGCCCTCTATCGACAGGCCGCCGCGCTGGCGCACCTGGAAGTCAGCGGCATCGACTGCCATATTGGCTCGCAACTGCTCGACGCGGCGCCCTTTGCCGAAGCACTCGACAAACTGCTGGTCCTGGTCGACCAGCTGGCCGGCGACGGCATCGAGCTGCAACACATCGACCTCGGCGGCGGCCTCGGCATCCGCTATAGCGACGCCGATGTACCGACCAGCGTTCACGCCTACCTGCAGCCGCTGCTCGCAAAGCTCAAGGGACGGCCCCTGCGCATTCTCCTCGAACCAGGGCGCCGTCTGGTCGGCAACGCCGGCGTGCTGCTCACCCGCGTCGAGTATCTGAAGCCCGGCGAAGTCAAGAATTTCGCGATCGTCGACGCGGCGATGAACGACCTCTCGCGACCGGCGCTCTACGGCTCCTGGCACGACATCGTTCCGGTGGCCGCCCGCGCCGGCGACGCCGCCAAATGGGAAATCGTCGGCCCGATCTGCGAATCCGGCGACTTCCTCGGCCACGGCCGAGAACTGACCCTGGCCGAAGGCGACCTGCTGGCGATCCTCTCCGCCGGCGCCTACGGCATGGTCATGAGTTCGAACTACAACACCCGCCCGCGCGCCGCCGAAGTGATGGTCGATGGCCGAGAAGCGCATCTCGTTCGCCGCCGCGAAAGCGCCGAAGAACTCTACGCGCTGGAACAGCGCCTGCCGTGACGGAAACGGCCGCCTTGCGGCGGCCGTGCGAACTTTCCCGAGGGCAACTCCTCAGTTCTACTTGACGATCAGCAGACTGTCGTCCCACTTGGCGTGTTTCTCGAAGCCGAGCAGGTTGGCGATAGTCGCCGCGATGTTGGAGAGGCCGGCAGTTGGGCTGGCCTGCAGACCGAGCTTTCCGCCGCTGGCGTTATCGTAGAGGATGAAGGGCACCGGATTGAGGGTGTGCGCGGTCTTGGCCTTGAATGAACCATCGGCGTTCTTCGCCGGTTGCTTGCTCTTCTTGTCGATTTCGTACATTTCGTCGGCGTTGCCGTGGTCGGCGGTGATCAGGGCCACGCCACCGAGCGCGTCGATGACCGGCAGGATGCGCGCCAGCTCCAGGTCCACGGCCTCGATGGCCATCGTCGCGGCGCGGAAACTGCCCGTATGGCCAACCATGTCGCCGTTGGCGAAGTTGCAGCGCAGCGTCTTGTACTGGCCGCTCTGCAGCGCGGCGATCATCGCGTCGGCGATCTCGGCAGCCTTCATCCACGGACGCTGCTCGAAGGGCACCACGTCACTGGGCACCTCCTGGTAGGTTTCACCGTCGAACTTGTTCGAGCGGTTGCCGTTCCAGAAATAGGTCACATGCCCGAACTTCTGCGTTTCCGAGCAGGCGAACTGGGTGATCCCGGCCTTGGCAAACCACTCGCCCATGGTGTCGAGAATAGCCGGCGGATCGACCAGGAAGCGATTCGGCAGCTTGAGGTCGCCGTCATACTGGAGCATGCCGGCATAGGTCACCTTGGGTACGCGCAGGCGATCGAACTTGTCGAAATCAGCGTCTTCGAAAGCGCGCGTGATCTCGATCGAGCGATCACCACGGAAGTTGAAGAAGACCACCGAGTCGCCATCATTGATCGTTCCGACGGGAACGCCGCCGCTGCCGATAACGAATGCCGGCAGGTCCTGGTCGATGGTGCCGGGAAATTCGGCGCGCAGCGCCTCGATCGCGGCGGCGGCACTTTCATATTGCGGGCCTTCACCGAGGACGTGCGTGTGCCAACCCTTGTCGACCATATTCCAGTTCGCCTCGTAGCGGTCCATGGTGATGTTCATGCGCCCGCCACCCGAGGCGATGCGGGCGTCGAAGCTAGCGTCGTTGATTTCGGCCAGGAAGGCTTCGAAGGGCAGCACATACTCGAGCGCGCTGGTCTCGGGAACGTCACGACCGTCGAGCAGGATGTGAATGCGCACCGCTTTGACGCCCTCTTCCTTGGCGCGGACGATCATCGCGCGCAGGTGATCGACGTGGCTGTGCACATTGCCGTCGGAAAAGAGGCCGAGGAAGTGCAGCACGCCGCCCCCGCTGTTGACGCCAGCGACAACTTCCTGCCATGCCGCGCCTTGCCAGATCGAGCCGGCGGCGATGGCGTCGGCGACCAGCGAGGCGCCCTGGCTATACACCTGGCCAGCGCCGATGGCGTTATGGCCAACTTCGGAGTTACCCATGTCGTCGTCGGAAGGCATGCCGACCGCGACGCCATGGGCGCGCAGGGTGATGTTCGGGTAGTTGGCAAAAAGGCGATCCAGGGTCGGCTTCCTGGCGGCGGCGATGGCACTGCCGACATCGGACTTGGCGATCCCGTAGCCGTCCATGACGATGGTTACGATCGGGCCCTGAATACCAGGGAAAGAGGCAGATTTCTGCAGCATGATGGATTCCTGGGGAGTGGAGAGGTGAGAAGTCAGGCCGCAGGAATCGGAACAGTCAGCACCATCGATAAGCCCGCGACGTCAGCGCCAGTATACCCCCAAGCCCGGGTGACCGGGATCGGCGAGGAAGCGTGGGCGAAAAGGGGGCCTGCTCGAGGCGCACCCGCCTCCGCCACGCGGGCGCGGCTTTCACCTCTAGGCGGCAGCGCCCCCCGCAGCTATGCGGACTGCCGCAGCCTGATTCGGGTACGCATGCGCTTCAGCCTGATGCGCGTGCGCGTGCGAGTGCGCTTCGCCTTGGGCTGTGCGCCGCCCGACTTGAGCCGCCGCAAACGCCGACGTTTCCGGGAGGTGGCAATCGCCAGCGCCACCTTGCCAATCAGCGCCAGAACAACCAGAACCCAGAACAAGGGGTACTGAACGACGCGTCGGCCCAGTTCGACGAGATCACGCAGCGGATTGGAACTGCTGGAGTGTGGGCGCTGCTCGGCGTCTCGCACCGCATCAAGCGCCGAGATCCGCCGCTCGAGCTGGGCACCTTTTACCCGGTTGAAAGCGAACAAGCTATCGCCATACCCCAGCGACACCTTCCCGCCGTCGGTCGTGATATGAAAGCCTTCCATGCCAGCCAGGGAAAAAGTGACCCGACCTTCGTCGTCGACGCGCGCGTCGAGGACTTCGGTAATTATTTCGGCGAGCCCTTCCTCCATTTTCAGAACCCCTGCGGCGATCTCTTCGACCAGAAAAGGGGTCACCTGATCAAGCTCTGTGGCAGGCAAAACGACACGCGCTGCCGAAGCTTCCGGCGGCCGATTGGCACTGACGTTGACCACCGACCGCAGCGCCCGGCCAAGCGGGTCAGCGTGCGCAGGGCTGGCAAGACCCCCTCCCTGGTGATCCTCTGGCAAGGGGTCGACGAACAAGGGAACGGGAGCCGCGCTGTCCACGCCGAGCCAAGACCCGGTCGACCAGGCACCAGGGTTCGCCTTCGCCGTCGCCGGCAACAGGCTCGGAACGTCTGTTGGCGTCGTGCTCGAATACACCTCGACGACGGCGGGCAAGGCGGCAAAGCCGTTGAGACTGACGCCGCCACGCACTGCCAACTCATCGTTGTCAAGTGGATACGCCGCGACTTGGGTTGCCAGAAAGAGCGCGGCCAAGAAGCCAAGGATCCCATGCGGTCGCTTGAAATGTGAAGTCATGCCAAGGATCCGAAACATTGGTCAAAAGCGAAGCAATAAGCGTGCCTTTCATTAACTTAACGTTAACTCAAGCGGTTATAAGATATATCAAAAGCAGCAGCAGCTTCGGTGTCAAGTTTTCCGACACTCGCTCCTGTTCGCATCCGCAGCTGCCCGGCCAGGTGCGCGAACGCTGTGCAAGCTGCACTGCCACCGCGGCTCGCCCGGGCAAGATCCGCGAAGACGCGCCCGGGCTTACCCTATAATCCTGGAAACGGGGCTGAAAACAATACTGGAAGCGATGACTTTCAGCGCCAACGATCATGACATGTGAGACGACCCAGATCATGAAAGCGATGAACGAGAAATCTCCACAACGGGTCGCCTGGCATTTTATCGCCGCTGAGGAAGCGGCAACGCGCCTGCAAGCGAGCTATGACCAGGGATTGGCCAGCGCTGAAGTGCTCAGCCGCCGCGCGCGCCATGGCGAGAACCGGATTACCCCAAAGCCGGGCAAGGGGCCGCTGTTGCGCTTTGCCCTGCAGTTCGTCCAGCCGCTGGTGCTGGTGCTGCTGCTGGCCGGCGTGGTCACTGCCTTCCTCGGCGAATGGGTCGATTCCGGCGTGATCTTCGGCGTCACCCTGATCAACGCGGTGATCGGCTTCATCCAGGAAGGCCGCGCCGAGGATGCGCTGGCGGCGCTGGCACGCTCGGTAAGCAGCGAAGTGACCGTCCTGCGCGACGGCAGCAAGCAGCGCCTGCCATCAACGGAACTGGTTCCCGGCGACATCGTGCTGCTGGCCGCCGGCGACAAGGTTCCAGCCGACCTGCGCCTGTTCCGCGCCAAGGATCTGCAGGCCATCGAATCGGCGTTGACCGGGGAATCGACAGCCGTCGCCAAGCATCACGACGTGCTGCCCGAAGCCACCGTTCTCGCCGATCGCGGCAACATGGCGTACGCCGGCACGGTGATGATTACGGGCCGCGGCGCCGGTGTGGTCGTCGCCACCGGCGACCACACCGAGACCGGCCGTATCTCGCAACTGATCGCCGAAGCGCCGGACCTGACGACGCCACTGACCCGCAAGATGGCCGTTTTCAGCAATTGGCTGCTGATTGCCATCGGCCTGCTGGCGATCCTGACTTTCGCCGTCGGGATGTGGCGCGGCTCGTCGGCTTTCGAGATGTTCATGGCCGCCGTCGCCCTGGCAGTCGGCGCCATCCCCGAAGGACTGCCGGCGGCGATGACCATCACCCTGGCAATCGGCGTCGCGCGGATGGCCAAGCGACGGGCAATCATCCGCAAGCTGCCGGCCGTCGAAACGCTGGGCAGCACGACGATCATCTGTTCCGACAAGACCGGCACCCTGACCGAAAACCAGATGACCGTCCGCGGACTATACGCTGGTGGCATGCAGACGACGGTCAGCGGCAGCGGTTACGCCCCCGAAGGCCAGGTCGGTGACGGCGGCGAGCTCGCCGGCGCCTTGCGCGAGTGCCTGCTCGCTGGCGTGCTGTGCAACGATGCCGCGCTAAGCAAGGAAGATGCGGGCAGCGAAGGCAAGGCTCTGGGCGAACCCGGCGAACGCTGGACGATCGTCGGCGACCCGACCGAGGGCGCCCTGCTGGTCGTCGCCCGCAAGGCCGGTCTCGACGAAACAGCGCTGCACAAGAGCTTCCCGCGCCTCGACGAGATCCCTTTCGACTCGACGCGTCAGTACATGGCCACGGCGCACGAAATCGAAGGCCAGCACCTGGCGTACTTCAAGGGCGCTCTCGAACAGTTGCTGCCGCGCTCGCAGCAGATGCTCGACGCGTCCGGCCAGCCGGTGGCTCTGCGCCACGAGGAGATAGAGAACGCCGCACGCGCCATGGCCAGGGAGGGCCTGCGCGTTCTCGCCGTCGCCCGCCTGGCCAACACCCCGACGGATGGGGCGCTGGCCCTCGACGAGCAGAGTGCCGACGCTGGCCTGGTCTTCGTCGGCCTGATCGGCATGATCGACCCGCCGCGCCCGAAAGCCATTGCCGCCGTGGACACCTGTCACGCCGCCGGCATCACGGTCAAGATGATCACCGGCGATCACGCCATCACCGCCCTGTCGATCTCCCGCCAGCTCGATATCGCCAAGGAAGGCGAGACGGCGCTCACCGGCGTCGAACTGGCGGCTTTCGACGACCAGGAGTTGCGCCGGGCAGCCCAGGAAGTCAACGTCTTCGCGCGCGTCGAGCCCGAGCAGAAGCTGCGCCTGGTGAGGGCGCTGCAAGCCAACGGCGACGTCGTGGCGATGACCGGCGACGGAGTCAACGACGCGCCGGCGCTGAAGCAGGCCGACATCGGCATCGCCATGGGCCTGGCCGGCACCGAAGTGGCCAAGGACGCCGCCGACATGGTGCTCACCGACGACGATTTTGCGGCCATCGAAGCGGCCGTCGAGGAAGGACGCGGGGTCTATGACAACCTGGTCAAGTTCATCACCTGGACGCTGCCGACCAACTTCGGCGAGGGTCTGGTGATCCTGGCCGCGGTTTTTGCCGGCGCCACGCTACCGATCACGCCGCTGCAAATTCTCTGGATCAACATGACCACCGCCGTCTTCCTCGGTCTGATGCTGGCCTTCGAACCGATCGAGGAGAACGTCATGCAGCGCCGGCCGCGCCGACCGGGGACGCCGATTCTCGACGCCGCGCTGGTGTGGCGGATCGTGCTGGTCAGCCTGCTGCTGCTCGCCGGTTCTTTCGGGCTCTTCCTGCGCGAACTGTCGCTCGGCCATCCGCTGGCCGAAGCGCGCACCGTCGCACTCAATGTCTTCGTCGTCGTCGAAGCGATGTACCTCTTCAACTGTCGCTCCTTGACCCGCTCGGCGCTGCATGTCGGCCTGTTCTCCAATCCGGCCATCTGGTACGGGGTGCTGACCATGGCGGTGCTGCAGGCGCTGCTGACCTACCTGCCGCTGCTCAACCGCCTGTTCGCCACGGCCCCGATCGGCGTCCGCCAGTGGCTGGAAATAGCCGCGGTCGGCCTGTTCGCCTATATTGTCGTGGGCATCGAAAAACGCCTGCGCGAAACTCGCCAAGCCCACTGATGCCTGCCCTTCGCCTGAAAGTCTCCCGCCCGATGAAACGAATTCCTGCCCTGCTGTCCCTGATCTTACTGCTGGCAATGAGCGGCGGCGCCGCCGCGATGTCGACCGACAGCGTCGCCCAGGAGATGACTTCGCTGTCGCTCGCTCAGCCGGTCGCCGCCGAAGATCCGGCGGTAAGCAAGACGCGGGCAATGCTCGAACAGGTCAGCAAGCGCAGCGGCGAGGACGCGACGGCCATCTTCGCTGCCTGCCGGCGCTATGCCGGTCATCTGCGCGACGCCGCGCAAATCAGGGCCAGCCAGCTCGAACTGCTGGCAGCGCTCGATACCTATGGCCGGACCGGTCAATCGATCAACGACACGCTGCAGGCCTATGTCGCCGCGCGCAAGGCGGCAGCGGACAAGACCCACGCCGCAGCAATGGCGGCACTCGCCCGGCAGAAGTAGGCGCGAACGGGCAGCGCGCAGCACGACAAGCCGGGACCGCGCGGGGATGGTGGAGCGCTGGCGAGTGCTGCCTTTGTCGGCATGGCGACCTTCATGAAAGTGGCAAGGAATGCAAATCTGGGTTGATGCCGACGCCTGCCCGGGCGTGATCAAGGAAATCCTCTTTCGCGCCGCACAGCGGACGCGAATCATGACCACGCTGGTCGCCAATCAGATGTTGCGCGTACCGCCCTCGCCTTACATCCGCTCGCGGCAGGTGCCGTCCGGTTTCGATGTCGCCGACCAGCGCATCGTCGAGGACGTAGAGCCCGGCGACCTGGTGATCACCGCCGACATTCCCCTCGCCGCGCTGGTCATCGAACGTCAGGCACGCGCCCTGAATCCGCGCGGCGAATTCTATACCCCGGAGAACATCAGCGAACGCCTGAGCATGCGCAACTTCATGGAAGAACTGCGCGGCAGCGGCGTCGACATCTCCGGACCGGCGGCTTTCAGCGCCAGCGACCGGCAGGCATTCGCGGCGCAGCTCGATCGCTTTCTCGCCAAGCCGCGCGCGCCGGGCTAGCGGTCATGAAACGTGGGGACACCCCAAATCATGAAAGTCATGACGGTTAGCCGGCCGCGCGCTTGTCGAGGTCCTGCTCAATCACTTCCGCCCAGGCGACTTCGTCGCCACGCGCCGCCCGCGCTACTCGGATCAAGGCCAGGTTGCGTGCCGTCGTTTCCGGCTCCCACGATTCGCGAACGGCGGCCAGAGAATTCCCGGCAGCCTCCATTGCTGCCTCTTCGTCCTTTTGCAGGACGGCCAGTTCGAGCAGCGTCGCATGGTCCCAATAGTCCGCAGTGCCGTTCGCCAGGCGTCGCTTGACTGCATAGCTGACCACCGGCAGCAGTTCATGCCGGCGCGGATCGGGCGGATTCTTCAGCTCCATCAGCGTCACCGCGTTGATGCCCGGGTAGGCGTCCCGCCAGTCGGCTTCGAAACCCTGCAGGTAAGTATCGATCGCCTTGCGCAACCAGCCGTTGGCCTTGAGTAGCTCATTCGCCTTGCGCGCCTCCTCCCAGCGATCCTTGTACACCCGCCCGAGCAGCCCATTGGTTTCGCTGCTCGCGCCGCGTTCCGCGATCAACTCGGCCAGCAAGGCCTCGGCTTCGTCGCCACGCCCGAGACGATTGAGGGCGAAGCCCAGCTGTTCGCGCACCAGCACGCTGCGCGCCAGCGGCGCCGACATCCGTGCCGCCACATCGACCATGGCCTGCCAGTCGCTGAGCGCACGATACGAGAGGAAGAGGTCAATGACCACTCCCGACTCGAGATCCTGCAGCTCGCCCAGCTCGCCAGCGAGCTTATGGAGCGCCTCCTTGCCGAGGCGCCGAGCATCGGCGAGCTGTTTGCGCGCCTCGGCCGCGTAGTGCGCCCGATCACGAAAGACGTCGGTCTTCAGGCGGGCGATATCCGGCGCGGTGTAGCCCTCGACCAACTGGAATACCGGACTGTCGGTACTCTCCTCACCGCGCGCAGCCCTGGCGGCTTCGAGCAGCTTGCACAGGGCCTGGCGCGCGCCCTCGACCTGAGTCGGCTTGCCATCCGCGCTCAACTGGTAGGGCAAGGCACGCAAAGGCGCGACGTCAAAAGGCATGCGCTCGCTGCCCGCATAGAGCAGGACGGTGGTCGCGGGGCGAACGCCATGGCGCAGGCCAAGCTCATAGAAGACATTGGCGTTGGCGCCGGTGAGATCGGCGACGGCGAAATCGCAAAGAATCAGTCGCTCGTACATCGGTTTATGGATCACCCCGCCGCTGACCTCCTGGTCGGCGCGCAGCGCCTCCATGCCCGCCGCTTCGATCGCCGGGGCGATCAGGTCGTGGTAGACGGCATCGAAATCAACCGTGCTCCCGGAGGGAATGGCTTTCTTGCCGAAAGGCATGAGTACGAAACAGAGCGGTAGCATCGTCTTGCTCCTTTACGCGAAATCGGCGTTTTACCTTGCCTTGGACTAGTCACCATACGGATGCTTGACGCGAATCAGCTGTTGGTTGACTCGTTGTAAGCGGAATACCTGCGGGCCGCCCTGTTGGCCATTCTGAACCCGGCCGCCGACTTGGCCAAGTACCACACCTGTACCTAAAGCCGCGAGGACGCCATGCAGCCGCTCTACTACCTCGCATAACGCGCAAGACAACGCGACCGCCTTGGCCACGGCATCGCGCAATCGCCGGATTCATCGCACGGGAAAATCCGACCCGCGCCAGATCGTTCGTAGATGAACTGGCAGCCGACTTCTTTCCCAGCCGAATACGGCGCGCCCGGGCTTGGCGGCAGAGTGCGAGCATTAGCGCGCAGGCGCCACGTGACCTTCTCCGCAGTGAATGCGAGGGCTGCACAAATTGCTCGCGCAACTCGCGCGCCAATTGAGCTCGTGGTGACCTGCCGCGGCACGACGAGGGAGCGTTTGTCGGGTGTAGCTAAACGACCCAGGAAGAGGCGGCGAAGAAGTCCGCCGATAGCAGTCATTGGCGCGGCCTTGCTGTATGCTATTGACCTATCCTTGGAAGTGCTGTTTTCACGATTTCTCAATACTAGTTTGAATCAGCGAATATAGGGCGCAGGGCCTGCTGCGACAGAGCTTCCACCGTTCCGAACGATGCCAAGTTAGGGAGCGGGCGCCGGAGTTATGGTGCATAGCCTGTCTCTCGATGACACGATTGGATTTCTTCCATCACTAGGAATGCTATGAGTAGGACCGACGACGACCTGATTGCGAGGCTTGAAGCTATGCCGCTCGAACAAGCGCGCACCGCCATTCACCACCGCCGCCTTGGCTGCGACTTCGACAGTCCAAATCATCGTCTGTGCTTGTCTTGGTTGACAGCCAAAGACGACGCGGCCAGGGCTGCGCGCGAAGAAGCCAGTCTCTCCATTTCGCGCGAGGCATTGGCGAATTCAGAACAAGCTCGGCGCGTGGCCGTCAAGGCCAATATCATCGCCATCATTGCTATGATATTGGCCACGGTTGCAGGAGTGCTTCCTCTTGTCATTAGCGTCATGCACTCGTCTCCAAAGTAGCGCACGTAGCTGCATCGGAGCTTGACTGGTTGCTCCTACCGACTGCCTTCGGCGTCGCCTGCCAGATAGTCCGGCGCTTGGGGCAGCAGCGAGCTTGCCGCGGCATACTGGAGTGCGTTCATCTACGGCGGCGGCTTACTGGCAGGACTGGGAAAGGAGGGCATGATGAGCAGCAGATCAAGAGCGCATGAGGATGCAACCATCGACAGTTTTCGGAAGGACCCGGCTTTTGCGGCCGAATACCTGAACGCGGTACTGGCAGACGGGAACCAGGCCGAACTGCTGACAGCCCTGCGCTACATGGCAACGGCCTTTGGTGGCGTGACTGGATTGGCCGATCAAACCGCGCTGAACGCGACGACGCTGTACCGCACCCTCTCGCCACAAGGCAACCCCGAGTTGCGCAGCCTCACCGCCATTCTTAAGGCGATGGGTATGCGGCTTGCCGTTCAGCCCGATGTCGGGCCGCGATCGGTGGTATAAGAGGCCAGATTTGAAGGAGCAGAAAATGGACGCAGAATGGGTTCTCACCACGCTCACCGACGCCATGGAAGCGCTCGAGGAAGCGATCGGCGAACTGGAGTCCGATCCGGAAGCGGTCGACGAGTTGTTGCCGCAACTGCTGCCGGCAATCTACGCCAAGCTCAATTACGCGTGGAACAGCCGCGAGCTGGGGCCGGAGGCGATTGACAAGCTCGACCATGACGAACTGGTCGGTTTTCCGAAAGATTTGCCGCTGTAGATAGCGGCAGGGTGTCGGTTGTCGCGGCGCCGGTGGCCCGCAATGGAGCGAACGCCAGCCGATGCCGCACTTCGGTCGCGCCGAGCCGCTGGCGCTCGGCAGTTGGCGGACGCGAGCGGCGTTTTTTCGCCGTGCCGCGCCAAAGCGTGTATAGTGCGGCCCAGAACTGAGCCGCGTTTCATCCGGTCGGCAGCTCGGTCCTCTCGCGGTTGATCCCCCATCGGCATTTGCCGATCGCCCCGCAGCACACCCATCCCCCTAGTTCCAAGCGCCTGAACCGGCTCTGTTGGCATCATGCCGCAGCAGGTCGTTCACCGGAGATTCACCTTGACCCAATCGTTTTCCGCGCTCGGCCTGTCGGCCGAGCTCACCCGCGTTGTCGCCGAGCAAGGCTACACCGAGCCGACGCCTGTACAGGCGCAAGCCATTCCGCTGATTCTCGAAGGACGCGACGTCCTCGCCGGTGCGCAAACCGGCACCGGCAAGACTGCCGGTTTCACGCTGCCACTGCTGCAACGCCTGAGCACCATGCCTGCCCGTGCCGGCGCCAATGCCCTGCCACGCCAGCGCGTGCGGGCGCTGATCCTGACCCCAACCCGCGAGCTTGCGGCGCAGATCGAAGAGAGCGTGCGCATTTACGGCAAGTACATGTCCCTCAAGACGACGCTGATTTATGGCGGCGTGAACATCAACCCGCAGATCGACGCCTTGCGCCGCGGCGTCGACATCCTGGTGGCCACCCCCGGACGCCTGCTCGATCACCTGCAGCAGAAAACCGTCGAGCTGTCGAATGTCGAGGTTCTGGTGCTCGACGAAGCCGACCGCATGCTGGACATGGGTTTCATCCGCGACATCCGTCGTGTCCTCGCGCTGCTGCCGGCGAAACGCCAGAACCTGCTTTTTTCGGCAACTTTCTCGGAAGAAATCCGCAAGCTCGCCGACGGCCTGCTACACAACCCGGCGATGGTCGAAGTCGCACGCCGCAACGCCGAGTCCGAACTCGTCGCGCAGCGTGTTCACCCGGTCGATAGCTGGTGCAAGCGCGACCTGCTGGTGCATCTGGTGTCTTCGGGCGACTGGAAGCAGGTACTGGTGTTCACGCGCATGAAGAGCGGCGCCAACCGCCTCTCCGAGTATCTGTGCAAGGCCGGCATCGAAGCCACCGCGATCCACGGCAACAAGAGCCAGCCGGCGCGCACGCGCGCCCTGGCCGGTTTCAAGAACGGCACGGTGCGCGTACTGGTGGCCACCGACATCGCCGCCCGCGGCCTGGACATCGAAGAGCTGCCGCACGTGGTGAACTTCGAGTTGCCGAACGTTCCCGAAGACTACGTGCATCGCATCGGCCGCACTGGCCGTGCCGGCAGTTCCGGCGAAGCGCTGTCGCTGGTTTGTGCCGAAGAGCGGCCGCTGCTGGCGGCAATCGAAAAGCTGCTCACCCGGCGTATCGAGAAACAGGTCGTCGAAGGCTTCGAGCCCGGCACGACGCCTGCGCCAGCGGTGACCACTCCGGCGCCGCGCGGCAGCCACGACGGCAACCGCCGCGGCGCGGGCTCTGGCCGCGATGGACGCGCGCGCACGCCGGCCAAGGCGGCGACGCCCCCGGCGCGACCGGGAGCGACTTCGTCCCCCGCCAGAGCCAATCCAAGCGCCGCCCACAACCCAGCACGTGCACCGCAACGTCCGCGAGCCGACGGCGGCGCCGCCACGGCAGCGCTGTTTCGCGGCCCGGCGCGGCGCGGCAGCTGAGGCCGAGGCCGAGGCACCACTCTCCGCCTCTGCCGCCCCGGTTTGATCCCTCGCAAGCTCCGCTCAGGAGTCGGCCATGAAACAACCCGCGAAGAGCGCCTGCCCCTGTGGCAGCGAACTTCCCTACACCGAATGCTGCGGCCCCCTGCACGATGGGGCGGCAGCGCCGGATGCGGCAGCGCTGATGCGCTCGCGCTACTGTGCCTACGTACTGGCCATCGAACTCTACCTGCTGTCCACCTGGCACCCATCGACCCGGCCGACACAAATCGACCCTGATGGCGCCCTGGCGCCGCAGTGGCTGGGCCTGCAAGTCCGCCGCCACGTAACCACCGGAGCGGCGTCGGCGATCGTCGAATTCGTCGCCCGTTACCGCGTCGGTGGCCGCGCACAGCGTCTGCACGAAATCAGTCACTTCGTGCAGCAAGCCGGCCGCTGGTACTACGTCGATGGCGAGTTCCCCGCGCTAACGAGCAAGTCGTCGGCAGCGAAGTCACCCGCAGGCAAATCACCGACTTCGATCAGAGCGAAGCCGCCCGCGAAAGGCGGCAATGATTGAGACCGGCGCCGCCGTGCTGCCGATCATCTATCAAGACCAGCACCTGGTCGCCATCCACAAGCCGGCGGGATTGCTGGTCCACCGCAGCCCCATCGACCGCCGCGAGCGACGCTTTGCGCTGCAGATGCTGCGCGATCAACTGGGCCAGCGGGTGTACTCGGTGCACCGCCTCGACAAGGGAACCTCCGGGGTCCTGCTCTTCGCGCTGAGCAGCGCCGTCGGGCGGGCGCTGAGCATGGGCTTCGAAGAGCGCCAGGTGGGCAAGAGCTACCTGGCGGTGGTCCGCGGCCATCCCCCGCTCGCTGGCGAAATCGACCATCCCCTGCGTCGCCACTTCGACAGCGAAGGCGCTCGCGCCACCGCCGACGCCCCGACGCAGGACGCCTGCACCCGCTACCGGCGGCTGGCCACCATCGAACTGCCGCACCGCGTCGACCGCTACCCCTCGAGCCGCTACGCCCTAGTCGAACTCGAACCACTGAGCGGACGCCGCCATCAGCTGCGCCGACACCTCAAGCACATCGCGCACCCGATAATTGGCGACGCAACCTATGGCAAGGGGCGCCACAACCGCCTCTTTCAGACCCTGTTCGCTTGCGACCGACTGCTGCTGGCGTGCACCGAGCTGCGCCTGGTGCACCCGGTGAGCGGTGCAGCGCTGACTCTGCGGGCGCCACTGGCCAACGACTTCCACCGCCTGCTGGCGCGCCTGGAGTGGAGCAGCGCCGTATCACCCCAGTGGCTGCCGGACGCCGCTGCCCCAGGGCTGGAGGAAAGCGCTGCAGATGGCGAAAGCAATGGCGGCACCGCCCAGGTCACGGCCTGCGGCGATGCGGACTGAGCGCACTGGCCGAGCGCAGAAAAGCTACGCGCAGGAGCGGCTCCGGCACGCACTTCAAGGCTTGTTGACGCACTCACTGACAACGCTGTCCCCGGCGCGACCGCAGGGACTCGTGGCGCCGGCCATCGGCTGCGGGCTGCCGTCGTCGTCCATGTGCGCGGCCAGCGTCTCCCAGGCGAGCAGCCCGCTCTTGTCCAGGGTCAGGCGCAGCAGCCAACCGGTGCGCGTGGCAGCATTGTCGAAGCCATCGAAAACGAAATTCCCCAGGCTATAGACGATCAGCTTGCCGCGGTAGTACTCGGCGCCCTGAGTGACGTGCGGGTGACCGCCGACGACGACATCGGCACCGGCGTCGATCATCGTCCGCGCCAGCTGCCGCTGCCGCTCGCTCGGCTGCTCCTCGCGCTCCCATCCCCAGTGCATGAAGGGAATCACCAGGTCGGCACCCGCCGCACGCGCGGCGCGGATATCGGCGACGACCTGACTGTCCTCGCTCCAGGCGATGCCCGGCCAGTCGGCCCCGGCTTCGAAGGAACGCGGCTTGAATTCGTTGTACGCCAGTACCGCGATGCGCAGACCGCCACGCGCGATCCACAACGGCCGGTGCGCTTCTTCGAGATTACGGCCGCCGCCAAAGGCTTCAATTCCCTGGCCGGCCAGGTGATCGAGCGTCTCAAGAAAAGCCGCCTGCCCGTAGTCGCCGGAATGATTGTTGGCCACCGCCAACGCGTCGAAACGGCCTTTGAGCAAGGGCACCACGCGCGGATCGGCGCGAAAGCTGTAAATCTTGCTCTCCAGTGCCTGACCCTGCGTGGCGATCGGACATTCGAGGTTGCCGATGCTGTAGTCGGCGTCCTGCAACTGCGACGCAAACCCCGCCAGGGGATCGCCGCCACGGCTGATCAGACGACCCGGTCCGTCGTCAAGCATGACATCACCGACAAAGACCAGGCGCACGCTCTCGGCGCCCGCCGGGCTGGCCAGCGCCAGACCGAGAGCGAGCGCCAGCGAGGCGAGAAAACAGCGTCCCTTGTTCATTGTTGCTGGCCCTTAATGTGAAAGTCGCGCCAGCGACTCACGAGGCTCCCTTCTCCCCCTGCGGGGTGAGGCAGGGAATTCAGGGAGCATGCTCCCTGCCCGGCGAGCGATTCCGGCGTGCAAGCCGGAATCCCCACTGCAAGGGACCAGGAAACGGTCATGACTTTCATCATCTGGGGCATGTCGACTGTCATGACCGTCAGCCACCGCCGCCTGCCGCCGACACTTCCCCGGACCACGCGCACCAGTAGCTCAATTCGCCGTCCCTGAGGGGCTCATAGACGTGATTGAGTCCGCTGAAGCCCCATGGCGCAGCCTTCACCACCGCTGGTGGATAGGTATACGTCGCCTGATGGATCGGCGTTGGACCGTTGTCCCCGGCGGCCAGCACGTAGACCTTGATCGCCGCCAGGTCGGCAGGCTGCTTCTGGAAAACGACCCGAAAAAGGAAGTACGAACCCACCTTCTCCACCGCAACAGCATAGGGCGAGAGCACCGGGCTCGCCTGCAGAACCCGGGTTTCGCCGCCGTAGCTGACGTGGCAGGCGACTGTTTCGGCAAGCGCAGCGCGCGCCGAAGGGGCCAGCAGCGGAGCGCTGAGCAGGGCGAGAATCAAGCGCCGCAGACAAGAGACTGACATGGGGACAGCGAGTAGTTGCGAACGGCGCAGTATCGGGAACGGCCCGGGGTCCGTCAAGGCCTACATCATTGAACACGCGCCACGAAAGAGAATCATTGCTAAACTAGGCGGCTCGCGCCTGGGGAGTCATCTCCCGACTTGGGCGTCGCCTCCCGCATTGGGGGACGTGTCTCGACCTGCAGGTGCATCGCTAATGCCTTCCTACCTTCACCTTCGCCTTCGTCTTCGCCTCGTCAGCCTGGCTTGCGCCCTACTGCTCAGCGCCTGCGGCACCCTCGACCAGCCAGCGCCTGACACGTCCGGGCAGACGGCCAGGCCGCACGAGCCCATAGCGGCGAAACCGGCTGTCCCCAACACGCCTTTCGCCGACGCGCCGGACAAGAGAACCGTCTATTTCGGCTTCGGCGAAGCAAGGATCAGCCACGAGGGCGTCGAGGTTCTGCGCCAGAATGCCTTGCACCTCAAGAATGATTCGCAACTGGTGGTGACACTGGTCGGCCATACCGACAATCTCGGCAGTGCCGCCTACAACCTGGCGGTTGCGGACAAGCGCATCGAAGCGGTGAACGACAAGTTGCGCTCGCTCGGGGTGGCCAAGAACCAGCTGCGGCGCCTACCGCTAGGCAGCGAGCAGAGCAGCAAGGACGCCTGCGACAGCGAGGCCTGTCGTCAGAGCATGCGTAAAGTCGAACTGGTGTACGAACGACGCTGAGTTTTCGCCGCACAGCGCCACAAGCGTCACCAAACGCGCGACACCCACAGGCAAGCCGCGACCGACAACCCCGGCAGCAGCCCCGACCGGCGGCCGCTGCGCGAGGATGCCTGGCGGAGAGTCGCTGGTGGGCTGCTGGCGGCGCTACAGCAAGTTCAGCTTGCGCGCCGCTTCGCTGAGTTCGCCGCGAAAATCAGGGTGGGCGATGCCGATCAGCGCCTGTGCCCTTTGCTTGGCGCTCTTACCGCGCAACTGCGCGAGCCCGTATTCGGTGACCACGTAGTTGACGTCGTTCTTGCTGGTCGTGACATGCGCGCCGGGGGTCAGCGTCGGCACGATGCGCGAAATGCTGTCGCCCTTGGCCGTGGCCGGCAGGACGATGAAAGACTTGCCATCGCGTGAGCGATTGGCGGCCCGCACGAAGTCAACCTGTCCCCCGGTACCCGAGTAGGACTGCGGGCCGAAGCTCTCCGAACAGCACTGCCCGATCAGATCGACCTGCAAGGTCGCATTGATGGTCACCAGCTTGTCGTTGCGCGCCGCCAGGAAGGGATCGTTGGTGTAGTCGACCGGATGCATTTCGAGCATCGGGTTGCGATGCATGAATTTGTAGAGCTGCTTCGAACCGAGCGCAAAGGTGGCGACCATCTTGCCCGGCAGGTAGGACTTCTTGCGATTGGTCACCGCCCCGCATTCGAGCAGTTTGAGAATGCCGTCACCAATCATCTCGGTGTGGATTCCCAGATCGTGTTTGTTCACCAGTTGCATGACCACCGCGTCCGGAATGGCGCCGTAGCCGATTTGCAGGGTCGACCCGTCCTCGATGATGTCGGTGACGTATTCGCCAATTGCCTCCTGCACTTTGCCAATTTGCGGCAGGCCCACTTCAAGCACCGGATCCTCGCTCTCGATCAGGCCGGCAATCTGCGAGACATGCACGTGACAATTGCCGTTGGTGAACGGCACGTTGGGATTGACCTCGAGGATCACCACCCGGGCCGCGCTGATCGCCGCCATGGTGTAGTCGGTGGCCAGGCTGATCGAAAAATAGCCATGTTCGTCCATCGGCGAGGCCATCGTGAACACCACGTCGACGCGAATCTGCCGGTTCCTGATCAGCGACGGCATTTCCGAGAAATAGCTCGGCAGATAGTCGATCCACCCTTCCTGCCCGCCGGGACGGCTCGCTCCACCGTAGAAAAAGGCGAGATGGCGGACGTTATCGACCGTCTCACGGTCGAGATAGGCGTATTTTCGTAGCGGCAGAATCTGCGCCACGGTCACCCCGTGAAAACGCTGCCTTTGCTCGGACAGCGCGGTCAACAGGGTCGGCGGTTCGCCGACACCGGTTGGCACACTGATCAGATCGCCATTCTCGACCAGACCCATGGCGTCTGCTGCGGTCATCTTCTTGCTCTGGTAAATCCGCTGGTAAATATCCGACATGCTCCATCCCCTCCTTGCTATTGGCCAACAAACCGTATGCCGGGACTCGCCGCATCCCGGCTACGCTCTTTTTTCTGGCGCCGTGCCAGCCACGCAAAAGACACCTACGCGGCGCACTGAGAGCACGACGCTGGACGGCTTGCCTTCCCGCCCCTCCCGGCAAGCAGCGCTTGCAAGCTACATGCTACGACGATACTGACCGCCGACGTCGTAAAGCGCATGGGTTATCTGCCCCAAGGAGCATACGCGCACGGCGTCGATCAGCACCGCGAAAACGTTGCCGTCTTCGATGACCGTCTGCTGCAGGCGTTCCAGCATCGCCGCCGAGGCGTCGGCGTTGCGTGCCTGGAAGGCTTGCAGGCGCGTGAGCTGCGACTGCTTTTCTTCTTCCGTCGAACGCGCCAGCTCGATCTCGATCTGGGCGTCGCCCTTCGGGTTGCGGAAGGTATTGACGCCGATGATCGGGAAGGAACCGTCGTGCTTCTTGTGCTCGTAATGTAGCGACTCTTCCTGGATCTTGCCACGCTGATAGCCGGTTTCCATGGCCCCGAGAACGCCACCGCGCGAGGCGATCGCTTCGAACTCCTTGAGCACCGCTTCTTCGACCAGATCGGTCAGCTCGTCGATGATGAACGAGCCCTGATTCGGGTTCTCGTTCATCGCCAGGCCCCACTCGCGATTGATGATCAACTGGATGG